>OFQY01000702.1_pt1 | contig 12098 bp, 16 predicted proteins | sample 1542991 | NCBI WGS metagenome assembly OFQY01 (sample SAMN07774224, study PRJEB24372) | wastewater metagenome | isolation source: Exp Tend VB 10WW | collected 2016-02 | reverse complement strand
GCCTTAGCCCGTTTTTTCTTGTCCATGCTAACTCTCCGCAAACAGTGGTCGTTGTCCGACAATGCCATACTTGGAGTGAACCAAGAAGTAGGCTTGTGCTGGTGGTTCTGCACCAAAGGAGATGCTGTACGGACTCACACCAACCGTAGAACCGTTGATGATGTACGCACGTGCCAAAGCGGATGGCGTGTAGGTGTGGTAATGTCCCATACACGTCAGGTCAGCTCGTATCTGCTTGTCCCACTTCTGGGTAATCACCTTCCAAGCAGGGCCATGTACTCCGCCCAACCCATCGTTGTAACGCCAGCCAATGTGACCATGGTTGAAACGAATGGTCTTGTTGTAGCACTTCAAGTACGAGTGGTAGCTGTTGTCCAGTTGAAACGTGATACGCTTTTCTTTCGAGAAGTGAGAACGAATCGCATGGTACATCATCCACTCAAGGGAGTGTTCCTGTTCACTGGATTGGTTCACAGGTTTAGCACTACCACTTAAACGTGAATGATTGCCAACACTACACACAACGTGAATTGTCAACTTCGGTTCATTGTGGAGAAGGAAGGTCAGACCAGACACAATCAAGTCTTGTGCAAACATCACCGCTACGATAGGTGGGAATGCGCAAGAAGCGTCATGCATAGTAGAAGAAGTGAAGAAATCACCACCCAACCAGACGACAAGATTGTCCACGTTCGTCTCTTGCCTATCAACTCGGATGAAGCGTAACGCCCTATCAAAGATAGTTGCAACACGCCTCTTAGAGATGTCAGGATTGTGTTCGTTAAGACCGTTCACCTTGTGCTTGGGAATCAACTCGTCACAGTGGACATCAGAGAGAAGAAGAAACGCAGTCGCTTGCCCATTTTTGGCTGTAGGCGAGGGTTTCATCTCGTAAATGGTAGGAACATAGGACATGACCTGTAACGCTTCATGTAGGGCAGAATTTGCCCTCTCAAGCTCATCTTGAATGACCTTGTACTTCTTGTCGGTGCTTTTTAAGGCATTTGACTTGGCACGGAGCTGGCTCTCAAGCCGAGCTTCCGCTTTCACGTTCGGTTTGGTAGCCATGATTACTCCTTGGTTGAAAAAAAGAACAAACCACAACTAGTGTAGCACGTGAATGTATTCTATACTGTGGATATCGTGAGAACGCGAACAAAAGTGAAAATGATGCTTGCTATCTACTGGAGACGTTTCTTAAAATTAGTAGAAGAAGCCGATTTATAGGTGTAGCTTGTCTGTTGTCGTTTACGCTTACAGTTGTAACAACGAAAGGTACCTGTTTTTCGTGTTCTCTCTACTTCATCGCCACAAACGTAGCACTTGTGTGTGTATAGTATCCAGTTCATATGACTTCGATGGCTATTTCTTCTGCACGTTTATTGGTGATGCCTTTTGTCTCTTTCAAAAAGTCATCGATATCAATAATTGCTATCATCGTTGGATAACAGATAACAACGTAAGCGTAAGCGTTGCGCATAAAAATGTAATCAGCTATACCAACGGTTCCCTCGGTGCGCATCAAGTTACCGGTATTGCTTTTACACGCTACAGCATGGTTACGCTGTTCTTCCTTTAACTCTCTTAATGAAAATGTATTGGAGCCACGAGTGTCTTTGACTTCGAACGTGCAAGAATCAAACTTGTGATAATTTGCTTTTAACCAATGACGAAAGGTAAGTGATGATTTAGCTTCTTGGTGTTTCATACGTCGCCTCTTGGAAGTCGTTTTTATTTTCTAACGCTTTGTAAATTGCTTTGTCGATTTCTCCGCTCATAATATAAACATACAAGTTTTTTTGTAGATTGTTAATACGTAGCGTTCTTCCTTGTGATTGATTGAGGTCAACGTATGAATAACTTAGTGATGCGTACACCGTACACCGAAACGATGGAAGCTCGTAGCCAGCACTGATTGATGACTGTATGACCACGACACAAACAGGTAGTTGTTCTGCGAGAGCGATAGACTCTCCACGGTTTTCTGTCTTCCCTGTAATAACAATCACCGGACAGATTGGAGCAAAGTGTTTTTCTATCATTTCAATCTGTTCTGTATATTTTGCAAAAATTAGAATCTTACCAAACTCCTCTTGGAGATTCTCCATGATTTCAAGTTTACCTGATGTGAATGTCTCTGATTTGTTAAACTCATCACCTTTCAAGACACCTTGCTCCACCTGATGCTTTTTACCAACAAGATGCGGGCGGGAGGAGTTGGCTGGGGTTGAGAAGGCCGTCCAGGCGCTGGAGCAGGGCAAGACGACGACGGACGCGGCGCGGGTTGGGGGGTTGACGCGAGCGCGGCTGAGTGAGTTGCTGCGGACCCCGGCGTTGAGGGACGAGGTCGAGCGGAGGTGCGTCGAGCAGAGGGAGGCGGCCGAGCGGATTGTGATGCGGGTGCAGCCGCTGGCGGTGAACTGCTTGGTGGACTTGTTGGAGAACGAGGACGCGAAGGTGCGGATGGGGGCGGCGAGGGACTTGCTGGTGCTGGGGCACCGGGTCGGGCCGAAGATGGGGCGACCGAGCCCGGTGCTTCAGATATCGGCGATCGTGGAGGACAAGGGCGGGGTGGATGGGAGCGGGTACAAGGATGGGGACGGGCGGGCGGGGGTTGCTGCTACGCCGGATCTGTGACCTCTCTCGAAGCCGCCCTTTTCCGGCGGAGTGCGGCGGCCCACTCCTTCGCGCTCCACCCGCGCACGATCGAGGTGTGGGCGCAGCAGACGACGGCGTAGGTGCGTCGGCGCTGACGGTGCCGGGCCGGCGGCTCGATCTCGGTCTTGGGGGGGGGTGTGGCTCACACAACCTCCTCCTTGTACAGCGCGGTGACCGGCGGCACGCTCTTGTCGTACCCCGTGAACTTGAACCGGCGAATGTCCACCCGGACCGGCTGCGACCCTACGGAGTCGAAGCTGCTGCGGCTGAAGTCGGGCCGGACCAGCAACCGCACCTCCACGAACGGGGGCGGGCCTTCGAGGGCGCCGTGCTGAACCTCGATCTCGCGGGTGCAGTTGCAGCGCGTGGTGAGGATCGCTCTCACAGCTTGCCCTCCGGCGCCCGCATCGTCTCCACCGGCACGATCGCCATCCACCCGCCGCACCCGAGCGCCCGTCGCCTGGAGGACGAAAGCTGCTGCGTCTGCGGCGCGCGGTCATTCGTGAACGTCTCGTTCCAGATCAAACGCAACCCCTCGGCGTAATCCGGCGCAGCGCCAGCGGTCTTGCTTGACGCTACGGCGCTCCAGGGTAGACGGCCTATCTGTTCGCTCATAGCATAGGCCCCTTCGCCAGTTCCTCAAGGTCCGGGCATGGGTGGTCGCGCCCCTTGCAATCCTCGGCCTTGCACGGGACGGGATCTTGCCCGGCGGCAAGGAGGATCGCTTGGCAGGCGTTCCACACCCCGCTGCGGAAGTCCCAGGTGTGGTAGTCGGCGATGTTCTCGGCCCACTGCCGGGCCACGGTGACGGCGGCGAAGAGGCTCGCCTGGGCGGCGCTCAAGGCTTGTCCTCCTCCAGCTCAAACTCGACCACCACCCGGAACCGCCCTCTCGGGTTGAGCCCGTCCTTGCCGCGATGCGGGACGGCTTCCTCCGGCACGAGGTCGCTCAGGGTGGCGAGGCGCTGACCCTCCTGAATCCACTCGCCGGACTCGCAGTCGTAGTTGATCCGGCCGGTGATGGTGGTGTGCTTGACGAGCGGGGGCGTCACTTCCCACCCTCCTTCGCCCTCTTCCGCTTCGCCTTCCCCGCCGCCTTCCCGGCCTTCCTCGCGATCTCGGCCCGGCGCTCCGGCGTCATGCTCGCCGCCCTGGCCTCTGCCGCCGCTCGGCCGATCTCGCTCCGGCGCTCGGGAGACAGCGCCGCCATTCGGGCCTTCCCGCCGAGGGCGCCGAGGGCGACGGCGTGGGGGTTCTTCTTCGGTATGCGCTTCTTCATAGCGGTAAGATACCTTGCCGCATACCGCCATGCAAGGGTAAAAATTGCCGACTTGTTGCAAGAGTGGGTAAAAATGGGGTAGTATTGGGGTATGGCTGCACTAACCACACCCGAATACAAGTACGACCCGAAGAAGTGCTTCTACGCGCAGAACTTCTTCATTACCCACCGCGAGACGCTTCAGAAGACCCCGTTCATCCTGAACAAGCCGCAGCAGAAGCTCCAGGCGATCGTGAACCGGCAGCGTCGCACGACGGGGATCGTGCGCGTGATCTGCCTCAAGTCGCGCAAGATGGGCCTGTCCACGTTCATCGAGGCCATGCTCTTCCGCATGACCCTGACCACGCCGAACTTCTCCGGACTGGTCATGGCCCACGAGGACACGAGCACGCGCGCTCTGTTCGGGCTCACGCGCCTGTTCAAGGACAACCTGCCGCCGGGCCTCACCCCGGAGTACAAGTACAGCAACCGGACCGAGATAGAGACGCAGGCCCCGCTCAACTCGGCGCTGCGCATTCAGACGGCCTCGAGCGAAGGAGTCGGGCGCGGCTCCACCCCGCACGCAGCCCACCTCTCCGAGTTGGCGTACTGGGGTGAGGGGTTCGCGGCCGACGCGCTCCAGTCCGTGAAGTCGTCGATCCGCTACACCAAGGGCACGTCGATCTTCATCGAGTCGACGGCCGACGGCCCGTTCGGCTGCTTCTACGACGAGTTCCGGCTTGCAGAGCAGGGGCTATCCGGTTTCGAGCCGGTGTTCTTCTCGTGGCTCGAGGATGAGGACTACAAGCTCGACATCCCGCTCGACCACCCGCGCTTCAAGAACGTGCCGAAGGAGTGGACGGACGACCACGCCCGGCTGCGCTTGCTCGGGGCGACGGACCAGCAACTCGCGTGGCGCCTGCACACAATCGGCGCGGACTGCGGCGGGTCGCTCAACCGATGGAACATTGACTACCCGACCGTCCCAGAGGACGCCTTCTCCGGCACTCAGCGCGACTTCTTCCCCTCGTCGATCACCACCCCGAACTACGAATCCTGCAAGAAGGCCGAGGCGCAGAAGCCCGCCAAGCGATACGACATCCTGTCGACCGGCGAATGGTCGCCGACCCCGAACGGACCTTTCCGGTGCTGGGCGTTCCCGGCCGTATCGTCCACCTCGACGACGCAGTACCTGATCGCAGCCGACGTAGCGTCAGGCAAGGAAATCGACGAGGAGCAGAGCGGCGGCAAGAAGCTCGGCGACTACTCGACGTTCGGCGTGTGGAACCGCGAGACGCTCGAGGAGGTCGCGGTCTATCACCAGCGGTGCGACCCGGACACGTTCGCCGAGAAGCTGTGCCACGTCGGCAAGTCGTACAACAACGCCGACCTGCTGATCGAGGCGAACTTCTACGGGACCATGACGATCCGAACTTGCTTACGGCTCAACTATCCGCGCGTCATGCGGCGCGAGACGACCGGCAAGGCTACACTCGCAGCAATCTTCCCCGGCAACAGCAACTGGACAGAGATGGGCCTGTGGACGACGCCCGGCAACCGTCCGCTCATGCTCCGAGACATGGAGTCCATGCTGCGGAACAAGGAGATCGTCATCTTCGAGCCCGAGGCGTGGAAGGAGATGATGACCTTCCGCTACGACAAGACGGGCAAGCCGGTGGCGGCGCGCGGGTGCTACGACGACCGGGTCATGCGGATCGCGATTGCGTGCAGCGTGCTTATCAATGACGCCTGGGCGGAGAAGCGCCGGGCCATGACGAAGGCGCCGCCGCCTGGGAGTTACGACCACTTCTTCGACCTCTACAAGAAGGCCATGGCGTCGCGGCAGAAGGAGTCGGCGGGGACGTATGTCGCATGAGCGGGGTGAACGACGACCGGCCTGCAATCGCGATCGACACGAGGGAGCAGACTCCGCTCGACCTTGGGCCGTACGGGTGGCCGACAATCACGGCGGGCCTCAAGACCGGCGACTACTCGCTTGTCGGCATGGAAGAGGTCGTGGCCGTTGAGAGAAAAAGCCTACCGGACTGCCTCGCCTGCATCGGCCGGGAGCGCGACCGATTCGAGCGCGAGCTGGAGCGCCTCGCCGCGTTCAAGTATCCGGCGCTCCTGATCGAGGCCGACCTCACCGACATCCTCGCCGGCCACGAACGGTCGAAGGTCCACCCGCGCGCGGCGGTCGGTTCGCTCGTGTCGTGGTCGGTGCAGTACCGGATTCCGGTCTGGTTCGCGCACGACCGGCGCCATGCGGCGGCGCTGCTCATAAAAATCCTGGAGAAGTCGGCCAAGCACCTGAAGCCCGCCGCGCCCGCCCCGGCCGCCTGGCCCGTAAAGAACAAGTGATAACGTAAAACCTTTTACCTTCTCTCGGTTCGGGCGCAGGTCTTCCGTTTTGCAAGTCTTGCTAGGTGCATCTTGCACTATCCACCGACGTATTGTAGACTGGACTTACAAACTGAGCCCGACCGCGTACGTCGGGGTTGTGCCAACAGAAGTAGAACCAAGTAGCAACGGAGGCTCACCATGGCATTCACCCCCGGCGAGAAGCTGGTCCACAACGGAGCGATCTTCGGCAACCGCGCGATCTACGCCCTGACCGCAGACAACATCCTGCGCATCGGCGCGTACGACTCCGCGGGCATCGCGAAGCGGCTCGACCTCGAACTCTACGGCTCGATCTACACCAAGAAGTGGGTCCTCGACGCCTCGGCCGACTCGATCACGATCACGGGTCTGACCCAGACGATCGCGGCTGGCACGGCGCCGACGGCGGTGACGAGCACGCCCGGGACCGCAGCCCCGGCCGTCACGACGATGACGGGTACGATCGGCGGCGCGACCTCGATCGCCACGACCGGCACGGGCGGCGTCGGCGGCGGCATGGTGCTCACCGCTGGAGCGGGCGGCGTCGCCACGGCGGCGGCTACGGCGGCTACCGGCGGAGCGGGCGGCGCCATCGCGATCGTCTGCGGCGCAGGCGGCGCCGAGTCCGTCACCACCACGACGGCCCTCGGCGGAGCGGGTGGTCTGTCGAGCGCCATCGGCGGAGCGGGCGGGGCGACCTCGAGCGCCGCGACGACATCCACGGGCGGCGCGGGCGGGGCGGTTTCCAAGACGGGCGGCGTCGGCGGCGCCGTGTCGGGCGCCGTCTCCGGCACCGCGACCGGAGGCGCGGGCGGGGCGATCACGCTCACGACCGGTGCGGGCGGCGCGGTCACGGCGACCACGGGCACCAACGTCGGCGGCGCGGCGGGCACGGCCTCGCTCGTCGGCGGCGTCGGCGGCGCGGCCTCGGGTGCGACGGACACGGGCGGTGTCGGCGGCGCGGTGGCGATCACCGCTGGCGCTGGTGGAGCCGGAGACACCGGCGGAGCGGGCGGCTCCGTCACCATCACGGCGGGCGACGGCGGATCGGGCGGCAACGTCGCGGCGGGCAACATCTCGATCGTCCCCGGCGCTGCGACGGGCAGCGGTGCGGCGGGCTCGGTCACCATCGGCAAGGCCGTGGCGGCGGCCAGGGCGGGCGTCCGCAACCAGGCCTCGCGAATCATCGAGTGCAACAAGCCCACGGCTCCGGTGGACATCGCTGGCAGCATCACGGCGACCGTGACCCAATTGCTCGACGCGGGGATCTTCCTGTGCTCGGCGACCGCCAACCTGACGCTGCCCAGCATGCAGGGTGCGTCTGGCCTCGTCCAGGCGCTGCCCGGCACGCCGGCCGTCGGCGACATCATCAGCTTCGTCCAGGTCGTGGCAGCAGGTCAGACCGCGACCTTGCTCACCAGTTCTGGTTCCACGATCAGCGGCATCGCCACCACCGCCGCCGCTGCCACCGGGCGTCGCTGGATCGGCCGGATCACCGCCGTCACGACCAATAGCGAGACGGTCACCTGGTACTGAGCGTCTCCTCGGGCAGGACAGTGATCACGACGGAGAGCCGAACATGGCGACGCTGACGTTCGACACCAAGGAGAAGCGGGCCGAGATCGAGGCGTACGCCGCCTCTTGCGTCGCGAAGATGCAGGAGGCACTTGCCCTCGAGAAGTCGAGGGCCGCCGAGTACCAGGCCGAGGTCAACGCGATCCACTGCGAGGCCGTGAAGTGGGAAGCCGAGGCGATGCACGCGCGCTCGATCCTGGCGTTCCTCGCGGTCGAGGAGGAGCGTCTTGACGGGGTCGCGTCCGTGGTGGCCTGCGAAGGGGCGTGCGACTGCGCCCCTGTCGTGCAGGAGGTCGCCGCCACATGAGGGTCGACCTCGACGCCGAACTCGTCCGGATCTCGGCGCTCCTCGAAGAGGCGCAGAAGAAGGCCGTCTACTGGGCCGACGACGTCAAGCGGCTCACGGGCGCGAAGGACTTCTGCGAGCACCTCCTGCGCCTCGCCGAGCAGCCGGAGCCGAGCACCCCGTCCTCGGGCGGACCGCTGTCGTTCGACGACGAACCGATCACCTCCGCTCTCGTAGGAGCCAACGGCTCGCACGGGTAGCGGTGAACGAGAAGGAGCAGGCCAAGCATGAGCGCAGCCACCCCGTACGTCGCAAGCCCCCGCCCCCAGATCACGCAGCCCGACCCGGTCCCGTCGCACTACAAGCGGGCGGCGGGTGACCTGAAGCACCTCGTCTCGCTCCGGCAGGCGGAGGTCGACGCGCTCTCGAACCGCATCCCCGTCCTCAAGCGCGACGGCAACACCGAGGGGCTTGAGTACGTGAACGACCTCCTCGCCGTCCACAAGGAGGTGATCTTCCAGCTCGAGGCCGGGATCGCCGCCGGTCAGGCCCGCGCTGAGAAGGCCCAGCAGAACCAGAAGCCCCGGTAGCAGGAGGACGCCGCCGTGTCGAAGACCGTCGAGTTCGGGGACACGGGGTTCCGCGTCGTAGACACGACGGCGGGGGTCGTGGCATCGCTGTTGACCCGGTTCTCCGGTGTGTCGGTGACGGTCGAGTCGCGGAAGACGGTCACGATCGCAGACGGCCAGACGGCGCAGGCGCTCCAGTTCGACAGCGTGTCGGCAGGCAAGATCCTCGCCATCGTCCCGAACGGCGCCATGAGCATGAAGCTGAACGGGTCCTCGACGGCGATCCCATTCTCCACCCTCTTCGCCGTCGTTGATGCGGCGGGCGGAATCACGAGCGCGACGTTCGCGAACTCGAGCGGCTCGACGGTGACGGCGGAGGTGCTGATCGGCGGATGAGCGTGATGGATTCCGACGCCGCGACCGAGGCGGCCCCAGACGGGGATGAGGGCGCCGCTCCGGCCGCGTCCGAGAAGCCGTCCGCCGACGTCCCGTTCACCTCCCTGCCCGGCTTCCCGCACAAGGCCGTCCACGATCTGTGGAAGGCGCGGGTCGACTGCGGCGCCGACGCCACCAAGACCAACCGCAAGGCGTACAAGGAAGCCCGCGAGTGGTTCAGGGGCGGCAAGGCCGAGTGGCGCTTCGAGGGGGCCGACTCGATCTGCTCCCCGCAACTCCGCGTGTCCGCGAATGCGTGGTACAGGATGGTCACCATCCTGATCTCGCACCTTTCCTCGAACGACCCGCGCGTCCTGGTCGAACCGGCGAAGGGTGTCGAGTTCGAGCCGTTTGCCAAGGCGGCGCAGAAGCTGGCGCAGGCCGCGTACCGCGAGCAGAAGTACCGCCTTGAGATCCAGAAGGCGCTCGTCGAGGCGATCCTCCGCAACCGCAGCTACGTCTTCCAGGGCTGGGACTCTCACCGCTGGCTGCCGACGATCCGCTGGTGTGAGGACGAGGTCTACATCGACCCGGACTCGGGCGGCGACCTGAAGAACGCGCAGTGGGTTGCCGAGCAGTATACGGCCAAGCTCGACACGCTCCTCAACGACGACGAGATCACCGACGAGACCAAGGAACTCCTCCGGACGACGACGAGCGCGCACGTCAATTCGCGCGACCGAACGCCCGGGGAGGACGGCGCCCCGGAGGCGATGGACGCGGGCGCAAAGTCGTGGGACGCGCAGCCCGGGTTCAAGAAGGTCGTCGCCTACAAGGTCTACTCGCGCGAGGGCCTGCTCCCGGGCGGGCAGACGACCGAAGGTGATTCGGTCAACGAGTCCGAGATCCCCGCGTGGATGCAGGGCGTGTCGCCATTCCGTGGCGGGAATGACCGCCCCAATGACGCCTCGCCCGAGAGCCAGGCCCCGGACCCGATCGACGCCGCGGGCCGTCGCGTTCAACTACTGCTGGTGAAGGGCATCGACCGCGTCATCAAGGCCGTCCCGTGGCACATGGACCACTTCGACCGCGACGAGTTCCCCTACGTGCGGCTTCAGTTCTCGTGGTGCCCGGACGACCCGGACGGCGTGACGCTGTTCCAGATCATGCGCCCGTTGTTCATTGCGAAGAACGGGATCATCTCGTTTGCGATGGCCGACTCGAAGTTGTCGGCACAGAGGCGGATCGGCATCGACGAGACGGTGGTCGTGGATGAGGCCGAGCGCGCGAAGATCACGAACGGGAAGCACCTGGAGGCGTACCTCAAGCGCGGACCCAACGGAGTGACGGTCGACGAGTTCGGGGCCAAGAACCCGACCTCGCTGAACCTCCTCCCCGAGATCGACAGCCTCATCTCCGACACGAGCGGAGTCACCGACGTCCTGAAGGGCCAGTCCGGCGCCGTCGAGAAGACGAAGGCCGAGGCGATCATGCTCAACGACTCGGCCAACGCTGCGCTCGCCTACTTGGAGAACCCCTTCGAGGTCTTCAACGAGGACGTGTCGCGGCTGACCGTCATGGCCGAGCAGCGGTACATCAAGCGCGCGACCGCGTACGAGCCGTGCCCCATGTGCGCGCAGCCGTGCGCCGCGTGCGATGGCTTGGGCGAGGTCGATGGCGGTGAGTGTGACGACTGCTGCGGGAAGGGCGCCACCAAGGGCGCCGGCCAATCCGTTGTCGAAGCGCCAATGGAACCCATGCTGGCGGGGCGGTTCTCTGGCGTCCCGTTGCCGTGCCCGTGCTGCCAGGGCTCCGGCTGGGCGCCCGGCGCGCAGAAGTCTGGTCCGCTCCGGAAGGGCGCTGACTGGTGGCTCTCCACGGCCGACGCCGCTGCGTGGCGCGACGACCTCTCCCTCGAGCAGATCCGCTCGGAGGTGATCGTCTCGATCGAGGCCGGATCGACGCGCCGCGATTACCGCGAGCGCCGGGTCGGGTTGCTGAACAACCTCTACGACCGGCTCGGGCAGGAGTACCGCGACCAGGGGCTTCAGCGCCCGCTCGCCTACCTGCGCCGCGAGATGGTCATGGCGACGGAGCTTCCCAACGCCGAGGCGGCACTACCCACGCCGGAAGAGGACGCCAAGATCCAAGCCAAGACCGACGCCATGCAGCAGGCGCAGCTCATGCAGGCCCAGGCCGCCGCGCAGGCGCCGCCGCAGCCCGACCCGCAGCAGATCGCCGCGCAGCAGCAGGCGGAAGCCCAGGCCGCCGCGCAGGCGCAACAGCAGGCCCAGGCCGACCAAGCCGAGAAGCAAGCGCGTGTGCAGATCGATGTACAGGCACAGCAGCAGAAGGCCGCGCTCGAGCAGCAGCGGCTTCAGCTTGACACGGCGGAGAGGGCCGGGCGGGCGCAACTCGAGACCCAGAAGCTGGCGCTCGAGGCGCAGAAGATCGCCCTCGATCGAGAACGGTTGACTGTAGACAGCCAGAGATTCGCGCAGGAAGCGGCGCTCAAGGCGGCGGCTCATAGCGAAGGCAAGGCGGAGCGAGACGAGGCCAAGCAAGAACAAGCCGCCGCGACCCCAGCCGTCGAGGCGGTTCTCCAGCGCATAGAGGCTGGAGAAAGAGCGCAGCAGCAACAGTTGTCGGAGGTCCTGCAAGCGGTGGGCAGGCTCGGGGATGCTGTTGTTATGGCGACCGCTTCGGTGTCGGGCGCCGGCGCAAATGCCCCCGGACCCGCTCAGACAATCGTTGCGGCGCTCGAAGAGGTGAAGCGGGCGTTGGCCGCTCCGCTCAAGATCAATCGAGACAGAACTGGCCGTATCGAAGGCGCGTCGCGCGACATGGGCGCGTCGCAGCCCGCCGCCACGATCACGAACCCCGACGGCAGCACCTCGACGATCGCCATCGACGGCGCCCCACCCGCCCCGTCGCAGGAGTAGCGCAGCATGGCCGCCTACACGACTGTCCGCGCTGGTAAGTGGTCCGACACCGTC
>OFQY01000701.1_pt1 | contig 12099 bp, 14 predicted proteins | sample 1542991 | NCBI WGS metagenome assembly OFQY01 (sample SAMN07774224, study PRJEB24372) | wastewater metagenome | isolation source: Exp Tend VB 10WW | collected 2016-02 | reverse complement strand
TATCGGTTTTAAATTTTTCTTTACGTAACTATGCTTCCTTCAATTGGTCTCCTAAAACGAGGTCCAGCACATGGATGACTCCATGAATTGCAGTTTCAATCCCCTTTTGTATTTCAGTCTCAAAATCAAGATTGCTTGCCAAAATTTCTCTTACTGATTCTTTCATCCAGATTGCGTGTTCATCACCGTCAACTTCAATATGTGTATCCCAGTAATTCATATCTGCATTAGGATAGTGGGCTACAACAGCTAAGCGTAGTTTTTGAAGCATGAGTGGAAACAATGATTCTGTGGCAAACATAAATCCCGCTTTCATCGGCTCCGTAGCTTTTTTCAAAAAATCCATTTCTTCTTTTGCTCTTTTTAATCCGCCTAAATATACCGGATCACCGTTCATGTCAATTTTCAATCCAATACTATCAACAAAACTGTCCATCAATGCTGTATGAGCAATATTCCCTGCGGCTCCGCTTTCGCATGCTATGTTATCGGTAAGTGCTTTTTTGAACCGTTCGTTTCTTGCACCGCGAAGCATATATTGTAATGCTGGAATCCACCAAAGACAGTCTGCATACATGCATTTGATTAAATCATCAAGAATTTTTTTATCAAGAGCATCTTCTTGTGTAAGTAAGACGACTTCATGATTGATTAAGGCTTCCTCGCCTTTTTGCATTAGTTCCATGATTCCAGCCATGGTGCTTTTCGTTTTTGTGTTCATTTTTACTTTGTTTTTAACTGTTTAACTATTTACTTGATTTAAATGAATGAATGAGAATTGTGAGATAACAAAGTCCAAGAAAGCAAATGAGTGCAATCAAGAACATTGCTATTTTTGTTGAACTAAAGAGAGTGCCTGTTGCAAGCGCGAAGCAAACAACCAGTAAGGCTGTACCAGAAATTTGGGCTTTTGAGAGATGTTTTTTCATAACGTTTTTAGATTATTTAATTTTTAAAGAACAAAAATACCGGCTTGTGGGCCGGTTGGTGGATTCCTATCCAGAGAATTAGACGATGGAAGAAATCAACAAATCAGCACAAAAGCGCTCGAGCTTCGTGCCTGCCACCAGATCTTTGAAATTGTATTTGTTGCGTGATTCATAAATATAGTACCTGTATCACTGTACTAGTACAGTATATCATAGAGAAAAAAGAATGCAAGCCCTTTTAGCTTGCTCATTTGTGGATAATCCTATACTCTATTTTATCTTCATTTTTCGTACGAGCTCTGAAAAGGCGCCCTTTTTATCCAAGAGTTCTCGAGACCCCCTTCCTACAGTTGCAAGTGCGACATGGAGACGTTCGGAAATTGAGCGATGGGACTCGCCTTTTGCAAGTGCCTTGACGATCTGCCAGCGTACACCGATGTCCGCATATTCCTGAGGAGTCAGAATATCCTTGAGAAACTCTTTCTGGAACTTGCGATCACCCTTTGTGAGTAAAAATATCTCAACGATTTCATCAATATATTCCTCGATCTCTTTCTTGTTAATTTTATTTACTGACATAGAATGACTACTGTACTAGTACAGTAGATTTAGTTGAAATAATCGATCATTATTGCTTTCTTCACTTCTTTCATTGTTTCCCTTGCCACCTTTTTTGCTTCAGCGGTTCCTTCTTCGAGAATCTTCATAACTTTTTCCGGGTCTTTGGCCAGCTCCTCTCTCCTCTCTCGGATTGGCCGTATGAGATCTATGAGTACTTGCGTCAATCGTTTTTTTATTACGACATCTCCCAGTCCTCCTTTTTCGTACTGTGCTTTCAAGTCTGCAACTTCGTCTTTTCTGTTATCGAATATATCAAGATAAGAAAACACTACATTACCTTCGACATTTCCGGGATTTTCCACTTTAATATGATTTGGATCTGTATACATTTCCATTACTTTCTTTGATATTTCTTCATCTCCATCAGAAAGAAAGATGCAGTTGTTGAGCGACTTTGACATTTTGGCGTTGCCGTCTATCCCGACAAGACGAGGAACGCTACTTACCACTCCTTCTATTTTTGAAAAGAGATCTGTCTTGTATGTTGCGTTAAACTTTTTTACGATATCATTCGCTTGTTCAATGACTGGCATTTGGTCTATTCCGACGGGTACAGTATTTGCTTTGCAAAAAAGTATATCTGCTGTTTGTGAGACAGGATACGCCAAAAATCCAAGAGGAGTTCCGGTCGCTGAAGTATTCTGGTCTTCGTTTACTTCGCCAAATTTAGTATTTAAATTGAATCCTTTGGCCAGAGCTTCTGTCTTTATTGTGGGGTTGTGAGAAAGTTGCTGAATGGTAACAAGATTCATGAAAAAGACCGTAAGTTCGGCAATTTCTGCAACTTCTGATTGAATAAAAAGATTTGTTTTTTTAGGATCAATTCCGCAAGCCAGATTGTCGAGAGCTATTTCAAGTACGTTGCCGCGCACTTTTTGAGGATTGTCGGCATTGTCTGTCAGTGCTTGAACATCAGCGATCATGTAAAATGCCTTGTCTGCTTCATCTTGAAGTCTGATTCTGTTTTTGATAGAGCCGACATAGTGGCCAAGGTGGAGTCTTCCTGTCGGTCGGTCTCCTGTTAAGACGATTTTAGATGGAGTATTCATACCAACAATACTAGCAAATAAACCTTATTTTTCAAACTGGATTTTCTCCACACGTTTGTACCATACTTATTCATGAATGATAGTTTTAGAAAGACGTGAATATGCTACAATCAATCTATCTATGGCACAACCACCTCGCAAAAATTCAACTCCCGGCCTCCGCATTCCTCCGCAGAGCATTGATTCTGAAAAGGCTGTCTTGGGCTCGATCATGCTCCGTCCTGCTGCGCTTGTTGACGTGGGAGATGTTCTCATTGCCGAATCTTTTTATGTAGAAAAGCATCGGATTATTTATCAGACAATGGTAGAACTTTCACTCAAAAATGAGCCGATTGATTTGCTCTCCGTTACCAACAAACTGACTGACAAGAAAAAGCTCGAAACTGTCGGCGGAAGAATTTATCTCACGGAATTAGTCAATGGAGTTCCCTCTTCGGCCAATATCAAGCACTACGCAGAAATCGTCCACAAGAAATACATGCTTCGCGAGTTGATCGACGCAGCGGATTATATTTCCGAATCAGGCTTCAGTGGAAACGATGACGACCTTGATATTGTGCTTGACCTTGCCGAGAAGAAAATATTTGGGATTACTTCCAGTCCAAAAACGCAGAAATTTGTAAATATCAAAAAGACTCTTGCCGAAGCTTGGGAAGAATTGGAAAAGCTGCATGAGACAAAGGGTGAAATGCGCGGAGTGCCGACTGGCTTTCGCGACCTCGATAATCTCTTGGCCGGCCTTCAAAAATCCGATCTCGTCATCCTTGCCGCTCGACCTTCTATGGGTAAGACGACGCTCGCTCTTGATATTGCCCGCAACGTTGCCACGAAATCAAACATTCCTGTCGGAATATTTTCATTGGAAATGAGCTCGCATCAGCTTGCTACTCGTCTTCTCTCTGCTGAATCTCGCGTGAACGCTTGGGCGCTTCGAACGGGAAAGCTCTCGACTGATCAGGAATTTTCAAAAATTCGAGATTCTCTCGACAAGCTTGCTCGAGCGCCGATCTATATTGACGATCAGGCCGGAAACTCAGTTTCAAAAATGCGCGCGGCCGCTCGCCGACTGAAAAGCGAACACGGACTCGGGCTCATTGTCGTCGACTATCTTCAGCTTATGACGACAAGCAAGAACTATGATTCGATGGTCAACCAGGTAACGGAAATTTCTCGATCGCTCAAAGGCCTTGCCCGCGAACTCGACGTGCCCGTCCTTGCCCTCTCCCAGCTCTCTCGTGCCGTTGAAGCGCGCGGAGGAAAGCCTCGCTTGTCTGACCTTCGAGACTCAGGATCTATCGAACAAGACGCGGATGTTGTCATGTTCATTCACCGCGAAGATAAGTACAACGAAAATTCTGATCGACAAAATATTGCAGAAATATTGATTGAAAAGCACCGAAACGGTCCTGTCGGCAAAGTTGAATTGTACTTCGATGAAAAGACGACGACATTTCTCACCATGGAAAAGAGCAATCTCTCCGAATTTTCTTCCAGCACGAACGCTCTCGACGAATTCTAATCCCCTATGACTCCACTTCAAAAACTCGCAGCATATTTTGCCAAGTTTCCTGGTATTGGCGAGCGCCAAGCAAAGCGGTTTGCCTATTTTCTCCTCGAGTCAGATCCTACTTATGTGAAAGAACTTTCCGAGCTCATGATCGATTCTCGAAAAAATATGAAGCGATGTTCAGCGTGCTTCCGGCTTTTTGATGCGGAAGCAAAAACAATCTGCCCTATTTGCGAAGATCCGAAAACAAACAACGGAATACTTCTTGTTGTGGAAAAAGATGCTGATTTTGAAAGCATTGCCAAGAGCAAGATATATACTGGCCGTTACTTTGTCTTGGGCGGACTGGTGCCTCTCGTTGAGAAAAGTACTCCTCAGAAAATCCGCATCAATGAATTGCAAAAACGGATTGAACGAGATGGAAATGCAAAGAATCTCAAAGAAATTATTTTGGCGTTTTCCCTTACGCCTTCAGGCGAACACACTGACAGCTATCTTCGAGAAGTTACTTCTTCATTGGCGAAAAAATATTCCATCGTTGTTTCAAGCTTTGGTCGCGGACTCTCTACCGGTACTGAAGTTGAATATTCTGATCGAGCGACGCTTGTGAATGCTATTCAGAATAGACAATAAAAGAAACATCCACAATTGTTTTTTAAAAGCACAATAAAATTCTGCTGAATTTTTTATCCGCTCGCCTCGCCAGGCTGCGCGAGGCTTTTAAAAAACAATTGTGGATGATCAAATAAAAAAATCACCCAGATGGGTGATTTTTTTTATTTGATTGAACTGATTTTTATTTCTGAGTAAGGCTGTTGGTGTCCGTTTCTCTTCAAGTATCGGCTCTTTTGCTTGTACTTTACTACGAGAACTTTCTTGGCTCGTCCAGCTTTTTCAAAAGTAGCTTCTACGACAGCGTCTGTAATGTAGGGAGTGCCGATAGTTGTGTCCTTTCCGTTATCTACAAGAAGAACCTTGTCAAAAGCTATTTTATCGCCTTTTTTAAAGGTTCCATCAAGCTTTTCAACGCGAAGGACGTCGCCTACGGCTACTTTGTATTGCTTTCCGCCTGTTTGTATAACTGCAAATTCCATATGGATGCATAATAGCATCTCAGAGCCTTATAAGTCAACCCGGTAGTAGAACTTGGCAGTTTATAGATAAGTAAACGTTTTTAGTCAAGCCAAGTCTCGCTACCTGGTCAACTGTCCCAAGCTTTTTATAGGCTTTTAGCTCTATTCCTTTTCGAGAGCCGTACTGCTATAGACATTTGAAGCATTCCAGAGCATCCAGCTTGTTAGGCCAGAATCATAGGTTGCCTTGATTTGATCGCGCACCATTGCCGGAGTATATGTTGCTCCCAGATTGAAATGCTGAAGCCATGGGCGGAGTTTGAGCGGGTCTTCTCCTATTGCCTTTGCCCTCTCTACGGCCTTTGTCATGGAAGCTTTGACTATTTCGTAGGGATGTTGAGCCGGCTTGGCGATATTGTACGTTCCGTCTGCGTAATGCGATGGATAGACCATCGGCGCCACATAGTCAAAGTATGGCAAGGCGTTTTCAAGCGTCTGGCCTATCCCAAGATCGTCTGTTGCTGTGGTGACAAGTCCGAAAAGGTCAGCCGAGCGGACCATTCCGGTATCTTTGAGTCCTTGATTGAGATAGACAAAAAATGATTTGATAATGTCGGCGCGCGTGACTGTGCCGTCGCCTTTTGGATAGGCAATATCAGAAATTTTTCCATCGGAAGGAAAACGAATATAGTCAAAATTGATTTCATCAAATCCTTCGGCGTACGAATCCTTGGCAATCGTTTCGATGTACTTCCATACTTCTTTGTTGGAAGGATCGAGGAAACTCAAACCTTTGTTGTCTTTCCAGACTGTTCCATCGCTCTTCTTTTTGATAGCCCAGTCAGGATTTTTCTTCGTCATGAACGGATCTTGAAAGACGGCAATTCTTCCGATGACGTAGACTCCGCGCGCATGAAAGTCATTGATGATGCGTCGAAGATTTGGAATGCGCTTTTCAGATGATCCATAATCTATCAAAGCTTTGTCAGGAGATAAAAATGAAACTTTTCCGGTCGCGTCTTTGATATCGATAATAACTGTATTTGCTTCTGTCGTATCAAGCATCGGATTGATCTTGTCCATCAGTTTTGTGGAACTTATTCCCCAACTGGAAATATAGAGTCCTTTGACTGCGTCGGGAGTTTTGATATGGGTTACTGGCTCTACAATGGGCACTGCCGGAGTTTCAGCGATCGGTTTTTCAGCTGGACTCGATGCCGTCTCCGATGCCACCGCGCCTTGGAGTGGATGGGAATCGTATTTGGTAGAAAGAATGTTTGGAAGAACAAAATATACAAAGCCTGCGACGAGAATACAGAAGACAGGAATTCCTATCCGAATTTTCATATCTTTTTTAGATTGTTTATTGTCCGTATTGTTCATGTGATGATTCAGCTGATTGAACTGGTTCAGGTTCTCGCACAGGCTCGTGTCGCGCAATTCTCTGCGGTTTTCGCCGTCGCTCAGGCTCGGGCATTGTGTAATTTTGGATTTCAGGACGGCTTTCTCTAAATGATTTTGGCTCGGCTTCTCCTTTGTTGAGAAGCATTTTTTTCTCGCGGTAGAGCATGTAGCCAACGATGAGAAGAGCGATTCCTGTCAGCAAATACAAAATATTTTTTAAGGCCATCGGAAATCCGAGGTATCCGAGAAGTGCGATCCACAATCCTGCAATTGCTACAAACCGTTGTTTTTTCATACGAAAAATAAAATTTAAATTCTAATAGTGAATATTATAGCTCAGAGTTCTTTTTTCTGCTATTGTCTTTGGCCTCTACAATGACGACAAATTCGCCTCGGACTTCGTCGGTCTTGCTTTCAAAGTATGCCAAGAGTTCTTTTGCAGTTCCTTTCTTTATCGATTCAAAATGTTTCGTCAATTCTCGGGCAACGACGATCATTCTCTCTTCTGCCAAACATTCCTTGAGTGATTCCAAGGCTTTCAGTATCCGATGAGTGGATTCGTAGAAAACGACTGTTCGTTCGGATGCTGCTATCTCGGCAAAGAGCGTCTGTCTTCCCTTCTTATGCGGCAAAAATCCAAGAAAAAGAAAATCCGATGATGGGAGTCCTGATGCGGAGAGTGCCGCAATGACAGCAGAAGCTCCGGGAATGGGAATGATTTGAACAGTATCGCCAAAATGGTTGTACACATGTTCAACAAGCAAAACTCCTGGATCAGAAATAGTCGGAGTGCCGGCGTCTGAAACAAGGGCAAGAGACTTGCCCTCTTCTAGCATGCGGATAATAAAATCTTCTTTCGACTGCGTGCTGTGCGTATGATAGCTTGCGGTTTTTGTAGCGATCTCGTATTTGTCGAGCAAGCGTTTTGTTGTCCGAGTGTCTTCGCACAAGATGAGATCCACTTCTTTCAAAATACGAATTGCCCGAAGAGTGATGTCTTCGAGATTGCCTATTGGTGTTGCGACGATGTAGAGAGTTCCCATATTATTGTTCGATGATTGTTAAGTTGCCCGGAATATCTGACCTCAAATATTTTTTTGAACGGACGGTAAGCGTTGATTTTTCTCCATCGCTTCGATACGGCAGATATATTTCGCTGTTTGTTTCAAATGCAGTGCTTCCCTTCGGCCGGCGAAACCAGTGCTTCCATTCGGAATCAATCGGCTGAATTCTTGGAATATGCATTGCGTCAAATCTTGCATCATATATTGTGACAGCGGGCTCTGCTCCTACGAGCAATCCAAACGAAGCCCATTTGTCGACGGACTGCAGGCGCACTTGATCCGCTATAAGTCCATAAGGATATGCAACTGTATTAAACGAAAACGGCGGAAGTCCCAGACTATAGATATGCTGCTTCAATCCCCAGATTTCTTTTTCGATGTCGGGAAAATCAAGTTTGGAAATGTCTGCGTGATGTTCGGTGTGGTTGCCGATTTCTCGGCCAGTGTTTATGAGATACGACAGCGCGACTTTCTCGCTGTCGCTTGTGCTGAACGGATGCTGATTGATATAAAATACTGCGTGCGGCCCAAAATCTGGATAGACTTTGAGAAATGCATCCATGATTCCGACTGCGGATGTTTCGCTTACAACACCATTTTTTATCGTGAGCTGCGATGGAAGCCCGTCGTCAAAGGTCAAAATGACGGGCTTCTTGCCAAGGGGTAGATTTATACGTCCAAGCGTAAAATCTGTCATAGAAACCGTTCGATAATCGTTGTGATAGAGCCAGAGAAGATCGTTTTGAAAATTGGTATACGATCGCTGCCAGCGTGTTTCTCTTTCGCCGATTTGGTGATAGACAAATATAGGAATTTTCCCCAATTCATTTGGGACAGGGGCGGCGGCAGAAGTAGTCCGAGTAAAAAAAGTGCCTACTAACACAACAATCAAAATAATCTGACTTGAAGAATGTTTGTTGCCTTCTTTTTTTGCTAAAACCGATTTTTTCATCGAAAGTAGTATAACACTTTTATGGTATAGTGTCTGTATGAAGCAATATTTTTCAAAAATTCTCTTTTTTCTCACCCTAATTGCTCTTTTTGGCGGAGCAAAAGCTGTTTCGGCTGCCTCGATCAACTACGCAAGCATTCTCGACAGCAATGCGACGTCAGTCATTGTCAAATATGGATCGCTTGAAACAAAAAGCATTTTCTCATGTACGCTCAGCAATTTTTCTTGCAAGAAATCCACCTCTTCGAGCTTCGCCTATCCGACTGTGGCAAAAAACGCGGTGAAGCAGTCGGTCTACTACAATGCTCAAAAAACTCATGCCGTAGGAATTGCAAAAACTCCCGGCGCCGAGACGTATACGGTCAATAGTTATAATTTCTCAAAATCTACCAAGCCGATCAGCACCGCTCTTCTTTCCATTCCTGCCAAGCCGACCAAGATCACCTGGAGCGATGACTCGACTCATGTCTTGTTCGCTTATCCAAGCTATACCATCTACAACGGATTTCGCATTCTTGATCTTTCGACCGGCGCTGTTTCATCGGAATATTATTTCACTGTTGACACTCCTGCCGCTCTCACAGTCTCTCCGCTTGGCAACTATATCGCCTACTATACTGGTACAAAAAGCAACGAAGCCGGTACTCGCACCTACTATCTCTATGATTTGAAAAATAACAAACAGTACACAAACACTGTTTCTGTACCCTACTGGGATCTTGTCGGCGATCAGCCGAGACTGTTCAGCTTCGCGCCCGATGAATCATCGCTTGTCTATGTTGGCGACCAAGACGGCAGTATGTCGCTCTATCGCGTAGATCTTCATGCGCTTCCAGCTGACAGCGTTACATTTGGCGGACAAAAAGTAAGCTTGATCAAGGGCAATGTCGGAGATTTTTTCTTTGTCAAAAATTCTTCGCTCCTTGTCGTATCCAATGACGAAATAAATCCATACATCTGGTCGCTCCGATCGATCGACTTTGGAAAAAATACTATTTCTATAATTCGCAACAACGTGAGCTATGTTGCAAAAATGCGCCAAGTCGGCAGCAATATTCTCATCAACGCCCTCAAAAATAATTCCTCCGTTCCCGTAGCCTACAATTTCAAGACGGGCGCGGTCAGATTTTTTGCCTCATTTCCCCTCTCGACTACGACAATTCCCGGCACGCGAGAAGTATTTCAAACGGCCGATGAATACGGAGTCTTGATCAAGCCAAAGACCATCACCGCTTCTACTCCGCTTCTCATCTGGCTTCATGGCGGACCGTATCGACAGACAAGCTTTGGCTATCATCCGTACGCGAGCTACGGCGTCTACGACTGGATGCTCGACGAAGCGGTAAAGTCAGGCGCTATCGTTCTCAAGCTTGATTATAGAGGCTCCCAGGGCTATGGAAGCGCCTATGCTTCGTCAATCAAGGGCGAAGTCGGACGAGGAGATGTGAGCGATGTGGTGAACGCCGAAGCTGCTCTCCGTGCAAAAATAACCTTTGGAAAAACGTACCTTGTCGGCAATAGTTATGGCGGATATTTGTCGCTCAAATCGATCGTCGAGCATCCGGAAACATTTCGCGGAGCGCTTTCAATCAATGGTGTAACTGACTGGGCAGATCTTCTGGTAAATATAAGAACATCGATATTCAACATTCACTTCGGCGGAGTGCCTTCGCTTGCCAACCAGACTCTCTATGATCAGGCTTCCATCATCAACAAAGTTTCGAATCTCGGTGACAATCCGATCATCGTTGCCCAAGGTACTGCCGATCAGACCGTCGATCCAAGCCAAGCGCCTCTCATCACCGGAGTGCTCAATCAAGTTCGCAAAAATGTAACGCTTGTCGAATACAAAGGCTCGGATCACGTCTTCTCGACAAAAGCTCCGCTTGAAGATCTCTGCAGGCGATTGATCAAGCTCTCTGAGCTTACCCTTCCAAAAGGAGTGTGTGTGTTTAAATAAAAAAAGCCATTTTATATTTTTATTAAAAATATAAAATGGCTTTAATCTACGAATTTATTTCAGATCTAATCATTGCCAGGCCTAAAAAATCTGACAGCGCTTCATTTATGACAGGAAAAAGGTACTGTTTCTTATCTGCTAACTCATCTTTATCTACACCTGCCATTGAATAGTTAACTCTGCGGGTGTATACGTTCACATCCTTGAATTTAAGGAGATTAGCTTTGAATTGACAGAGCTCCCTTCTTTGGATCTGAATAGTCACCGAAGTAATTTCCTTATCGTCAACAGAAACAATAAGTGCTTCATTTTTCTGGTCTTTGAAAAAAGGGAGTAATGTTAAATCAAGAGTATGGAGTGACATTAAATCTTTTTTTGCTCCATTTAAGCAAACTGGAAAGTTGTCTAACGAGTAACCCTTTTTGATCTTTTTTGATGCGTTTCTGTATGTTTTTGTCCACATATTTCCAAAATCATAGCTACTTTGATGAGTGTTGAGGTCGCATGTGAATACAAGACATCTCTTTTCGTTTATCAAAGTATGAACGCCTTCAGGCAGGCTAAAGCAATTGTAGTCGTATTCAGGGATTAATAAAAAAGGGATTAACCTGTTTGTTCTTCTGTGAATACCTTCATGGAACATTGTGGGGCTACTCATAGAATATTTTTCCTGAAAATTTTGAATTTCAGATTCCATACATTGGTAGCAATCTATAAAAGAATCTACGTCCGGAAAGTCTTCAATGCTTGCAAGCAAAGGATAGACAACGAGGTACTTTGTTTTCTCTCTCATAAACAATATGTTTTAAAGTTTGTCAAATTATACTAAATTATAGATTTTTGTCAAATCAAAAATCCTTCCCTGCGAAGGGAAGGTGGATCGGTGTACTCGCCGAGACGGAAGGGTGCAATAATTCTTCACCCCTCAGTCGTAAAACGACAGCTCCTTACAGGAGCTGTACACCTTTTGGCTCTCGCTAGCTCGAGCTCAAAAGGTCTTGCACTCGGGTCCCATCCCGAGCTCACCCCTTCGCAGGGGAGCAAAATGCTATCTATACTTTTTATTTCTCCATTTATCAGCGATTTTGACGCGATTAAGAGATCTTTCGAGCTCTGCTTCGAAGTGTTCGAAGTCTACATCTTCTTTATTCTTTGTTTCTTTCGAAAGTTTTTCTGCGCGAGCACGAGCTTCTTCTATTCCCTTCTCAATATCGCCTACATGTTCGGCATAGTCTGCAAGTACGGCGACAACTGTTTCGCCATTTTCCTGCTTTACTTCTACAAATCCTCCTGTAAGAGCAAATGGCACTGGTTCGTCCGTCTCGGCTACAATATCGCCGGATTTGAGGCTGGCAACAAGCGGAATGTGGTTTGGAAGGATAGTAAGAACTCCGTCCTTGGTCGGCAAAGTTACCTGCTTGACCATTTCCTCAAACACGAGGCGCTCTGGTGTGACTATTTTTAGTTTTAGGGTTTTTGTTGACATAGGCTAATATATATGATATTGTGTTGAAAACTATAAATTCAAAATTATGCAAAC
>OFQY01000699.1_pt1 | contig 12149 bp, 19 predicted proteins | sample 1542991 | NCBI WGS metagenome assembly OFQY01 (sample SAMN07774224, study PRJEB24372) | wastewater metagenome | isolation source: Exp Tend VB 10WW | collected 2016-02 | reverse complement strand
TGGCCAATTCACCCGCGGGCGACCACCCGGGGGAGTACCTTTGCATACCCCCTACAGAATGGATGCTTGTACAGTGTTGCAGGCGTGACCGATGGCCCTACAATCGGCGCATGAACACGACAAACAGCACCCAGCGCGAACAATCGAGCGATGCCAGCGCGAGCAGCGCCAGCGCATCAAGCCCCAGCACGGCCGCACCAGGCGCGAGCAGCGCCAGCACGCCGACGCGCGACAGCCTGGCCACCATCAAGCCCACGCCCGACCAGATCCGCGCAGCGCGAACACTGGCCAGTCAATCGCAGGAAGAGGCCGCGCAGCTGGTGCACGTCACCGGCCGCGCCTGGCGCCGATGGGAAAGTGGCGAGCGAGAAATAAGCGGCGCCGCCTGGGAGCTGTACCTCATCAAGGCCCTAGGGTTTGCCCCTATCAAATAAACTCTTGACACATTGACCGATGGCCCTATAATTCATGCCATGTGCTGCAGGGTTGCAGCGCAAACCACCCACCAGGCGCAGCGCCTGGACGCTTTAGGAGCAAAGACCATGACAAACATCAGCACAGCCACCCCCGCAGCCTTGCGCCAAACCCTGCGCAACATGCGCGCCGAGAATCTGGACGCGTCCACGCAACTGGATTTGATCCATTCGGACATCATCGGCATAAATCCGGCTACTTTTGAGCACAACGGCGGGAACACCGACCCCAACCAGGCGACGACCATTCGCGCAGGCCGCTTGATGATGCGATGCCTGGCCAAGAACGCAGCACGCACGGCTGCCAAACTGCGCAGCGCATCACGCGCCCCAGCGCGCCGGATTGCCAGCGTTTCGCGCAGTTACCCGAAATTCGCACCAGGCATGAGCACTGCGGAATATGTCAAAGCCTTTGCCGACTTCAACAACAGCGCTAACCCCGCGCACGTTTTGCCCTACGACCTGAGCGCCTACCGCAACCCCTGCACCCTCTACGAAGGCGACGCCCTGGACTTTGAACCGATCGAGCAACCCGCCGACGCGCCCGATCTGGCCGCCGAAGCACTGCAACCAGTCAGCATCGTTTCCGAGCTGACCGGCGCCACCATGGCCAGCATTCCGCGCGAAAAAGCCGAGGAACTGGCGGCCATGATTGGCGCCACCATCAACCCGGCCGCACCGGCCGCCTACACCATCAAGACCGCACGCCACAGCAAAACCGGCGCCATGGTCATCATGACCCCGAGCCCGGACGGCTACCGCACGCGCGCCAGCCGCCTGGCTGCCACCTTTGGCAAATACTCGCACCGTCAGGGCGGCTATGTGGTGACCGCATCAGGCGCCGCTAAATTTGTTGAGCTGTACGCGGCCGGCTGGGATTGCAGCTACCTGGGCGAAAAGGCATCCGACCGCACGCCACCGACCGCCGACCAGCCGGCCAATGTCATCACCACCCACAACACCGAAGCCGCGCGCCAGGTGTCCGAGCTGATCGCCAGCGCAACGGCCGCAGCCGCCATCGAACAAGCCGACGCCAGCGAATCCGCCGACGCGCCCGAGCTGGCCACCGTGGACGCCTGCAGCGAATCCGAAGCCAGCGCCACCACCTGCGACGCCAGCAGCGCCAGCAGCACCCCCAGCGCGCCCCAGCACGGCCGCGCCAGCAGCCGACCGCACCAGGCGCCACCCAAGCCCACGCATGACGCCCACGGCCAGCGAATCGGCCAGCGCGTGGCCGGAAATTCTGGCCACTGGTGCGCGGTGATGTTCACCGACCCCGACGGCCGCCCATCGTTTGAGTTTGACGGCCCTGGCGGATTGATCGAGGCTTTGACCTTCGCCACCGGCCGCGAACGCATGGCCGCGCTGCAAGCCATGGCGCGCCAAGCCGACCAGGCCGCGCAAGACACCGACGACCAGGACGACCAGCAGACCGAACGCGAGCGCCGGCTGAATGCCTTTGACGCCATGACCGCCACGGCCGCCGACGTGCAGGCCATGGGCGCCGAATACGTGGCCCAGCTGCTGGACGACCTGGAAGACATCAACTATCACACCGAAGGCCTGATCCTGCAGGCCCTGGCCGCCGGACGCGAAGACCTGGCCGCCCGCGCCCGCGCGAACCTGCGCGAACACCTGGCCGCCGGCTACCTGACCGACGCCCTGCGCCTCGATCGCCAAGCCATCAGCGAAGCCCTACGCCAGAGCACGGAACCCGACCCGACCCACCCGGCCGGCGATACCCCCAGCAGCGACCCGACCAGCGCCCAGGGGTATGCACCGCCCGCACCGGATGCCCACCAACAAACCGCCCCGGTTCCCAACCTCGCCGACAAAGTGCCCCGAGCTGTAGGCGCAGATTCTGGCCCGGCATCCAACCCGCCCGGCGCCACGGCACCCAGCGCGCCAGCGCCCAGCGCGCCAGCGCCCAGCGCGCCAGCGCCCAGCGCGCCAGCGCCGGACACCGAAGCCAGCGCCGACGAACCCGAACCCGAATTCACCCGCACCGCGCCGCAACCCTTCGACATGCTGGCCATGATCGCGGCCGGGCTGGCGCCGGCCGATTTCGTCGGCCTGGGCATCGTCTACAGCGGCGACCGCGCCAACCCCAGCGGATGCGGCGCCATCACCGATGTTGAGCCCTGCAGCTGGTACAAATACACCGTGACCGTCACGCTAGAAGACGGCCGCCAATCGCGCCTGAACCCCGTCAGCTTCACCGACCACCTGGGCAACCGCTACCGGACCAACTTCAAGCGCCACGGCGCCCCGTACCTGGCCGAGCTGTCCGCCGCGCGGCTGGCCGTTGAAGCAGCCGACAAGGCCGCCAAACAAGCCGCAGCCGACGAGAAAGACCGCCAGCGCCGTGAGCTGCCCCAGCAATGGCCGCAACTCAAGGCCTACGACCCGGCCGGCAAGCTGAGCGGCTGCACCCTGGCAGCGGCCAATATCCGGATCTTGCTGAAAGAGAAATTTCCAGGCATCAAATTCAGCGTAAAGACCTCCAAGTTTTCCGGCGGTGATGACATCAATGTCTCCTGGACAGACGGCCCGGCACAGAAAGACGTTGAAGCCATCGCCGACCTGTTCAGCGCCGGCAGCTTCGACGGCATGGAAGACATTTACAACTACCGCCGAAGCGTGTTTACCGACCTGTTCGGCGACTCAAAATACATCTTTTGCAACCGCGACATATCGCCCGAGCTGCTGGCCCAGGCCATCGCCGACGAATGGCCCAACCCGCAAGGCCGCCCCAGCGTTGAAGACTACCAAAAGGCGCGCGGCGCGTTTGACTTCATCGACCAGAAAGGCAACCGCCGCCGCATTGAAGAACGCCTGAACCGCATGGGCTGGAATTTCAAAAGCTGATTCGATGCGTTTTTCAAAGCGATTCGATGAGGTTTTTTAACCCGATTTGATGAGATTTTTAAGGAGATAAGACGAATGAACCGCGATGCCAAACGAATTTCAAGCAACCATCGCCCGCAAATTGACACCATCAAGGGGTACATCATGGGAACAATTCGTCCTTTTGACGGAGACGGACACCCGTTTCGACAGGCAGTGAAAGAGCTGCGGGCCGATGGCTGGCGCATCGAGCACCGGCGCGCCATGTGCCATTACGTCAACCTCGGAAAATCATCATGATCACCAGCAACCACACTAACCAGCCAAACCACCTCACCGGCGCCGAGCTGCAAACCCTGCGCGAGGCCTGCCACCTCAGCCGCGACGAGCTGGGCGCTCTGTGCGGTGTGGCGCCGCGCACCGTCAAGCATTGGGAGAGCGGCCGCGCTGGCGTGCCGGCAGACGTGGCCGACGTGGTGGCGCGCCTGGATGCCACCATCCAGCACGCGGCCGACCAGGGCGCCGCCGTGATCGAGCAGGCCATGGCGCACCAGGGCACCGCGCCGGCTGACGTGGTGCTGATCCGCTACCGCGACGCCGACCACCTGGCGCGCTACCGGCCCGACATGGCCGGGCAGCCGGCCGGCGTTCAGGGCGCCATCGTGCAGCGCGTGGCGCAGGCCCTGCGCCAGCGTGGCCAGCTGGTGCGCGTGGTCTGGATGCAGCCAGACGCTTACGAGGCCTGGCGCACCGCCCACGGCATGCCAGACCTTGAAAGCACCCGCGCCACCTGGGCCGCCGACCAGGTGGCCGCGCAAGCCCTACCCCACCGCGCCGACCAGCCGCCCCCAGGGGTATGACCCGGCGCGCCCGGCTCCGTGCGGACAAAACCGCCCGGTTCCCAAGCCCGCCGACAAAGTGCCCCGAGCAGTCGGCGCGCGGCATGGGGTATACGGGGAGCGGCCCGCATCGCCACCAACAAAACCGCCCGGTTCCCAACGTCTCCGACAAAGTGCCCCGAGCTGTACCCGAACGGATCGGCCAGGCGCCGCATCGGGCTGCATCACCTTGCATCACCTTGCACCACCGCGCCGCCACGGTTGCGGGTCCAGCGGCATCGCGTCGGCGGCGGCCAGCTCGCGCAACTGCGCCTCGGCGTGGCCGTGCGCCGTCCACACCGCCAGAATGCGCCGTCGCCAGTCGCGCACCGCCGCCGGCCCCAGCGCGTGCCCCGTCAACATGCGGATGTAGCGCGCCCCGCACCACAGGCAGGCCGGGCTGTACACGCTGGCCGCGCGCGTGCCCGGCCACTGGCGGGCCGCTTCACAGCACTCGCACGCCATCGCGCACCGCCCGCCCCTGCGCCGCCTGGCAGCGCGCCGGCATGGCGCGCGGCAAGGTCCACAGCCGCTGCCCGGCCCCCGCGTTGCGGTAGGTCAGCTCGCCGGTGGCCAGCCCGGTGAACAGCGCCGAATCCAGCGTCAGCTGGCAGCCACCCATCACCACGCGGATCTCCGGCAGCGTCAGGTCGCCCAGCGCCAGCAGCTTTTTCAGCGCATCCAGCCGGGTCATGCCGCCACCCCCATGGCCTGCTGCGCCATGCTCAGCACCGTGCGGTTCACCCGCTCGCCGCGGGCCTTGCGGTCCAGAATGCGCCGCGCCCAGGCCCGGTGGTCCACCGCCTGCGCCGCCGTGGTGCGCACCGTGGCCAGCTTGGCCAGCTTGGCCAGCTCGGCCGCCACCCGCTCGGCATCGGCCGGTGGGCTTTCCAGCCTAGGCAGCTCGGGCAAGGGCGCGCGCCGGGCCAGCTCGCGGAACTGCAACACCGTGGGCGGCTTCTCCGGCGGCAGCGCCTGCAGCGCGTGCGCAATCGCCTTCGGGTGCCGCTCAAAGCCGTCCAGCTCATGCGCCCAGTCGGCCTTCACCGCGTCCAGGTCCAGATCGCGCCAGCGGGCCAGAAACGCCTGGCCGTACACCAGCGCCAGCTTCTCGAAAATCCGGTCAACCCATGGCAATGGCAGGGCCATTGAACACCTCCGATTCGATGAGTTTTTTTGGCCAATCGGCCCCAGGTTTTGCGGCAATTCCGGGCACCGCCTGCGCCGTGCGCTGGCGCTGCTCGGCACGCCATGCGGGCTCCGGCGGGCTGTCACGCGACGGCGGCAGCATCAGGCCGTCCGCCGCAGCCTGCGCGGCATCGCGCATCTGCCCCTGCACCGCACCCAGCACCCAGGCAAAGCCCTTGCCCTGGCGCACCGCCGATCGCGCCGCCGCCGCAAACAGCGGCCCATCCGCCCCGGCGGCAATCAGCGTCGCCAGCAGCGGGTGCGACGGGTTCACGCTGGCGATGCCTTCGGCCTTGATGACCTTGCACACCGTTGCCGCCATCGTCGGCCCCGCACGCGCCGCGCCGTCAGGCGCGATCCGGTCCACTGCGGGGGGCTCGGGCGCGGGATCAGGCACAGCGTGTGTTTCCCTACCCCCGGATTCAGGGATAGGGTATGAGGGATTCAGTAATAGGGATTCAGTAATAGGCCCGGTTTCACCCCCATGCTTGACGCTTTCATCACCGCAAAACCCTGGACTTTTGGGTGATGGAAGGTCGCTTGAAGGCTCTTTGTGGTGCGGATGTTGATGCAGATCAAACTTTAGGATCTGAATAACCCGAATGCCCTCGGCCTCATACCGCATGATGAAACCGTACTTTTCCAGCTCGCCCAGCAGCGGATCGACGTCCACCGTGTCGAAGGCGAACAGCTCGCCCTTGATGCGCTTCGGGCGGTCTTCCAGCCGGCCCTCGCGGTCGGCCAGCGTCCACAGGCCTGCAAAGCAAAGCCGCGCCCAGGGCGAACACTCTGCCAGGTCCTCATTTTTGAAAAACCCCGGCTTGATATTGCGTGCGCGTGCCATGGCGTCCGATCAATAGCTGTCGCTGGCCACGGCGGCGCCAGCCGATGCGATAACCGGAAAGGCACCGCCCCCACCCGCCACCCACTGGCGCGGAATGTGCGCGGCCCGCACCACGCCCCCATCGATGGCCCGCGTGTGGGCGTCGTGCCGCTTCTCCGGCGCCTCCAGCACCAGCGCCGGGCTGGCCGCCTTCATTTCGCTGATACGCCCGGCAATCCAGGCGCGGTCAAACCGCCGTGGCGCGTGCAGGCGCTCCAGCGCCTCCTGAATCTCCGCGTCCGTCGTGTCGCGCTCGCCCGCGCGCTGGCGCGCCAGCAACACCTCGAAAATCATCCGGTGACTGGGGCGCATCCGGGCCGGCCCATCGCCACCCGGCGCAGGCGATGCGATAACCGGGGGCATGCCGCGCCCATCGGGCCGCGTCGAGGCGATCCAGGGGCGCGAAGGAATGGGGGGAACATGGTTCATGGCAAAGCCTTTCGAAGGGGTTTTTTTCAGCGCCAGGCCTGGCACAACGTGCTGGCCAGCGCCGCCGTGGGAGATGACGGCACACTTTCCGCTGGCCCATAGATTCGCCGCTTCGCCCGTGGATTCGTCGGGCTTCTGGCCCATCCAACGTGTGCAACAACATGGGCGCGCCGCATGTTGTAAAGCGTCTGCCGCACTCGCTCTTCCGGCAAACCCACCAGTTTCGCAAAAGTCTCAAAATCAGCACTCACAAATCGAACCGCCCGCTCAATGCGACGGCGTGCCTCACGCTTTTCAGCAACGGCAGCAGACTCCGGCTTCATGCCACCCCCCGCAGGCCGCCGTGCGGCACGCCATAGGGCGCGTGCATCGAGCCCGGCGCCGCAGCGGCCGGCGCCTGCAGCCGCTCGATTCGGCTGGCCAGCTGCGACATCATCCGGCTCGCCTCGATGAACTGGCGCTGCAGCTCGGCCGCCTCGTCGCGCGGCTCCACCGGTTGCGGCGGCGCATAGCCCAGCTCGGCCAGCAGCCAGCCCACCGCGCCGTGGTGCCCCGCCTGGCGGGCCAGGCGCAAGATCAGCAGCACATGCTCCGGCGTCAGGTGCGCGGGGCGGTCATCGTTCAGGCAATCCAGCAGCAGGCGCTGCGCGGCATCGGGCGCCTTTTCGGGCCAGAGCTTGCACCCCACCACCTTGGAGCCGCCCAGCGCCTTGACGGCATCCACCAGCGCCAATGTCAAAGATCCATCCAGCATCGTCATGACACCCCCTTACGAACAGCGACGAAATACAGATTGCGTTTCGTAGCGGTTCGCAATGCCCGCCACGGGCAAAAAAAAGAGACTGGCGCCATGCAACCGCACAGCGCCAGCCCCTGGCACAGAAAACCCACCCGCCGCCCCGGCGTGCCCAAGGCCGCGCACCTGCCCGCGCGCGGCATCCAGGAGACAACCAAGGGTGAAGTTGAGGGAGCGCGCCGGCCGGGTGCGGCGGCGGGTGGTGAAAGCGTTGGCCGGTGTGGGCATTCAGGCCGCCGACACTGCGGTGGATGGGGCCGCCGGGGCGGATGGGATAACGGGGGGCGCTGGTGCATCCGCCGCCACCGGGATCGGCGGGATGTTCACCACCGGAACCAGAAACGGGTAGAAGCGCCGCACCGTCTCGATGCCCGGCGAAACCGTCACGCCCGCGCGGATCTTCCACAGCGTGGTGAACGGCACCGCCGAATGGTGCTCCAGCGCGTACAGCTGCGAATTGGTCAACGGCGCCAGCAGCAGCTTGAGGTCGGCGCCGGAAGGAATGGGTGATTTCATGGCGCCAATGTTATCGCATTCGGAAACGCAACACAACCACAAACGGAAACAAGGCCGAAATACCATTACCGAATCGGGGAGGATCACGGTGAGGCAGATCGAGGAGACAGCCTGATGGGCGATCACGTCAACAGCAAATCCACGCTGTGGGCCAGCGTGCTCGCGCTGATGAACCAGCACTACGGCGGCGAGAACCTGCAGCGATTCGCCAAGGACGCCGACATCGGCATCGCCACCGTGCAGCGCATCAAAGAGCAACAGACCAGCATCGGGCTCAATGTGCTGGACAAAATATCCGCGCGCTTCAACACATCGGCCTGGCAGCTGCTGGTGCCCGGCTTCGACCCCAACAACAAGCCCGCCCTGCGCCCGGTTTCCGACCGAGAGCGCGAGCTATATGATCGGATCATGCTGGCCGCCAAAACCTATGCGGGCGAGCCGGACCCACCCCCCTACTGATCGGGAGCAGCACCATGGCAGAACTTATCACCGAGCGCAACGGGCAATGGCTTGTTGGCACTCAGTCGTTTGACAGCCGACAGGCCGCCGAGCTGTACCTGCAAAGCCGTCACGCGGCGCCATCCATCACCGCCTGGGGCGCTGTGAAACTGCTGCCCTGGTACGTGAAGGCGCTGGGCATTCTGCTGGTCGCCAGCGCCATCGCCACTCTGACCCGCCCCAACCCGGCACAGATCAACCGCATCGAACAGGCGCGCACCGACGCCGCCATGGCCAGGGCCGAAAAAATCGCGCTGCTGATCAACATGAACGGCCAGCTGTGCGCGCGCGTCACCGACGCGCAATACCTGCACGGCAACACCTACGCGATCACCTGCACCCGCTATCGAGACGGCACCGGAAGCGCCACCTACGAGGTCAACCTCGACACCGGCCAGGCCCGATAGCCACGCACCGCGCCCACCGTTTTCTTGAAATATCCGGTTTGCCGGATATTTTTTTGCTGAAAGTTTCCGAATTCGGTTGCACATTGCTTCCGAATCCGATAACATGCGGTCACCAACCCCGGAGACCGACATGCAAACCACCCCGCTACCCGCCGCACCCAACACCCCGTGGAGCACCCACCCCGGCTACGACCTGAGCCGCTACACCGTCGTTAGCGATGCGGTCAACGACCGAGACCGCCACCACCCCGGCACCGTGTTGGCCACGGTTGCCGCCATGAAATTCACAGGTCACCAAAACGCCTGCGTCCGCATAGACCTGAGCGTCGGCCCGGCCGACATGCAAGTCCGCATGTCGCCAGAAAAGGCGCGCGCCCTTGCCCAGGCCATTCTGAACGCCGCCGACATCGTTGACCAGTTCACCGCCCACCAGGCCGAAGAACGCGAGCTGGCCCGCTACAACGCCGGGCCCGTCAACCGCATCGAGCTGAACGGCGGCGTGGTGGCTTTCGAGCCTGCAGAAGGCGGTGCCGCATGACCCCCCACCGCGCCGTCAACATCACCCTCACCGCCGGCCTGACCGCCGCCCTGGCCTCCATCCTGCTAGCCGGCAAGCCGCTCGATGACCACAGCGCTGAGTGGGCCCACTCCACCGCGCTGCGTGACGCGCAGCAGCAGGCCCAGGCCGTCGAGCGGCGCAACCGCGCGGCCCAGCAGCTTTGCATCCGTCTGCACGGCCCCGGTGTGGCTGCCACCTGGGACGCCGACGACCGCCTGGTCTGCAGCGCCCGCAAAGGCCCGGCGCGCACCGTGGTGGCGGGAGGTGCACTGTGAACACCGTGCACCTGCTCCTCACCGACAGCCCGTGGCTGGCCGTGTTCATCGTGCTGCTGGTCCTTGCATCCATCGGCGTGCTGATCTTGGCCTGCCTGCCCGAGCGTAATCGGGATTCCGACATCGAGCGCCAGATCCAATCCCTGCGCCGCCATGCCGACCACGCCGTGGCCACGCGCCCCCGCGTGCGCGCCAACGGCTACGCCGGCCAGGCCGGGCACATCAAGGCCCCACCCAAAGCCGACAAGCCCAAAGCCTGCGGCGGCGGCCTGTGCCGGCACCGTGCCGACTGCTCCGATCACCACTGCCCCGGCCGGCTGGCCGCCAATCTGAGCGGCAAATCTTAGTAAAAAGCGGCTTACCCCAGCGCGTAATAGCCATTAGCAGCTATCAAAACAGGAGTTAATAATGCCAACTTACCCACCCATCATCGGCCTCACCGGCCACGCCGGCACCGGCAAAGACACTGTGCGCGCCATGCTGGAGCAGCGCGGCTTTGTCGGCCTGGCCTTTGCCGACCCCATCCGCCAGATGATCCGCGACCTGTTCTCAAGCAACGGCATCAGCGAAGCCTACATGGACGAGCGCGCGCTGAAAGAGCAGCCCATCCCGCAGCTTGGCCTCAGCTACCGCCACCTGGCGCAGACGCTGGGCACCGAGTGGGGCCGGCGCTGCCTGGGCGAAGGCTTCTGGCTCAACATCGCAGAAGCCTACATGGCCGACATCACCACCCAGACCTTCGACCCTCCGCCGTTCGTCATCAGCGACGTGCGCTTTCCCAACGAAGCAGCGTGGGTCAAACAACGAGGCGGCCAGCTCTGGCGCATCGTGCGCCACGACGCCTCGCCCGTGCGCGACCACGACAGCGAGCGCCTGATCGACAGCCTGCCCTATGACCAGCGCATCCTGAACGACTGGACGCTGGACGATCTTGAAGAAGCCGTGTGCGCGGCGCTGGAGATTCCGGCATGACCCAGACCCGCCTTCAATCCCTGATCGAAGCCATGGTCAACGTCGCCATCGGCATGGTCATCAGCGTGCTGCTCAGCCTGGTGGTGTACCCGGCCTTCGGCCACGCCTTCACGCTGGCGCAAAACGTGTCGATCACCATCATCTTCACCGTGGCCAGCATCGTTCGCAGCTACTGCGTGCGGCGCTGGTTCAACGCCGCGCTGCACCGGGCGGTGGTGCGGGTGACGGGAGGCGTGGCATGAACACCGCAACGACAAAGGAACCCCAGCCGCTCACCACCAAGCAGCGCCACGTCCTGCTGTACCTGCGCACGTTTTTGAACCACAACCACTGCCTGCCTCCTGCCGTCTGCATTGCCGGCGCCTTCGGCTGGCGCAGCGCCAATTCGGCCGCCCTGCACCTGAAGGCACTGGAGAAAAAAGGATACCTGCGGCGCAACGAGCTGGGCGGGTTGATGTTGGCAGGGGATGCGCTTTGAATGTGGCTATCAATACCCTTGAAATCTGCGCCGGCGTGGGCATGCTTGGCGAGGGACTTCGCGCCGGGCTCGCCCGAATGGGCATCGACACTCGCGTCTGCTGCTACCTTGAACGGGAAGCATACCCAGCCGCAGTCCTGGCAGCGCGCATGGAAGAAGGATCGCTGGATGCAGCACCTGTCTGGTCCGACATTCTCACCTTCGACGCTGCAGCCTGGGCTGGAGCAGTGGATTGCGTCGTTGCGGGCTTCCCGTGTCAAGACCTGTCCCTTGCAGGGCGCCGCGCCGGGCTCGATGGCAAACGAAGCGGCCTGTTCTTCGACATCCTCGACATTGCCCACGCTTGCGGTGCGCGATACCTCTTTCTGGAGAACGTCGCAGGCATCGCTTCTGCCACCGCCTCCGTTGTGGACGAAGCCGAAGGGGCTCTCGACGAGCGCGCGGCCGCCCGCGTCCTGGGAGAACTGGCCGACCGCGGGTGGAATGCGGAATGGCTCACTCTTTCAGCGTCCGACGTGGGCGCCAGCCATGGGCGGGAGCGGTGGTTTTGCTGGGCGTGGAGAGAACTTGGCCACGCCGACCATGAACGAGCACACCGGAGCAGGACAGGGGCCAAACAAGACCGGAGCGCCAAACCTGCGAACTCAGACCGATCGATGGGCAACACCGGACTGCAACACCAGCACCTACAGCAACGGGAAGATGGGGCCGAATATCCGGGAACAAGCAGCCTCATGGAATGCGAATTCTGCGGCTACGAATTCCCCGAATCCTGCGGGCGCTACGGATGCCCCAACTGCGAAGGCGACGGGCTGGCCGACCCCGAGGGGGACGGATGGGACGAAGGGCGGGCCGAACCAGGCGGGATCGAAGGGCGACCTGATGCTGCCGAGTACAGCGGCGCAATGGCCGACACCCAGCGCGTCAATTGCCAACGACGGGGAGAGCCC
>OFQY01000698.1_pt1 | contig 12162 bp, 8 predicted proteins | sample 1542991 | NCBI WGS metagenome assembly OFQY01 (sample SAMN07774224, study PRJEB24372) | wastewater metagenome | isolation source: Exp Tend VB 10WW | collected 2016-02 | reverse complement strand
ATATATCGCTAATTTTAGCGTGTTTAATGAGGTTATTCATATGTCTTTCAAAAAAGTAATGCATGAAATAGAGCAAAAGGGTCTTGATAAAAAGACTGCTTATACGAGCAAACAATTATCTGAACAAGGATATATGGTTGCAGCAAGAACATCTTCCGACGCAATTATGCATGTAGAAGACAACATGAATACATCTTTTAATGAAGAAATTACAAGAGAAGAAATAAATCTTGTAACGGTTTCATATGTGTCAGATCCAGTGGATCCTACTACAGTTATCAGAAAAGAACCAAAAGAGGAGAAAAAGCCAAAGAAAGAAGAAAAGCAAAGTAAAAAATCAAAAGCTGTTAAATCTCCAAAAAAATTAAAAGATAACAAACCACAATCTCTAAAAGAACTAAAATCAGAAATAAAAGAGATTGCTGACAAAGTAGATAAGACCTAAAATGAAAAAAACATATATTCTTGACACAAACATTCTTCTAGATGATCCAAATTCAATAATTTCATTTGAAGAAAATGACATAGTTGTGCCTTTGGTTGTTTTAGAAGAATTAGATAGACACAAAGATAGAAATGATAATGTTGGAACTAATGCAAGAGAAGTTTCTAGAAAGTTTGATGCATTAATAAGAGAACACGGACATTTGAGAAATGGAGTACCTTTAAGTTCAAAAGGAACTTTGAGAGTAGCTTCATTGTCAGATTATGATAATATTCCAACTCCAAGACATCTTGAACTTGGTGATTATAAAACTGGTGACAACAGAATTATCGACTTCACTCTTAAGTTAATTGGTTATCATAAATCTATGGGCTTAGAACCACCAATTCTTGTAACAAAAGATGTTTTGTTACGAGTAAAGTGTGATGCTTTAAATATTCCTTGTGAAAATAGAAAAAAAGATGCCATAATATCCAACGTTAGCAAACTTTATTCTGGTCATAGAAAAATTCTAGTAAGTCCAAGTGTTGTTCAATCGTATTATGAATGCTTTAATAGACAAGAACAAAGTGGTAAATTTTATTTAGCCAAAGAAGTTGAACCTTTCCTTGATGATTGCAATGATTGCATTTATCCAAATCAATATATTACATTAAGATGTGAAGAATCAAATGTTACTCTGGATACAATTAGATTTGATGGAGCAACAGGACTGGGAGTCAGACTTTATGATACAAAACTTACTAATTTCAAACCAAGAAATCTTGAACAAAGAATCTCTTTGGATATGCTGTTCAATGATGATATACAACTTTGTACAATGACAGGTTTTGCCGGAACTGGTAAAACAATTCTTGCAATTGCTGCTGGTTTGGAACAAGTCAATACAGAATTTGATAAACGTTCTGCTTCAAAAAGAAATGGTAAGAGATATGATTCTCTTATGGTAACAAAACCTGTTCATGCTGTTGGTAAAGATATTGGATATCTGCCAGGAACCAAACAAGAAAAAATGGATCCATGGATTGCACCAATTAAAGACAACCTTCGTTATTTGATTGGTAAAGGTAAAAGAAATATTGAAACAGAAAAAATTCTTCATGATTACTTTGAAACAGGTATAATTGAAATTGAAGCTATCACATACATGCGTGGTAGATCTGTAGCAAATACTTTCATGTTAATTGATGAAGTGCAAAATATTAACGCTCATGAACTTAAGACAATTATTACTCGTGTAGGAGAAAATACAAAAATTGTTCTCATCGGAGATGTTGATCAAGTTGACAACCTTCAAGTGGATTCAGTTACGAACGGTTTGACAATTGCTATTGAAAAATTCAAAGATAGCAACCTTGCTGCTCATATTACCCTTCAAAAAGGTGAACGTTCCAAATTAGCCACAGAAGCAGCCAAGCTTTTATAAACGAACAGCTATTTAACTCAATAAATGGCTGACGAAATAAGGCGCAATAAAAACTTATGGAGAAAGGTTGTGGGCTACGGTTCACAACCTAGACCTGTTTCTGCGACTTTTTTTGACACAGAATCAAGCACATCTATTGCATATAATCTTCAAGAGATTACAAGACATAGAGATTATTTTGAAATAAAAAAAGATCTTATTATTTCAAGTTCTGTAACTTATTCTTTTGGAGAATATGATGAGGGACTTGTTTATTTTGATTTAACTGGTTCAACAGAACAAGTATTTAATTTCAATTTTACATTCTCTAATACTCCAATTGTTGCTTTATCAATGAATGAGGATGTTGTTAATCCATTTGGAATAACATTTAGCACGACTGGTGCTTACATTGGTATTTCTGCTCCATATTCAGGAAGTGTAAGATATAGAGCAATAAATGCTACTTCTTATCCAGCATATGTTTCAAGTTCGTTTACAGGAACTTTGTTCCTTGCTTCAGCAGCAACAAAAACAACTACAGATAACGCACAAGGATTTGACAAAATTTATCCAGCATTGCCAAGTAATCCAAATGAACTTTATGAAACAGCTTGGGATAGTGCTTTTAATAGTTCAAACATTTATTTATCAAATAGCATATTTACCAACAGTTATGTTTCATCATCTTTTTCTGCAACATATGATGGTTTGGTCCATTTTATTTCAATCATTGGACCACCTTCTTCTGGATCAGGAGAATTTATGTATACATTCAGTCTTACATTTGGATCTTAATTTCGGAGCATGAATTAACATGGGTTTATCTTCACTAATAACAAGAACAAGCGGTAGCGTTGGAGCGGAAAAAACTGATGCCAATGTTATACCCTATTCTAATACAGTTTTACCTTCTGGTGAATGGAATAATTTAGCTCAAGCTGGAGTAGATGTAAGTGCTGAAGTTGGATTACATGATGGAACAACATCTGGTTCATTAGTTGCAAAAACAAAAGAATTTATAAGACTGGAAACACATCTTTCAGGAATAAGTCAATTTGCAAATTCAAATCCATTACCAGCTCCGTTCACCAATAATGGATGGTTAAATCCTACCATTACATCATCAGACACTTCGAATTTTCCTGGTGGTAAAATTCTTGAAATAAGAGCAGATGGTGTAACATCATCTGGTTATAGTACCGCTGTTTGGTGGTTTGATAAACAATTTCCATTTCAATCATGTATGATTGAATATAACCAATCTCTTGGAGTTAGTAATTCGCTAGGTGGAGCAAGTGAAGCTATGATGGTTGGTTTAATTTTTGCTGCTGACACAACTTCTGGAAGTGGGCTTTTATCTGTTAGTGGTTTTTATGGTGGGTCGCCGCAAACTTGGATGATGAGACTTGATGGACCATCTGGTTATTTATTTTATTCAAACAGTGTTGGATCATATGCGTCAAAACAAGAATTTGATTTTTTTGCTGGACACACTCAAGGATCGGCTCCATCATTCTTATTCAAATATTCTGGAAATGATGTTCTTGGTGACACCGATACAAAATATATATCATCTGGTCAAATTGGTTTTTTGTCATCAGCCTGGATTTCTGGAAGTGCTGACAAGGTTGGAATTGTGTTGTTTGGTTCTGCTTCGGTACCAATAACAATGTCATTGTTTGATACAAAAATTTACCCAAGACCAGGAGATCCTGGAACTCCAATCTAATTTAAATTAGGATAAAATTATGAGTAACGATTTTAGAGCGACACAAATACAAACCAAACAAGTAATAGCATCTGGTTCATTAGCAAATGGAACTGGAGCAAAACTTGTTGTTTATCCAATTGAAGCGCAATCCTCTCCAAACAACACTGGTCTCATCAATCAATCTACATTTAATACAAGTTCATTAAACGGAGCAGATATCTTTTTATATGTTTCTGGCGGAATAGGACAAAAAAACACAACAAATAGATCCATTACTGTTTTTGGTGGAGACGTTCATATTTCTGGAAACATGACAATAGACGGTTCTGGTGGTGGAGGAGGAAGTTCAGTTCAATGGGTTGAGGGAAGTCCAGCACCAAGATTAAGAACAACTGCTTCGGTTGCTATTGGCTCTGGATCTAATTTTGCTGAAAATATTGGAACTGATGTATTTTTCTTTGTATCTGGAACTGCAAACCAATATGGTTTAAATGGTGTAACAGATTCTAAATTTTCTGTTTTTGGTGGAGATACAATTATTTCTGGCAACATACAGACCGGTTTTTTCAACACTGTAGATACCAACTTAGTTGGTTTGAATACCATAATTGGAGGAGCTACAAATTTAATTACACAGTCTTCGGCAATTAATAGTATTGTAAATTCTGTTTCATCAAGTATTGAAAATTATTCAAACTCAACTATTATCAACAGTTCAAATGTAAACATAGTTGGTTCTGATGTTGGTTTAGACTTCACTCCTTTTACATTTGCAGCAATAATAAACTCTGCAAATGGTAGCATATCAGGCTCTTCTGTTTTAAGTTCAATTATAAGTGCTGATGCTTCACACATCTCTTCATCAACTTATTCAACAATAATTGGTGGAACAAACAATCAAATATCAAATCAAACCACTTCTTCTATTTTGTGTGGCGGTGATTCTAATCAACTGTCTTATGCAACATATACAGGAATTGTTGGTGGAGATCAGCACTTTATCAGCAATTCATTTGAATCTTTTATTGGTGGTGGTTTTGGCAATGTTATTATTAATGGTTCTGATAATATAATTTTAGGTTCTAGCGAAGCTGGCATTATCAATTCTGGTGACTCTGTTGTTATTAATTCAAATGGTAGTGCTGTTCTTGGTGGTTCTTCAAATGGCGGTTTGTTTGGAGGAACCGGAAATCTTATTTCCGGTAGCAATGAGTGTGTTATTATTGGAGGAATAAACAACAAAATATCAAATTCTATTGGTTGTACAGCAATTTCTACTTATAAACCTTTAACAACTCTTTCTAATTCGTTTCATGATGTAACATCATCAATTGTTATAGGTTTAAATTTCAGAGTCACAAACAGCAATTCTATTTATATAGGTCAACCAACTGGTTCTGTTTATATTTCTGCTTCCAACGGATTCAATTTGGAATCCGGAAATCTTAATATAAGTGATGGAATAAAATATAATCCAAGGATTATAACTGCAAATTATACAATAACAAGTAGTGATTATATCATTGCATCCTCTGCCTCTTCAGGAATTACTGCAACTCTTCCAACTTCTCCTACAAATGGACAAACTCACATTATTAAAGAAATGATAGGAATAACAAATAATGTATTAGTATCATCAAGCAATTATGTAATTGATGGATTGTCCACATATACAATAGCAGGAGGCTATGGGTCTGTAACAATTACATACTTTGGTTCTGGATTTTGGGGAATAATATAATATGACATATATTGGTAAACCTTCTGGAAGTAATGATGTAGTCGTTAGGGAATTTAGCGGTTCTGTGGGTTATGGACAAGTATTGGCTGGTGGAATAGCAAACGGTGCTGTTGAATCAAAATTATCAGCTACATCTGCAGATGTTTCATTAAATGGTTATAAGTTAATTAACTTAGGTACACCAGTTAGCAATAGTCATGGAACAACCATGGAATTTGTTAATTCAGCATCTATTAGGCACAAATTACAAAAATTAATGGTTGGAAATGCTCTTAATGGAGCAACATCTTTAGATTCTGGTTTTTTAGATCCTGGTGATGGAAGTGGAATTATTGCTGCTGTATCTTATTCTTTATCATTTCCATCTAGTTCATTTTGGATTGATGTTGGACCTGGAAATTATACACTTATAAGTGGCTCTTCACTTATTACAATTCCGTCAAATGTAAAACGATTTACAGGAGCAAGTAATCAACTTACTGTTATTTCTGGTACTGCTGTCAGTGGCACAAGCCCTCAAATAATTGAGGCAGCGAATCCTGTGTTTGTAAGTGATTTGTCGCTTGTTTCTCCTACAAATGTAGTAGGACAAGCAACTCCTTCGTTTGGGTTAGTTCGTATAGCAAACAATCAACGATGGGAAAGAATAAATCTTACAGTTAATTGTCATGCCACAAACGTTTCTACTGCATGTCGTGGGTTTACATATGATCCTTCTTCAACAACTCCTGCTGAGGATATTTCTTTTGTAGATTGTAATTTTGCGTCGATTGGTGACACGTCCACAAGTGTTACTTTTGGTTACGCTTGGTCACTACAAGCTGCAACAAATGCAGGAGCTTCAACAATTCCAATTAGTTTCACCAGATGTTCTGCAACATGTGCTGGTGGGGCTGTGAGAGGAATTTATTGTGATGCCAATATTGAATATAGTAATTTGCGATTTTTACGATGTGTACAAGGAATTGTTGGCTCACCTAGAGGTGGATTTACACACAAAGGTATTCGGGGTAATGGACTTGTATTTGATGCGCGAGGTCGTGCCACTTCTACAACAGTAAATGCTGTTTATATGGGAGCTAGCACTTCAGGAACAACAATTAATGGAACACAACTTCATGGAATCGAAATTCTTGGAGACTCAAACATTACTGCTGCTTCAACTGCAGTTTCCATAATAGATTCATCTGGTGGACAACCCGCTACATATGATGGAATTTCAATTCAAATTTCAAGTCAATGTTCTGTTGCAGGAGCTGGTGGCATATCTTTTGACACCAAAGCAAGTGCATGGAAAAATATACAAATTGTAGGAAGTTTTGGCACTGGAGATATTGCAATAACTTCGGCTGGTGGTAGTTTTACAGATGCATTGTTTAATATTATATCATGTCGAAACTTAACAATTCCAGCAAATGCTGTTAAGGCTCGTGTTGTTGGAAGTTCTGTAAGTGGAACATTAACTATTACATCTGGAGCAACAGATACATACGTTAATAACACACTTATAACAACACTTGCCGATTCTGGAACTAGATCTGTAATCATTGTGGATGGTGGCGCGACGTTTCCAGCAGTACCTCAAAATTACGAATATCCAACTTTGCGACAACAATATCTCGGTCGTGCAGGCTCATTTACAGCATTCCCTGGCACTGGTGCAACTTGTACAATTCATAATACACTTAACCCAACTTCTTATTCATCATCTGCTACTGGCGTTGTAGCTGAGCCATCGCTTGCAGCGGGGGTTCGATCAACAATACGCAGAATGTACATGGATGGTGGAACAAGTACATCTGCATATTCAGCAGTACGTTCTAGTAATGCACCATTTGTGCGCGGGAGTGTTATCTATGCAGGAGGTTTTGTTTTTACACAAACGTTCGCGCTGGGAGTTCCACTAACTACACCACAAATTGTGTGTGGACTAGTTGCTGGAAATAGTGCATTAGGAGCCACCATTACGCCATCAAACTTAACAAACTGTATTTTTATGGGATGTGATAATGGCGACACTAATTTGCAAATTATGACAAATGATTCAAGTGGAACATGTACAAAAACAGATTTAGGCTCATTGTTTCCAAGACCTGTAGGAGTAAATACTGCTGTTTACGAAGTTACTTTCTTTGCAGAACCAGGAAATACAAATGTTTATTACCGAGTGTATGATCGAGTAGCAAAAGTATTGGCATCAGGAGTTATTTCATCCAATTTGCCAACATTAAACACGTTTCTTGGTTGGCAATGTTATGTTAATGTTGGTGGTTCAAATGAAAGAGCGTTTCTAGAATGGATGGGAACGTATGGCGAAACTGTACTATGGTAATTTATAAAATTTAGGACCTATAAAATATGACATACATTGGAAATTTAAGTGGAGCTGGATTAATACTTCAAAGTCAATATGTTGGTGGATATAGTGTATCTATGTTGACAACAGCCACAAGTGCTGGATCAACATATTTTCAACCATCTCAAGGCGATCCAAACAATTGGATACTTAAAACAATTGTATCTATTGACACAGGTTCAAATGCTGTAGTTGTAACATTGTATAATGTTACATCTGGAACCTATGTTCACATAGGAGGTCCTGGTATTACCGCTTTATCAACAAGCAATACAACTCCAACAATTTTACAGTCTGTAAATCTTGTCAATGCAACAAATTTTAATAGAAATGATGGTTCTATATATGAATTACAATATTATGGTAGTGGAGTTGGACCAACGTCGGTTCATTATGGATCAGAAATTTTAAGAATTTAAGGAATAAAAATAAATGACAACAAACATATATGGTAAAATAGATTGCTTTAGCAATATTGTTGCTGGTTCTGCTGCGACCCAACATCATGCTGTTAATGAATCATATGTTCAATTATACAAATTTATGCAATACCTTGAGACTCAAGGAGTTGTTTCATTATATACAATGTATTCAGGAAGCGTTCAAGGCGCTGGATCATTTGGAATAGGCTATTGGGATGAAGCTTCTAGAATTGGCTCTGGAGCTTTTTCTGTTTGGAGATGGCTTCCAAATACATCATCTAATAGATCTTGGGATTGGTATATGATGTTACAATGTACTTCTGGAGCAGCCAACATTGATGCTTTACCAGCACAAGCACTACCATTAAGAACAGATGTAAATTCAACAGAAGCTAATTCGACACTAACTGTCCTAGCTGCTGCTTTTGCCTTATCTGGTTCTGGAGCTTCTATAAGTCCCTGGAATGGAACTGTGGATGTTTCTGGCGTCGCAGCAAAAGGAAGCGTAGTTTGGACTTCTGGTTCTGGAATAGGTAATTCTGTTCATGTTTTTCCAAGAGGAAACAATATAACCGGAAGTTTTGCAACAAATAAACAAGATACTTTTTCAATTTCAAGATATGCAACAACAACACTAGCAACAAATGCAAAAATGAGAACTCATATGTTTTCCGATGGAGATGGTATCTTAATTTGTTTAGATTCTGCTATTTCTAATGGTGGTACAGCAACATTATTACAAAATTATAATGTATTTTACATAGGTCCATATTCAATGATTGATGCTATATCTCAATCAAATCCTGGAAAAGTTTTAGGAGTATCTGGTTCAAAAGGTTTTATGGCATTTTCTTCAAAAGCAGAAAATGCTCTTTCTACAGTTATGACAAATGCTTCAACAACAACGCCAAATACTACAAATATAGGTAGTACAACAGCAGCAGCAGCAACGCAAAATGGTGGAGCGTTCGCCAATACAGATATTGGAGTTAGAATCTATCAAATTGATTATGGAAACTATAACACAACAACATATGCTCCAAATAAATTAATTTCAACCGGGTCTGTGTTTGATGAAAAGGTTTGGAACGTAACCTTTACTGAAACTTCATTATTCAACGGCGCAGCAGGTTATCTAAATACTCCATTAATCAGATCGGTAGTTGGGCTTCAATCTCATGATGTTCGCCCTGACGGGCTTCGTGCTGTCTTTGGTGGCAGCAATACTGTAACCAATCCTATGATAACAACTCCTTGGTCTGGAAGTAATTCTCCAGGTACAAACACAACGAGAGATGGTATTAACTTTACCATTGCAAATTACACCTTGTAATAGAAAGAATAAACCAATATGGCGACGGGATCTATAGGTGGATTTGGTACTACATATGTTGATGGATTAGTTGTTAGTGGAACTTTGGCATACAGAAGTTTTACAACATATCTTTTACCAGGCGAAACTTTTCATAATGCTAATTTGGATGCTAAATTGGGTATGGGTGGCGGAATTCCAACACAAGTAACACCTACTGTTTATATATACAGAGGAACTTTGGATTCAACTCCAACATATGTTTATTCAATAGGATCACCTCCTGGACCTCCAGCTTACGATATTGTTAAAATTGGTACAGTAGCAAATCAATAACAGTTATTGTTAGTGGAACCTTAGTAACATATAAGAGAGATAGAAAGAGAACATTAAGTCTTACTCTGACTTGCTATACTTATATTCTTCTTTCCTTTAGGCTTTCTCAAATATCAAGAAATACCTATTGAGAATGTCTATTACTGTTAATCAAAAAGAAGAATCAATAAATAAAATTGACTTAACCAATCTTAAATCTTTGAGAGATGAAGTTGTTAAGTTTTTATTTGAGGATATGAATGGAGATATTCCATTAATTCCTTTACATGGCATTAATCTTAAAACTATGACATGCACTTGTTCTCAAAAAGAAAAGTGTAAATCTCCTGGTAAACATCCAAAGTTAAAATCTGGTTGGAAAGATATTGGGATGTTTGAGATGCAAAAACATCTTAAAGTTGATAAGTTATATGAAATCAATAAACCTAATCAGCATGTTTATAATTTTGGTGCTCTATGTGGACTTCCAAACAAAGAATCTGGAAAATTTCTTGTTGTTGTCGACGTCGACCACAAAGATCCATGGTCACTTGAAATCATACAAAAATTAATTGCCAGTAATCAAATTAGTTTTGGATATCGAACTGGATCTGGTGGACTTCATTTATGGTATTACTCAGATGTACAAATACGTAATTCCATTAAAACCATTCATCCAAACATTGACATAAAGGGAATTGGTGGATATGTTGTTATTCCTGGAAGTGTGCATGTTGGGTCAGGTGGAAACCTATATGATTTTCAAAGAGAAGCACCATACGAACAACATATACATAAACCTATATTAGACCTGCCTAGCTGCCTCAAGGAAGCCATTCAAACTTCTGTTGGCACTCTTACACCAACAAAAGTTAAACAACCTTCTAAGGGTTATAAAAAAACAAAATCCAATATTTCAATAACAACAAAATTTTCTTTATCTCAACTTAGAAGTAATATAGAATCAAACAAAAATTTTACAATTCCTAATGGAATTAGGAATGATTCCATATACAAACTTTTGTCAGAAGATAGAAGAAATGGATCTGGTAAAAGCGTAGTTGCTCTTTATGAAAGAGCAAAAAAATATAGAATGGTTTGTGAAGAAAAAGAATCTTTGTCAAATCAAGAGTTGTATTTGATTGCCAAGTCTGCTTATAAAAGCAACAAACCGTTTATTGACAAAACTATTACACACAGGAATTTGGCAGACAATTATTTTGATTTCGTTTCAAAAAATAGAGACTTAAGATATTCTGATGAAGCAAAAGAAAAGATGTTAAAAGCCGATCAAGAATTTTTTGACAAACTTACAAAAAATCATGTAAATGAATTTGGAATTGAAGAAAATTCATTTTTGCCATTAGCTGCTATTCATATGGCAAGAGACAAATATTTAAGAGAAGTACACGGATTGACAACTTTTTTCAGATATCCTTTGAGATATTTGGCAGAAAAGCTAAGAGAATATGGCTTTTCTATGAAAAGAACTTCAAAAGGAAATGTTTGGCTGGTAGCTGTTCCAGAAATAAAAGAAGAAAAAGTTTACATAAAATCTGATTTTAGTTATCCTGTTTGTACAAAGATTTCTAATACTAAAAAGAAGAAATTTACACAATTTTCACTAGGAAGAAATACGTTAACTATGTCAACTCCAAGTCAGTTTGAAGAAGTTTCTGCCGACGCTTCGGATGCACAAAATGGCAGTTCAGTTCCAGTAAATGCTCCACTCCAAGAAATTGGTGGTAAGGGCTTGCCTGTTTGGGCATCCAAAACAGAAAGACCGCAATTTATTACAGGAGTAAAACTTCCGGATCCAAATGATCCAAATGCAATTCCATGGTTTACTCCACCTGGATTCCAAGATGAATCTATTGTTCGTCATGGCAAGTTCACTAGAAATGAAAATGAATCAAAGTATTGTATTTTTGGTCACGGAAGACGTTCATATATTGAATTGACAGAATCTGTTTATCAGACAATTGATGGTTTCTCACAAGCTGAATTGGATGCCTTTGGAGACTATAATTTCATTCGTGATGAAGCTGCAACAGCAGAACTTTTTGACAAGATTGAAGTTGGACACATTATTGGTACAATGAATCAAAACGATCCATTTGCTGTATTTGCACTTGAAGTTCTTAAAACTTTTCCAGGAAAAGATATGATTGCTTGTCGTGTCTGGAACGGTGAAGTCTTGGAAAGAAAGTACAATTCATATAAGGGGATTATCACTGATGATCCAGAAGTAAACACAGATCTTTTGTATATTACTTTTCAAGATGTTTCTTATGGTCTTGCAAATGGTAATTCAGAAATTCTTTATTACAAGAAGCCAGAACCTCTTGATGAAAAGGACAAGAATCTTTTTGCTCCATATGGATATGATGATAAGGTAAAAGAATATCATATGGTTGGTCGTTATCGTATTGCAGAAAATTATCCAGGATAC
>OFQY01000697.1_pt1 | contig 12177 bp, 23 predicted proteins | sample 1542991 | NCBI WGS metagenome assembly OFQY01 (sample SAMN07774224, study PRJEB24372) | wastewater metagenome | isolation source: Exp Tend VB 10WW | collected 2016-02 | reverse complement strand
TCTGCTGATTCCGCTAACATTTCGAGTCCATCGCGGATCGAATAATGGAACCCTCCGGTAGCGAACTCGTCTGCATCGAACGCCAAAATCCAGTCGCCGTCAACAGGACACAACGCTTCTTCCATATGGTTCCAACAGTTCTGCCTGAACTTGCCTTCGTGCTCCAAGAAAGAAGGCTCATCTTCCGAACGAACTTTCACGTGCGGAGTGTACTTCAAAGCTATTTGAAGAGTCCGGTCAGTTGAACGATCATCATACACAAAGATGTCGTCCAAGAAGTTCTTCTGCCAAGACAAACTGGCGTCAAGCCATCTATCTGCTTCGTTCCGGACAGGCATGACACCAAGGATTCTCATTATCCGTGCTTCTCTTCTTGCAGTCTAGTGAACAATTCCCCCAGCTTGACCGCCAACGCTTCTTCGTCATAAGACCAAGCCGGAAACTCATGGATCTCACGGTAGTAACGTCTCTGAGCTTCGGCGTTCTTTTTCCGTTCCTCTTCAGTGCGTACTCTGGTCTTCGGAACCGCCCGAGCGTACTTCTTTCTTTTCTTCCTCACAGGAGACGCCATCTTGGCTTTAGCGCACAGATTGCACGCACACCCATTTGTCTCACAGAGAACGCTGTGACGGCCGCTCAGACACCTATCACACGTAAGGAACTTCACTGCCGTATCAGTCATGATCAATCTCGTGTCTCTGGCACATTCTGCGAAACACTTTCCTACTTTCAGCCATCTGTTTCTCTGCCCAGCCGCCGACAGGCGAAGCTTTGTGCCACTCGTGGATCATCGCCGTTTGACCAAAGTAAACCACTTTCCAGCCGTGAGCACGAGCATGATAAGAGCACCACGTCTCTTCGTAGTAATGTTTCGTAGGCAGAAATGCCCCCTCGGCAGACGGGTGAGACTCTCTGAAGATCGGACAGTTGGTCAATTCGTTCCAAGCTTCTCGTTTAACGAAGTAAGCTGAACCGGATACCGTCACTGCTTCTATCGTGTCACGGAACTGTTCTATTCTACGTGACCGCCATCCGCGCATGTGCGGATTGGAGTTAGTTCCGTCCACTCCGGCCGATGTGATAGCTCCGTTACTGTTGACTTGTAGCGGACCCAGGACCCCCCAATCGTCATTGTCCATCAGGGCGTCATAACATTCTTTCAAAGTGTTGTCGAACAGCACAGTGTCAGCATTGAACAGGGCTACCACTTCACGGTTCCCGACGCTAGCCCCATAGTTTGAAGCCACAGCGTATCCACAATTCACTTCGAAGTTGTGTAGAAACGTTCCCTTTGGAGCTTCGAAATCGACTAGCGGAGCAACGTTCATGATCGCCAGAGAAGAATCAATGCCAGCGGTTCCAGATTCGTATGACTCGCAGAACCTAGCCAAGTCATCTTCGGTTCTGTAGTTTGTTACAACTACATCAATACCGGAATCAAAACCCGACACGATCATCCACTTCCTCAAGAGCGTCAACGTCCATCACATGTTTGTTCGCTTGCCTGCCGTCCCACCCGAGCTTCAACCCTGCCGCCTTACAGGCCAAAGACCAACCGATGTCTTCTCCGTGGCGTTGCATCTCGTAGTCAATGCTGTAAGCTTCCGGAGTCATCAACTTGATAGCCATGATGACATCGACCGGCATAACATTCGTTGAGTCAGAGCGCAGCAAGCCGGTGCTGTTGCGTTTCATCATGGCGTAGCTCGGAGCGTGGGTTCCACGTCGAGTCATAAACGTCTTCCCGCCCACTCCAGCCCATCCTCTTTCATCTTGTGTGCTGATCAAATTGTTGATCGCAGCAGGATGCAACAGAATGTCTGAGTCCAAACTTAGAAAGAAATCTGGCCGTAGTCGTCTAACCGCTTTCAACAACAGGTTCCTCAGGTAGACCATGTGTTGAATGCGATCAGGGGTCCATGACCGCTTATCTAGAGGCTCGCGGCTCTCTTCCGTGAAGACTTGCTTCAAGCCTATGTTCCTCTTCCGGCACAAAGATTCTAGAATCGGACAAGTAGGATCTCTAGGGTCCATGACTACCAGAAATTCTGGATCAAATCCGGCAAAGTTGGCTGCAAGGACCGTATGGTCGAGCCATTCCCTAATGATCCATTCCCGATGCCAGATTGGCGCTCCAATGAGAAGTTTCAATGCAACTTCCTTAGCTTCCGTTCCGACGCTGGAACATGGTTGTCTGCAAGCCAAATGATGAACTGGTCGATTGTCTTAGTTCCACGATGGCGGTTACACCAGTCGCAAGCCAAGACCAGATTGTCCAGTCTGTTATCTCCACCTTGAGATACTGGTAGAAGGTGGTCTATTGTGGGAAGCACTTCGTCTGTGAAGTCTTCACGACAATAGTAGCACACATTGCCGTCTCTTTGCAATAGCCTTGCTACGGCTCGTCGCCTGTCACCGGCAGTCACCCTGTTGCCACGCACAGACGTTCTAACCCGGTGACGACTCATAGATCCTTACCAGCAGTCCGTTCACGCCGCGTTCAACGACAGGAGCGAAGAACTTGATCCAACCTAAGAACTGAGGGCTATCATCCGTGATGACACCGGCGTCTATCAGGCCGTCTATCGCTGCTTTCGCCGCTGTGACACAAGCCGCCGTGTCTTGCAGTCTGCGGTCACCTAGCACCGGGCATATCTCCACGTTGATGAACTCTAATCGCGGAATGAAAGCGTCTCTAGCTAAGTCGTTGAAAGCTCCGCGCCACTCTTTGATGTGCTTAGCGCGTTCGTGTGGATGCCAGTTCCTATCTTTGTTGATCGTCCAGGGCCGGACAGGATAGAACAAAGTCCATTCTCTCACACTGCTGCACGATCAGTCAAGATTGTTCTGGCGATTTGAACTCTGTTCTTAGCGAGCAGCAGTTCTTCTTCTTCTAAGTTCAGTATGGCAAGCAGTTTGCCCAACTCGACCAATAATTCTCCGTCGTCTTCCGACTCGTCGCCAGCTATGACTCGTTCCAAGAACCCTCGGACTTGCACGGCCGTGTATCCACCTGGGACGGTAGGGATCTGAACGCGAGTGGAGCACTTGGCACAGTTCCCGAATACACCGTCAGGGTATTGAGCGATTTCTTCGATGACGTGCTTTTCTAAACACTCGTTGTACATTTCTGGAACGCCGGGATGGACTACAGGCTGAGTTCCAGTTGACGGATAAACCGTTGGTTGAATAACCCTGTCATACCGCCATTGGCCGCCCCACTGAGGATCACCGATTATGGAGTTTGCAATAGAATCAGAAATCTGAGAAAACCTCGATTCCGTTTCGTAGAGAGCGCTGATCTCTTCGGCTTTCTCTGTTTGTTCCATGATTCTATCTCTTTTCTTCTTACGCATGTGACACCCCGCCACGCAACCATATCACAACAGGGTGCCACATATCCCTACTCCCCGCCGTTTTCAAGAGAAGCCAACAGACCAGCGGTTCCCTCTTGTGCCTCACGGATCTGGAACGACGTGGCCTTCTCGGACCGTTCGATTTCCTTGTCGATGTCCGTGAACAACACGCGGAACGTGATGTCAAGATACTGGCCGCCCTCGACGCGCAAAGCGTCAGGCACCCAATCCTCGGCACGATCATGGAACCGCTCAATGCCGTTCTTCACGATCCTTACAACTGCTTCCCTCTGATCATCAGCCATGTTGTTGTCCCAATGCTCCTTAGATAGTTTGGCTCTTTCGAACCACTCGTTTTTCTCGTCCCAAATTTCCTTCGGCGTTGTGGCCCCAGCGACAACAGAGAACTGGTCGTCTGGAATCATTTGCACGAAATCTTCTCTAACGGTCATTTCGCTCCTTTTCAGTTCAGTGAACCATATCACTAATTGTCAGACATGTCAAATCAGTCGAACAACGGTTTTCCTTCCGCCATCTTAGCTTGCAAGTTCTCGTAACTATCAAGCGGTGCTTCCTCCATGACAGCCAACACGCACGCTTTATGAAGCAAGAAGTAGCCGACGCTGTGGATCGTATGCAACAAGATCACATCTCCCGGCCTGGCTACCCTGCGACAATGCAAGCACTGTACACCTGCTGGCGGTTTCCTGCCGTCAGGGACTACCAATGTCCTCATCGTCATCACCCACTTCCGTTTCAGGGAACATCGCCGCTAGCAGATCGTCTTCGTCTGTCACCCCAGCGAGCTTCTCCTGAACCTTGTCTCTCACCAGTTCGGCTTCAGTGGGCATCAACCGGCGAAACTCCATGTCGGTTTCATGCTGAGTCGGATTCTGGACTCTGGTGTCGAATGCGAGATCACCGATGGTGAACTGCACCATCAGAGCGAACTGAGCTTCCCCATTGTCGATCATCTTCTTGACGTCAGGGTTCTTGTCCAACATGTCGGAATCGTCTCCGACCAGATCCTCGTTGTCGGTAGCTACCGTGCTCCCAACGACATACAAACCCAAGTGCTTGGCTTTGTTCATCAACTCTTCTGTGATGACAGTGAACTCTTCGTGCATAGTCAGATTTCCTTTCGTTAGACTCCACTGTACCAGACCGAACGCCATCTGTCAAGTCGAACTTGCGCCACGAACGTGAACAGGAGGGCCGAAAGCCCCCCTGCCACGCAACCGCTCGACGTTGAACGCCTGATTACTACTTACAACCAAGAAGGATAATGAATCCACCCTGTCTTGTTCTGCCACATACGAACCGATGATGATGTCATGATATCACTCCTTGGTAGGAAGGGAAGCTGATTACTCTATCGGCTTTACTCCGACGCAAATCCATGTTGGCATCTTCACCAGCAGCGCCGAGAACCTATGGTCATAAAACGCGTTCAACACGTTTTCCTCGTAACCGCAAGACCCGCAGAAAACTTCCCAATCTCCATTGTCTTTGAACTTCTGCACAATCCCATAGCTGCCACAGATGTTGCACGCGACTTCAAGATATTCGGCGTCTTCATCCTCTTCGGGATACGACACAATCCAACCCATCAGATCCATCAGAACAATCTCGGATCTCTAACCGGAGCGTGGTTCCAACGCCAAACTTCGGGATCGACAACGTAATACTTCGGGCCGATCTTCTTGAGTCTGCCACCCTCTTTCATCTCCCTGAAAATGTGAGAGATCGTAAAGATGGTAACTCCGAGCTTGTCTGCCAACACTGTCTGAGACATGGACACCATCCCGCCCCTTGCAGACGTCTTCCACAGATACTCATGGAGTAGGTCCCTGTCGACTTTGTCTTTGACTGGCCTTCCTCGTTTCTTACCTGTTGGCTTAGCCATCAAAGAACTCTCCCTTCTCGGCTTTCTCCATCAAAATCTCGTATCTCTCTTTGAGAGCTTCGTCTGCCGCTTTCTGATCAGCGAACATTCTCTCCGACATTCCGTACCCGTCTTTGACACAGGTATTGCAGATGTAACAGGAATCCATGTCTTCTTCCGCTTCTTCATGCATCACCATCTTCGATGTCTCTTTGCGAAGGTAGAAGACGTTGCAACAATGGCAGTAACGGTACATCGGAAGCAGAGAACACGCAAAGCATAGCTTCGAGTGAACGTAAGGGGCTTTCATCGACAGCACAGCCCTGTATCTGGCCTGATCGGGAATCGTTTCCTTACAGTGGAAACACTGGTTGTCCCAATTTCTGTTAAGTTCCTCAACCTGAGCACCATCCAAAATGGTCTGCACACACCGGACGTGAAGAAACCACTTAGATCCTCTACGGCTACCGTTACGAAACTTGTAGCGCTTCCCATTGCTCCACACGACGATACGATCTGTGTCTGCCGGAACGATGTCGTTACACGCGTGACAGATCGAAGCTCGCCGTCCGTGATCCAAAGACAGTATTACGTCTCCGTAACCGCGTGGCATCGAAATGCCGTCAGTGTCTTTTTGGTGAGGGTAACTCAACGGTCCACACGACCTTTCATCGTGGCAGAAGGAATGAATCTTACAACGCGTTTAGCTGGCACGTCAACTAGTTCACCGTTCCTTGGGTCCCGCCTCTGAACAGCTTTCCTGTCGTACACTTCGAACTTCCCGAAGCCAGACAGCAGCACGTCTTCGCCGCAAGCCAACGCTAACAGGATGGTGCTGAGAGTCGTGTTGACTGCCGACTCGACTTCAGAGGTCGTTAGATCAAGCTGGTTGTAAACCGATTTGATCACGTCACGCTTATTCACACGAACCCCTAAATGTCTAGATACAGTCTCACTTTATCACACTTTGCTACCCGGTGTGTCTACTTGGCCTAACGGCCAGCAGCAACACTCGCTACGCTCGTTAGCTCGCTAAAGCTCGGCTGCAAAAGCCATACCACTCAAACGCACTGTTGCTGTTAGATTCATTTGATTTTGGGCATAGATAACTACTGATCTTTCTCCAAGAATCTTCTCAACTCAGTGTCGTTAGAATCGGAGGACTAGGAATTCACAGCTTAACTACCTAGTGCAAATGACCGATTCTTCGGTGCAAAGATATGTGGGTGCAGCCAGAGTGGCTTACTTAACTCTGAGTCCGCTTTCCTTCAACTCCAATGGAGTCATCATGCGTGTTGTAACAGGGTTCCTTGTATTTCTGGTAAACGTTTTCTTCTTGTTGATCTTCTTGCTAAACCGCATGGCTTTGCGGCATGAATGACAGTTCTTGTAGCTACGACCCGTTGATACACCACCGGAACCGGTTCTGCTGTTGGCCCAAAAGGATTCGTATGGCCGCTTCTCGTTGCAGCCAGGGCAAACCTTCCCCCACTTGGCATTCTTCTGTGCCTTTAGCCGTTCGCTTCGTTCGTGGGAACCGCACCATCTCTGGTCGCCGTCAAAAGATTGTCCACATACGTTCTTTTTTCTGGTGATGTGTTCACATTTCTTCATGCGCCCACTTATACCACACCGGCAGCGAGGTTCCCCGGTCGGATAGTCGTGAACGACACCATGACGTAACATTCGTTGCACAACAGAATCATCGCTGAAGTGTCCACACCATCGTCGCCATCTATCGGGGGATCGTCTGGATCAATCCAATCCCACAGCCAATTCAGGTCCCCATCCGAGCACCTGTCGTCATGGTATTTGAACGGGTGCGCTCTACGCATGTGCCCTTCAATGTCGTAAGCCGTGTGTGGGATAGAACGGCCGCAGACTTCTCCAAAACCCACCACTACGTTGCAGTTCCAGAAACCCGCACCTTTGGCTTCATAGTAGCCATCATGAGCCATTTGCGAACACTTTCACCACGTTGTCGGTAGACATGTGTTTACAGGTTCCGTCTTCCAGCTTCAAGTCCACATCAAACGAGTCGTAGCGAACGACCGTTCCCACCCTGGCGGTGTCATCATCCATGATCAAAGTCACTTTGTTCCCCGTCGTGTATGCTTCCCTGAGGGCGAGCAACGCCCCAGGGTACACCCCTGCCGGGGTCTTCCCCCACACCATGTCGTTAACTTGAGATTGGTTGACCATGCGAGCATGATACCACACCGCCACCAATCCGTCAAGTCGACGTTGACGAAGGGTCCTGATGTGACGGACAGCAGCATGGTATACTGACCAGACACAATCCACGACTTCAAACCGGACGGTGTTAACGCCGATGAAAGGCACAGATGAATTTTCGTGATGAGCTTGCCGAATTGCCGAAAGAGCAGTCTGCTTGGAAGATGGATTTCATCTTGCGGCAATTACCTGAAGCCGAAGCCAAAGAGCTTCAAGAGATCCTTGAAGACGAATCAGTCAAGAGTGTCAACATTGCCAGAGTGCTGAAGAAGCGCAATCTCTTCATCAGTGAACGTGCCGTCCAGCGATACCGGAGCGAGAATGTGTTCTGAGATTCAACTTACTCAAGGGAAAGTCGCCATCATTGATGATGATGACATGGACTTGGTGCAAGGGTTTACGTGGAAAGCCGATAAAGGACTCTACACATTCTATGCTAATACGCCCATTCCTCATCCAGTCAGAACTGAACTTTTGCCTTCTGGCCGCAAGCCCAGGACGGTACAGTCTATGCATCGGTTGCTGATGGGCCTTAGCTTTGGTGATAAGCGTTGCGTCGATCACATAGATGGCAACGGACTCAACAACCAAAGAGCCAATCTTCGCATAGCCACTACTTCTCAGAACGCCATGAACAAGAGATCGCAGAGCGGATCAACTTCATCTTTCAAGGGAGTTTCGTTCAACCGTCAAAACCGCAAATGGCAAGCCATTATTACAGTGAATGGCACCACGCGGCGCTTAGGAAACTTCGACACAGAAGAAGAAGCAGCACTTCGTTACGACGAAGCAGCCCGATACCTACATGGCGAATTCGCTATGACGAATGGAGAAATACATGTCTTTTCATGACGACTTGGCTGAAGTTGAAGCCACCGACGACCCAACTATGGTGGCCCTAGCCACACACGAAAAAGTCAAGCGAGATAACACCCGTTTGAAGATGGCGTTAGGCAGGGAACAAGCTGCCACGGAAGACGTACAGCACCGTTTAGACGTTCTTCTCAACATGACGAACACGGTGGCCGATCCCCCAGCTTGGGCCATGCCTAAGAAGAAGAAGGATGACCACAAGGGAATCGTTTCTCTTTTCGTGTCCGATTGCCACTTTGACGAAGTAGTCGAACCAGGCGAAATTGACGGACTCAACGCATACAATCGCGACATCGCTGTCATGCGGTTGAAGAAGACGTTCGAGAATTGCATCATGCTTTCCAGAGACTATCTCTCAGGACTGGACTATGAAGGTTGTTCCCTTTTCTTGGGTGGAGACATGGTTACAGGAACCATCCACGAAGAGTTGGCGCAGTCCAACGAAGCGTTCATGCCGGAAACGATCCTGTTCTGGATTGACCAGTTGGCTGCCGGAATCCATATGCTTCACGAAGAGTACGGAAAGGTCCACATCTCTGGCGTGGTCGGAAACCACGGTAGAAACACCCGCAAGCCACGAATGAAGGGTCGGGTACGAGACAATTGGGATTGGCTGATCTACAAGCTGCTGGCAAGAGACTTCGCTAACGTGCCTGGGATCACTTTCCAGATCCCCGAGTCCGCTGACTGCGTAGTCGAACTGTACAACACTAAGTTCCTGTTCACTCACGGCGACCAGTTCCGTGGCGGTTCCGGCATCTCCGGCATTCTTGCCCCTTTGATGAGAGGCGACCACAGGAAGCGTAAGCGCCACATGGAAACAGACATGCCTTACGACTACATGCTCATGGGCCACTTCCACCAGTACATGAACGCAAAGCGTGTTCTTGTTAACGGCACCAACAAGGGTTACGACGAGTACGCTTACATGGGCAACTTCGACTTCGAACCGCCGCAGCAAGCGTTCTGGATCACCACCCCTGAGCATGGTCCTACCCTGCACGCCCCGATCTTCACTCAGAATCGAAAAGCAGAGGGCTGGTGATGGAAGAGTTGGACGAGTTCCACGATCCTGTCTCCGAGTACCATGTAATCACGTTGGTTGTCAACACCGACAAGTCCGCACCGGAGTTAGACATCGGAGATATTCCGCCTCAAGCGGCTATCACGTTCTTGGAGCAGGCAGCTAGCTGTCTACGTGAAGTATTGCACCCGCCTCGTATCACGTATGATGATGTTGTGATCTACGATGTGTGCGGTCACGACGACGACGATTAGTCTTCGGCGTGGGGCCGTTGAGGTACCCAACCTTTACTGGTGAGTAGCCACGCTTGTTCGCAGCCACGGCAGCAACAGAAGTCTTCATCGAAGATCATTTCTCCGACGTGGTTGTGTTTGCTGGGAGCGAAAGTCGGCAGCGGCTTGCGACGATAGTAGGGTTTCGGTTTCCTTGGCGGCATCAGTAGTCGCTGTTTCTGCCGAACCTATCGTAAGCGGCTTGTCTCGTCATGCCGAAGACGTCACCGATCTGCTGCCAGGTGGCTCCAGCGTGTTTGGCTTGAACGGCGGCTTCGCTGAGTGCCCGCTTGGCTACTGACTGTTCGTTGATCCGCAAAGTCAGCTTCGTTAACGCCGCTGAGACTTCTGGATGCATAGTAGACTTCATGGCCGAATCATACCACACCAGACACGAACCGTCAAGCAACGGTTGGCAGAAATTGGATAGGATAATAATACCCGTCTACAAAACTAGGTTTGTTTCAGCTCACAAAACTCCGTAAAAACCCTGCCACATCAACGATTTCCCCATGTTGGCGGAGACATCAAACCTGCAAAACATGACCCAAGACAAAAAAAGAAGAGGGACCGTCGCAAGACAATCCCTCCTCTCCACTTGCATAGATAACCAAATAATTGTCGTCACTCGTTGCGCTATCTGTCCGCTTGCAGAAGAAAGGCTTCCCTAGCGACTTACTTCTTCCAACAACAGAACGTCAGATTCGCTGACACTGGACGGATAATCAATCACTGCTGTAGACGCTATCACTCTTACTATCGGATAACTGCCGCTTCAGTATGAACTCCAACCGAGTTATCCACCTTGCTTCCATCAACCAAAGTCCTATTGACCATAGGATGCTCAGTGTCGGTCGGACCCCAATCACTATCAGGATGGTAAGCGATCACATCAAGCTCATCATCAGGACCAGTCTTGAACCGGTGCTTGCCGTTGAACGGAATATGGAAGATCAACCCTGGCACCAAAGGAACTTCACCATACGGAGTGATGCACAAACCTGAACCCCTTGCGATTCCCCCGCTTCGGTTCGAAGGATGAGTGTGTTCCGTCTGGTCAATGTTCGGAGGGAAATGCAGATGATTGAAACACGGATCGCCTAGAAGCGGTGGACACGACAACAACGTGTCCGAACAACCGTCAATGTACTTCAACCGGCCAAGTGCTTCAATAGGACCGCCCATAGCCGCCACACCAGTGAACCCGACCTTCTGAGTGATCACCATTTTCGTAGCGCCATCATCTTGTAGCTCGAACGAGCAACCGTAGGGGAAAGTGAACCACTGTCCGGCTTGCACGTTGAAGTTCACGGACGGCTTAGAAGAGAACATCGACTCCGAACATACGGTAGCTCCACCCTGCATCACGTAACCATACACGGCTCCGATCTGAGGCACTTCGTCATACAGATCCAGTAAGTCATCAGACTCATTCTCGAAACCGTAGATGACAGTCTCACCAGCCGGATCAACCAGCCGTTTCAACTCGCCCCAATACTCTGACCATGCTGCAAAATGCTCGTTATCTACTGCTGACATGACACCCTCTCCCAATTAACTGGTATAGCTTGATTGTGGTACAAAAACGGATTCGTCTTTACTCGCGACTCACGAAGCAACACGTTAAACGCTTGCCGGTGCTGCTTCGCTTTCCTCTTCTGACGTCTCTTCGACATCACTTTCCCGTACTTCTGGCTCATCAGTAGGAACCCATCCCTGGTTAAACACCGGTAACGACCCACGCTTCAACATGTTGCCGTGGTCGAGCAGACGCGACACTTCTTCTTCGTCCATCTGAAGTCTAACAGCAATCTCGTCGGCAGTCAAGCCGTCGTCAGCCAACGCTTCAACAATCTCAGACATCTTCACCACATGATGAATGCCTCTGGCACGGTTGTGGCGGATAGTTGACATCATCTGATCGGCCAACGATTTCGACTCGTGAAGCTTCACAACAGGCACAAACCCGTTAGTCAGATCATACACATCTCTGTCTTTCGAGACAAGCCAACGATGAAAACCGTCAACGATCTCCATGTCGGAACGCACCACAATAGGCATGGTCCAACCGTCTTCCAAAATGCTGATCTTCAAAAGACGTTTCTCTGGTGGAGCAACATGATTCGGATTGTACGAATTGGCTTTCAACTCGTCTCTATGAACCCATACCACATTGTCTACCGGCTGACCCTCAATCATCTCGTTCCCCGTTCACTTTCTTCCATAAAGCTTTCTGCCTGCACCGAATGCACCGTTGATCCAGACACAACTTGTGACTATCGGCAGAATACTCCACCACCGGAAGATCCAAGAAGGGATCTCCAGCAAAATTCTCGTACCTGATCCTAACCACACGATCAACGATCCACGAAAATCTCATAGCTGACCCTGTTCCAACATCTCCTGAATCTCATTGTGGTACTTCTCCCAATGCGACTCCATGTCCGAAGGGTTGATCCGAGCCATAGGAGAACGACGAGTCTTGAAATCGCCGCGCATGGCAATAGATGTAATGAAATCCCAACACATGCC
>OFQY01000695.1_pt1 | contig 12201 bp, 16 predicted proteins | sample 1542991 | NCBI WGS metagenome assembly OFQY01 (sample SAMN07774224, study PRJEB24372) | wastewater metagenome | isolation source: Exp Tend VB 10WW | collected 2016-02 | reverse complement strand
ACCAGAAGTGGTTTGATGGAGAAAGAAAACAAATTATAGCTGCTATGGGAGAAAGAGGTGTAGCTCAAGAACTTTTGTGCGCTTTCAATGGTTCTGGTGATACTTTCTTGCCTGGAAATATTTTGGATTTAATGAACGCGGTTCAAAAAGAACCAATTTACAGACATCCATTGAGTGATGATCTTTGGATTTGGGATCCACCTAATCCAAGAAATAGATATGTGATTTCTGCAGACGTAGCTTCTGGAGCAGGAAAAGATTATACAACCTTTCACATTATAGATACAACTTCTGAATGTGTGGCAGGAGAATTCAAATCTAACAAATTGTCAACAGATGAAATATCTAAAATCTTAGTTAAGATTGGACATGAGTACAATACAGCAATGCTTTGCCCCGAATTAAATGCATATGGATTGCTTGTTGCACAGAATATTAAGAATGATAACTACCCAAACCTTTTCTATGAAAAATTTAGAAATATTTATTCTGCCTTTATGCAGCAGGAAATAAGACCACAAGATCTTCCTGGAATCTATACAGGTCCAAAAAACAGAGATGAGATGTTGGCGAAACTTGAAACAATACTAAGAAACGGACAACTTCGAGTTTATTCCAAGAGACTTATTGAAGAATTTAAAACTTTCGTGTGGAAAGGCAACAGACCAGAAGCTATGAAGGGCTATAATGATGATTTGATTATGGCATTAGCAATTGGAACTTCCATTTTCAACGTATCCGGAGAACAACAATATTCTCAAGAAGAGTTTAATAGAGCTATGTTTATGTCCATCGCAAGAAACAATGTTGCTTTAACAACTTCACCTTTGGGTGGTTATACTCATACTGCTGGACCAGGATTCATTCCTCCAATTTTTGTTGGAAATAATCCAAACAATCCTAATAGTTATCAAAATCCATTTGATGCTTTGCGAGCAAACAATGCAATGGCACAACAAGTTGCTTTTAGACAACAAGAAGAAAATCAACAATATTCTGTAAATCCCTTAACAACTCCATATAATTCAAGAAATTTGCAAAATCAACAACAACAACAAAATCCTCAATTTCCACCTGGAAATCCCTGGGATTGGTTATTAAAATAATTTAGTTTACTTAATATAGATAATAGGTTACTGTATGGGAATGCATAAGTTCATCCGTATTGCCGATCAGTATGCACGCGCCCATGAATACAACGATAAGCAGGATTTTCGTCTTGCTGCCGTAATTGTTCGTGGAGGAAATGTCATTTCTGTCGGTTACAACAAGCACAACACGAATAGTTTTGTCGAGCATTACACCGACATTGCTCGCGGTAAGCGCAGTTATTGTCTTTCCACACATGCTGAAATGGACGCTGTTTTGAAGGGTCGTGAAAAGACTGACCTTCGTGGTTGCAAGATTTTTGTTGCTCGGGTTCGACTTGACAATGATGAGCTTGGAATGTCTAGACCTTGTGAGATTTGTCAGCACATTTTGTTTAATTACGGCATTAAAAAGGCATATTATTCGATTGACAATAGCACTTACGGTGTGATGAAGGTTGTCAATCCTGCAAAAAATTTCTACAAGAATGATCGAGTCTTTGATAAGAATCACGATCAACTTCCTGATTTTGATCTTGGCAAGATTGCCTATAACAAGGATTGATTCCATGGCACTTCAAATTGGTCTGGTTGTAACGATTGTATTTTCGTTCCTTTGGGCAGTTTATATTGAAGCTCCAATGAGACTGATTAAGCTTAAATTCAAGAAATAAACTTCACTGTTACATTCTTGAATATTTTACATATTCTCTTGACCGCTCGACTATTTAATAATGCGATGTGCATTACAGTAAAATAGTCCAATAAAGGCGGTATCAAGTGGAATATGGAAAGCATGATGAGCATAGTACCGAAAAAAAGGAAGCATCTGCTAGACGTAACAAGGTAATATCTGAATACCTTGATAGAATTACGGATGATTTCTTGGTTATGTTTGAAGAAATCCATGGAACAAAGTTACTTGGAAGCGACAAAGAATTTTTTCGTATAAAATCTAAGGGAATTCTCTTCTATTGGCTTGGAGTAGTTTATGATGAGTCTATCTCTGAAGTAAAGAATTTGGAATCTGCCCTAGATACAAGCCAAACAATGGTAAAGAAATTGCGTGATTCTCAACAAGAATTGCAAGCAATTATACAAAAGACAAATTCTTCACAGCCTACAGAAGCCCACAGCCAGTTATTATATCCTACATCTGGTGACAGTAGAATACAGGCTGAAAATAGGAACGAAAAAAAGACGGATCCGCCCCCATCTAAGCAAAATTTAGCTGATAAAATAGATGGATTTTACTCTCATGTAAACAAAGGACCAAACAAATCCCCTAAGAAATAAGGGATTAAAAATAATTTCTATAATGGTTTACTAATCTAATTTCTTTTGCTATTCTTTATAAAGAATCGAAACAGGGAAACAAAAAGGAATCTAAACCATGCCGCGTCCCCGTCGCACCCCTACCGTTGCTGCCCAGTCCGTTGATACTTTCGGAAACCGAAAGTTTGGCGTCGAGCTTGAGCTTTACGGTCTCAATCAGGCAGAGGCTACCGCTGTCCTTAATGCGGCTGGCATTACGTGTTATAACGAGAGTTATAACCACCAAACTCGTACTTGGTGGAAGGCAGTTTCCGATGCTTCCATTGTTGATCACAATGGACGTTCGCATTATGACAATGCAAAGACGTGCGAAATTGTTTCTCCAATTCTCTCTGGTACCGATGGTCTAGAGACGGTCCGCAAGGTTTGTCGTGCCCTTACCGCTGCAGGCGGCAAGGTCAACAAGTCGACTGGTCTTCACGTTCATATCGACGCACGAGGATTTTCTCCTCGTGTACTTGCTACCCTTGCTTTTCGTTATGCAAAGCATGAAACGGTTATTGATTCGTTCATGCCAGCATCGCGTCGCGCCAATGAGAACAATTTTTGTCAGTCAATGATTCGTAATGCAAATTATTATCGTAATGATATCATTACGGCTAGTGACGCCAATGCTTTCGCTCGTGCGTTCCCTCGTCAATCGAAGCTTAATTTCCACGCATACCTCCGTCACGGAACGGTCGAATTCCGTCATCATAGCGGCTCGCTGAATGCGGAAAAGGTTTCGAATTGGATCAAGTTCTGTCACGCTTTTGTGCAGACTTCGATCAATATGTCTACCGTCGCTATTCCGAACGACAACAATCGTGGAAATGCTGTCGCGGTTCCTCGCAATACTGCTGAACGTCGCCTTGCAAAGTTTTTCCTTGATCGTAGTTGTGAGGGTTATGCAACGGTTTCGGAAATTGCTTCTGCGATTCATGTTGCAGAATCGACGGTTCCTGCGCTAATGTCGAAGCTTCGTCGTCTTGCTCCTGGTTTTAATGCCAAGAAGAATCGTTATTGGGGTTACTGGATTCGGGACATTTCCACTTCGATGACCGCGCTTCAAACCTATCTTGGAACCAGTAATAACAACGCTGTTCGTGCAAACAATGTCGAAATTCCTGTTATGGATACTTGTTTTGCTGGTCTCGACGCTGAAACCACGAGCTACTACAATGAGCGTATCGCTGATTTCCAGGGTGCTTGATAGATATGACTATCTACAAGCTTCTAGACGGAAAGGAAATTGCAGCAACAAGTCATAGCGATTTCGCAAATAGGCTTAGAAATGGAAGTTTCTTTCCTTGTGAAACTGTAGAAGATTACATGGCTGAATTTTCAAAGCGAGTTTACATTCTCTTTTCTGTTACGGTCCGCTCCGATACCACTACAAACTTTGTGGATGATCTGATTAGACTAAAGATCGTAACAATTATCCAAACCAACTAAGAAAGTCAAAACAAAATGTGTCTTATCATTTATAGCCGAGGAAAGGGTTCGAAGATTCCCGAGCAGTATATTCGTACTGCTTACGAGAATAACCCTGATGGTTTCGGCATGATGTGGGCAGACGATGGTCATGTAAATATTGTTCGAGGTATTTACGACATTGATCAGATTTTGTCTATGATGGCAGCAATGCAGGATATTCCGCATGTTGTTCATTTTCGTTTCCGCACTCGTGGAAAGATTGACGAGTCAAATTGTCATCCTCATCGTGTTCTGGTAAAGAAGATTGATGGACAAGATCTTTTCATGATGCACAATGGAACTTTCATGTTCCTAAAGACGGATCAAGAAGAGTCTGATTCTGTCAAGTTTGCAAAGCATCTTCGCGGAGCATTGCGTGTTTATGGTTCAGATAGCCTTTTTGATAAGGTTCAACTTGGACGCATGGCTGCCCGAGTAGGTTCCATTAACAAGCTTGTTTTTCTTCGTGGTGATGGCAAGATTGCCATTGTCAACAAGAATGCCGGATTTGAAGAGAATGGTTGCTGGTACAGCAATTCATATTCTTTGAAGCCTGGATATCGAGAGATCCAAAAGAATCTCTTGGAAACCAAGTCCAAGGTTGCAGAAAAGGTTAATAACATTTCTCTTTTCCCCAAGAATCAAAAGAAGAATAAGTTTGGCAAGAAGAGTGGAAGTAACAAGTTTAAGACCGTCAAGCAGACTGTAAATGTTGGTGGTTCCAAGCGAACAATTATTACATCGGTTCCTCTTGATGAAGAGGATTGAAGCATGAAATTTGCTATTATATATTTCCTTTCCGTTTCTGTTGTAGTTTTCATGTTTGTTTGTGGGGCAATTTTTTTGTACACAAATGGTTATATATTTGCAAGTGGAATTGTTTCGTCTGCTGCTTTTATCTTTTTAATTGCATCGCTCCGCGCTGTTGGATTTCTTGGCGCGCGCTAAAAACAGGAGAATATTCATAATGAATAAGCATTATGTTTTTGTTTATGGTTCTTTGAAGAAGAATTTTTGCAATCATTCGGTTATCAATGATTCTAGCACTGAATTGATTAAGTTCTTTGCTACGACCGTCCGAAGTGATTTCGGAATGGTTTCTTTTGGTGGATTCCCAGGAGTTTATCAGACTGATAACAGTGAAATTTCTAAGCATGTTAGTGGACAAGTGTTTTGTGTAAGTGATAAAACGCTTGATCGACTTGATATGCTTGAAAGCAATGGACGTTTCTATATTCGTGAGCTTGTCTCTATTAAGGGGATGATTGAACCTTGTTGGATGTACGTGCTTGCTCCAGCAAGGGTCCGACGAACAGATTTTGAAAATGAGTCTCGTAAGGCACCACGAATTATGATGGTTAACAATGATTCTTCATATTTTTGGTCAAAGAGTTGTGAATGGTAAACTATTTAACCTGACATAGAAAACAATCTATGTTGGGTTAAGTTGTTTACATTTAATAAAAAACTTCTTAATCTACTCAATAATAAGAAAGAAGAATTAAATCATATGGATGACATTAAACCAATTTTCACAAAACCTGGCTGGGATTCCGTGAAAGATTGGATTGGTCCAGGACCAATAAATCCTTATGGTGTCGTCGAAGCTGATTAAATTTCTATTTGGGGATATCGTATAACGGGATTACAGTGGCTTTGCAAGCCTCGGACGAGGGTTCGACTCCCTCTATCTCCACCAATCTTTAATTGAAAATTCCAATCAAAAAATTGGAATCGTTCTTTAAAAATCGAATATTATCAAATGTTGAATGGGATTACATCAACCGACCCATGACACAGTGAAGAAATAAAAGGTGAAAGCTTTTAATTTCAACAAGAGTAGCTGTTGTCTATAGTGCCAGTGTGAGGTATTTGGCTTATTATCAATTAGAAAAATTGATCATTTGTCTTTTAGAATAAAAAAGACTTGTTATATGTTAAAAAACATTTCGTGCATGACGTCCATGATAAGTTGTGAGTCAACGGCAAGCCTTTAACTTGCGACAAATCTCTTCTATTTTGTTGATAACGTTCAAAAATTTAATATGAAAAATTGTTCTAAATGTCATGTCAAAAAGGAAGAAAATTGCTTTCATAAAAGCAAGTCTCGTGGATTTCAATCTGTTTGCAAACTTTGTAGAAAAGAAATTGATAAGCAATATTGGAAATCCCGTTCTTTAAATGAAGAAAAAATGCAAGACAAGAAAAACTATCTTGCAAACAGAAGAAATGAATTTAGAAAGTTTATTTATGAATATGTATCTACACATCCTTGTGTAGATTGTAGTGAAAATGATCCAATTGTTTTAACTTTTGATCATTTGTTTGACAAAAAATTTAATATTTCTGATGCATCAAATGGCTCTGTTTCTATGGATTCATTGAAATCTGAAATAGAAAAGTGTGAAGTAAGATGTGCCAATTGTCATTTGAGAAAAACGGCAAAGGACTTTAATTGGTACAAAAATATCAGGGTATAGCTGAGGCTGGTTTAGCACACCGTTTGGGGCGGTGAGACGTGAGTTCGAATCCCACTACCTTGACCAATTTATGACAAAAAATAAAAATAGATCTATAAATGTAGATTACTATGACAATCTACTAAAAAATATAACAAAAAATAACAAGTATGAACTTGATGGCGACAAAGACTTTAAATATCCAAAAGTAAGGTTTTGTGTCACAAATATTGAGACTTATCAGTCTGATACTAGAGAATTTGATATTGTTGAATTTAATCAAACTCCACAAGAAATAGAAAAAAGACTGAAAATTTGGTTTGCAAATTTAAAAATATGACAAAAATATTCGTAACATCTGATTGCCATTACCATCATGTTAATATCATGAAATATTGCAATCGTAATTTTTATACAGTCGAAGAAATGAACGACGAGTTAATTTATCAACACAATGATCTTGTTGATAAGAATGACATTGTTTATAATCTTGGAGACTTTACCTTTCAATCTGTTCAAGGAGCAGTTGGAATTTTGAAAAAGCTTAATGGAAAACATAGATTCCTTAGAGGAAATCATGATTCATGGTTGTTTGATAAGGAATACAACAATTATGATGCTCTTAGAGCAATTCATGACGAATTGCTTCGTCAGGGTGATTCAAAAGATAAAGTTGAATGGGTAAAGGATTACGAAGAATTTCGATTTAACAAAAATCTTTATTGCCTTGGTCACTTTCCGTTGTTTACTTGGCACCAATCTTATAGAGGTTCGATGAATCTTTATGGTCATTGTCACGCAAACATTGAACACATGATCAAGGGAAGACAGATGGACGTTGGAGTTGATAATGCTTTCAGGCTTTTCAAACAATATCGACCATTCTCACTCGAAGAAGTGACAGAAATATTGATGAGCAGGGAAATTGATTGTCCAGAAATGGAAGACGTTCGTTCAAATCCCTGGAAAAAGGATTGATGTCTACTTCTGTTCTTAGAAATAGAACAAAAAGAAAAGCAGCATTACTTGTTGCGTTTGGTTTTAAGTGTCAAATTTGTGATTATGACAAATGTCAAACTGCTTTGGAATTTCATCACATATCTTCTGAATCAAAAAAGTTTTCGTTGTCTTCAAATGACAAATATACGTCGTATAAAGACATAGCTAATGAAGCTAAGAAATGTGTAATGGTTTGTGCAAATTGTCATAGGGAAATTCATGCAGATTTAATTAAAATAGAATTGAAATCTAATTTTGATGAAGATAAATTTGCAACTTATCTTAAGTTGAATAAACCTAAAAAGACTTGTAAAATTTGTCAAAATGAAATTGAATCTAGAAAATCATTTTGTTCAATGACATGTAGAAAAAAATTCAATGAACATGGTTTTGATCAAAATTTGATGATTTCAATGTATGAAAGAGATAAGAAATCATTCATGTTTATAGGTAGATATTTTAACGTAAGTGGAACGACAATTAAAAAAAGATTATTGAAAATTGGTTTACTAAATAAGTAAATTTGCTAAAATAATCAGTCTACATGGAACGGTAGCTAAATGGTGAAAGCACCACTCTTATAAGGTGGGGATATGTGAGTTCGAGTCTCACCCGTTCTACCAATTTAAGAAAACAAAGAAAAATGACAACCAATAACAAGAATCATCCTCAAATTATTAGTCTTGCTCATTTGGCAGATCTTGGAAGCATTGTGCTTCGATTTGTCAATTGTCCTGATGATTATTTGACCAAGACAGGCGTTGATACATTTGATTTTTGTCCTATGTCTCCTCCAAGCTTGGACAATAGTTCTGCAATTTGGTCGTTTGAGGGAACTGCGACCGATCTTCGTGGCTTTAATCATAATATGAAGCTAATGCAAGATAAGAAGCTTGTTGATGACATTTGGAATGGATGTCGAATGCAATATAAGCTTAGTGTTTATCACAATAATTTTGTTGGTGATGGAAACAATGGAATTCTTGGTAAGACTCCAATGTTTTACATTCGTTACTTTAATCCTTGGAATCTATTGTCTTGTGACATTGCATATCCTGTAACAATTGTCAATATTCCGTAATAGTTTACATTTTAGATAAATTGTTCTAAATTCATGATACTTTCCCTCATCATAGAGAGAATGGAAAGAATAGGTAAAAATCATGACTGTAGACAATAATCTGGTAGTTATGCCGGGAGTCGGTGTAGCAATTGGCAGGTTTCAAACCCCTTATCTTCATAAGGGACATTTGGCGCTTTTGGAACGAATCAACCAACATGAAAAGGGAATTGTTTTCATTGGTTGTGCTCCGACGCCTGTAACAAAGAAGAATCCAATGGATTTCATGACTCGAAAGAGCATGATTCAAGCTGCTGTTGGTCCAAACGTTGTAATCCTTCCAATACATGACAATCCTTCGGATCATGTTTGGTCGAATAATCTTGATCGGATGATTCGAGAAGTGTCGCCGTTCGGAAAGGTTGTTTTATATCACTCGCGAGATAGTTTTAAAGACTATTATCACGGACATTTCACAACTGTTGATATAGAGTCGCTTGGAGACGTCAACGCAACAAATATTCGTGATTCGGTTGGAGCAATTCCTCGTGCTTCGGAAGACTTTAGAGCAGGAGTGATTTACGCTTCGCAAAATATGTATCCAAGAGTTCAGCCAACTGTTGATGTTATTGTTTATAACGGAAAGCATCTTCTTTTAGGTCGAAAGCCAAAAAGTGACAAATATTGCTTTGTAGGAGGATTCATTGATATGACAGATCCTACTGCACAAGCTGCTGGTGTTCGTGAACTTCAAGAAGAGACTGGATTGATTGCAACGCCTGATAAACTCCAATATGTTGGAAGTTACAAGATTAATGATTGGCGCGACACTCCAAGTACAAGCGTTATGACCACTTGTTTTAAGGTCGATTTGAAGGATTGTCAAAATCCTGAGCAAGCAAAGGCTGCTGATGATCTTGAACAAGTAGAATGGTTCAATTATATTGATGGAACAAACGCTTTTGCAGATATGAAGAATCATATTTTGCAAAAGGCACATCACGTTCTTTTCGACGCTTTTTGCCAACAAAAGTAACGGTTTACATTTTTAAAATTAAGAGTAGAATTTTTTGTATAAAGAAATAGGAGACAAATCATCATGAATGTCAACCAAAATATCATTACGCTTACTGACAGTTATAAGACTTCGCATTATTTGCAGTATCCAAAGGGAACTGAACGAGTCTTTAGTTATCTGGAATCGCGCGGCGGATTGTTTGATAATACTGTCTTCTTTGGACTACAGTATTTTCTAAAGAATTATCTTGTTGGTGAAGTTGTTACCATGGACAAGATTAATCGCGCTGAGAGGCTTGTAAAGGCTCATGGCGTTCCATTCAACCGAGAAGGTTGGGTGCACATTGTAAACGCCCACAAGGGGCGTTTGCCGGTCACTATTAAGGCAGTACCGGAGGGAACCGTTGTTCCTGGTAAGAATGTTTTGATGACAGTTGAAAATACTTGTCCTGATTGTTTTTGGCTTACCAACTATCTTGAAACCTTGCTTTTGCAAGTGTGGTATCCAATTACGGTTGCAACCCTATCGAGAGAAATGAAGAAGGTTATCGGAAAGGGACTTGTAGAAACTGGTGATCTAGCTGGTCTTCCATTCAAGCTTCATGATTTCGGATTCCGTGGAGTTTCGTCGGTTGAATCGGCAAAGCTTGGTGGAGCAGCACATCTTGTCAATTTCATGGGAACTGACACTCTCCCAGGAATTGAAATGTTGATGGATAACTATTTCATGGACGAAATGCCTGGATTCTCGATTCCTGCTTCGGAACATAGCACAATTACTTCGTGGGGACGTGAAAACGAAGCCAAGGCAATGGAAAACATGCTAGACAAGTATCCTGATGGACTTGTTGCATGTGTTTCGGACAGTTACAATATTTGGGAAGCTTGTTCGGATATTTGGGGAACACAGCTAAAGGACAAGATTCTAAATAGAAATGGAACCTTGGTTGTTCGTCCCGATTCGGGCAATCCTGTAGAAGTTGTATCGAAGGTTATCCTTACTCTTATGGATAAATTTGGATACACAGTAAATGACAAGGGATTCAAGGTCCTTCCTCCACAGATTCGTATGATTCAAGGCGATGGAATTACTTTTGAAAGCACTAAGCTTATCATTGAAGAAATGAAGCGAAATCAGTTGTCGGTTGACAATACAGCTTTCGGAATGGGAGGTGGTTTGCTTCAAAAGGTTGATCGAGACACTTTGAAGTTTGCCTTTAAGTGTTCGGCAGCTAAGGTAAACGGAGAATGGATTGATGTTTATAAGCAGCCTGTAGATGAGCCTTTTAAGGCTTCAAAGAAGGGTCTTTTGAAGTTGGTTGGCGGAGCGAATGGAAATTTTCACACAGTCAATCAAAATGAACTTCCAAATCTTGAAAACAAGTTGCAAGTAGTTTTCGAAAATGGAGAACTATTTAATCAGACAACTTTGAACGACGTTAGAAATCGAGCTCAAGTAGTTGACTTTTGATTCTTTCTAAGTTAGAGTATAAAAAATTCCGAGATAGGCAGTCGCAGGTAATTTAACTCGTAAAAATAAGAGCCTGTGAGGACAAAACGTTGCGCCATATAAACGTTATGCAGCTATGAGCTACATCATAGCAAAGTTTAGGGGTGAAAGTCTAAACTTAGATGATTGATGATGAAAAGTGACAAGTAGCTACTATATCTTTTTAATTCAATCGTCACCAATGCCTTAGAAGTTCAGATGGTAGAATGCTCCCTTGGTATGGGAGAGGTTACGGGTTCGACTCTCGTATAAGGCTCCAAATTTAACCATAAATTAAGGTGTAAATGATTTTCCAAGAAAGTTGTTTACATTTTTCTTTTTTGGAGTATCATTTATTCATACTCGAAAGATTGGAGGCACAATATGCCTTGTCGATATGATCCTAGTCCCGATGAAATTCGTGCTGCTGATGAAGCCCGTACTAAGCGTGAAATGGCACCTATTCTTGATAAGGTGAATACGCTTACGAAGTTACTTTGCGAGGCTTGTACCTTGCTTAGTGCTTCAAAGGTCCAGAATGCTAGACCTCACAGTAACGCGCTTGAACTTGCAACGCCTGAACTTCAAGGTTGGGCAGCAAATCATGCTAAGGCTGATAAGAAGCGAAAGAATGATGCTGTCAATGAATTGCGCGAGCTTGCTGCTAAGCTTGGATATGATCTTAATGCAGATGAGATTAAGAAGAATTTGAAGTAGTACACGATATTTATCCTTTAAAATAGGAGTAATTTTGTGAACCAAATTAAAGAACATTTAGCCAATTTTGCTTTTTATCTTTTACGTGCAGCGGAATTTGCAAAACTTGGAATGCTTGGACAAGCAGAATATTTTCTTGTTTCTGCAGACGTAGCCCGCGAAGGTGTTTATAGGCGCGATCCTAAGTTTCCCGAGCTTGATAACATGGCTAAGGAAATTTCAAAGAATCGTCGAAATCTTCTTTCAAATAAGCGATAAAATGAACAACGTTATTCGATTTTTTATGCTGGTTTTTGGTTTTGGTTCTAAAACCCTTGATTTTGCCTATAAAATCCTCATGCCACTTTTCATCATTCTTATGGTCACTTCGACCATTTTTGTGATTGGTTGTTTCTACGTGTTTTATAGCACTTTCTTCGGTTGAGAAAATAAATAGAAAATATTTTCAAAATAGTTTACATAACCACCCGACCCTGATATAGTGTATAAAGAATCGAGAGAGTGAAGAGAAAGACAGATTCGACGGCAAACGAAATGAATGAAAAGTAACTTGCCGAAAGTCTTCTTCACTGTCAAAACCAT
>OFQY01000694.1_pt1 | contig 12232 bp, 5 predicted proteins | sample 1542991 | NCBI WGS metagenome assembly OFQY01 (sample SAMN07774224, study PRJEB24372) | wastewater metagenome | isolation source: Exp Tend VB 10WW | collected 2016-02 | reverse complement strand
AACTCCGCGTCTTCCGAGACAAGCATGGTCAAAAACCGGAGTTTATGGGAATCAAGCCGCATAACATTGAGCAAAGATTTGCAATGGAGGCACTGGCAGCAGATGACATTCCATTGGTCATCTTACTCGGTCCAGCCGGAACAGGTAAAACCATTCTCAGTCTGGCTGTAGCACTGCAAAAAGTCAATGACGGTACATACGACAGGATTGTGGTTATCAAGCCCAACATCCCAGTCGGAGGTGTTGACATTGGCGCATTGCCTGGAGACAAGTACGAAAAACTCAGTGCTTGGCTTGGTCCTATGAAGGATAACGTGCAGCAGCTTATCAACAGCAGACGTCGTTCAGCAGGAGAGACGTTTGAACAAATGGTAGACGAGGGCATTATTGAAGTCGAAGCACTTGGATATATTCAAGGCCGCTCAATTGCAAATAGTGTCGTGATAGTTGATGAATTACAGAACGTCAGTCCGCGTGTGGCACGAATGGTTGTCGAACGTTGCGGCCGAGGTTCTAAAATCATACTTCTAGGAGACCCATCACAGGTAGAGAATCCATTTTTGGACAATCGTTCAAATGGTCTAGCTCATGCTGCTATTGGTTCCAAAAAGAGTGACATGGCCGCTGTGGTCAAGTTGACTAAGGTAGAGCGTTCGCCGCTTGCGGCCGCTGCATCTGCCATATTTGGTCGACCAGAAGCACATTAACTACGTGTATAAACCCCTTGGAACTCACTTCTGAGGGGTTTTTAGGTTTTATGGCATTCTCTTATCGTTGGCGCAAACATTATCCAGGGTCTGGTTACATTGTAACAGACGAAGGCTTGTCGGTGCTTAATATGGGCACTTACAAGGCTGGAACATATGGTGACGACGATACAGATGTCAAGTCAGTGGTTAGTCTAAGATTCGCTGGAGTGCCGGCAAAATCTATTCAGGTATGGTGCGACCCAAGTAGTGTCGACCTTATCAACGAAGACGGAACAGTCACACCTCGAGTAGATTTGACAGAGCTCGGGTATGAAATCAAATCTACTATTGTAGACACATACAGAATTGCATATTCACTAGGCACATCTAATGCCAATGAGTCAAATGTTTTTTCAGCAGGAGAAGAAAACAATGAAATACTACAACTTACAGCACATTCATTAGACAGCTATAGTGGTAGTTATAATTACGACAGCACCCAAATTGTGTTTGTGTCTGACCGTGCTGGCAAAAAGCAAATCTATCGTGCTAACGCAGATGGCACTGGTGCAATCCCACTAACCGAACCTTCTTACAACGCCATCGACCCGCATTGGTGCAAGGTAACCAACCCAATAGACCCTAGCTTCAACAAAATCGTGTTTGCCTCAGACGCACACACTGGTTGGCAGCTCTATACGATGAATTCCGATGGCACCGGTCTTACACGACTAACTAATCGCACAGCTTCTGTGTACGATGGTGATGACTATTCACCATGCTGGAACTATGACGGCACCAGAATTTGTTTTGTCAGCACACGAGATGGTGTGGAGCAGATTTACTACATTCAATCCAATGGCACAGGTACCACTAATATTGATGCTACTGGATTTTCCAATATTGACCCCGCTTACAATCCTGCTTCTAACGTAATCGCATTTTCCTCAAATCGAACAGGAAGCTATGACATATACACGATTAACGACGATGGTTCAAGTCTTGCAAGGGTAACTCAGACCGGCCGCGATGCTACAGAGTCTTCTTGGCTATCAAGTACAGCAATTGTGTTTGCCGGGCGTGCGAATGCAACAAAACACATCTATACTGTCAATAGCGACGGAACGTCACTAAATCGCGTCACATATTCTGCTGATGACGACGGCTCTCCGCAAGCAAATCATGATGGAACAAGAATTATCTATGATTCGATAAGAAGCAAATATCGAGTTGTCATGAGTTGTTTGTCTACCGGCATACCAATTACCAGGTTAACAGAAAACAGTCCTGAAAGTTTTTGCCCGGCATTCAATCGAACCGGAGAGCTTTTTGCATTTTGTAGTGACCGAGGCGATGGCAACATCAACATCTATCAAACTGGTTCAGACCTAAACATCGGAACAGCAACAGCTATCACATCCAACACAGGAGTTAGCTGGCAACCAACATGGAGTGTAGATAGTTCAAAACTTGCGTTTTCTACAAACAAAGATGGCAACTATCAGATTTACAAAATCAACGTCAATGGCACAAGTCAAACTCGATTGATTAACAATGCATTCGACTGCACTTTCCCAAGTTGGCAATATGCTGCCAATCCAGTAGACGAACGTATCATTTACATGAGCGACGAGAGTGGTACACATCAGATTTACTCAATGCACACTGATGGCACCAATCAAACCGTTCTCACCGCTTCTGGGGTGAACATTTGGCCATCGGTTTCTCCAGATGGCACGAAGATTGCTTTTGCATCGAACAGGACTGGCAATGAATTCAAATTGTATGTTATGAACTCCGATGGCTCGTCTGAGACAGCAGTTGGCAGCAATATAGTATCTTCGCCAATCACATGGTCTCCAGACGGAACACGAGTTGCATTTAATAGAGATGATTTCGAGATATACAGTGTCGATATAGCTACTGGCACAAGTCTTGATAGAGTCACTTATAACAGCAATTCTGAATTCTATCTGGCATGGGACCCTGATGGCACGACCATTGTATATGATTCGGCTTCAGAACTTGGTAGAAGGAGTCTCAAGTATGTAGACCCGCTAGGCGGCGACACACAATCAGTAGACACTGTCGATTGTTTGTACGGCGGTTCATGGTCTTTTGATGGTTCTCAGATTGTATTCAACAGGACTTCGACTATTGGTAGAGAAAAACTGTTGTCATGCTCGTTTGATGGAACCAATAAAACAGCGATAACACTCGAGTCAATTGTTTCTGACAAAAAAGCTATCTATTGTGCCAGTCTGGACAGGGTGTATTTTGAGCGTAATGTACCAGGGTTCAACACGGCCATATGCTATTACAGTCCTGCATCATCTACAATCACTACTCAATACACCACAAACTTTGACACAACAGTGCTACAGGATGTATCTGCTGACGGATTGCGGCAATTACTTACATATGGTGGTCGGCTTTATGAACTGAATTCAACCACTCCTACTGAGTTGACCACTGACACATCACTGTCTATCCCAGCAGAGTACGCGTGCTATAACCCAGACAGAAAACGCATTGCAATTATCATGCCAGGGGGAACGGGTAATTACCCGTTGAAACCGCAGATATTCCTTTACACTATCAGCACACAAAAGTTAACAAAAATCACAGATACAGACACTGTGAAGAAATACATTAGTTGGCGTAGTACTTCACCAGAGTTGCTGTACACGGATGAAGTGTCGCCTGGTGTTCATAGATTACATACTGTCAAAGTTAACGGTTCATCAAAAACTCGCTTCATATCAACAAACACTGATAATGAACCAACAACCGAAGAAATTGGCGCACGATGGTGCTCTGATGGAATCAAGGTGGTGTATTGTCGCAAGGTTCTTGGAGACAATGGTGGGATTTTCGTAACCGATGGTACAAGTCCTGGCGGCAACATCACACTGAATACCTATCTCACATCAGAGATAGCAGGTTACAATGTAGACGACGATATCACGTATTTTTCAGGTCAAGATGCTGATTATTACGTTAGTGGATTGTATTCAATTACAGGCCACGACAACGCAGTTAGAATTACAAGTTTTGGGTACAACGACAGATTCGCCTCTTTCAACACCGATTCGTCAGAAATAGCCATTCAATCGCGCTATTTAGATGTGTCTGGTTCATCGTATGGTATTTACACAGCTAGTGTGTCAACACCATGGGATAGAACATTATTACGCGCATCATCTGCTTTTCCAGACTGGGGAACCAACGACAAGATTCTGTACACAACCCTGACCAGTGATGTCCAGGCAGGCTTTGGGTTCATCAATCCGAATGGCACCGGTAATACCAGTATCTCAACAACAGCCGGCGATGGTCAAGCAAGGTGGTCTAATGACGCCACTAAAATCACATTCATTCGCTCTGGTGAAGTGTGGATGTGTGACGCAGACGGGGACAACATGGTAAAGGTTGTCGATGCGATTACACCACTTGGCAACCGCAGTCCTTCGTTCACTCCCGACGACGAGGAAATCGTATTTGAGGCCATGTCTCAAAACGGCAATGGTGAAATTTACAGAGTTGAGGCAAAAGAAGCCGGAGACGTTTCTGCTGTTAGTTTTCCAGGGAAATGGCCAAGGGTAGACCCTGTCGCTGGAAGGGTTATGTACACTAAAGAGCTTACCGCAAGTAATGTACTTGTGTGGCGAAATATTGACGGCACTGATGAGATTGAACTCACAGAAACATATTCTCAGGATACATCACCAAGATACAACAGGGCTACAGATGACATCATTTTTGTCTCAGACCGAAATGGTAATCATCAGATTTACTCAGTGAATTTGTCTGGTACCGAGACACAGGTGATGTCGAACGCATACAACGACAAACACCCATACATGAACACAACAGGTTCATATATGGCATTTTCCAGTGACCGTGGAACCAATTCCAATCTTGATATTTACAAACGCGCTACATCTGGCGGTGCTGTTACACGATTGACCACCAGCACTGGTGAAGACTATCGACCATGTTGGAGTCAAGACGATACTAAAATCGCATTTGTTAGTACCAGAACAGGCACTCCACAAATTTGGATAATGAATGCCGATGGAACCAGTCAGACACAGTTGTCGACTGTTGGCGACAATGATTATCCAGCCATTTCGCCAGACAATACCTTAGTGATGTTCACTAGCAATCGTTCTGGCCAATGGGAGTTGTATTATGTGCCCATCGCTGGTGGTACTGAAACCAAGGTTGAAGTTGGAGGTATCAGTGTATACCAAGCGGATTGGCGCAGTGACGGTGTAAAAATTGTTCTCGTTGGTGGCGAGGGAAATTATCACCACATTTACACTCGAGACACCCCGCTAAATCAAACCAATTTGACACCGGTTCTACTGTGGAACAGCGGTGAATGTGGCAGCGCGTATTATGGTGAGTCAGATGCAAAAATCACTTTTGATTCCAATATTGATGGTCAATATGAGATTTACAAAATCGCATCCACTGGCGCTGACAACAACACTATTGCAGAAAGTTCATATGCTGATGCATACCAACCAGCATGGAGCAAAAATGGAACCGAACTGGCTTATGTCAGCCAAGGCAATGGTGGAATCAATATCTACAAACTTGACTCGAATTCAGTGCTAAGTCTGTTGACAAATCACTATGGTTTGCTCATCCAGAGTTCTCAACCATCTTGGGAACCAGTAGATAGTAACGCCAGAATTGTTTATCAGACCAATGATGATTCAATCATTTATCTTGACATTGTCTATGGATTTTCATTTGGTGCCATGTCGTTCTTGAATTATGGAGTGGCAATAATGAATAACGATGGTTCAGGAAAGATGTTCTTGACAGACCCTAATACATCTAATTCTATAGAACCAGTGTGGAACCCAAGTGGAACGCATGTGTATTACGCAAGACAAGAAGGTGTAGGCAATTATGAGATATGGAAAGTGACACCAGAAGCCACTGGTCATGAGGTAGTTGTCAGTGTGTCAGGAGATTGTAGGTATCCATGTTTGAATCCATCTGGAACAGTAGTTGTTTACGCAAACAACAGAACTGGTGAATATCAGTTGTATTCATACGAATTAGCCACAGGCACCGAAACACGACTTACGCAAAACACTTATGAGTGTACTAGACCTACATACACGCCGGATGGCGATTATGTGGTGTACACGCGATATTCTCCAGAAGGAGAACCAAGCATTTGGAGAATCAAGACAGATACTCTCGAAGATGAAGAGTGGAACAATCCAGACGGTCTAAATATAGATGATGCCTCGTCTACGTATTCTGACGCATTTGGAAGCACATTGTTGCAAGACCCAGATACCTGGGCAAATCTTCCTACAACCCAAGATGATGCCATCGACCTTGGAATTGCCTACGTAAATCCAAGACTGATTGGTTCGTCAAAGAAATTGGCCATCGCAGTCAAACCGCCAATAGGCGAAGGACCGTATCAACTTGCTAACTTACAATTAAAAGCAACGTTTCGAGTGTAAGAAGGTACAGATAATTCGCTTACATAAAGGAACATTGTCGACCAATGTTTAATGAATGGATTAGGGTGACGTCGAATCACACTGCAGGAAAGATTAAATGCTAAACATAGAAGCAAAATTACATGAAATGCTGCTTGAGGTTGCACCTTATTACAATGAGGGCGAACAAGCGCAGATTGTTGCCTATGCTTCATCTTTGTTTGACGGCATGGAAAGACAAGCATCTACACACGCTGCCGAAAGCCAGATGATGGATGCAATGCTACAGGCAATTGGCCACTTGCGTGACTGGAGTGATATTGATACACCAGATTTCATAGATGGTCGCGGATTAACAGCGGAACAAATCGTGCGCTCAGCCGGCCGCACCTTGCCAGAAACAGGATTTGACATTATCAACGAAGACGATTTGGATGTATTCTTTGGAAACTCAGACTACCAAGACCCCAATGGTTACACTATGGATGATGTTGCTACTTTTGCTGATGGTGAAGAAGCACACCCAGATAGATATTTCTTTAAGCCGGGATTTGGACGACATCGAACAGATTCACAATCGAGGTAAACATGAGGCGTTTTGCACAAGCACCTCCTCCCGACGCCGCACCTCCAGTCGGTGCTCCACCAATGGCACCGCCACCAATGGGCGGAATGCCACCACCTCCAATGGGCGGAATGCCAGGAATGCCACCACCTCCAGGCGCACCACCATCTGGTCCTAGACAAGAGTTAATTGGTCCACTTGATTCTGTGTCCAAAATCTTGTATGATTACGACATTGGCACGGTTGTAGACGGTAACGCCGCTCGAGACGCCGAAGAACTTGCACTCGAGGTATGGAAAGCATACGGCGGCACTGAAATGGGCGATGATGTTGAGTCGAAAACAGGTAATCGAACACCAGAATCAACCAAAGCCGCACCCGAAAAACAAGAGGCTGAGCACAAAGCTACTGAAGATAGTCGATGGCAGCGACTGCCTTTTGGAAAAACCATTGAAGATATCACGACACTTGATGAGCTTTCTGAAATCTTATCAGGACTGATACTTGGTGCAGTAAAAGCCAAGGCGCCGGCCGCCGCACCACCAGGTGGCATGCCACCACCAATGGCAAATACGATTGCACTAATGCGACGATATTCAGCACTTGCCGATGATAGTGGTGCATACGATGTCGCTGATGAAATTGATTCAATCATTTCGTCAATCATTCGACCTCGATAACCCACTTGACTGGTTCGAATCGAATGTGTCATAATAGGTTAATCAGCCTATGTCTAAGTACAGCACACAATCAATCACGGTTTTAGAACCGATGGACGCCGTTCGTTTGCGTCCTGGCATGTACGTTGGTGACGACGGAGAGCGAGGAATGCATCACCTAATAGGTGAGGTTCTGGACAACTCTGTAGACGAAGCGATGCAAGGATTTTGTTCAAACATCAACGTTGTTCTACACAAAGATGGATGTACCGTGTCGGTTGAAGACGACGGTCGAGGAATACCAGTAGATAATCACCCATCTGACGGCAGGTCAACGCTTGAAGTTGTTATGACCGTTTTGCACGCTGGTGGCAAGTTTGGCCATGATGAAGCATATCAGGAATCCGGTGGACTCCACGGTGTCGGTGTATCGTGTGTCAACGCACTATCGGAGCATTTTGAGGTTATTGTCAATCGAGTTGACAAATCAGCCGGCGCAGTAGGTAGTTACAAACAGACTTATTCAAAAGGCAAGCCACTAACCAAGGTTGAAAAGATTGGCAGCGCAGGAAAATCTGGAACCAAAATCACATTCACGCCAGACAAGGGTATCTTCAAGTCTGTTAAGCATTATGATTCAAACATCATTGTTCGTAGGCTTCGAGAAATTGCACACCTTAATCCGGGTTTGAAAGTAACATTCAACGATGAACCAAATGACAAACAGTATGCATTTTTGTCTGATGGTGGCATTATTGACATGTTGTCAGATTTTGTAGGTGATTCCACCGGGCTTTATCCAGAGCAACCACTGGTTATTGAAGGCAAAAGTGGTACGGTCACTGTCAAACTTGGTATGCAGTATCGTTCTGACGATGACGAAAGCCTGCATTCATATGCTAACAACATTCACACTCCAGAAGGTGGAACGCACGTTTCGGGATTCAAACGCGCACTAACCTCAGCAGTCAACACTGCGGCCAAGAAAAGTGGCCTTATCAAAGACGGTCTGCAAAGTGACGACATTCGAGACGGATTGGTTCTTGTTCTCACTGTGCGATTGCGCCAACCACAATTTGAAGGACAGACAAAGGGAAGACTGGGCTCTTCAGAGGCTGAGTCGTCAGTTCTTTCTGTCGTATCTGAGCAACTTGGCGATTATTTCCAGAGAGACCCTCAATTCCTCAAGCGCATTGTCGAACGCGCACAATTGGCACAAAAGGCTCGAGAAGCAGCCAAGCGAGAATCTGACCTTATCAAGCGCAAAGGCGCGTTTGCTAAAAGCACAAGGTTGCCCGGAAAACTCAAAGATTGTAACGTTGACAGTCGACACAACAGTGAACTGTTCGTTGTAGAAGGTGACTCTGCTGCTGGTTCTGCTATTGATGGCAGAGACCCACAAACGCAAGCAATCCTACCGCTTCGTGGTAAAATCATGAACGCAGAAAAGAACGACCTTGCAAGCATTCTCAAGAATGAAGAGGTAAAGAGTCTCGTACTTGCGATTGGCTCCGGTGTTGAGATACCTGGCAAAGAGGCATTCAGGCTTGAAGACCGAAGATATGAGCGAATCATCATTATGACTGACGCCGATGTGGATGGCGGTCATATTGAAACTCTTTTGCTGGCCTTCTTTTACCGATACATGAAACCACTGGTATCATATGGTCATCTATATTTGGCTGTTCCACCGCTTTACAAAGTTGAGGACTCAAAGGGTGGGAAGCACTATTGCTGGAACGACGAAGAGCTCAGAAAGATTGTCGATAAACTAAAGAGCCCGAGGATTACAAGGTTTAAGGGGCTTGGAGAAATGAATTCACATGAATTGGCAGAAACCACAATGGACTATGCCACGAGAAAGCTGATTCGCATTAGCGTGCCAGATGCCGCCGATGCCGAACGTGTGTTGTCGACGTTTATGGGCAAATCAGTGTCTGCGAGAAAGGAGTACCTGCTTGAAAGAAGTAGTGAGGGTGTAGAAGTTGGCTAGGAAGAGAAAAGACGCAGTTAATATCGAGTATTTCGGTGACATTGAAGAACAGTCACTGCCAAGGGTTTTGGACAACTCATATGTCCGATACTCTACACATGCCATTCTTCAACGCGCTATTCCAAACTCTAAAGATGGACTCAAGCCGGCGCAGCGTCGCCTTTTATATTCAATGTATCGGCTTGGATTGGATGACGGTACAAAATACTGCAAATGTGCCAAGGTCTGCGGACAAACCAGCGGCGACTTGCACCCACACGGCGAGTCAGTCATTTACCCAACCCTCACTCGCCTTGTGCAAGATTGGGTGCTAAGGTACCCGCTAATTCACGGTCAAGGTAACTTCGGCACCGTCGATGGTCTTGATGCAGCAGCAATGCGATACACAGAGGCCAGGTTGAGCCCATATGGCATTGCCGTGGTTGATGATGTCAGTGCAGATGCGGTAGATTTCCAGCCAAACTACACTGAAACTGATTTCGAACCAGTGATTCTTCCTGGGTTGTTCCCCAATCTTCTGTGTAATGGTGGTTCTGGTATTGCAGTGAGTATCGCGTGCAATTTTGCGCCACACAACCTGCGCGAAGTTGCGGCTGTAATTCGCGAATGCGTTACGAACAAGGATGTGACCGTTGACCGGCTTTTAGAACTTATGCCTGGTCCGGACTTTCCAACTGGTGGCATTATTCGCGGACAGGGTTCCACACGTCAGTATTACAGCACTGGCCGTGGAACTATTACAATAGATGGCATTTGGGAAACAGGTTCGGATTCCAAAGGTAACAAAACAATCACTGTTAATGAACTTCCGTATGGTTCTTCTCCAGATAAGTTGGCGCAACAAGTTGCAGAGTTAGTGCAAAACAAGAAACTCGATGGTGTTGTAGACCTTAAAGAATTGAGCCATCGTAAAGACGGAGCCAAGGTCATCAAAATTGTGTTCACGTTGTCCAAGACAGCCGATGAACAACTGGTAATAAGAACCCTGCTTCGCAACACTTGTTTGCGCAACACGTTCTCGGTGAACCAAACCGCCATCGTCAATGGTCGAGCTAGTGAAAACGTTTCAATAATTGACCTTGCGCTGTCTTATTACAATCACCGAGTTTCCATTCTCAAAAGACGCAGCGAGGCAGAGCTCGAGAAACTCACCAAGCGCATTCATATTCTCGAGGGTCTTGTGAACATATGTTCAAAGATTCGAGAGGTTGTCGATTTGATTCTTGATTCTGAATCACCGGCAGATGCAAAAGAGCGGTTGATTGCACGCAAATATGTCAAAACCGACGAACAGGCAACAGCGGTGCTTGAAATCAGCCTGAAGAAGTTGACCAAACTCGAAGTCAATCAGCTACTGGAACAAAAAGACCAGGCCGAAAAACGCGCATCAAAACTTGAGAAGCTACTATCTTCCAAGTCTGCAATGCGTGATGCGGTTTTGAAGCAACTAGATGATTTTGTTGAGAAGTATGGTGACGACCGCAGAACACAAATTGGAGAAGATGCTGAAACAGTTTCTGCACAAGACTTCATTAAGAAAGAAGACATTGTAGTCAGTGTCAATATTGACGGATATGTTCGCAGAAACGGCTCGTTTGACCCAGGTTCTCAATACATAGAAACAAATACACTGAACACCATTGTGTTTGTTACAGACACAGGAACGGCTTATTGCAAGCAGGGACATGACATACCATACAGTGGTAAAGGCAAGGGTACTCATATTGCACAACTCATAGGTTGTCGCCCAGATGAAAGTGTTGTTGGTGTATATGAACTCGAGTCTGCTGTCAAGAAGGTGTTCGTACTGACAACAAAAGACGGTCATGTCAAGCGCATCAAAGGCACAGAATTTGAATCCAAGAAACGAACCGGAATCAATATTATGAAAATCAATGATGGTTCACGGCTAATCAGCGCACATCCCTGTGTTGACAATGGCGACTTGCTTGTCGCAACAGAAATGGGCAAGGGTGTTTGCTATCCGCTGTCTTCTGTGCCTGTTCAGGGCAGGAACTCAAACGGTGTTAGGGCCATCAAGCTCGCGACCAACGACAAAATAGCACAGTCAGTGGTTATCCACAAGGACTTCAACGGGCATGTCATGTTCGTTGCATCGCTAGGATATGTTCAGAAGTTGCCAATATCTAAGTTCAGGTGCTATTCAGGTCGTCAAGCCTTAGGTAAAAACACGATTGATAACGTTAAGTTTGACAGAACGGGATTGGTTATCGCAGCGATACCCATTGCCGACAATACTGCGCTTGTTTGTAGCACTAAAGAGGGCTCGAGCGTAATTCTGAATCCTTCAGAGATTCGAGAATCAATCAAGCCATTGCTTAAGGTGCCACCAGAGAAAGGCGATGAACTCATAGCCGTTAGTACAACATGATAAGGTGAACAGTGCCCTATGGTGGAAATAAACACCATAGACGATGATTTACCGTGACACCCCAGGGCAGTATGATGCAGGCCAAATTGCCACAGGCATTTTGGTTCGCGGCATACGTGTGGATGGATTATACACGATTGTCAACTCATGCGACATTAACTATGAGCACGAGGTCGACTTAAAGAACTACATTCAGGGCGGACCAAACTCTTCTATTGTAGATATGGGGAAGAAGGTGATAAAGGGCACTATCACGCTTCCAGTGAGAGTGGACAGGGATGGCGCATTAGAATCCGCAGCACAAAGGCTCCTAGAGGTCGCTCACAACCCAAGCGCATCTTCTGTGATTGACACCAACCACGTCTTGTCATATGGCGGTATCGCCGCTGATAGAGACAACGGCGGCGATGAGAATAACGAGCTCTTGTCGCTTAACTGTATGGTGATTGAATCACTA
>OFQY01000693.1_pt1 | contig 12232 bp, 13 predicted proteins | sample 1542991 | NCBI WGS metagenome assembly OFQY01 (sample SAMN07774224, study PRJEB24372) | wastewater metagenome | isolation source: Exp Tend VB 10WW | collected 2016-02 | reverse complement strand
CGACGCGATGGAGTAGCCGCCGGCCACGTTGTCTGCCACCAGAGCAAAGCTGGTGCCCACCGTGCTGTGGAAATACCCGCCAGAGGGCGCTGATCCAGGCCCCCAGGAGATGCCCAGCCCGAAGCTCACGCCCGAGGTGCTGATGGTGCTGCCGGATTTCAGCGCGTCCATCGTGACGGTGCCCTTGACCAGCAGGTTTCCGTCGATCACCGTGCCCGGGTCGGCCCATGCCGAGCCTGTCCAGTAGCGCGTTGCGGGCTTCACCCCGGCGGTGGGAGGGCTGGCGTCAAACAGCGTGACCAGATCGGTGCGCACCAGGTAGTCAGCCGGTGTAGCGCTGGGTGCGCTGGTGTAGCCCAGCTTGCGCCAGACCACTTCGTTGCCCTTGGCGTCCGTCCAGTTCACGGCGCTCGATGTCACAGTGCCATAAACCGCCGTTGCGCTGCTGTTGGAGTTCAGAGACATCGGCGAGCGGATGCCATCCGGTATCACCGGAACTGTGATCTGCTTGAGAATCGATGTTCCGCCGTTTGGCGGATAAAGCCGCATACGAATGTCGGTGACACCCGACGCAACGGTGTGACTGTATGAGGAAATCCCGCCCACGCTGGAGTCAAAGGCGATCAGCGTCCAACTCGTACCGTGATCGGTTGAGGTGTGCAGGTTCATGTTCCCGCTATACGCCGCCCGTGCCGCAGAACCTGTTTTCCCGTAGAACGAAAACACCACGGAAGTGGGTGCTGCAACCCCTATGTTGTTGCGGCTGACGCTCTGAACGCTGGGCTCGATCTCATACACAACGGCATCGGCCCCGTTGGTTCCGTTTGTGCCGTTTGTGCCGTTTGTGCCGTTTGTGCCGTTTGTGCCGTTTGTGCCATCAGAACCGGCAAACGCCTTTGTCATCGTGAAAACGGCGTCTCGCGTCGCTCCGCTTGCCGTGTGCGTGGCGCGGAACGTGATGGTAATGGCGTCGCCCGTCCATCCGGTTGTGGCCGTGACGTTGTATTGACCTGTTGACGAATTGATCACGCCCGACATACCGGCAGCAACGGCCACACCGTTCAGGTGCGTGGCGCCTGTCACCGCTTGCACAGCGTAGGTGATGCCGCTGGTGACTTGTGCGGCCCCCTGATAGACGCGGAACTCCTGCGGGGCCGATACAGAATGAGTCGATGATGTGTAGTCTGACACCACGCCTGCAGAAGTTGCAGGAAGAACAGCAGACACTTTTGTCAGGAAGCTGAGAACCGCCTCCTGGCCATCCGTCACGCGCACGATGCCCTGGTTGGCCGTCAGGGTGCCCAGCGTCGCAACCACATTGACGTAACTCACGGCATTGTTGAACACGGTGCCGGGTTTGAGGAAATCGGTGGACGTGAGCGTGCGCGTGTCACCCGAACCGCCCAGCGTGATGCTGCCCTGCGAGACTCCAAATGAATCGTATCCGGTTGCCGCCCATGTGGCCGTGCCCGAAAGCGAGGTGGGAATGCGTGACAGCGTGAGCGTGAGGGTCTGCGCTGCCGGGTAGGCTGCGCCTGCCGTGTCATAACTCATCGTCACGGCGGTGGTGTTGATGCGTATCGCCTCTGCCGGCGCGCCGCCAATCGCCTTCTGGATCACCAGGTCCATCTCGCGGTAGGCGGTGGGGTCTGCCGTGAGCGCGACGCGCAGGCGCACCGTGGCGCTGGGCGTGGCGGCCGTCCACCAGCCAGAGGGCGAGCCGGGGAACGCCAGCGTATAGACGCCGGTGCTGGCGTTGATCGTGACGCCGGTGCTGCTGGGGTCGGACTGCACCGACCAGGTCAGTCCGGCCGTGGTCAGCACGCCGTTGTAATACACCCGGAAAGTGCCGGTCATCGTGGTGAAGGTGGTCACCACGCCCGCGCTGGACGATGGAACCGAGAAGATCGGCGTGGTCAGCAGCGCAACGATCTGGTCCGCGCCAATGGCGGGCAGAACAATGTCCACATAGCGCACGGAGGCGTCCGAGCTTTCCAGCCCGGAGCGTGTGCGTGCCTTGATGGCGAAGCGGTACACGTCCGCATCGCCTGCCGTGGTTTCAATCGGGCTATTCGTCAGCACGCCATCGTGCAGCGGCGCCATGCCGGCCCATGTCTCTGTTCCTACGGCGCCTTTCTTGAACCGGATCACCGCGCCGGCCAGGTCTGGCGGAACTGGCGTGCTGGTGTAGGCAAAGGTGAAGATGCGCGTGCTGTCCGATGCGAGCGTAACGGTGAAGGTGTCGTAGTTCGCGGGCACCACGCCGGCCTGCGGCACCTCATAGTATTGATGGATGCACCAATTGGAAACCGCTACAGCCGTGACCACACGCGCCCGAACGATGATCACCGCGCCCTCGGGCACGCCGGGCAAAACGGCCTGCGTCATGTCGCCGGAAACGCTCACGGTCTGGATCTCGAAGCCCGGCACCAGCCACTGCACCTCCACGCGCCCGGCGCGCTCGGCAGCGGAGGTGAGCGCCGTCCACGTCACCAGCACGTCACTGACCAGCGAGCCATCCGACAGGACGCTGGGGCGGCTGGCAATGGATGTGATGGTGGGTGGCGCAATGTCCCAGGGGCTGGGCAGCGCGGTGTTTTCCGCGTAGCCCTGGGGGTCGAAGTCCGCGTCCATCGTGAAGATGGCGGCCGTGGTTTCCTTCAGCGTCAGAAGGATGGAGCCATCACCCGACCACTCGCGCCCCAGCACGATGAAGGTCTTGGCCGTCCAGCCATAGCGATCCAGCGTGAGGCTGATGGTGTCGAACAGCTCCACGCGGTAGGCGGACAGCTTGAACGGCAGCGCCACGGCCATGGGGTCGCGCGCATCGCGCAGCATGATCCCGCTGATGTGCAGCGCCTGCGGTGCGTAGCCCACGGCGGGCATCTGCACGTCCTGCACCAGCTCGACGCCATCGCGAGTGATCAGCGCGGCGCCCTTGAGCGGCGTGAGCGTGGTCTGCTTGTAATCCTGCGCGGCGTCCCAGATCGTGGCCGTGACGATGTTGAACATCTGGTCGCGCGCCCGGTGCGTGGTGATGTTGACCGGGGATTGGTTCTCCGATCCGTCCTGGTCGCGCTGCACCACGGCCAGGTCGGCATCGGTGAGCGTCAGCACGCTGGCGGTGTAGCCGCCGGCGCGCAGGTGAAACTCTCCGCCAGAATAGGCCCACTGCCCGCCCATGGCCTGCGCCAGGTCGTCCAGCGCATCACGGGCCGGGCCGCCGAACGGCAGCACGATGGCGGCGGTGTACAGCGCGCGGGCGGTCTGGGCCACGCCGTCCACGGTGTAGACGGTGGAGGCGTCGCAGGCGTTGGCCGCGGCGGTGATGCGCGCATCTTCCGCGGCGGTCATCGAGGTGCGCTTGCCGAACTGCGGGTGCGTGAGCACATGGCGCACCATCAATGCCGGGTTCTCGCTCCAGACGGTGGTGGCCGTGCGCGGGTCGTACAGCTTGGCGCCCCGGATGACGGCAGAGACGTTGGGCAGGCCGGACGGAAATGCCGTCTCGTCGTAGTCGAACTCACAGATCAGGTAGGCCACGCCGCGCGCCCGGTGGGCACTGGTCCACAGCGTCGGAAACAGGCTGATCAGCGTGGCATCGGCCGTCTGGGTGCTGGTGCCCAGGTAGCTGCGGATCTTGACCTTGCTGGTGGCGGCCGTGTACTGGTAGCTGACGATGCCGCCCAGCGAGTCGCCAATCGTCACGGTGCTGCCCGCCAGCGTGTGCGCGATGATTTCGCTGTCGTACTGCGCGCCGGGCTCTGTGCTGCCGGTGTTGGTCTGGCGCGTGACCACGACGCTGGCGGCCTCGGGCACATGGGCCAGCACGATGGAGGATCCGGCAAAGGACTCCTGCGCGCTTTCCAGCCGGGCGATGCGGTAGGGCTCCTCCTGCACGTAGCCGGAGCCGTCCAGCGTGACGGGCACGTCGTTGAGGTAGATCGTCTCCACCGCGTCGATCTCGTGCGCGGCCAGGGCGATGCACATGACGAACTTGCTGTTGTTTGCGCCGACCGAGCCCTTGAAAAAGATGGCGCCGCCCTTGCGCACACGCCCCATGACCAGCTCGCGCGAGGCGATGGAGCTGCTGACGTTGACCAGCCGGTCTACCTGCGCGGCGTTGAATGCTGCGCGTGCCGCGCGCTCGGCCTTGCTTTTCTGGCTCTGGCTGTAGGCCAGCCCGCCGGCCAGGATGGCCACGGTGGCAATCTCGGCCGCGTAGAACATCACGGCGGCCCCGATGGCGCCAGCACCCGCCCCGAGCAGGGCGGCCCCGAGCATCTCGATGCCGGCAACGACGAGCGCGGGCATCAGCCAACCCTCCAGGCCGCCACCACTTCGGGCGCGGCCAGCGTGACAAGCCCGGACGGGCCGGGGCCGATGGCGCAGGTGCCGTTGCACAGCGTCAGCAGCTCCATGTCATCATGCCTCAGCAGCAGCACATCGCCCACCGTCACCAGGGCCGGGCTGACCGGATCGCCCAGCAGCCCGGTGACGGCCGCCTGCAAGCCGCCGCGCTCGTGGGCCAGCCGTTGCGCCTGCAAGGCCGTGGAGTAGCCGCGCACCGACTCCATCACATCGCGCCCGGTCATGGCCTCAATGGCATCGGCGACGAAGGTGCAGCAGTCATTGCGGCCCCATTCGAACGGCACGGCGGCGCGGCTGCGCAACAGGGCATCAAGGCGCTCGGGCCAGTCGCGCAGGCGGGTCAGGTGGCTCATTTTTTGAAGAACTCTTTGGAGGGCCAGACGACAGGCTTGCCCGCCTGGTCAACGACATATTCGAAGGCGAGGTCGCCGGGGTACAGCGATTGCTGGTCGCCGTCGCCATAGGTCATGGCGGAGCCGCGCAGCAGATCAACGGCCGTGGCCTCTGCCGTGGCCGTGACGGTGCAGGTGGTGCCGTCTTCGCTGATGCTGAGCACGTCGCCACGGCCGGTCCACTCGATGGGCGCCTCGGTCACGGCGTAGTTGGCATCCAGGATGGCGGTGCGGATGGTGACCACGCAGCCCTGCCACACGTCGCCCCCGTCCAGCGCCAGGCTGATGGACGCGGCCGACACGCCCGACAGCGTGAACTGCAGGCCCTTGATCTCGCCGGGCGAGTCTTTGACCGCGCCGATCGATCCCAGGCCGTAGGCGCCCTTGTAGGTGACGCCGCCATAGACCAGGTCCATGGTGCTGGTGTTCAGCGCCACGGGCGACGAAAACGCCATGTGCACCAGCTGCACGATGGGCACGCTGGGCTGCGCCAGCGCGGTGAGGGTGCCAGCCGCCAGCGACTTCATGCCACCACCTCGGCGAAGTCAAGGGACACGGGCTCGCTCATGCCGGGCACGTAGGACACAGCGGGCGAGCCGGTCAGGCGGAAATTGGCCGTGGGCCTGGTGAGCGTGACGGTGCCGGAGACGGCGCTGCGCAGGCGGTTGACGATGCTCACGCTGGTGCTGGTGCCCACGGTGACGTCGGCGGCCACCTGAAGCAGCAGGCCGCTGATGCCCAGCATGTCGCCGGCCTTGAGCGTGCCGCTGCCCGTGAGCACCACGGCGCTGGCGCCCTGCGCCGCGCTGGCGGCCGTGGCCGAGGCCAGGGTGCCGCGCACGGATGGCCGGGCGAAATGCCACAGCGCCACGTAGTTGGTCTGCCCGCGCAGGGCGGCAATGAAGGCCTCGATCTGCGCGCCCTTGTCAAAGCCGGCGCGGGCACTGAGCGTGAGGCTCAGCAGCCAGCGGTCGTTGAGCAGATCGACCGTCTGCTCCGATCCGCCGAAGGGCGATGCGTGGACGCGCTGCACGGTGGACAGGCGCAGCGATGCCGCGCTGGGCACCAGCCCGGTGGGCCAGGTGATGGCGCTCATGCGTAGGCCCCCCCCATGCGCTGCCCGCGCGAAAGCTCGCCAATGATCTGGGCGCGCACGGTTTTCATGCCGGCCACCACGTCGGTCTGCGAGGCCACGTTGCCGATGACGTTGGAGATGTTGACCACCACTGCGCGGCCCCCGCCCCCGCCGCGCATCTGCACCGGGATGCGCCGGCCGTCCGGCAGAGGCACGAAGGCCTCGGGCACGCTGCCCTCTCCGTACATGGCCAGCTGCGGCGACGAGGCCACGCCCCCGCTGGCATAGCGGCGCAGCGGCAGTGGGCCAGCGCCCGTCATCACGCCGCCTTCGGCAAAGCCAAACAACTTGGACAGGCTGAAACCCGAGAACAGGCCGGAGACGGCATTTCCAATCGGCTCCGTGACGGTCTTGCGCACCGTGATGCGCAGGATGTCTTGCCCCAGGCCCTGAATGACCGAGCGCAGGCCTTCGCCCTTGACGATGGCATCTTCCAGGCTGCTGGCAAAGGTGGCGCCCAGCTTGTCGAAGTCGCCTTCGACCTTGACCACGCCGTCGCTGATGTTGCCCAGCATGGTGCTGGCGGCCTCGCTGTAGGCGTTCATGGCTTCTATGGATGCCGGATCGCCAAATGCGCCACTGGTGAACCCGGCTGCCAGGCGTTGCATGTCGGCGCGCTGCTTTTCCAGCTTGGCGGTGGGTGTGGCGTCTTTGGCGGCCTGAAACCAGGCGTTGTCGGCGTTGACCGCATCGCCCGCGGCGGCCGATGCACTGCGCTTGAGCTTGAGCAGCTCGATGTATTCCTTTTCCTGGTCGATGCGCGCCGCCATGCCGAGCACAAGCTCGCGCACCTGGGCCACTTCGCCCGTGGTGCCGATGGTGGTCAGGAAGATGCGGGCTTTTTCCACCTCGGTCAGATCGAGCGCTTTTTCGGTGGCGGACTCCAGCTGGCTGACGTAGCGGGCCAGGGCCTGCGCGTTTTCGTCGATCTTGGTGGCTGCAGCCTTGCTGCCGCCGCTGCCGCCGCCGGAGGCGCCGCTGCCGCCGCCGGAGGCGCCGTCAAACGTCAGCTTGCCCTTTTTGTCGCCGGTCGGGGCCTGGGTTTGCGTGCCGATCTCGGCCAGGCGTTTTTGCAGCTTTTCGGAAAACAGGCCACGGTTCAGCGTGGCATCCACGTCGGAGCCCAGCTCGGCCATGATGGACTTGGCCATGCGGAACTCGCCCGACGCCACCGCAGCACCGGCCGCCCCAATGGCGCCGATCGACTTGCCGATGATCGACACCACGCGATAGACGCCATCGGCCGCGTCCACCACGAAGCCCAGCGCGCCGACGGCGCCTTTGGCGAACTCGCGCACGCCGTCGTTGGTCTTGAGGTCGGTGGCGCCCTCCGCCACGCCCATCATCTCCTTGGCGGTGTCGGTCAGGGCGTCCTGGAAAGCCGTCAACGCCGGGATCGCCTCGGTGGCGAGCGCCTGGGCGTACAGGGACAGCTTGGCCCGCGAACGCGCCTGGGCGTCCGAGTAGGCGTCGGCCTGCTCGATCATCTGTTGCGTGAGGATGACCTGCCGGCCGCCCTCGGCTGACAGCTCCTTCAGGAAGGGCAGCAGCTTGGCTCCGCCCTTGGCCAGGGCTTCCATGACGGCGGTCTTTCCGGTGCCGTCCTTGAACCCATCTAGCGCTTTGGCGATTTTTTCCAGCTGGTCGGCCGGATCGGCATCCTTCAGCTCGCCAATGTCCAGCCCGAGCGCCTTCAGCGCGGCGCCGGCCTTGTCGGACTCGTCATCCACGCCGGTCAGGTTCTTGGTGAGTTTGGTGGCGAATGCGGCCACCTCGTCCATGGATGTTCCGCCCACGGAGGCGGAAACGGCCAGTGAGGCCAGCCCTTCGGCCGAGCTGCCGATCTGTTCCGCCAGGTCCTGGAAGTTGCCGGCGGACTTGACGAGCTGATCAAATGCAACAACCGCAGAGGCGGCGCCGGAGGCTATGGCGGTGAACCCGGCCACCGTGGCGCTGGCAAACTGCGAGCCCAGATCGGCCGCGCGCTTGAGGTCTTTCTCAAAGGTCGCCGTCTTGGCGATCAGGTCAATCGAAAGTTGCGCGAGTGCCATCTTGATTCTCGTTTGGTTTGTAGTTGCGGATCACCTGCATCCGGCAGATCAGCGCCTCGGCATCCGTCACGCCCAGCATTTCACAGACCAGCGGCAAGCCCGCCCAATCCATGCCGCCCATGCCGTTGGAAAGCAGCCGCCAGGCGCGGATAGCCAGGTAGTGCCCCGGATCACCGTCCGGCTCTGTCTCGCCCTCGTACTGAATGCCGGCTTGCCAGGCCAGCAGGGCGGTCAGTTTTTTGCGTCGGCCTCTACCGTGTCGCGGTGCTTGACGATGGATTCGAGGATGGCCCGCGCCACCGTTTGCAGCCAGGCCATCTTGTCGGCCACCACCGTCTGCCACAGCTCGGGCGCAAAGTCCACCGGGTCAGACGCACCGGCCGGGCCCACCAGGTCGGACTCGATGAACCCTTCCCAGCCGACCGTGTAGGCGTTGACGTGGCGGATCTCCGCCTTCAGGGTGTATTGCCCATCGTCGGTTTTCGCCACGAAGTCGGGCATGGCCGTCTCAGGCGGCCGGGTGATCTGCACCCGCTTGGCCGCCCGCCCATCCGCTGCCGGCTCCAGCTCGACCCAGCTCAGGCGCTGGGCCTTGATCTGGGCAATCAGGCGCTCGGCTGGGGTCATGCGCTCACCAGCATGCCGACTTTGCCCTTCACCGCGAAGGTCAGGCTGCCCGTGGCTTTCTGGCCGACGCTCATGGACTCGCCCGGCAGCGAGGGCATGCCGCGGAAGATGCGGCGCTCGCCATTGCTCAGGGTGATGCGCACGACCACATACGACACGGATAGCGCGGCGTTGTGGATCAGCAGGGCGGCGGCGCTTTGCGGGTCGCTGAAGCCTTCGATGGTGACGGTCTGCGAGGCCAGCAGGCCGATCTCGGACTGCTTCAGGCGGTCGAGCAGGGTGGTGGTGTCGATCTGGTCGGCAGCGGCGTCGCCGATGCTGTAGCTGGTGGCGGTGGACAGCGTGGACCAGGTGAGCACCGGCGTGAAGGTGCCGCTGGTGAAGGTGCCGTAGCTGGTGGTGTTCTCGGCCTGCAGCTCGAAGGTGCTGGTGGCCTGGTTGGCCACGCTGAAGGCGGCGCCGGCCAGCTCGTTCATGCCTTCGGTGGTGTCGCTGAAGTAGCCAATGGTGCCGTTGGCCATGCCGTGGCTGGTGGACGATGCCACGCCGGGGTTGGCCTTGGTGACGGCGGAGACCGTCTTGGCGGTGTCATACGTGGCCGCGATTTCGACGCGGACGTTGCGGCCGGTTTGAGTGCTCATGATTTACCTTTCAAGTGAAAAAACCCACTCACGCGGGCAACGGGGGAAACAAAAAACCCGCCGGGTGGCGGGTGCGAAAAAAGGGCGGCTGGCCGGTCAGTCGGTCCACCAGTCGCAAGTCAGCAGGGCGGCCTCGAGGTCCAGCTCGCCGTCATACCCGCCGGCCGGGCCGGTGCAATACTGGTGATTGGCATCCAGCACGGTCTTGACGGCGGCAGCCAAAGACTCTGCCGATGCGCGGGTATCGGCCCAGCACTGGATTTCGAACGTGGTGCGGGTGCCGTGCACGCTGCCGTCCAGGGCGCGCTGCGGTTCCTCGGACCCGGTGTAGACGATGAACGGGCGGGCGGTGCCCTGCTCGGCACGGTCGGAGCTGATGCGGGTGCCGCAGATCGCCGTGACGGCGGAGGTGCCCGCGAGCAGCGTTTGCAGGGAGGTGGCGGCGCTCATGGGTTCACCTGCCCTGATCGGTTGGTTTCATTGATCCACTTGGCGATGCGCTCCTGAAAGATGGTCAACGCCTTGGGCAGGGCGCTGGTGGCGCGCTGCAGGAAGGGGCGGGCCGGCATCTTCCTGGTGCCGAACTCCAGGAAGCGCCAGTAGAACGGATCATTCGGGTTCCTGGCGCCGCGCTGGCCGGACTTTGCGGGCCGCACGTTGACGAACACGCCCACATCGCCGGCGCGGCGGTCGGCCTTGCTGGTGCGCACGCGGATGGCCTGCTTGACGGTGCCGGGCTTGCGGTAAGGCGCATTCAGCGAGGTGCCCAGCGTCATGACGGGCGCGTTGCGCTTGGCCACGTCGCGCACTTCGCGGGCGCCGGCCGCCAGGGCGTTGCGCAGCACACGCTTGCGCATGGCCTTGGGCACCTCGGCCAGCTTGCGCTTGAGGTCGTCCAGCCCTTCGATGCGGACCACTTCACCGGCCATCTTTCACCCCCTGCAAGCACATGATTTCCGTCCATTCGTGGCCGATGGGGATGACCCCGGTGATGTCGTGCGCGCGGGCCTGCCACAGCAGGCGCCAGGTGGCGGCCACGTCGGCGCGCTTGCGGATGACCACTTTCACGCTCTGCTCCTGCTGCACCTGGGCGGCGGCGAAGAATTCGCGCCCGCTCACGGCACGCACGCGCGCCCACACGGTGGCCACGTCGGTCCAGGTGATGGTGTCTTGCCCGTAGGCGTCTTTCGCCACGCTGCGGCTTTGCAGGGTGACGCGCTCGGTCAGCTCGCCGGGGTCGATCACATAGCCGGCCATGCTCACAGGCTCCAGATGCGGTAGCGGTCGAGCAGCGCATCGACGAAGTCGTGCCGCACGGCGGGCTTGTCGGATGAGGCGGCGCGGCGCTCGTACATATCGCCCACGGCCAGCAGCATCCACTGGCGCAGCGCGGCGGGCACGGCGGCCTGCGCGGTGGCGGCCGTGGCGCTGGTGCTGTAGCCGGCGCGGTAGACCACGCGCACGGCGGCGATGCTGGCCTGCGTGGTGGGCCAGCTCAGCCCGTAGGCGGGCACCAGGCGGGCGGGCTCGCTGCGGGCGTCCAGCGTGTAATCGGTGCTGGCCAGCACGGTGGAGCTGCCGTTGGCGGCGGTGTAGGTGACGCTGGTGACATCGATCACCGGCGGCATGATCAGCTCGATGGCGGCGTCGGGGTTGCGGGCGCTGGCGCAGGGGAAGGCGTCGAGCGTGGCCTCCAGCGTCTGCAGCATCAGCGCGCGCTGCACCCGGTGCTCGCACGCCTGGCGGGCCACGGCGATCAGGGAGGTGATCAGCGCGTCGTTGCCGGCGTCGGTCAGGTCTTCACGCAGGTGCACCTTGGTTTCGGCCAGGGTCAGCGGCTCAACCGTGGGAGCGGTGGTGGTGCGGGTGTTCATGGGTTCCTGATGGACGGTTTCATAGATCGGATCAGCGCAGCTTCAGAATCTGAATGACGTTCCAGGCGCAGATCGCCGCGAAAAACGCGGTCAGCCACGGCAACCAGGGCGCGGCCTCTGGCAGCATCACGGCGACTGTCACCACATAAGCACCCTTCACAGCCAGCAGTGCCGCCGGGGCGGGCATCACCCGCATGGCCGCGCGCATCAGCGGGTTCGCTTCAGCACCGCCGCGCTTGATCGCATACAGCGTCAACAGGGCGTCAAGGATGTTGACGGCCACGAACGCGGCCAGCCAGTGGTAGGTAGTCATGGCAGCGGCACCTGAACGATCTGCAACCCCAGCCGCGCCATGGCAGTGAACGGCGGTTGCTCGGACACATCAATGGCATCGAGCAGCGCCTCGACCTCGGCCAGCGTCACTGTGATGCCCTTCAGCGCAGCCGCGCCGACGATCATCGCAGGCTGACCGGGGGTTGTGGTGGCAACGCCTTCAGCGTCCACCGTGGTCAGTGGCAGGAGCGCGGCAAAGTCTTCGCCAAGCGGCCCGCTGCTGATCGTATGTGTTGCGGGCGGGTTGTGGCTTGCGGACAGGCCGGTTTTAAACATCCCGTCACCCGGAATCCCGGCAAGACCTTTGCACAAGTCCTGCGCCAGAGTGGTCTTCTCGCCCGCAGGCACGATCATGGTGAGCAAGACGGTCATAGTTTTGCAGCCGCCACAAATAGCGCGTCGATCTGCTCCTCGTCCAGTGACAGCGCAGCGCCCACGGCCAGTACCAGCGCACTGTGGCGACGCACGCGCGGGCGGAACTCCCACTCGATCCGCGCAATGGTGCGCTCCGGTTCAGGCATCGCATCCATCACGCCTTCGACCATCGCTGCCGTCACGCCGTAGTCCAGCAACGCCAAGCGGGCTTGCACCATCTCCACGCTGGTCGGTACGCCATCGACCACAGGCGCGGGCAGATCGGGTGCGTTGGGCTTGTCCCGTGCTGCGTCAATCGCTGCGGCAAGTTCGACCTCTAGGTCGTGGATCGTCTTGTCTGCGAACTGCTTGGAGTAGCTGTCGGCGGCATAGTCGGGCAGTGTTTCGAGTCCGGCACTGGCGCAGACGAATGCGACATAAGCCGCGTCGTCAG
>OFQY01000692.1_pt1 | contig 12234 bp, 19 predicted proteins | sample 1542991 | NCBI WGS metagenome assembly OFQY01 (sample SAMN07774224, study PRJEB24372) | wastewater metagenome | isolation source: Exp Tend VB 10WW | collected 2016-02 | reverse complement strand
TACAGTTCTCCTTAATTAATCAATTCAGTGCTAGGAAATAATCAATTCAGTGCTAGCTTTTCTTAGAGTTCAACAAATTACGAATATCCTCTTTGAATTTTTCCTTAGCTTCTTCTGCGAGTTCATACTCATCTTGTTCTTCACTAATTCTATTAAGCTCTCTTTTAAAGCTCCAGAATCCAAATAGGAGTACGACCATATTTATTCCAGCAACGATAAATGGCAAAGACTCAAATTTGTCATAAATTATAGCAATAAAACAAATGGCTTGAAGAATCATCATAAACATTCCAATTATGAAATATTTTGCAAGTGGCTTAAGTTTGTTCAGTTGGTTCATGTCAATACCTCTTGTTCAATTATACCTAATTCAACAACTAATGTCAAGCGATGCTGAATTTATCTATGTCAATTTTTTCGCGTATCTTTAATATGGCATCCCTCTTTATTTGTCTCACTCTTTCTCGGGTTAATTTAATTTCGCTATCTTCACCTATATCATAGAGTGTCATATTCCTAACATAATACATATGCAATATGTTCCACTCTCTAGGTGTTAAAAGAACCTTAAGCTCTTCAAACGCCCATTTTTTATCCTCTTTATCTTCTATTTGCCGTCCTGGGGTATCAGATGAATCGGCCAATGTAGCCGACCATGATTCGAAGTTATTCTTGTTGCTATCTTGAGGGGCATCTAGCTTTAATGGATCGCAATCTAGCATGGTTACTATTTTTAAAACACTTCTTGCTCTTTTAATGCTAATCTTCATTTCTCTGGCCAGAACATCAGGAGTAATGTATTCTCCGCTGTTGCCACATTCTTCTATGATTTTTTTTGCTTGTTTCACATAAGCATAACAATTAGGTGGAAATGAAATGAGTTTGTCATTTTGAGTTGCACAAATAATTTTCTGGGCAATAAAATAACCAGCATAAGTTGTAAACTTGCCATGTTTACGTTCGAATCTTTCAATAGCACTCATTAGTCCTATGAACCCTTCGTGAATCAAGTCTTCTGTAGAATGGAAGCTATCATAAGGTCTATAATGTTTAACAAGTTTGATTACGAAACGCATATGACTTTTAATTAATTTGTCTCGGGCTTCTAATGAATCTTTTTCGGTTTGTTGATAATCTTCTACAGACATTTCTTTGTTTTTGAGGTGTAAAATAGCGTCTCTTGCTACGTGAATCTTTTCAACTAAAACAACCATTTCTTCTTCTGTTAAACTTTTATGTTCGTCTCCGTTTAATTCATACAAATTAAATAAATTTGCCATATCTTCCTTTCCTGTGATTTGAAGCTAATAGAGTATTGTAACCTATGAGGGATAAAAAGTCAAGTTCTTTTCTTATTGTATATAGTAAGAACACCAGTAAAAAAGTTTTTCCTGCTACGATAAGTCTTCCTTAACTTCTTCCATAAATTTTGTGCTTCTTTGCTTGCCTCGTAATAAACTGTACTAATTTTGCCTAACTTCTTAACTGCTCTCTCGTATAGTTTTAGTCCTAATCCTTTTCTTCTGAATGCTTCTTTCACTTGAACATCTGACACTATATAAGGAAGACTATCATCAATGATGAGTCGGCCTATTTCTCTTTGAAAATTTCTAGGTATTTTATTGCTTTTGAAACGTACTATAAATTCGAATGAATGACGATTTCTCTCGTATTTCCACTCAATTCTGGATCGCCAGTTGTCCGGAACCTTCCTTGGCATTTAATCAACTTTTTCTCCGATAAGCACGATTTTATTTTCTGGCATTGAATTATTAACATAAACCAATGCTGACCAGAACATAATATCTTCGCTACCATCGGCCTGAAAAAATACGCTGCGTGTATTACAGTCATAATGTAATTTTTTGTTAGTTTTATCGCTTAAAATAAATTGGGTAACTAGGTATCCTGATTCTTCAAGTTCGCGAAAAGCTTCACTGATTTCATTGACAACATGAGATTTATTAACCGTTATATCTATAATAGACTTTACACAAGACATTTACTCTTCTCCGGGTAAAGGTTCATATGGTAAATCTAATATACCCCTATCTCTTAACATTTGTATTCTATCGCTGATAGATGCTCTTTCTAATTGCATGATATACCACTCTGGAAATGATCCGCCTTTTGAATCAAAATAGCTAGCCAATTGTCGTCTGAATTTAGATTCGGTTTCGGCCATAAATCATCCTTAATAGACAGCATTGCTTGATCGGAATTGCACCGACTCAGGATCGCCATCCTGTTTTTTGTTTGCGTGTAGCGTCTTAAGCCGCATTCACTGTTCACGCCGCAAGCATGCTAATAACACTATTTACTCGAAACGCTGCATTTTTCCTCTTTTATTTCAACTCCCAAAGCACTAAGTATCATTCTAAGACTTTTCCCATCTGGACATTCGCCATGAGAAGAAATTAACATGGTCAAATTTCTTATCTTGCGTTTGTTTAATCCTTCATTTTCTTTACATTCCAGTAATATGTCTCTAATTTTGGAAATGTCTCCGCAACATATGCCGAGGTCACTGTCCTCAATGGCGATTTTTCCAGTGATTTCTTCATAATCTGGATCATATCCCCTTGTGCCTATCGCTTCTTCCCATATTTGATCGTCAAATTCGATCTCAGTGAATGCAGCTTCATTACGTGCATAATTTTCATCAGTGGTTATATCATCTTGGAAAACTAGTTCTTGTAAAGTGGTTTCATAGCCATAAACAACCAATACATCGCCTTTAGTTTTAAAATAAATAGACTCGATAGTATCTGGGCTATATCCGTCTTTGCCAATAATAAAAACATTTTGATATTTTGTGTATTTTGGAGCTTCGATGTGGCATCGCAGATACAGGTCTTGACTCATAAACATTTTCTCCTGCTCATAGAATATCATATTATTCAATAAATGTCAATCTGTTGCAATTTTTGGTTTGCCAAAAAGCACTAGATGCAGATTGTTCAATATTTCATAAGCAGACTTTTTATCAATGGATTCCGAGACTTGAATTCTTAATCCGCGCTTGTCTAAATAAACTACAAGCCCATGATTTTTGAATTTTAGACCCCACACAGCATTTCTGCATTCATAGATTTTATGATATTGTGGTTTGAAACTTAGAGCGTCTGAAAACTTTTGCCACTTTTGATAAATGCTAAGAGACTCTCCTTTTGGAGAAATCTTGCTTGTCCAAGTAAGCAAAGAAAAATATAAACTATAAAACTTTAAATCTTTATCTTTATCTAAAAGGATATTATCGATTGGAATAGTAGTCTTTTCCAACTCCTCTGTCTCTGTTTTTGAGCATTCTGTAAACATTTTTTATCCCCATCCTTAAGGTAATATAGTATTTGATTTCCTAGAGGATTTATCCTTTGTGCCAATTTGGATTAAGATCATCTGATTTCAGTAATTAACTTTTTATAGAATTCAATTCTTTCTGTTCCATAATCAAATTTCTCAGCATTTATTTCAACAGATTTGATAGGGTTTCCATCATGATGCCTTTTGGAGGCAGCGAGCCAATCACAAATCATTTCTATTTCATCCAAAGCGCTCATCGGTTTAACAGATGGAGGATCACCATAAAATTCAGGATGATGAGAATTGCTTTTATAATGGTGATCAGCGGCTGGTTTTATTAATAATTTAAGTCTTTTATATTCATCAGAATTATAAGTGACATTTTTGAAATGAGCTACTGTCACTGCTGCATATAAATGACCTTCTTCTTTCCAATTCAATTTACTTGCATCATGAACTATTGCTCGCCACATCAATCTAAAAGCAATAGTAAACATAAATCTCATGATATAAAATTTATGTTTTAGAGTATCATAGAAATACTCTATTATGTCTTTACGTGAAGGAGGAGGTAATGCATCCATGATTATGAATTCTTCTTGCTCTTTTTCCTTGGTTTATCTTCTTCCGGCTCAGAAGAAACGATGATAACTTCAGCCCCTTTCAGTTGCTTCATAATATTTTCAGTATGTTCTTCAACATTTGGTGAAATTTCCCAATCATCATCGTCGTTTAATTTAGCCAACCCGAATTTTCTGCCAGCTATGACTTCTACTCTACGTGTATCTAAAAAATTCAAATGTATGTCCATCTCATCTCCTATATTGAAATTTACGCTACTTCATTATACGTTATTTTAACTATTCAGTCAATTAAATTCTATCGGAAAAACCATGAAAGGAATAGCAATTGTTTGTTAACAATATAAATGATCAGTTTCACTACTATTTAGGAGATATTTAATGGCTTGGGAATCAGTTGCTAATTGGGCGCTTCCTAATTCAATGCAATGTTCAGGGTCTACATTTTATGTAGCTCTTAGAGCGATTAATACCCAAAATGCAATCACTTCAGTTGCATTTTCATATTTCGAAGATGACGGATCAACCCCGAGATCAATGACACAAACTGGCGGATCATCAGCCACTTCTCACACAGTTACAGCCCGCAGAGCAATAGATATACATGGCCTTAATCTAACAAGAGCAAATAAAAAAGAATATTTTTTAGTTGAACTTAACACTTCTGGTCTTCCATCTTGGGATTCTACAGCAGGTGATGATCCAACATACATTAAAGTTTCAGCCACCATAACTACAGGAGCAGGATCAGAAGTTTTAGATTCAACGATTGGAATGTTTCGCCTTTGCTCATCTCCTACAAATCCAAAAGTTCTATATGTTGATCCAGTGGCCGGAACGGATGGAGCAGGACACGGAACAAGCGGAGACCCAATAAAAACTCTGCAACATATATTTAATTCTGGATCAACATATTATAGCGGAAAATATGATGTTATATACGTTAAACCAGGAACTGAAATAGCAACAACTCTATTGCAAAGACCCGGAACAACTCTAAAACATATAAAAATCACCCCTTGGCCAGGAGTATATGGAGCAAGTGATAAATTCGTATATGCTCTTGACTTGACAAGCACCGGAGGATCAAGTGTCGGATATTTCTATAGATTCATGGAATTCGATGGTTCATATGGAGGCAATCCTAATGACAGACGAATTGAATTTCAAACACAAGGCAACGTAGCAAGAACTACAGCCGCCGCAGGAGAATCATTAGAAATAGCTATTCAGAAACGTAGAATTTCCAATGGAGGATCACATGCTATTGGAGCAGTTACTCGTGGATCATCTATATACCTGACAATGAAAAATAACTATGGGAAATCAATCAGCATAGATTCTGTAACAGTTACAGCTAATAGAGGAACCTCATCAATTACTCTAACATTTAAAAGTTCTGGATTCGCCAACTACACAATCGGAACGCCTGCTGTTGCTGTTAATAGCGATGATACTTTCTTATGTCAAATAAACTGGCCTTCTACTGGAGGGTCTGTTGATTCAGATATTCAAATTCTAGTAACACCAAGCGGGGATCCACAAGAAACTAAAACAATTACCTTAACAGGAACTGCATGTAACCGCCAAATGGTTATGAGAGAAAATAATTTTATTGCTCGCAACTGCATATCAGCAGGAGAATTCAAAAGTAGCGAATCCTTAAAATGGAAAGTAGATGCTTCTGCAACAAGTCATTTTGCATTCATAAATTGCTTGTTTAACTATACAGATGGAATTATAACCCAAAGCGGTGATTCATATGTTATTATAGCAGAATGCGTATACCAAAATGGCTCCGGCTCTGCAACCGGGACAAGCACAATGACCCAAGTGTTATGGGATGGTGTTACTGTCATTAACTGCGGTTTTGGAGATAGATGGATAATTGGAGAAGACGGAAACGGCAACGGAGCGCACAGAAATTTCATGAACACAACAACTCAAGCAAAAGATATCATGATACTTAACTGTGTGGCTTATGGATGCGGAGATATCGATGGAAGCAAAACGACAGACGGAGATATTATTAATTATCCGTTTTGTCAAATGACAGCTTCTGGATCAAACACATTTAACAGAGTAGCTGCTGCTAATAATTTCTTTAATAATGCCATTACCACACAAAGCTATGTTGCTTTTGCACATAGCAGTACATCACAGCCAATTAACAATCTTCACTTTTTTGGAAATACATGGATAACAGAATACGCTACATATGGAACAGGAATAGTTCTTGGTGCTGGAGCTTATGATTTTTGCAATTTCCACAATAATATTGTGAATAATGTTACATTAGGTTCTGGAATGACGGCAGCGGATTTCCAAGGAGGAGGAAAAGAAACTAGCATATCAGGAATATCACGTCGCAACTATTCAACAGGATTAACATTCACAACAACTTATTTAACAGCAACCGGAATAATACATGGTTCTGATTTAAAAATAAATAACAGAGCCACAGGAAATGCCTTACTATCAAACGGATCACCGTTATTACTAAGGACAAATTTCGGAGTAGCAAGCGATATTCTCAGCGATCTTTATGGAATAGCAAGATCATCATCTTCTCCAATCATAGGAGCGGCCCAAAGAAGCTCAAGAACATTTGTTTGTGATTCTCAATTAGCAAGGGTTCTTCGATAGGAAACAATAAATGGCAATATTCTTTACATCGGCAAATGACGACTGCATATACGCTAATGGAATTGCTGTTACATCTCTTCCATTTAGAGTAACAGTCGTTTTTAGAACAGAATCACTTCCTGCTGCAAATGGATGTTTATTCTTTATGGGAGATAAAGATTTAACCGACCAATATGCTGAAATGAAACTAACAACAACAGGAACAATTGAAGCAGACAAAGAGGGTCAACAACCACATTCGCAACAACAGCTAATTCAATTGATCTTGGACAAAATAACGTTGCTTCTATCATAATAGATAAACCAGCGACCCAAGTAAGATGTCGTGTAAAACTTAACGGGGGATCAGTTGTTTCCGTAACAGCAGCAGGATCGACGGACAATACTTCAACATTTGACAGAATAGCATTTGGAAGACTTATGGATTCATCTCCAGGTAGTCCATTCGACGGACACATGGAAGGATGTTTTCTCGCAATAAGCGATGATACATTTTCAGATCACGATTTTATATGGAATTCTGGAACCGTTCTTAATCCGAATACAAACTCTGGCTCTATTTCAGAAACAAGTCGATGGCCATTTGATTTTACATATGGAGCAGTTACTGGAACTGACACTTATATAGATGACGCAGTTGGAGCAAGAAGTTTAGATACAATAAACGGCAGTCCAATATACGGAGCAAGTCTATTTGACGTTGAAGACGCAGGATCACAAACAGGAGCATTTAGCAGTGCAGAAGCTACAGGGGTTAGAGTAGTTAAATTTATTTTTGCCAGACCTAGTGGAACATATAATTGGAATTTACCATTTACTGAAGATTCAACTAAACGCCCAACTATTGCTGTTACTCGCTCTACACCAAGCGGAGGAACAGTAATCTCAAATTTAACAATTAAAGCGATTAAAAGCGCTTCTGTCAATGGAACTAATTTAGAAGTATATGCATACACAAGTGGCCCAATTAGATACGGAGAAACATTTACAGTAACAACCGTAAGTGGATGGTATTCAGATTCGGATACAGACGTTACAGGAGCAACAACAAATACATCAGGAACAAATTCAGTATCATCTAGTTATGGATATTCTAAAGCAATTGCGAGATGGGCTATTGTTCCATATCAAGTATATACTAGCAGTTTTGATTTAGAAGCGTTAGCATTCCATATCGATAAAATTGCAAATATTAAATTCAAACAAAGCACAACAGTGCTAGGAACTATTTCAAATTGGTCTCAGAGCAGTTTGGATAGATTGCCAGTTTATAAACAATCTGTAAATCCATCTGATTACGCAGATGGAGCTGTATCTTTTGATTTCGAAGCAACTCCAAACATCGGTGATGCTGCAAGTATTAGAGCAACTGCAACAGATGCTCCATCTGGAGCAGGAGCGCTAGCAGAAGGACCAATAACTCTTTACATGAATAGTGGAGGATCAATTACATCAGCAATTAGATATGTAGCAGCAACAGGAGGAAATGATGGCAACGATGGACTTACTCCAGAATCAGCATTCGCAACGATATCAAAAGGAGTACAATCAATTAAAGCATCAGGAGCAACAATAGGAACTATAAAATGTGCTGAAGGAACATATGTTTATTCAGGAGACGAAGGAACTGCAACTGACAATGGACCATGGTGGACAATCACTTCGCAAAGCGGAGTAGCAAGAGACGTACTCATTCAACCATTATCATACAGGCTTGGTATTAGAAGACTATGCTATAAAGATGTTTCAATATATTTTGCAGGAAACACTGGAAATTGTCTTAGTGACAACTCTGTATTTACAGGAGACACCGAAATATGGTTAAATGGAGTTTATCTATATTCTCAAGGAGAACTATGGGTTCTTAACGGACAAAAATGGTATGCAACAACAGAAATTGATAGAATGTGGGTGCAAAACACAGACCTATATGGAGTCACAACAGAAGGGTTTACTGCTTGCCGTTTTGTTAGAAATTGCACACTTGACGGGTCTCAAGAAGACGTAGCAAAAGGAACAGTAATGATATGGGGATTAGAATGCAAAGATGCCTCAGAATACGCTGGATCTGGACAACACCCTGACGTTATACAACCAACATCTGCCGCAGACTTGGGAGATGTTAATCAAATATTTGGATTTATTAAAGCTCTAAATTGCGATGGGCAACAGTGGGGCTGTGGAAATGGCCCGGAAAATTATGCATTAGTTAATTCTTTATTTATGCAAAAAGATGGAGACCAGTATTTATCGCAATTAGGAGAACCAGATGAAACTTGCACAACAAGACACGTATTAATTATTAATGTCGGTTTTGTTAATTCAGATTGTTGGTTGCGTCAATTCGATGCAACAACAGTATTTTTCGATGTTGCTTTTATAAATAGCTATGCACAAGATTTTGGCACCATTTCAAGCTCTTTAGATGATTATGATATTACATATGAAAACATTCATGAGTGGCAAGGATCAACTTTGAACACTAGATTTTCTTCAAATTATGGAACATGGACAACCGGGAACATGCAATTTATAAGAGGAGCCACAGGAAATTATGACTCTGATTCAGTTTATTATGGATTAATAAGCACGTCTCAATTAATACGACCAACATCTGTATATTGTCCATATGACTTATCTTTAAAATATACTCCTAATGGAGGATATGTCGGTCCATACTACGTGTTCAAAAGAGTTGTTGTATGTGACTCGAATACAGTCAGAATGGGTTAACTACTCTTCTTGCTCATTCAAATCACTCATATCTAAAATCTTTTGATATTCTAAATGTTGTTCATCCATAATATCTATAATTTCAACCTTGGCAGCTTTTTTATTTAAAGCCTTTAATAGTTCCTTTTCAGTTGGCTGCCCTTTGCATTCGCAATTAACTCTAATTTTACTACGAATGATAACTTCTACATCTCCATAATAATTTTTCACGTTATTCTCCTCGTGGATTTATTTCTTCTAAGTGTTTAACTATCTGATAAGGAACAAATTTCTTAAGTTCATCAAATTCTTTATTTTTAATGAATTCTCGTATTTTAGTACTTGAAATGTTCTTGAAATCTTCAAGAGCCATTATAAATATTGTATCTACTCCACATGTATTGTGGTAAGAGGCTACATTCCATTCATGATGAAAGTCTTCAATGTTCCTTAGTCCACGAACAAGAACCGTTGCCTCATTCTCTAGCGCTGCTTTCCAAGGTTCTACTATGTGAGTAACTACTGATACATTATTCAATCCATCTAAGCATTTTTTTATTAGATTAGCACGATTATCCTGAGATAAAAACGGCTGCTTTGTAGGATGCTTTCCAACACCAACAATTAATTTATCAAAAAGCTTAGCTGCTTTTCTAATAATATATAAATGGCCTAATGATACAGGATCAAACGACCCAGAATAAAATGCTATTGACATTCAATAATTATACTGCACAAATTTCCTTTGATTTCTTAGATTTATAAATTTCTTCTCGATCTACTGAAACATCTTTTGGGGCTTCAATGCCCAATCTTACTTTATTGCCCTGAATTTCAACAACTACAATTTTGATATTGTCATTAATAATAATCGACTGATCTTTTGAACGTGATAGAACTAACATTTTTAATCTCCTTATGCTCAAATTATGATTTAAAACGAAGGAGAAGTCAAGGAAATTGTCCAAATATAATACATGTCACAAAAAATAAGATATCTCAATTCTTTTGACCGTTACAATCTCTTATCTGGCGAAGTAAGCGCTGATGGGACTACAGTCAGAAACACTGCTACATCCGCAAGAAACATCGTATCCTCAATTATAGATGGAGCAAATATTACTGTAGTCTCTATAACCGCAACATTAAATATGGATACTGTCACTGAAACAGATTCAGGAGCAACAGTCACTAACAATTGTGAAACCGTTGCGGATTATGCAAACTCAGACGAAACTGAAATAACCCCACCAGATGATAACGTAGAAGTTCTACAAGAAACTGATTATGGAATGGCAGTCGAAAACAGACATATCACAAGCACACCAGTATTCGATCAATTTAGTCATCCACGCGGAAGAGTCGAATTAAGAAAATATGAAACTAGCGAAGGAACAGCAGTTTATTAATCCTAAATCCCTCTCTTTTCTCTTTCAGGCAAAGCTTCTAATGCATCAGTCCATCTTCCACTTTCTCTCATTCTTCTTTCCACAGGACCTTGTGGACGCATCTTTCTTCGCAAACAACACCACTCAGTTGAACCCCCTGTTCTAACAATAGATTTGTACAAAGGACCAATTTGGTCATATGGCAATCTTTCACAATCGGCAGAAGCACAATCAAAAAGATCACTGCAATTTACTGTTACCTCAGTCCCGCCTTCTCCACTTTCATCCACAAAAAATGGCCCGCTTCTTGAAGAACCGGCAAAAAGATAATCAGCTTTGAGCATTAATGCAAGTGCTTCTTCCTCGCTACAATACTCAGTACCATCTTTACTCTTCCAAAATGGATAACCTTCTTCATTTTCACTTGGCAATTTCATAGTTCTCTCTCTTTGTCCATTTCAAAAATTCGAAATAATCCGAATGATTTACTCTGTTACCTTTTTTCTGGTTACAATCATAACATGATAAAACAGTATTCTCATAATAATTTCTACCACCCTTGGATCGTGGAACTACATGATCCACAGTCGCAAAATCATGGCTACCTTCTTTACTTGTCATGCTAGTTAATTTGCCACACCAGTAACAATTCGGATTCTCGTTCCATAGTCTTTTTCTTCTTTTAGTATTACCACGACATCCTCTGCGTCTACTCACAATTAGCGACCTCTTTCGCACATATGCCTACACCATGAACCTTTCCATTCTGCTTTTCGTCCATATTTCCTATGTAATTTTTGCATCTCTGGTAAATTATCAGAACAAATATCATCCCAAATATCAAACCATGCTACAGAATATTTAACTCCTTTAGGAGGAATCCATTCATAAGCATCAGCGTTAATTATTTCAAGTCGGTTGCCAAATTTTGCTTCATAATAAGAACCAACAAGATTAATAACATCCTGCGATTTTTCAATAACTGTAACTCTGGTAACGTTATCACTTTGAAGAATTCTATCCAAAACTACCCCTAAACCTAATCCGCAAATAAGAACGTGACCACCACGCTTATGAGATTGCCTGATTGGTTCCCAATGATCTCTAATTTCATCTGGAGTATCAGACATGACTAAAATACTACCACACATTAAACGAGTATATGTTCCAGCAGGAACATATCTACTAGAACCACTAATTGCTGCACGCATAGATTCAAATCTGGCTTCGTCTTCAGATACTGTAAATCTTTCAATTCTCCAACTGCCAGAAGATGACTCTGGAATATTAACTTTTTGATCTAAACTTAGAACAGATGCCATGTTTAACTCACTTTGCTGAGGCCACTTCTGTTTTCATGAGCATCGAGATGATGCGGTCGATTTTACTACGGAGCAGCTCCAAACGACGAATAGAGTAAGTCGTGCCTGCTGCCATATCGCGAGAGATACAAATGCTAGCGTGTCTCAACTCAAGCGTCAACTGGTCTTCCGCCGAAATCTGGCGGTAGTGCTGGAGTTTGTCGTGCGACAAGTGGTCTGTACCAACCCATCGCAACGCACCATCGCAATCAAGTACATGTGTTGCCTCTTTGCTGTCAACAC
>OFQY01000690.1_pt1 | contig 12256 bp, 8 predicted proteins | sample 1542991 | NCBI WGS metagenome assembly OFQY01 (sample SAMN07774224, study PRJEB24372) | wastewater metagenome | isolation source: Exp Tend VB 10WW | collected 2016-02 | reverse complement strand
TTTTTATTTTTTCGCTAAGCTTCATGCCTGCGCGTTCATACGCTGCAGAGGCACTGTCGTACAGAAGCTTTGCTCCGCATTTGTGCAATGTAAGCCGTATATATTCAGGAAAAGAGTTCTGAAACAGTGCCAACTTCACTTTTCCTTGTACCGGCAAAACTTCGAATATTCCAGCTCGGCCTCCTGCAGCGCTACTAGAACCAGGAACAGAAACTAGCCTCTGGCTCACCACAAGCGAAAGTGAATGCAGCAAATCTTTACTTATTCCCAAATCACGAAGTCGGGAGCAAACTCCAGCTGAATCTTCAGCGTGAAGTGAAGTAATTACAAGGTGCCCGGTAAGCGCCGCTTGAAATGCCAAACTTGCTGTTTCGCTATCGCGCATTTCACCTACTACTATCACATCTGGGTCTTGACGAAGAATAGAACGTAACGCCTTTGAAAAACCGAAGTCGGCGTGGTCGAGAATTTGTATTTGGCGTACGCCGGGAATTAAATATTCGATAGGATCTTCAATGGTTACAACATTGCGCGCGCTTTTAACCAAGGCACTGATCATGGTGTAAATGGTAGTTGTTTTGCCGCAGCCTGTGGGGCCGGCAAGAATAATCATGCCTTGATGTCTCTCTAGCTCTTCGAACACCGCACCTGCCTGCCCTTCCGCCATGCCGAGCTCGGTAAACTTTTGCATGCGGCCGTGTTCAGGCCGCAAAATACGTAGCACAGCATTTTCACCATAAAATGTGGGCAAAATCGATACGCGCACGTCGATGCGTTCTTCTTTGCCTGTTGCAGCACTTCCTGCTGCAACTTTATTTTTATATACAAATGTGAACCTGCCGTCTTGCCCCTTGTCGTGAACATCGGTACGCAAGCGCGACAGTATTTTTATTCTGCCAATTATTTCTTCATGAAAACGGTAGCCCACCGATTCAAGTGTTCGCATAGAGCCTGCCGTGCGAAATTGCACTACAGTGTGTTTAGCCTGCGGGTCTATATGTATATCGCTGACGCTTTCGATGCATGAGCGGTTCAGCAGTTCGTCGATATATGCAGGAATAGAACCGATGCTCTCTATGATTTTGTTTTGTGTGCTTTTTGCACCTTCATTTATGTCTTTAATATCAGCCATGAATGCATCATAAGCAGCAGACATGAAGGCGTGATAAAAAAATTCTAAATTTAATCAACAATATACGCCTGCTCCACCCCCATATCCCCCATTTTTATGCGCCTAATAGAATAGGCCAAAGCAGGCACGCCAAGTCGTTTGCCAATTTCTTCGGCTAAAGTTCGCATATATGAGCCTGAAGAACAGGTTACCTTCAAACTACATGTGAAAAATTTATCTGATTGCGAAACTTGTTTTGAAAATAAATTACTCCAAGCTGCCAAAATTTCTGTCTGACGAAAATCGCCATTAACTAAAGCCACAGCTTTTTTAATTTGGTCTGCTAATGTAGAAGCTGGCACTTCATTTGTGGCGTACATAGATATTTTCCTTAAATGTATTTCGGCAGTAGGTATTACAATGTCAGAAAGTTTATTCTCTTTTGTCCATGCAAAAAGTGGTTTACCTTTCACCGTTCGCGAAGAAAATGCTGGGTAATGGAAAAGCTGCTTACCAATAAGGCTTGGTATGATTTGTCTTACAATATCAGCATTTATTGCCCCTTTTCTAATATCGGATTGCTTTGGTATACCAAGAATGTCGCCAGTATCTGTTGAAATTCCGAACAAAATTTCAAGTTCATATTCTTTGTCGAGCTTCAAATATGTCTTTCTGTCGCGATTAAACTCTTTTCCTACTAAAATTAGCATAAGGCCTTCAGCCAAAGGGTCGAGGCGGCCAGCGTAGCTTAAGGTGACTCTCTCAAGGGCAGGAAATTTTAACCTTAAGCGGGTAAGGCATTCTAATGGGGTTTCGCCGTACTTCTTGTATACGGGAATAAGACCACTTGGGTGTTGACCTAGTACTGGCGCCTTAATATTGCTCTGCATAATGACATGCCTAAGCGTTTCTGGGGAGATTACTTTTGATTCCATATACAATAGACTATAATACCTATCATGGCTAAAAACACCAGCAATTTAAGCACTGAACCATATAAAGGGGTGCGTGACTTCTTCCCCAAAGAAATGGCCGAGCAGAATTACATATTCGGCGTATGGCGAAAATGTGTTGAGTCTTTCGGCTACACCGAGTACAGCGCCTCTATTTTAGAGCCTGCAGAATTGTATAAATCAAAAACTAGCGAAGAAATTGTAAACGAACAAACATATACATTTACCGACCGTGGCGACCGCGAAGTTACTTTGCGGCCAGAAATGACGCCAACTGTTGCCCGAATGATAGCGTCACGTCGCCGTGAACTGCCAATGCCTGCCCGCTGGTATTCTATTCCTAATGTTTTTCGATACGAACGCCCTCAGCGCGGCCGTCTTCGCGAGCACTGGCAACTTAATGTCGACATGTTCGGCATAGCAGGAATTGAGGCCGATGTTGAAATTATTTCTTTGGCGTATTCAATAATGAAGGAATTTGGCGCGCAAGATTCAGATTTTCAAATTAAAGTGAGCAGCCGCAAGCTTATGAATGCTATTTTTAGTAACTGGTACGAACTCGATGACCAGAAAGCTAAAGCTCTTCAGCGCCTTCTCGACAAAAAAAATAAAATGGACGAAGAGGTCTTTCGCGGTGAAGCTGAGAAAATTATCGGAAAGCCTTTTGAGTTTTTGTCGCTGAGCGCCGGTAGCCCAAGCTACGACGAAGCAATAGCCTTCCCCAACATCCGCCTAGCTAAAGAAGAACTCGATGCTATTTTGAGCGAACTCCGTGCCAAAGGCATAAACAATGTTTCGTACGACGAAACTGTTATTCGCGGTTTTGACTACTACACCGGCACTGTTTTTGAAGTCTTCGATACCGACCCTAAAAACAGCCGCTCTGTTTTTGGCGGCGGCCGATACGACAACCTCCTCGCCCTCTTTGGCGGCGAAACCCTGCCAGCATTCGGCTTTGGTATGGGCGACGTTACCATTCACGACTTTCTTGAAACACGCGACCTCCTGCCAAACTATGTTTCAAGTGCGGAAATTATGATCTGTATTATGGAAGAAAGCTCACGCTCATACGCCGAAGAAGTGGCGAGCAATTTACGCGCTAGCGGTAAGAACGTGGCGGTTAATTACACGTATAAGAGTGTCGGCGATCAAATTAAGGGTGCCACCAAGCAAGAAATTCCGTTTGTAATTGTAATTGGCGAAGAAGAGGTTAAAAGTAAAACGTATAAGATGAAGAATTTGGAGACGGGCGAAGAGATCGCCGCTTAACTGCAATTTTACTTTATGCTTTTTAATTTGTTACTGACAATGCTTCTATTGGGTACACCCGTTGCCCTTTTTATTAACAGCAAAAGAAATAAATTCCTAAAGAGTCTCCAGCATGCATCATCAAAAAAAGAACTCACAATTCATCTATTTCAGACAAACCTAATTGCCAAAAATCTGTATCACCAATTCCAAACACTCAACAGTCTTTTTTATTTTCGTGATAATTTCTATATTGAAGGTGTCATAAAAGGAAATAGTTTCGAGTACTACGAACTTTATTCACTATTTAAAAGATACGGCGTAATGGTCATTGATGCTGATAACTATAAACCCAAATTTTCCAACATACTTATAAAGAAACATCAGGTTGGCAAGCAAAATGGCGATTTTTCTCTCGAATGGAATGACTTCAATCTCATGTTTGATTCGAGGTCAAAAAATCCGAAAGAGGCCTTGGAAATTGTTACGCCGGCATTTATGGAAAATATATTTAGAATATGCAAAAAATATAAGGAGGTTAAATTTGAATATTTTGAAACAAAGGACCTTCAGAAAAATACACTTGCTTTCTTAGCGAATCCAGCGTGTGTATCATTCAAAGCAGACACAGAGATTGTCATAAAAAACATAGAATGTCTAGCCTTAGAACTCCTAGAATTAAAGGAATCTTTATAAGTTCTTTGTTGTAAAAATGATGCTATAATAGGAACTCAAATATTCATTCAATGCGCAAAATATTTTTCGATATTGAAACAAGGAACATCTTCAGCGACGTAGGGCGAGCCGACCCGGTGCTTTTGGATATTTCAGTGGTCTGCACATACGATTCTGAAACCGGCGAATATAAAAGTTTTCTTCAGGAAGATTTACCGTCGCTCTGGCCTATCCTTGAAAAGGCCGACCAATTAATCACTTTCAACGGCGACCACTTCGACATTCCCCTCTTGAATAAATATTACTCAGGCGACCTCGCTAAAATGCGAAGCCTCGACCTACTGAAAGAAGTAAAGAAAGCGCTCGGCTTCCGCATCGGCCTCGGAAACATTGCTGAAGCTACGCTTGGTCGCGGTAAAAGCGGTAACGGCCTCGAAGCGGTTGAATGGTGGAAGAAGGGCGAAATCGACAAGATTATTAAATACTGCATCGAAGACGTGCGCGTTACTAAAGACCTCTACGACTACGCAATCGCCAACAAAAAACTTAAATACAAAAGTGGCGGTGTTGGAGAGCCAATAGAGTTTGCGATTAATACAAGCGGATGGGAGAAAGAGGCTGACAGCAAGCTGACGTTCAGTCTGCCGTTTTAATTTAAATCTTAGATGCGATGCAAATAGTCAGAAACTCCAGGAATAAATTGGGAATAAAGAACAAGCAGGAAAAAAGCCCAGAAAATTAAAGTAATAATTGCCGCAGTTTTATATTTTTGATTTGAAGTTGTTTTATACTTTTTATTAAAAAGGCCGGTTAAAATTAGCCCGACAATCATTAAAGGAAGAGCTACCAGGTATACCAAACCAGCCATCTGACTGTTTGAGGCTGTCGGTATAAATAAAGTAAAAGCAACAATAACTATAGATACTATGGTTATAAATACAGTTTTGGGTTCATTTTTAGGAAAAGTTATTTGCTGAGAATTTGACTGCGTTCCTTTATCATCTCTTTTTAAGAGATGCGCCACTAATAAAACAATCACTACAATAGTAATTATATTACTGACAATTAACGACACAGGGCCGATTACAAAAAATGGGTTTACAAAAAATATGGAAACAAAGAAATAAAGGATTGCAGAAATGACTACAATTTTGAGAATCTGAGCTATCTGTTTCATCCATTAATTATACCATTTTTCTGGTATTTTTAACTAAAATCTATTACTTTACACTTTAATCCCTTGCTCCCACTGCGTGCTTAGGTTTTCTGCTATACTGCTCATATGCAAAACCTCAGTAAACTCTTCCTACCTTTAGCAATTCTCATCGCCGGCGGTGCCATCGCTTGGGCGGTGTATCACGGCGGCAATGCACCAGCAGCACCTAAAGCAGAAGATATTCAAAAGAAAGCAGACGCCTATGTTGCTAGCCTTAGCATTGCGCCCGTAACAGAGCTCGACCACATTCAAGGCAACCTGGATGCAAAGATAACTATTGTGGAGTATTCAGACACCGAATGCCCTTTCTGTAAGGCCTTTCACGGCGCGTTAAAACAGATATTTGATACATACAACCCTAAAGTAACAGCTTCAACTACTGCGTCTGGTACGGCAACTGTAAACGCGTCTTCATCTGCGTCTGCAGCATCAACAAACAATACCGGCAAAGTCGCCTGGGTATATCGTCATTACCCTATTGCCGAACTTCATTCGAAGGCACCTAAAGAAGCCGAGGCAACAGAGTGCGTCGCCGAACTCGGGGGCAATGCAATATTTTGGAAATATCTGAACACAATATTTACGAATACTCCTTCAAACAATGAACTCGACCCTGCAAAACTTTCAACATTTGCCGATGAAGCAGGTGTCGACAAAAAAGCTTTCGACGAATGCCTTTCAAGTGGCAAATACGCGGCAAAAATTAGCGAGGCGGTTCGTGCCGGCCAACATGCAGGTGCCAGCGCCACGCCCTACACTGTTATATTGGTTCGAACAACGAACGCCGACGGCTCGGCAAACATCGAGCGCCTTCCGCTTATAAGCCCAGACGGAAACAGCCTCGGCTCAATTCCCTATTCGAGCATGAAGGCTATTATTGAGAGATTGTTGAATTCTTAATTTTAAATCTAGGATTTCAACAAATCATCCTCAAACTTCCTGATGCCCTCCAAATCTTTCGAATATTTTGATACGTCCGGAAAATCTAGATTAATTATTTTCTGATACACCTTCACCGCGAGCGCGGCCGTTCTCTCTACTTTTTCTTTATCTATATTGAGACTCAAATCTGAAAGTTTGCCGCTTTCCGCACCTTTGACCGAACCAGGCACCGGTTCAATAAATTCAAGCACCCCCCTTTCCACCTTGTACCTCCCTGCAAAATCTTTGGCATTCTCAACCAAAATCTTATAAAACAAAAGCTGCCTTTCGTACTCATACAATCGTATTTTTTCGTAATCGTCTTTACCTTGCCACGAGAGTTTTGGCTTGCCTGTTTTGTAATCATGAACTTCAAGCGCTCCGCCACCAAGGTCTATCATACGATCAATCTTTCCAGTTAAGTGTGCCGAGCTGTTAACAAGCACACCTTGGTCTTTAAAATTCACTTCTGTTTTATCTGTCGCCTTAAACTCGTTTTTCTTTTGAACATAAAAATTGCGCAGGGCCTTTTCGCCTTTTTCAGAATAGAGCTTGAAATCTTGGCGCGAAGTTCGTTCTAGGGTCAGATAGTGCTTAAACCATTCTATGAAGGTGTCTTCATCTACGAGCTTGCCATTATTACCGCCGTCATATCGAAATTGCACAGAAAGGCGCTCAAGAGCGCGATGCACCGCAGAACCGTACGAACCCGACGGCGTTTTTGCCTGCGGGAAACGTAGTAAGTTCTGTTCCAAAAAGAGCTGCGGCCCACCCTTTGCCACATTCAAATAATTATTTAAATGCGTAACCGAGAGTTGATAATTATCGAGAAGCGAGCGCAGCAATTCTGTTTCTTCACCAAGAAACGGCGGTGTGTGGTACAAAAGCCATGATGCAGTAAGAAGCTCGCTTGTTTCTGGCGACTCACTTTTATTGCCGCCGCTCGTCTCACCCGAGGCACTACCAGCGACAGTCGCATTACCCTCGCCGGCAAGGTTCGAAACATCCGGTATATACATTTTGCGCAAAGCTTCGTTCTTAAGCGCTTCATCGGCATTTTCAGGAGGAACAAGAAAGCGCAGTTTTTCGGAAGGTGCACCGTCGTCATTCACTTTATATGATGTCATGTACAAATTGCGCTTAGCGCGAGTGAGTGCCACATAAAACAATCGCAGCTGATCATCTTCGTTGTCGCCCGCTGGGTCTATTGGCAAGTTCAAAGGCATAGAAATTTTCTTTATCATTCCTCTTCCCGCCCATACTTCATCTTGGCATGAAAGCACGAAAACAGTGTCGAATTCTAGACCTTTAGCTTTATGTGCTGAAAGCAAATTAACTGCATTTCGCGCATTGGCAAATGGGCTTTCGTCGTTAAGTGAAATATTATTTTTTTGATGGATGTCAACGAAGTCAACTAAATCTTTTATAAGCAAGGTATCGTGTGTGCCCGCCTTACCTTTATATTCGCGCAAGGCCTTTACGAACACGCGTAAGCTTGAAAGAAATGAAAGATACTCGGCACGCGCATGCTCAAAGCGACTTTTGTTGAAATAATATTCTTTGAACGGGCTGGCAAAGGGCTGGGTATGTGCGATAGACTTTTTTGGCAATGCTTTCTTTGTAGCATTATCGCCCTCATCACCACCCTCTTCGCTACCGTGCTCAAAGTCATCATCTTCAGAATCAGACGCCAGTGCCACATGCGCGCCAATCATAATGTCGAGAATTTTTTCAAGTGGCTCGCTTTGCGAACGAACGCCTAAGTCCATAAGAAATTCGGCAATTTGCGCTGCTCGCGGCTCTGTACTTTTAATATCTGCATCCTGCATGACATCGAGCCAGGCGCGACCTTCGGAATGAGCTGTTCTTGAAATCTGCCAAATAACCTTGCGCGGCAAAGCCCAAAATGAAAACGATAATATCTTCGGCAAAAATTCATCTGCTTCTGCAGTTTCTTTCGCCGCCAATGTTGAAACAAAACGGGCCATAATAATGAGCTCTGCCACGTGCGGTTCCAAAAATACATTTTGTTCGCGTTCGTATCGAATTGGCACACGCGCACCTTGCATATACGGCACCAGTGCCTCAAGCTGCTTATGCTTTCTGGCAATAACGGCAATATCTTCAGGCTGCTTGCCTGCATCAATAAGTTTTTTAATTTCGCGCGAAACAAAATGATATTCGTGCAAGCTTGTATCAAATTCTTTATGAACGATACCCGCATGCACTCCTGCAGTGCCACCCCTACCGTCTGCTGTGCCGATGCTGCCACTTTTTAATGACGGGTTGCTGGCAATTAGCGTCTTATCCATTTCAGGAATAAGACTTTCGAGGCGCCCTTCGCCCTTTCTTATAATATGCGTAGCAATGTCCAAAATATCTTGGGTAGAACGATAATTATTTGTCATTATTACTGTTTCAACCTCATTGAACATTGTTCTAAAATTTAAGATGTTCGAAAGCACCGCACCTTGGAACTTGTACACCGCCTGGTCATCATCACCCACCACCATAATGTTCGGCTTGCCCTCATTCACCGGCGCATCGGCAAGTAATTTCAAAATTCGCATTTGGGCATTGTTGGTATCCTGAAATTCGTCGACCAGCATATATTGATATTGCTCCTGCAATTCGTATCGCAATCGCGGGTTCTTTTCGAGCGCTTCAATAACATCAAGTATCATATCGTCAAAATCGTAAAAACCTCGTCGATGCATTTCTTCGCGATACTTCCTATACATCTCGGCTACCTCAAGCATCTTGCTGGCATTCAGTTCATCGCGAAAAACTTTCTTGCCAGTGTCGTCGGGTTTCAGATATTTACTCTTCCATTTTGAAAGTGGCTCATTCTTGCCTGTTTCTTCACACATTTTTATAGTTTCAGTGAGGGAAAGAGCGACGGCGTCGGTTAGTGTAGAAAAAGGCGTGGCACGGCGCGCGGCGTTCGCGGCGCTAACGGGAGAATTGGCAGCCTTATCAACACCTGCATTTGCTTTTGCATGACCACCCGCCCCACCCCTCCCAACAAGCTGCTTCAACGCCACGCTCACCTCTTCAATAGTTTTCTTTGAAATTGTTTTATCGAGAACTGGCACAATTACTTCGCGAATGGTGGCGAACGCTTCCTTGTTGAGCGCCAGAATCTCCTCAAGTTCATCCGGCGTAATGCCTGAGCGCTTTAAGTTCGCAATAGTTTTTGAAACATCACTTAAATATACAAAGCCTTGTTCAGGATGATACGAGCGCAGCAAGCGGTCGTGCGGCAAGTTTTCAAAAAGTTCTTCAAGAATGCCTATTTGGGAAATTGGGTCGGCCGCGCTGAAAATTGCGCCCTTATAAAAAAATTCAGGATATCTTTGGATAATATTCACCGAAAAATCATGAAAGGTATGAATGGAAACGCGGTATGCCTCATGACCAATAAGCTTCGCCAACCTGTCGCGCATGTTAATTTCAGCCGATTCAGTAAATGTAAGACATAAAATGTTCGACGGCAAAACCTGCGTTTCCTTCAATATTTTAGCCACCCGCAGGCTCAAAATTTCGGTCTTTCCGCTACCCGGCCCCGCCACAACCAAAAGGGGGCCCTCGATGGTGTCTACGGCCTTCTTTTGGGGCTTATTAAGCTTCTGGTAGCGTTCTGCGAATTGCATATATGTGTTTGTTTAGATGCTTATTATACCCGCCAAGAGCAAAATACGCCTATTTTTCTATATATTGTAATAATCATATAAATGTGATATAATACTAACCGGCTTACATAGGCCAGAAACACATACCCGAACACTCAGAACAACATCAACTCAACCCAAAACTCAGTCCTAGAATCCTATGAAAACAACGTTCCTTGCCAACTTCATTGCGGCCATCTTTATTGTGGCCGCACTTACTCTGTCACTGCCTTCATCGGCAATGGCGGATTCAACTCTCACGCTCAGCGAGGCTTACCCCCCGCTGCGTGCAGACAACTACAGGCTCACCGCCTACGATGGAGCGCACAATGTGCCGCTCTTGAACTTCCGCACCAAATGCGAAGGCCAAGATACCATCGTTTCGGCAGTCACTGTCCTCGTGCATGGAAGTACCCCGCACTCTCACCCGTCAACCGTCTATTTGTACGATGGTACAACCTTGATCAGTTCAGCGGCAATGCCGGTTGATGAATGGTTGGTACACTTCATGGGTATAGACATACCCAACGCGGCAAACACCGCGAAAGTGCTGACAGTGAAGGCAGACTTCCCTGCAAATGACATTTCACCATCAGTTGTTTGGGCAGAAGTTTCAAGCGTCGTATATCAAAAGACGCTAGGATCTACTTCCATTCTCTTTCCCCCGAAAATCATTCGCGGGCCGACACAACATCTGATGAAGATAGCCGCCAATTGGACACTCGCAACGACACCGACAGTGACTTCAAATCAAAACCAAAACGGTACAACAACGAATGCAACTGCATCGTTTACATTCAATGTAACCGCAATGGGTGGAGCAATCCAGGAACCTGGGTCGACTGTAAAAGAAATTACGGTCGTAGCAACAACCACAAACGGCCTCGATAAGGTCATTTGCCCAACAATAAGCATTGTCACTATTCCTCACAACAATATTGCTGACGGTTCAACCGCCAGTGTGACAGTTACGGCAAACTTGCCAGCGAGCGCTGTGAAGCGTTCAGGTCTGTACTACTTCTATGTACAACAGATCAATTGGCAATCAGTAGATGGCTCGGCAAAAATTCAGCAGTTCTGGGGGTTGGAAGACTTCAAAACTCCTGCTCCTGTGAACTACCAACTGGCCTCCACGAACACGAACATTAACTTCCATTTACCACTTATCAGCTACAACCTCTGGGACGATGTCTCGGCGGTGCTAATAGGCGGAGAATGGGGGTACCCCGGACAAGTTGTCAGTGAAGGCGGGTTCATCCGGCTTTCTCCTGAAAACCTTAATCCGACGGCTTACATCATCTTTCCCATGAACACCCCGAATGGCGGACGATTCATGCAGATCGATGTTGCAATGACGGCTTCAACCATGGTGCCGTCAATGTTCACACCAGCGTACTCTAATGCTAAGGGGGACACATACCCCGTGCTTAGTTACCCAGTCACAAACATTCAAACAACGCAGTATGGATCAGGCGGCGCAGCGGAAACTGTAACGTTTACGATTCAAATTGCTGAGACTGGTTTTCTCGCTTACGGAACCATTTACCGTACTGGTGAGAGTAGTTGCTTGGTAAGGTTATTCTGGGGGTCTGGGGCAACCTATGACTCTCTGGGAGAAGGTATTGATATGCTCGATATGTCACCGAGTATGGATCCACCCTCGATACCTGACAAGGGGCTGATTAAACACCCGCCGCGCTTCAAGTTCGGCATTCAAGGTGTGGCAGGAAATTCTTCCGTCTTCAACATGACGGTCGACACAATGCCTGGTGCTTTTACCCTTCAAGGTACAAGCGACATGGTGAATTGGGTGTCGGTGCCATATTACACATTCGAGTCAATTACCGACAACGGGGATGGCAGCCAACTTGCTTCCATTTCAATCAAAGTGGGAGAGCTGCCAGCGCAGCTCAACCCGAATCGTTCATTCTTCCGAATGGCCACAAACCCGTGAGCCGTTCGGCAAACAAACACATCGCAGGTTCGATCCCTGCAAAAAACCGCGCACCCAGAGCTTCAGCTTTGATCACTGCGCGGTTTTTCACTTTCTTTTATTCTAAAAAAATATTGTTGCAAGCTCTTAATTAAGGTACAATTTTGCACATGAGAACTTATACCCCAAAAACCGCCAATCTTGTTCCGGAAAAAGCAAAGCTTGTATTTAAGGGCATTATATTCGACGTGTACCATTGGGAACAGGCAATGTTTGATGGCTCGTCTGCAACATTTGAGGCCTTAAAAAAAAGAGATACAGTAACAGTGGTTGCTGTTAGTGATAATCATATTCTTCTTAATCACGAGGAGCAACCGGGAAGAGATCCATTCGTTGCGCTTCCTGGAGGTATGTGTGAGCGAGGTGATATGCCACTTGAGTCTGCTAAGAGAGAGCTTGCTGAAGAGACAGGATACACGTCGTCATCTTGGCAAGAATGGTTTGTGTCTGATCCACTTAATCATTTCA
>OFQY01000689.1_pt1 | contig 12287 bp, 21 predicted proteins | sample 1542991 | NCBI WGS metagenome assembly OFQY01 (sample SAMN07774224, study PRJEB24372) | wastewater metagenome | isolation source: Exp Tend VB 10WW | collected 2016-02 | reverse complement strand
CGCCGCGCTCGCCGCGTCGAAGATCTCGGCGACCACCGCCGCGAACCTCACCGCCGCCATCTCGCAGGACGGCCTGACCCCGACGATCTACGTGGTCACCTACGGCGTCGGCGTCCCCTCCGACGCGCTCGACATCGCCATCGCTGCGGGCCTCGACGTCGGCGTGTTCATGCTCCAGACGACCTCGGAGAGCGCCATGGAGACGCTGGCGGTCTGGCTCGCCGCCGACGACCGGCGCAAGGCCAAGTACCTGATGATCGCGCAGTCCGCGGACACCGGCCTCTACGGAGGCAGCAAGCCCGCGAGCCTCTCGGACCTGGAGCAGCTCGGGTGCCGCGTCTGGTACTCGGCCGACACCGAGCCCACCGCCGCCGCGTACCTCGGGCGCCTGGCTGGCTCGAACCTCCTCAAGACCCCGCCCGCCGCGCGCTACCGGCCGCTCGGGGTGCTGCCGACGACCGCGACGGAGACGCAGGCCCAGGCCATCATCGACAACGACGCCAGCGTCGTCACCGCCTTCGACTACGGATCCAGTGCCGACGAGCGCATCACCCTCGGGACCAAGGCGTACAACGGCAACGACTGGTCCGCCTCGGTCCGCCTCGTCTACATCGCCCGCCAGCTCGCCGCCGCCATGGCTGGCGTCATCCAGCAGGCAGCGATCGCGGGCGAAGGACTCTACGCGACCGCCGACGGGTTCGCGAAGACCGACGCTGCCGCCGAGGGCTTCCTGGGCCAGCTGCCCGCGGCCTACTTCGTGCCGCAGCCCACGGCGCCCAAGGGCTACACCGTCCTCAGCGAGGCCACCACCAGCGGCGACGACGTGTTCATCACCGTGACCGTGACCTGCTGGTTCGGCCGCGAAGCTACGAAGATCGCGATCCCCGTGACCGGGCAGGAGGTCTGATATGTCGACCGTCAACGTCATCGGCGACTCCCTCGTCATCGCCGGGATCACCTTCCCCCCGAGCGGCGAGAGCGACCGGTTCCGCATCGCCTTCCCCGAGTCGTACTCGGTGCAGTCGAGCAACAGCACCGAGGACATCCTCAGCAAAAACACCGCGACGAACGCCACGCTCACCGTCAGCACCTACCAGACCGACGCCCTCGCGACGGTGCTGGAGGCGGCCTACGCTCAGCAGCTCGTGGACGACGCGGCGCCCTCCGCGCGCACCCCGAAGCCGGGCTCTGCGGCGCTCGTGCTGACGCCGGAGAACCCCACCGGGCGCGGCGTGCGCTGGCTCGACTGCCGGATCCTCCAGCGTGGTGACATCGCCAGCGCCCGCAACGGCGCGGTCGTGACCTGGGTCTTCAACCTCAGCCGCGTCACGGTCACGTTCTGATGGCCTTCACCCTCCACGCAGACTGCTTCATCCGCGGCACCCTCGACGGCCGCCAGTACGTCGGGCGCGCTGCGACGGGCGGCGCGTCGGATGTCCGGTACCGCAAGGTGCAGGCCCTGATGGCGTCGAGCGGGCTGCTCCGGGTCATCCTTGTGGGCGGTGATGCCTACGAGACGGCCGCGGCGAAGTCCGCGATGCTGACCGCGCCAGGGTCGCTGGAGCTCGCGCGCGAGACGCTGGACGGGTTCACCGTCGACGGCCTGGCGCTCCCCGCCGAGTGGGACAAGGTCTATCAGGGCCGAGGCTGGGAGCCGGCGATGGCCGCGATCGAGGTGTGGGGAGCCGAGGGTTTTTTGCTGCCGCCCGGTATGACGCCGGGCCAGTACCGCGACGCGCTCGCCCGAGCGTCGGCCGCGCAACCCCCGCCCGCTACCTCGACGCCATAGGCGCCGCGGGCTGCGATCCTCTCTCGTGGAGGATCGCGATGGAGCCCCGGCTGCGCATGACGATCGACGTGGCCGAGCGCCTCCCGTTCAGCCTCCGCCGCCAGTGCGAGGCGATGCTGGAGGCGTGGGCGTGGCACGACGAGCAGGCTGAGCTAGACCGGATCGCAGACGACGCGATCAGGAGGGCAACCCGTGGCCGGTGACATGATCGACGAGCTCGTCGTCGGCGTCCGCTACGCCCTCGACACCGCCTCCGAGAAGAAGGCCATCGACTCCCTCGCCACGGTCGAGGGGGAGATCGCTGCCATCTCGTCGCCGGAGATCTGGGCGGGGCTCGGGCTGGGGATCGCCGCGGGGATCGCCGGGCTCGCGCTGCTCACGTCGGAGGCCGTCCACGCTGGCGCCGCCGCCGAGGTCATGGGGATCCGGTTCCACCTCGGGGCGGAGGATGTGCAGCTCCTCGGCTACGTCGCAGAGCGCAGCGGCGTGGAGATCGGCGACCTCGCCAGCGGGATGAATACGCTAACGATGCAGCTCGGCGCCGCGCAGAAGGGGAGCGCTGACGCCGCTGCCGCCTTCGCGGAGCTGGGCCTCAGCGCCTCCGACTACGAGAATGGCACCGCGGCCCTGGGCGACGTGGCCGACGCGCTCGACGCGCTCCCGGACAAGGCGAAGCGGACCCGGCTGGAGATGCAGCTGTTCGGGGAGTCCGGCGGCAAGCTCGACGAGCTCCTCGGCCGGGGCTCCAAGGGCATCCAGGAGCTCCAGGACCACGCCGCCGCCCTCGGCTTCGTGATCAGCGACACCGACGCAGCCCTCAGCCGCCACCTCCTCGGCAGCGTCGACGACCTCGGCAAGATCGCAACCGGCGTCGGCCGAAAGATCGGCCTCTCCCTGGTCCCCGCGCTCGACGAGGCCGCGTCCAGCACCGTCGACTGGTACGTCGCGAACCACAGCATCATCGATCAGCAGCTCGACCGGGTGACCGGGGCGATCTCGAAGGGGCTTGAGTACATGCTCACCCCGCTCGGATTGGCCACAACGGGCGCCCTAGGCCTCGCGGCCGCGTGGGGCGCCGCTGGTGCGGCTAAGTCGATGGCTGGCGCCGTGGCCGAAGCCAGCCCCCTCGCAGCGGCGCTCGGGTCGCAGGCCAAGAACGCGCTCGCCGCTACCGCCGCCCTCGGCCCCTACGCGATCGGCGTCGCGGCCGTCGCGCTCACCCTCGACGACCTCAACAAAGCAGCCGAGGGCGCCGACTCCATCATCCTCCGCCTCGCCGGGACCATCGGCGTGGAGGGGGAGACGCAGACCGCGCTCAAGAGCATGAAGATCCTGATCGGCGAGACGGCGGGGCTAGCGTGGGACCTCGGGGCCGCGCTCGAAGTCGGCGTCGGCGATGCGCTCGACGCGGTCGCCGCGAAGTTGCCGGAGATCAAGCCGCTCCTGGACGCCATTAAGGAAGTGCTCTCCTTCGGCGTCGGCGACGCCCTCACCGCCGTCGCGGGCGCGGCGCAGTCGGGGATCTCGACGGTCGCCGAGACGCGCAACGAACTCGGGCAGGGCAACTACCTTAAGGCCAACGCCGCCTTTTTGCAGGGTCTTACACCGCAGTTCGCCACCGACGCAGGGCAATCCATCGTCAACGCCTTCTCCCCGCAGATCAGCGTCAACGTCAGCGCAGCCACCTCCCCAGCCGAGATCGCGCGCATCGCCGGCCAAGAGGTCGAGCGGCAGGTTCTCGAAGCGTCCGGTGTCATCCAGGGGCAGCCATGACCGCGACCCTCCAACGCCAAGACGCAGCCGGCGCGATCCTCGTGCTCGACGGGGTGATCTCCAGCTCGGAGATCCGCGACCTGATGGTGGCGCAGCACCCGGCGCAGGACCTCGCCACCATCACCGACCACGTCCAGGCCAAAGCGATCGGCAAGGCGATCACCTGGGTGGTCAGCCAGCACCCCAGCGTCGAGGGCATCACCGCCGGCCCCCAGCGCATCGCCGAGGTGCTCGACTGGCTCAGCCAGGCCGAGGGCGTTCTGCTCACCCTCGTCGAGCCGGGGCTACCGGTGCGCCCGGATCTGCTCCTCCAGGGCTACCCGTGGCGGCAGGCTGGATCCTACGCGATCACCGTCGATCTCAAACTCATTGAAGCCAGGTTCGCGACGGTGACGTCGTTCGAGCTGGAGCCGCGTCGGGGCGGCGGCAGGAAGGGCAAGACCCCGCGCGCCGACACCGCCGCCGGCTTCACCGACACCGCCGACAAGGGGCAGCAACCGGTCAAAGAGCAGTCGCTCCTCGCCGCCGGCGCCGACCTCCTCGGGAGCCTCCTATGAAGCGCCTCCCTCTCACCAGCACCCCCGACCGCTACCAGATCGCCGTCACCCTCGACGGCGTCGACGTGGGCGTGCGCCTCGTCTGGCTCCCCCGCGCCGCCGGGTGGTACGCGACGCTCTTGGACGCCTCGGGGGCGGAGATCTCCACCGACGCACGCGTGACGCCGGGGGCTCCGCTGGCGTGGCCCACGGCGGGCGAGGGGTTCCCGCCGGGGCGGTTCATCGCGCTGGGGCCGGACGACTACGGGCACGACGACCTCGGGGCGCAGGTCGGGATCTCGTATGTGACGGCGGCGGAGCTTGCGGGCCTGTAGGATAGCGGTTATGGTTTCGCCACCACACCAGGAGGTGAGCATGACCGACCCGCAAAATGATGTTCCGTGCCGCGACTGCAAGCGGCCCACCCAGCACGACAGCGAGCGCTGCGACGACTGCCGGACTCCGGCGGGGCGGCTGCTCGCCGAGTTGGCCGCGCTCGGCCTGACCATCACCACAGACAAGTACGCCGACCCGTTCGCGTCCATCGGTGAGTACGGCGTCACGGTCGTGATGGAAGAGGTTGGAGACAACCTCAGCAACGAGCCGATGTATGAGGCCACGATCACGCTGCCCGAGTGCTTCCGGTTCACGGAAGACGAGATCAGCGCCGCCGCCACCGCCATCGCCGCCATCGTGCAGACACCGGCTCTGCGCGCCGACCGCAACGCCCGCGCCGCCGAGGTCGAGCGGCTGCGGGTGGAACTGGAGAAGCCGGTAGCGGGGGCGTGGCTGATGGGTGGCGACGTGCCGTACCGGCCCGGCGTGTCCGGCTACATGGTGGCGTGGGCGGGCGTCGAAGGCTGGATGACCTTCTACGCGTCGGGCAGGGTCCGGGCGAACGGACCCGAGAACGAAGACGCAGGCAAGCACGCCGCAGACCTCGCCCTCGTCGCCGCCGGCTACCGGCTGGTCGGCGGCGTGCATCCGCTGCCGGGGGAGGGGTCATGACCGAGACGGTGTGGGAGTACGTCAACATGATTACGGTCGCAGGTAAGGAAGTCGTCGACACAGAGCGCCAGAAGGTGCCCGGCGGCTGGCTGTACCGGAACCATACGTGGGTTGCCCGCCGCTACGACACGCTCAGCTATGGGACTCCGTACATCTGGGAAGCCGTGAGGATTGCGACCCAAACCGCGTTTGTGCCGGAGGTGCCCGATGCCCGTTGACCTCGCGAAGATCCGGGAGTTGTTGGCTTCTGTGGTTGGGTTCACCAAAGGCCCGTGGAGTCCAGACGACGAACTCGGGTGGATCCGCCCACCCAAGGGCCTGCAGATCACCGGCTACGTCCAGCGCGTCAACCGCCCCCTCATCGCCGCCGCCCCCGACCTTCACCGCGATCTGGCTGCGGCGGTGGGGGAGATTGAGCGGCTGCGGGCGCACAACGCGCGGATGGTGGCGCAGATCAACGCGCTGGCGAATGCGTGTGATGCCGCCATGTCGAGCGAGGATGGCCCGCTCGTGGTCTGCGATGCGTTGCCCGGACGACGGTGGAGCGAATGCACGGAAGCCCTCCGCCGCCTCGCCGCCGGGGAGGTGGACGATGTCTGATCTCGCCAACATGATCGCCGGGGAGCAGGCCAGCGCCCTCCGCGACATCGCCACCGCGATCGGCTGCCCCGCCAACGTCGACCCGCTGACCGACCTCGACGGGCTTGTGATGATGGCGGGGGGGTTGGCTGAGCGCGTCGTGGGCGTGGAGGCCCGGATCGCGGATGCTGTGGCGGGTGAGCGGGCTGCGATCGCCGAGTACGTCCGGCGCCGGACCATGTACCCGACCCTCACCCACGCGATCGAGAGCGGCTACCACATCGACGACGACAAACCGCCGTTGCCGTCGCTGCGGATGACGCTGCTGCTGCGGGATGAACTGCTGCGGCAGGTGGAGACGCTGACGGCTGAGCTGGACCGGCGGATCGATCCGGTGGAGCACGCGCGGGCGGTGTGGTCTGGCTGGTGCTGGCATTGGGCGTGGCGGCGCGGGCGCCTCGACGCGTCCGCCTGCAACGCTGACTGGATCGCATCACCCGAGCGTGACGCTCTCCTCACCCGAGTCGGCGCCGAAGTGCTGGCGGAGGTGGAGCGGTGAACGAAACAATCATCATCCGCGCCCCAGTCGGTGCGTCGTGGGAGTCGCGCGAGGTGGCGCTGGCGGTTGCTCGGCGGTTCTGCGTTGACGGCGCCGACCGCAAGCCCGGTGTCCCGATGCCCTACGGTACCGACGGCGACCACGTCACCCACGTCGCGCACTGGACGAAGCGCCGGGCGATCGTTGTGACCGTGCTGGAGGTGGAGCGATGATCCTCCCCCTCTGGCTCCTCTGCACCCTCTTCCTCGCGTGGTTCATCCTCCGCCAGCTGCCCGAGGTGTTCCAGGACCTCTCCTTTGGCTTCGTGGTCGTGGCGGTGGTGCTGCTTTGGTGGGCGCCATGACCAGCCCCACCGAGGTCGGCGACCCCCGCGCCGGCCTCGTCAACTGCCCCCGCTGCGGCGACCCGCTCCTCTGCATCCGCGTCTCCGGGGGCTGGCTGCGCGTCTGCGAGGCGTGCCAACCTCGCGGCGCCCGGCGCACGAACCCAGCGCTGGAGCCGCCGCCGGTCGTGGCGCGCGACGTGTGCGTGGCGACGGCGGACCGCTGCGGGTAGGCTGGCTGCATGCCCACCTACTTCGGCCGCGTCGCCCGTCTGCAGATCCAGGTCCCCGGTCAGCTCGGCCAGGAGATCGACGGGCTCCGCGTGCGCCTCCGCTCCCGCCGCAGCGGCAAGGGGTTCGACGGCGCCCAGATCGACGTCTGGGGCCTCTCCACCGACTCCTACGGCCAGCTCGGGCGCGGCGACACGATCACCCGCCTCGTCGCCGGCTACCAGGACGGACCGGGCGAGGTGATGCAGGGGCAGGTCGTTCCCCTCTCGCTGCGCCGCGTCGTCTCCGAGGGCGAGGTCGTCACGTCATGGCAGGTCCAGGAGGCGACGACGGCGCTGGCGTCGGTGACGCTGGCGACCTCGTGGCCGGGGGCGGTGAAGGCTTCGGAGGTGCTCTCGTACATCGCCGGGGCGCTGGGGCTGGCGTTGCCGGCTCAGGTGCTGCCGGTGGATCTGGTCTACGCGCGGGGCTTCACGGCCTACGGCAAGGCCCGCCAGATCCTCACCACGCTCGCCACGGACTGCGGGTGTACCTGGTCGGTGCAGGCGGGGCGGCTGGTGCTGCTGCCGCTCGACGGGGCGCTGCGCACTCGGGCCTTCGTCTTCGCCCCGAGCTCGGGCCTCATCGGCTACCCCGAGCAGGTCGACGGAGGCCGCGTGCGCTCCACCACCCTCATGCAGCCCGGGATCTTCCCCGGCGACACCTACCGCCTCGGCGGCGACACCCTCGCCGGGGACTACGTCGCCGAGCAGGTCGAGCACGCTGGGGACCTTTGGGGGGCGGAGTGGTACAGCTACGTCACCGGGAGGGTCGCTAAGTGACCGCCACCACCGCCACCCTCGCCGATCTCTTCCTCGCCAACGCCCCCGCCACGCGCGCCGGGATCGAGGTCGCCGGGTACGTCGTCGTCGTCGAGTACCACGCCGCCGATCGCACCGCCGACGTGCGCAGCGCCGTCCAGATCGACGACTCCCCCGGGCCGATCGTCTACGGGGTGCCGGTGCAGCATCCCCAGGGCGGCGGGCGCTCCATCACCTGGGGGCTCGAATCGGGCGACGTGCTCCTCGGGATCGTCCGGTCCCGCTCGCACGACGAGGTCGACGACGGCGCCGACGTGCCGCTGGCCCCGGCGAGCTCCAGGCGGTTCGACTGGTCCGACCAGGTCGTGATGCCGAGCGGGCGCGGGACGCTGCCGTACCGGGAGGATGGGCAGATGGTGATCGGGCTCCCCGCGGCCGAGGCGCTCTACGTCGGCGCCGACGACGCCGCCGAGTACCTCACCCGCAACGACCTTGTGCGGACCAACCTCAACGCGATCAAGTCGGCGCTCGACACGATCGCCGCCGCTGTCGGCGTCCCCAACTCCTACTCGGTGAGCGCCACCCGCTCCGACCGGATCCGGGTGGACTCGTGACCCGCCGCGGCTTCTTGGCGATGCTCGCCGCGCTGGCCGTGATCCCAGCCTGCGAGGATGACCGCCCGTGCTGGGGGAGCTACCGATGGGGCGAGGTGCTCCGATGACCGCTCCCACGCTCGCCAGAACCACCAGCGGCGCCGTCCGCATCCCCTTCGCCTACGCCCACGGCTACGACGCGATCGCCATCCAGATCTGGCACCGCCTCCGCACCCACCGGGGGAGCGCGCTGGAGGACGTGGCGCGGGGGCTCCCCTGGGGCGACTGGCTCACCCGGCTGGCTGTGCCGCTCGCGGAGATCGAGGGGGCCGTGCGGGCGCAGGTCGTGCTCGTGCCGGGCGTCGTTGCGATCGAGCGGGTCTCGGCGACGGTCGTGGACGGGGTGATCACTTGCGAAGTCCTCTGCCGGATCCAGGTTCGCGGCCGGCCGTTCGGGATCGGCGTCACCGTCGCTGACCCCTACCAGACCTCGGGGCCGCCGCTTTATTGGCAGACTCTCGCTTAGCGGTTAGTGGAGCGGTGCCACACCACTGGAGGCACCGATGGAACTGCTGACCGAAGTCGAGATGCGCGAGATCGCCCACAAAACGACGAGCCACTTGGAGCGCCGGATCGCCTGCACCGCGCTGGATTGGCGGCTCCTGCGCGACGCCATCGCCGTCCTGCTTGGGGTGTCCGCCGCGATGCCGGACGAGGCGCTGATGGGGGCGCTTGGTGACCGGCTGGCCCGCCTCCGCGAGCTGGAAGCAACGACCACCGCCGCCACCATCCGCGACGTTCACAAGGCCCTCGGCGCGGCTCCTGGGCAGTCCGTGGTTGCTCGGGCGGTGGAGGTGATGGAGAAGCTCCAGCGCCCCGGAAACCTCGGCGAGATCCTCGGCTGGACCGGCGAGGAGTCCCTGGCCAGCGCCGCCGTTCGCGTCGTCGGTGAGCGTGACGTGGCGCGGCGGGAGCGGGATGAGGCGCTGGCGAAAGAGATGTGCGTGGATGTGGGCGAACCCGAGCCGCAGGTGTTCCGCATCATCCCGCGCGTCACCGTTGACCGCGGCGCCGTCCGGTTCGATGTGGTGACAACTGACCCCGGGGTTCTCGCCCTCACCGCTGACCAGCTTTCGCGGCTGGGGCTGGTGGTGTGCGATGGGTGAGCACGACCGCGATCCCTATGGCGTGAAGGTCGCCGTGATGCTGTCGAGCGCCGTGGAAGCGGAGTGGCCGTGGTTCGCGCGGCCCGACTCCGACGACTGCGCGCCCGCGTGGGCGACCGACTTCGACCGGTCCCACCCCTACGCGCTGGCGTGCATCTCCCGGCGAGGCGACGACAGCCACGATCTGCCGTGGGATGAGGTGGCATATGACATGGACCGGTGCGGGCAGTTCTGCGAGGTGTTGCGCCCATCACCCGGCGACGACATCACCCGCGCGGCGTTCGACGAGTTGGACCGGGAACGCTGACGGGCTCGGCGGCCGCACGCTTCCGCGCCGCCTTCCCAATCTCCCCCTTCACCTTGAGCAGCTGCCCAAGGTGGAACGCCTCCACCGCGAGGTCCAACGCGGCGGCGGCAGCTCCCTCCTCGTCTCCGCCCTTGGCTGCTTCGTAGGCGGCGCGGGCTTCGTGGACGATGCTGGCGGCGGACTTGACGATCTGGCTCATGCTGACCTCCCTGTGTCGTCGCTCGTAGCCCGTGCTACGCTCGCCGGCATGGGAGCTACCGATGGGCTGGACCGTCCGCACCGCCGCTGAATGGGCCGACCAGATCCGAACCGGCCTCGACGCCGTGCTCGGCTACTCCGTCGACTACGACGGCACCCTCGAAGGCGACTGGACCGCCACCGTCGGCGCCGTCGCCTTCGGCTCGGATCAGGGGATGCAGATCGCCCTCGACGAGCGCAGCCCCCTGACCGCCACCGGCTCCGCGCTCGACGCTGCCGTCGCGCCCATCGTCTACCGCAAGGCCGCCGTCAGCAGCCGCTACACCGTCACCGCCGTAGCGGTCGGCTCCGTCGCCGCCGAGGCCATCTACCGCGACACCGACGCCCGTAGCTGGCGCGTCGTCACTGGCTTCGGCGTCGTCGGGATCGGTGACGGGCTTGTCGTCGAGGCCGTGGACACCGGGCCGCTCGCGCTGTCCCAGGGCGCGCCGACCACGCTCTCGCCGGTGACCGCCTCGACGGCGCCGACCTCGCTGCTCTACACGCCAGGCGACGCGTACCAGATCGGCCGCGACGTGGAGGCCGATAGCCACCTCCGCCGCCGCTGGACGGTGTCGCTGGGCCGCCCGCTCTGCCCGACGCCAGCGGGGATCCGGCGCACGCTGCTCGCGCTGGAGTGGGTCACGGCGGTGTCGGCGACGCGCACGGCGCCCGGGACGTTGGCGATCCGCGTGGCGCCGACGCCGGTCGGAGTGGATCAAGAGCTCGCGCTGGCGGAGGCGATCTATGCCTGCGTCGGGGCCTCCGCGCTCACCACCGGCACCGACTCCACGGTGGTCGAGGGGGTGGATGGGTTCCCGGCGACGGTCTACTGGACCGGGGCGACGACGCAGGCCGTGGACGTGGCGATCACGCTCGTGCTCGCGACGGGCGTCACGCTGGCTTCGGTGTCGGCGGCGGTGGAGCAGGCCGCGCTTGCGCAGTTCGACCTGCTCAACACCGGCTCCACGCTCTACCAGCTCGCGATCGTCCAGGCGTTGCCGGGGCCGTCGTCGGGCGTCATCCGCGGGACGCTGCTGCTTGACGGCGTGAACGCCGATGTGACGCCGGCCACGTCGACTACGCTGCTGGTGCCCGGTACGGTGACCGTCGCATGACCGCCGTCTACCCCACGATCGAGGACTGGGACGCCTACGTCGACTCGCTGACGCCGGCGCCGTCTGCGATCGGCGACTCCGGCGTCTGGATCCGCGGGCTCTCGCTGCCGTGGTCGGTCATCGACCAGCAGCTCTTGACGCTCGCCGCCGGCTACGTCGACTTGGAGCAGGCCCCGCTGTGGGTGCTGGAGATCGCCGGGCTCCAGATCAACGAGCTACCCGCGGGCCTCGGGGTCACCGAGTTCCGCCGCATCGTCGCGGGGCGGCGGCTCTCCATCGGCAGCGCGGGCGAGGTGGGCGACGTGTACGCCGTGCTCCTCGGGCTCGCTGGGGCCGACGAGGGGCGAATCGGGCTGATCAGCGACGGTACCCACGTCGGGCTTTTCATGTACGCCGCCGCCGGGTTCACGCCGTCGGAGCCCTACCTCCAGCGCGCGGGGCGGGTTCTGCGCGACGCGATCGACCGGTCCATGCCCAGCGAGGCGATCCTCTACACCACCGCGACGTACCTCTGGGGCGCGGTGCTCTCGCCCACCTCGGCTTGGGGTTACCCGTTGGCGGTTTGAGCGGGTAACGGTTAGAGCATGGGGACCACACAAGAGGATCCCCATGCGCGCCTATCTGGAGCTTTTCGCCGGCGGCGCCGCGTGCGCGCTCGCGCTCATGGGCGGCGCCAGCGTGGTACCACCCGTCGGGTACATGGGCGGCAAGCGCAAGCTCGCGCCCAACATCCTTGGCGCCGCAGGCCTGCGCGTCGGTGAACGTGCCGAGCGCGTGCTGCTCTGCGACGCCGGGCTCTGGGGTGAGGTGTGGTCCGAGGTCGTGCGCGACGCGCCGGGCCTCGCCGCTTGCCTCATCGCCTGGGAGGGTCGCGACCCGTCCGAGCTGTGGCGCTCGCTCGCGATGGCGCCGCGCCCGGAGGACCCGCAGGAGCGGGCCGCGGCATACCTGTGGCTGCAGGGGCGCGCGGCGTCCTGCACGCCGGTGTGGTGGGACACCGACGGCCACGCATCTATGGCGCGCTCGGCATCGTCGGGCGGGGGAGAGCAGCGCATCTGGCAGGCCGGTGCCGTGATGCCGGACCCGCCACGGGCCGGTCGCTGTGTCCTGAAGCCCGCGGCCGAACGCGGACGCCTCGTCATGGCCGACAAGCCGGGCAAGCGCCCGCAGAAGCCGCAGGAACTGCACCCGACGTCGCCCGGGCGGGTCAGAGGCGACCCCAAGGAGCCGTGGGAGAAAGGGCGCCGCTCGGTCGGGTCTGGCATCATG
>OFQY01000688.1_pt1 | contig 12289 bp, 16 predicted proteins | sample 1542991 | NCBI WGS metagenome assembly OFQY01 (sample SAMN07774224, study PRJEB24372) | wastewater metagenome | isolation source: Exp Tend VB 10WW | collected 2016-02 | reverse complement strand
GGTTGACGTGGGTTGGCGAGTTTGGGCCGGAGCTGGTGAATCTGCCGCAGGGGTCGTTTGTGCACACGGCGGGGCAGAGCCGGCGGCTGGCGGCCGGGGCGATGGGCGGGCAGGTGATCAATGTGACGGGGACGATTATCAATACGCCGCTGGATGTGGAGGAGCTGACGCGGAGGATTGCGGATCGGGTGAAGCGGCGGGCGTTTTAGTGGAGGAGCGAGGGGCGAGGGGCGAGGAAGAGAATTGTTAATGGGTGGAATTGCTGATTGCTGATTGTTGATGGTGGGGCCCGCGGATAAGCGTGATTGTCGTCGGGAGTGGGAGAGGGGAAGAGAGCCACTAAGACGCTAAGGCGCTAAGGGGGCACGAAGGGGCAAGGGCAAGGGTCGATTGTTGATGGGTGATTGCTGATTGTTGATGGGTGTGGGGCAAGGGGCGTGTGAATGGCGCATTTGCTGAGGATTACTGACGGGACGACGACGGTCGATCTGATGGCGTCGCCGACGTATTTTGTGGAGCGGTACGCGCCGGGGTCGCCGGAGGTGCAGGCGGCGGCGGTGGCGGCGACGCTCTATGGCGGCGAGGTTGGGCAGCCGCGCTATGAGAATGTGACGGAGTCGGCCGATCTGTTTTTGCGGGCGGCGACGGTGGCGGCGCTGCAGACGCTGGTGCAGTCGATCGAGACGATGCTGGTGCGGGCGCATCGGCGCCAGCGGCTACGGGTGGGCGAGCGGATTTACCTGCAGGTGCAGCTCGACGGGGAAGCGCAGGTGTGGCGCTCGGAGATCCTGACCGGGCGGCTGGTGATTCCGGAGGATGGGCTGGAGCTGTGGCCGAACAAGGCGTTGACGGCGCAGTTGATTGTGCAGCGGCGGCCGTTCTGGGAGGGCGCCGAGGTCGAGTTGCAGTTGAGCACGAGCACGTTGAGCGCGGCGACGGGCGGCCGCACGATCTATAACCACGACGACAGCGGCTCCGGGCATGACAATTGGGTGCAGATTGCGAGCAGCCAGGTGGGCGGGCTGCTGCCGGCGCCGGTGCGGGTGGAGTTGCGCAATACGGCTGGGGCGACGGTGAATGTGAGTGCGGTCCACCTGGCGGTGGATGCGTTCGGCGATCCGGCGTTCAGCCATGTGATTGAGGGAGAGAGCCGGGCGAGCGGCGGGACGGTGACGGCGGACGCGACGAGCAGCGGCGGGTCGTACAACAATCTGTCGGTGCCGGGCGCAGCGGAGATGGCGTTTGCGCTGGCGGCGAGCCTGCTGCAGAACAGCGGCGGGCGGTATTGGCGGCTGCTGGCGCGGCTGGCGCAGACGGTGAGCGGGAATTTGTACCTGACGCCGGTGCTGGAGAATAGTGCAGGCCGGGAGGTGTGGCGCGGCGCCGAGGTGCTGGTGACGGCGCTGGTGACGGACCTGGGGGTCAAGGACTGGGGAGCGATTCCGCTGCCGCCGGTTGAGCTGGGGGCGACGGCGGGCGGGCTGTCGCTGGTGTTGAGTGTGCGCTATACGGGCAGCGGGACGGGTGGTCTGCTGCTCGATTTTTTGCAGTTGACGCCGGCAGAGGCGGTGCGGACGTTGCGCTTTGGCGGGACGGCGATCGCGGCCAACGATGTGCTGGTGGACGACGGGATCGAGGATCGATGCTGGTGCGAGCTGTCCGGGACGCGGCAGCCAGGCGGGGCGGTGGAGGGTGCGCCGCTGATGGTGTGGCCAGGGCGGACGCAGCGGTTGATGGTGCTCTATGATGAGGTGGACGGCGGGCCGGTGGAGCATGTGATTGGGCGGACGCTGTCGGTGCGGGTCTATTATCGGCCGCGACGGTTGACGGTGTAGCTATGTTGACGGTGAGCTTTGACATTGGCGGGAATGCGGCGCCGGCGCCGAACGGGCTGGCGTTCGAGGTGGAGTGGTTCTCGGCGGCGGCGCTGGGTGGGGCGGAGCGGGCCGAGATCCGGGTGAACGGGGCGGAGGATGCGCTGTGGGCGCTGGCCGGCTGGCTGCGGCGCGGGGTGACGATCCGCAACGGGTATGGGTCGGTGGTGTGGCATGGGTTTGTGAATGAGGTGCGGGTGACGGCCGGGCGGCGCACGGTGGGGGTGAGCCTGGCGGAGCTGCACAACCGGATCAAGGTGCGCTATACGACGCTGGATGCGGAAGGGGCGTCGATCTATTCGGAGACGGAGTGGCTGGAGGATAGCCAGTCCGTTTTTGCGTATGGGACGCACGAGTGGAAGCCGAGCGCCGGGAGCGACCTGACGGATGCGGAGGCGCTGCGCCAGCAACAGCAGATGTTGGATTTCTACAGCCAGCCGCTGCCGGTGCTGTCGGACGGGAGCGGGGAGGCCGGCGCGCTGTTGTTGTGCAGCGGCTGGTGGTCGGCGCTGGACTGGGTCTATTTTGAGAATTTGAGCGGCCGGGTGGAGCACGATGTGTCGGGCGATTGGCAGCATGCGATTGGGTGGCGGCTGACGAGCACGGAGATCGGGTTCTGGGAGAGGCGGCTCTTCCATATCGACGCACAGTTGGGTGCGCTGCGCGAGGGCGAGCAGTTTGTGATCAGCGGCTCCGGGGCGAATAACGGGACGCGCTCGGTGACGGGGGCGGCATCGCAAGAGGCGGTGTCGGTGACGGCGACGACGATCTCGTTTGTGAGCAGCGACGATATTTTTGATTCGGCGGCAGGGCTGGGTGCGCTGCGGTCGCCGGAGATGATCCGGGTGAGCGGCGACGGGGACAATGACGGCTTCCACCTGCTGGAGCAGGCGAGCGCCAACGCGCTGAATACGGACACGTCGTTGGGCGGCGGGTTGTCGACGTATGGGGCCGGGCCGTCGATTACGATTGAGCAGGGGCACAGCATCGAGACGGCGGAGACGGGGACGACGGAGGCGCCGGGCGCGACGGTGACGGTGGCGCACTATGACCAGGTGGCGCAGGCGTGGCAGACGGCGGAGAGCTGGCCGTTGGGGAAGGTGGCGATCCGCTGTATGCGGGTGGGGACGCCGGCGCAGCCGCTGGTGGTGGAGATCCGCAGCAATAGCAGCGGCGCGCCGAGCGGGACGGTGCTGGCGTCGGCGAGTGTGGCGGCGGCGGATGTGCCGACGGCGATGAATTGGACGTGGGCGCAGTTCGACCGGAGTTGGGCGCCGACGGCGGCGACGTTGTATTGGGTGGTGGTGCGGACGGCTGGGCTGTCGGCGACGGATTATTTTGTGGTGGAGTTGGATAGCGAGTCGCTGGCGGCCGAGGGGGCGGCGCTGTTGTGGACGGGGGCGGCCTGGGTTGGGGTGGCGCCGTCGGCGGCTTCGCTGCCGTGCAAGGTGTGGGGCGAGGTTGATGCCTCGGTGGTGCTGGCGGATGTGCTGGCGGCGTCGCCGTTGCTGGTGACGGTCGATGTGCCGACGTCGATGGGGGTGTGGCTGAATCCGTACGCGGCGGGCGAGCAGACGGCGCTGTCGGTGGCGAAGCGGTTGATGGGGCTGGGGACGGCGACGGGCGAGCGGCTGGCGGCGACGGTGGGGCCAGAGCGTGGGGTGAGTGTGCGCGCGCTGCTGGCGGCCGGGGAGACGGATTGGCGCTGGGGTGTCGATGGGCTGTTGCGGCTGGCGAGCGGCGGGCCGATTGAGGAGGGTCTGTTGCCGGCGGGGCGGTTTGTGTGGGTGGACGGTGTGCCGCAGGCGTGGGGGCTGGAGCGGCTGCGCACGGGGTTTGTGGAGCGGGCGCAGTATGATGCGGCCAGCGAGCGGTTGTCGCTGACGTTTGCGGAGGCGCTGGATCCGTTGCGATCGCAGCGGGTGGAGTTGGGGTGAGGGTTTCCCGCGGATAATGTGCGTTGTCGTCGGGAAGTGGAAGGGAAGAGAGCCACGAAGACGCGAAGGCGCGAAGGGGGCACGAAGGGAAGAAGGGGCAATTGTTGATGGGGGATTGCTGATTGTTGATGGTTGATGGTGGGGCGAGGGGCTGATGAGCGAGCGGATTAGTGAGTTGGCGAATGCGTTGTGGCCGGAGTTTGCGCGGCGGTTGGCGGCCGGCGGGGTGGCGGTGACGGCCGGCGGCAGCGGGACGAGCGACCACGGGCGGCTGACTGGGCTGAGCGACGACGATCATCCGCAGTATTTGACGTCGGGGCGGGGCGACGGGCGCTATACGACGCTGGCGGCGTTTTCCGCACACGCGGCCGACCCGGCGGCGCACCATGCATTGGCGACGGCGGGGAATGACGGCATCTCGGTCAGCGGGCAGGCGATTGGCCTGGCGGCGGCGGCGGCCGGGGCGGGGCTGGGCTACGCTGCGGGTGTGCTGTCAATCAATGTGGCCGGGCTGGGGTTGTCGGTGGCCTCCGATGCGGTGACGCTGAGCAGCTCGTCGAATCCGGGGGCGGCGGCGGCCATCCTGGCCAGCGATGCGAGTGGATACCTCAACCTGGTGCGGCTGGTGCTCTCTGACCGGCTGCGCACGCCGACGATCGACACGGCGAGCGGGGCGTTGACGCTGGACCCGGCCGGGGACGTGGTGAGCCTGGCGGCGTCGACGGCGGTGCAGACGGACAATTATGCGAGCCAGTTGACGGGGTGGCGGGCGACCTATGCGGGTGAGGCGGATTTCCGCTATCTGTTCGTGGACGAGATGCACGCCAAGTCGTTCATTGCCGATTTGGAGCAGGCACTCGCCGGCGGGCAGATTATTGCGAAGAGCGTGGCGATGGTGGCCACGGCGTTCACGGTGCCGGCGGCCGGGGCGGCGGCGACGCTGCGCGTGCGCGATCTGCCGTCGGCGGCGAATATGGCGGCGTTCCAGAGCGGCGATGTTGTGCGGCTGCGGACGTTCAGCCGGGCGGCCGGCAGCCTGACGATTGCCGATGCGTGGGGCGTGGTGACGAGCTATGCCGACGGGACGGGCGGCAATGAGGGGACGCAGACGTGGACGTTCACGCGCTCGAGCGCGCCGAATGCCGGGGCGATGGCGGCGGGGACGGTGATCCAGCCGGATAGCATTGTGCTGGACTATGGCACGAGCGGCAACGGGTATTATGAGGTCAACGCCATCGACGGCGCCTACGGGCTAAACTCTCCCTATGCTCGCATTGTGAGCTGGACGACGCACCCGGCGACGGGGAGCGTCCTGCGCGTGCAGATGGGCAATCTGCGCGGCGTGTATGGGTACGCCAGCACCGTCTACGGCATTGCCATGGGCGATCCGACTGCGGCCAATGTCACGGTGGAGGCGACGAACGGGGTGCGGCTGCGGCAGGGCACGACGGATATGATCGTGCTGGATGCTGCGGGCAACAGCTATTTCGCCGGGGTGATGACGATTGGGACGGCTGGCGAGATCCGGCAGGGGACGGGGACGCTGGGCAGCAATTACACGGGTCTGCGCATCTGGCGGGATGGCAGCGTGGGGCGCATCGGCGGGTACAACAACAACGCGCTGCAATGGTACGGCGGCACCGATGGCTATCTGTACGGCGGGGCCGGTGCGGTGGCCATGATGAGCTACGGATTCCTGTTTGCCGACAGTGATTTCAGCGGCGGCGGAACGTGGCCATTCACCTACGGCGGGCTGCATGCCGTCGATACGGTATCCTCTCCGGGTTCGGGCTATCGGGGATCGCTGATGTACGGTATCCCCGTCGGTGTGTTCGCCACAGCGCCCACGGCGTGGCATTTTCACTACCCGGGCACATTGCCAGCCAACACACCGGTCGGCGGCGGCGCCAGTTGGGGGACGGCGCTTGCCATCTCTGACGATACCGGCTCGCACTTTGTCTGGCATTCTGGCAACGACGGCAGCGGCAGCGGGCTGGATGCGGACACGCTGGACACGTATCAGGCGTCTGATTTTGTGCAGTATTATTCCGGGAACGCTGGCATTGGCACTACGAGTCCTAATGTCTCATTGGAGATATTCAAATCCACGCTACCGGCGATACGACTGTCCTACGCAGCCACGTATGGCTGGCAGATGTCTAACTCAAATGCTGATGCTATTTTTCGTTTGCAGTACATATCGAACAATGTGGTTTACTCTACCCCGCTGGTAGCGACATACGACGGCAAAGTTGGCATTGGCACGTCGAGCCCAAGCAGCACGCTGGATGTTGGCTCAGGCTCGCTGCGCGTTGGCAACACGTCCGACCTGTACTCCGCCAAAATCCAGACGAATGGCAACATCCACGCGCAAGGGGCGGTGACGAGCGAGCTCTATTTGCAGATGGCCACGGCCAGCACGCCGGCGGCAGCGACGGGGTTTGCCCGCATGTGGTTCGATGGCACGAATATCAAGGTGATCTTACCGGGCGGCACGACCCGGACGCTGAATTGGACATAGGAGAGTGACGACATGAGTATGTTGGACCCGTATGTGGTGAGTAACAGCACGGGCGAGCTGCCGGCAGAGCAGGAGATTGCGATGCTGGTGGTGCGGCAGATTCTGCCGGAGCTGCGCAAAACGCTGGCGACGCTGAATGGGCTGCAACAAACCTGGCACCTGAACGGGCTGCCGGAGATGATTGAGGCGGCGGCGAAGTCGGGCGAGCTGCTGGCCGGGCACAGTGCCGAGGATTGGGTGCGCTGGGGGACGGTGCTGACGGCCATGCAGGAGTGGTTGCAGGTGCCGATCGAGAGCATCGGGGCGACGCCGGCGCAGGTGTTGCTGAAGCGGTATGTGTCGCAGCAATGAGATGGCTCCTGGCGGCGCTGGCTGTCGTGGTGGTGGTGCTCTGCGCGCGGCCAGGCGCATCGGCGGCAGGGACAGTAAGCCCGCTGCCCTCTCCCCTGGCGCCGGCGCATGACGACTGCGGCGACTGCCTGGTGAGTGGCGCAGAGGTTGACACACATTGGATTTTCATAGCTTGGCTGGAGGCAAAATGAGCGAGGCGATTCAACTGCCGCGGCGGACACGGGAGATTCTGGAGGCGAAGCTGCGCGAGCAGGCGACGTTGCAGGCGCTGTTGGCGCAGCAGAGCGGGGCGATCAATGAGTTGATCGAGGCGGCGCGCGAGATGCTCGACGTGCCGGCCGGGTGGGAGTTGGCGAATACGGGTGTGGGGTTTGTGGCGCCGGCGGGGGAGGAAAGCCAGGCGGTTTAATTTGGCGCATGGTTGCGCGTGGACTGGTTTAATTTTGTACACGTCCCTGCGTGACATAAAGGCGCCCAATCCACACCGGATTGGGCGCCTTTGGTTTCCGGGGTGAAGGGATGTTATCCGCGGGAGGGGTCAATTGTTGATGGGTGATTGTTGATTGCTGATTGTTGATGGGGGGAAAAGAGGGGCGCCCGATCCGGTGTGGATCGGGCGCTTGTTATTGGGGCCAGCCGAGGACGAGGATGATGAGGAGCAGCCAGCCGGCGATGGCGATGAGGGTAAGCCAGAAGTCGTCGCTGTCGGCGTCGAGCCATTCACTGATGATCCATTTGCCCCGGCCGGGCTTGCCGCGCTTGCTCATCAGTCGACCCAGCGGATGTTGTCGCCCTGGTCGGCGGGCTGCTGTTGGTCGGCGCTCATGGCCCAGGTGGGCGACTGGGCCTGCTGGCGCTGGCTGTCGATGAGCTGGCGGTGCTGCTGTTGGGCGATCTGGTTGGCGACGGTGAGCACGCGCGCGTCGAGGTTGGTGCCGCTGCGGATGGCGCCGCCCATGCCGGTGGCGACGCTGCGGGCGACTTCGCCGTAGTCGTCGGCGCGCTGGAAGTCGATGATGCCGCGCAGGACGTTGTCGTGGTGCTGCATGGCCATGCGGCCGTAGATGGCGGCGGTGATGATGCTCAGCGCGTAGATGACGCCGATGATGGCCGCGGCGCCGGCCGCCAGCAGGAAGATGCGCACGCCGTCGGCGCCAAAGTATTGCTGGATTGCCCAGACCAGGATGCCCGCGGCGAGCAGGACGAGCAGGACGATGGCGACGGTGGCCCAGCGGTTGGCGGTGCGCAGGGCCATGATTTCGTGCTGTAGGTTGATGTCGTCGTGTTTCATGTTAATCTCCCCAGATGAGTTGTTTGATGGTGGCCAGCCAGCCGCTACGCACGGGCGGCGGGGCGGTTGGTGAGCGCTGCCAGGTTTGAGCGCCGGGCAGCATGCGGTTGCGGCCGGACTGGCCAATGCCGATGATGGCGTCCATGCCGGCGCGGTGGTCCCAGATCCAGAGGAATTGGTGCATGCCTGGTTGCTCCTTCGGAATGAGTTGGGCCGATGGCGGTTCGGTGGTGGGTGCGCCGGACGGCATCATCGCGATGATGATGCCGTCCAGCGGGTTGGCGGTGGGGTGGTGGTGGTAGTTGGTCATCGGGCGCCGATCCTGATGATCTTGGCCGGCGCCGGTTCGGGCTCCGGCGCGGCGAGCGTATCGGAAATCCATGTCCAGCGTTGCGAGGATTTGGCGCCGTAGACGGCGATTACGGTTTGGGTTTTGCTGCCGAGTTCGGCGTGGAGCGCACGGATGGCGGCGGCCTCTTCCGGCGTCGGCGGGCGATTTGGCAGGGGGAATTCGACCGGTGCGGCCGCACTGGTGCGCACCGGTGCTACCTCTGGATTCTGCGGCGGTGCGGGTGGGGAAATGGCCGGTGCACCGGTGCGCACCGGTGCTGGCCATTTGGCGGCGATGGTGCGCACGAGGCTGGCGACGGCGGTGTCGTCGAGCCAGTACGCCTGGATGCGCAGGGTTTCCGGGCCGCTGATGGCGAGGAAGGCGCCGTTGCCGGGAAGGAGTTCGGCGCCGGTGCCGGGACGGTCGGCGGCGGCTTCGGCCTGGCGGGCGCCGACGACCTGGCCGACGAGGCGCAGCGGGAAGTTGGCCTTGACGACGCTGCCGATGTCGCCGGCCTTGGGGTGCTGGGTGGCGGCGATGACGTGGATGCCGAGGGAGCGGCCGAGGGAGAGGATGGAGGAGAGGCGGTCGACGATGCCAGGCAGGCGGGCGAGCTCGCGCAGTTCGTCGATGGCGAGGAGGAGCTTGGGGCTGTTGATCTGGCGCTCGATGCGGCGGCGCAGTTCGGCCTCGACGCTGCGCACGGCGGCGGCGGCGTCGTGTTCGAGCATGGCGAATTGGGCGACGTGGGGCAGGGTGGCGAGGGCGGCCAGGTCGCTGTTCTTCATGTCGACGAGAACCATGGCGAGTTCGTCCGGGGCGGTGTTGAGGGCGAGGGAGAGCAGCAGCATGCGGGCGAGCGTGCTTTTGCCGCTGCCGGTGGTGCCGGCGATGAGGGCGTGCGGCTGCTCGTCGAGGCGGACGAGGAGATCGGCGGCGGGCTGGGCGCTGTAGTTGCGGCCGGCGAGCATGGTGTAGCGGCGCTGGCGCATGGTGGCGGCGCGCCAGTCGAGCGGCTGGGGCGTGGGGTGGGGCACTTCCAGCGCGAGCGGCAAGCGGCGCAGGCGTACGGGGGTGGGGCGGCCGCGGTGGGCGCTGATGCGCTCGGAGAGTTCGGGCAGGCGGCGCTCGATGGCGTCGATGGGTTGGCTGCGGCCGGTGCGCAGGCCGTAGGCGATGTAGGAGGTGCCGGCGACGGTGGTCCAGCCGGGCCGGGTGCCGGCGTCGATGGCGAAGGCGGCCAGGGTCTGGTTGATGAGGTGGATCTCGGTGTGAAGTTGGGCTTCGATGGTCATTGGTGGCTCCGATCGTCAAGCGTGATGCGTGATGCGTGATGCGTGATGTGGGCGGCGTCGACACCGGCCAGCGATGCGAGCGCGGCGAGTGCCTCCAGCCAGCCGAGGGCGTAGCGGTCGTCTGGTGCGTTTTTGGCCAGCATGGCCAGGGTGCGCACGAAGGTGGCGATTTCGCTGCGCAGGTAGGAGTTGCGGACTGGTTCGCCAGTCATGGGAGGAATCTCCGATTGTCATGGGCAGCCAGTTGGCGCCGCATACGCTGGGCATAGGCGTGGCGCACGATGGTGCTCCATGGACTGGGCTTGTCGGGCACGATCAGACCCCAGCCGGTTGCCTCCTCGATAGTCACAGTCTCCCAGGCGGCGGCACTCCAGAAATACGTGTTTCCATTGACGTGGTCGAAGTAATAGCCTTCTGGCGCTGTGCGCAGGCTGCCGTATTTCGGTACGCCGTGGGCGACCTCGACGTCGTCGTGTGTCATGTCCACGATCGGACGATCGTGCACCTTGATTGCAGCGGAAACGATGTCGGTAATCATCGATAGTTCTCCTGCCAGATGTCTGGCTGCTGTAGTTTGATCTCGAATGCAGTAGCCACGGCGGCGATGGCGGCAGAGAAGCCGTAGCGGTAGTGCTGGATGTCGGCGCCGGGCATTTGCTGCGCCAGGGTTTCGTTGGTGGCGAGGAGCGCCTGCAAGACGCTCCGGACGTCCTCCTTGACGAAGACGTCGCTACCGCGGATGGATTGTTTCACTGTGCGCTCCATGGTTTCGGCATTCGGCCGGCCGCCGGCGCCTGGCTGCCGGTTGCGCTGGTGGCGACGCCGGCGCGCTTCAGCAGGTAGCGCGTCCAGTTCGCCTGGCGCTGGCCGACGAGAATGTATTGATAGGTTGCGTCGAAGCGGCAGCGGTGGGCACGGATGCCGTAGCGGGCGAGCAGCTCGCGCACGTCGGCCGAAGTGTGCGTGCCGCCCTTGTCCGGGCGCAGGATGCGGAGTTCGACGCCGCGATCGCGCCGGCCGGCAACGCTGAGCGATGCACCGATGCGATCGATGAGATCGAGCGGGCCGAGGATGGTGTCGACGATGTCCATGATGTTCATTGGTGATACTCCGTTCAATAGAAGCGGGCATTGCTCGTGGTGCAATGCCCGCTGGTAGAATGCAGGTGTGGGCGCCACGAACGCCCATGGTTGCCCCTGGCGGTGCTGTCGACACTGCCAGGGGTTTTGTTTTGGTCTATTGGTTGCCGGTGCGCCTCCTGACGTTGTGGTCGATGATCCAGTAGTTTTTGGCGAGGAGCTGGCGCGTGCGTTGGGCGTGCAGCTCCTGCAGGTGGGTGTTGCGCTCGCGCAGGGTGTTGATTTCCGCGGTGGCGTCGGCCAGGGTGGCGGTGGCGCGTTCGGCGCGGTCGCGCCATTCTTCGCTCCAGTGCTGCCAGTAGTCTGACCAGTCGTCGGCCTGCTCGGCGCGGATGCGCTGGGCCTGGTATTGGGCGTGCCAGTACCAGACGGCGGCGAGCAGGATGGTGCAGAGGAGGGCGGCGAGGCCGGCAAGGGATTGGACGGTCATTAGTTCACCTCGGCGAGTTGCCAGCGTTGGGTTCGGATCTCGAAGGCGTTGGCGAGTTCGGGTTCGTTGTCCATGAGCAAGCGAGCGTAGAAGCTGGTGTAGTTGTTGTTGAGTGTGAATTCGCTGGCCGGGTCGACGGTGCTCATGGCGTACTGCCAGCGCAAGACCTCGAAAAGCATCTTGATGCCGATGCGCCGGTGGCCGCGGCGGACCATTTGCACGGCCAGGCGGCGCAGGGCCTGGTAGACGTGCGGGTTGGCGCTGTGGAAGGCGGCAAACTGCTCTTCCAGGGTGGCGCCGCGCGCGTGGTTCGGCGTGTGGGTGGGGGCGATGGGGGTGAAGAAGTCTAGCTGGCGCATGGCGTCTCCTTTTCCGCTGATAACTCTACTTCTCATCGGGATTCGTTTGGGGCTGTTTGGCGTCTGGGCGCACGTTCAGCCAGCGATAGTAGCAGTCGAATTGGCCGCAGGTGATGCGGCGGACACCGTCCGGCCAGGTGGCTTGCGGGCGGCGCATGCAGACGACGCAGAGGCCGGCGGCGTTGGCCTGGTTGATGGCTGCCTGGATGCGGCGTTGTGCCTCGTACTGGCGGGCGGTGTAGGCCATTAGTCGCACTCCTCCGCTGCTACGGCTTTGCCTTCGAGGAGGTCGATGGTGCGCTGTAGGCGGTCAATGAGTTTCTGTAGTTCCCGCTTGGCGGCGGCGGTTTCGGAGTAGCAACCGGTGAGGGCGCCGTATTCGTCCTCGACGCTGATGGCCTGGTTGTAGATGCCAATCAGGCGGCGACAGCGGGGGATGCGGTCGTCGGGAGGGGCGGCCGATGCGGTGTAGTGCCGCGGGATCGGCTGGTCCGCCCAGGACGGTAGCGGGGTGGACGGGGTGGACGGGGTGGACGGCTCGCTTTGTTCGAGTTCGTCGGCGAGGAGGCGGATGGCGTTGGCCAGCAAGGCGGAGGTGTAGGTGTAGTTGGCCAGGGTGCGTTCGCAGGCGCGCCAGAAGCCGCCGGTGTTGGACTGGGCGCCGGCGCGCATGTCGGGGACACGGTAGCGGCGGCTGTCTTCGTTGCGGTAGAAGTCGTCGATGGTGGGGCGCAGGAGATCGGCGGCTTCGGCGGTGGTGA
>OFQY01000687.1_pt1 | contig 12315 bp, 14 predicted proteins | sample 1542991 | NCBI WGS metagenome assembly OFQY01 (sample SAMN07774224, study PRJEB24372) | wastewater metagenome | isolation source: Exp Tend VB 10WW | collected 2016-02 | reverse complement strand
AGGTAGAGCACAGTCGGTTCCGCCGAAGTTCGACTTCTGCACGTTCCTCATGGCAATATTCAATGGGGTACGTGCGGTGATGTTCAGATCGGTCAGTTCAGTACCGCGCCTACGGCTGTAGTATCCGCCATCGCTGGTGAATCCACGAATCTCATAGGCAGGCTCAGTACGAGCAATTGTCATTGCAATTGCACCAGATACCTGAGCACAGGACAGATCGATCCCGGCTGCCATGCTAGCCATAGAGCCGGAAACATCGACACCGATGAAGGTACGCTTTCCAGCAGACTCCACAGACTTGAAAGCCTCGTAGAATCCAGCGTCAAGCGCGTCAACGATTGGGCTGGCGATGTTCCAGTCACGGGCCTTGCGCTGGGCGTAGTAGCCGTTGCTACGGTCTACCTGGCCCTCCTGGTATACCACTAGGGCATTCAGGTAGTTGATTGGGTGCAGACGAGTCTTTGCGATCATGTCTGCATCAACCAACGCAGCAGCGTAATCAGCAGCAAACTTCATATCCTTGAACGCCCCGATACGTGCAAGACGAACAATGTTGCGAACGAGTGCCTGACCACGCAACTGTCCAGTGTAGAACAGAGCCCTCCATACCTCAACGTCCTTCAAGAACTCGGTAGGAATTGCTTCCCAAGGAAGATTCTTGTAGGTGTCGAGGACGCGAACAACATCCTTGACAGACTCGGCTGCCTGGACCTCTTCGAAGCCCTGGATGATCGCTGGGACCGCGCCATGCTCCTTGCCAAGAGCGAAGTTTCCTACGTTCTGGTCAAGGCCCTTAGGGTGGGACAGGCGAAGCAGGTCTCGGTGGGTCCAGCCGTTGCGCTAACAGGAGTTGGTTTACATAACGTTTCTTATCGGACATGAGACCTGGTACCACCCCGGGAAGGGATCCTGTAGGGGAGAGCGGCGAAGCCGCCTTGGCAGGCAAGCATCGGTTACCTTCTTCTTGGTTACCTATCTCTTGCTGGACTACCTTCTTCTTGGTTACTTGCTTCTTGGTTACACTACACTCCATTGCCGGAGCTAGACGCTTCTACGTTGGTTACTGGACCATTTGGTTACTTTGGAGGGTCACGTGACACCTTTTTAGAAGGGGGGAGGTTTAGTGTCTTAGTAGGTGAGGGCATAGAGACAGTTACGCCCGGCCAGTTAACCCCCTCTGGGTATTTCTAGCCGGGCGATTTTGGAGTCCCGATGGATGCGACGTTGGGGTGATTATCGGTTATTCATTTGGGAAAGTCAACGTTTTTCTCTATTCTGTCCCGACTCTGGTATATCTGGTATCACGAAGACGCGGAATGTCTCTACGAACTTCCTGACGGAAATCATAAGGGCCTCGGTTGACCCATCCAGGTTTCGTACCACTTCTTCATCCCATGTTTCTTGATGAGGGCGTTCATGGTTTCGATCTGGTGTTCTCTGGTGTCCCAGTAGTTAGGCTGTTCCCGCCGTCCAGTTTGAGAACCGATGTGATGGACGTAGGCATGGCGGCAACAGATGAGTCTGGCCCCGAAGTCCTTCACTCTTATTGAAAGGTCGATGTCATCCCCTCCGGGTAGAGATTCGTCCAGTCCTTTCAGAGTCTTCAGGAGGTAGGTTGGGTACATCGCCAGCATACCTATGAGATAGGGGGCTTCGATGTGAACAGCTTTGGTGTGCCAGAAAGCGTTCTGACACCCCGAGACGTAGTTTGATGATGGGGCGACACCTTGGACGTTGCTGATGGTTTTGAGTCCACTCACTAGATTGGTCCAGAACTCCCACGAACCGGGAGGGAAGAGGAGGTCGTCGTTCGCCATGCAGAATAGATCTGTGTTTGCGTGAGAGAGGCCGAGATTGACTCCACCCATCCAGCCTAGGTTCTTCCCTGGAGAGAGGATGTCTACGTCTCCTTGGACTCCTGCGATCTCTGTGAATGGGAGTGGGTCGCCGTTATTGACGATGATGACTCGGCCTTCCCAATCGGTGTTGATGTGGAGGGAGGTAAGCATTGAGAGAAGGACTTGAGGTGAGTTGAAGGTCGGAATGACCATCGTGATGTTCTTCATTTCAGTCTCTTCCTCATTATCTCTACTCTTTCATCGAAGTGTGTCTGACAATCCTTGCATCGAAGTGGATAGGCTCCTCGGCGTCTTTTAACCAGATGCCCGCACTTCAGTTTTCTCATCTTCTCGGTAGTACGTATTGCGGCTCCGCTCTCTTTGAACTTGGGTACTTCCAAAGGAGCAGGAACAACAACTTGATCTCTGATTGAGTTTGCGAGTGAACCTCCTATTCGGAGGATTCGTCGTTCCATCCAATCGTTCAGTTGCAGAGTGTCCATCATTCGGCTGGCTTCTCGTACTGCGAATGGGTTTTCCCCTGCGCTCTCGTAATCTGGGAAAGTGACCATCCATCCTTCGTTGGTTCGCATGATGGATTTGCACAGGAATCTTGGGGTGGAGTATTGTTCGCTCATGCCTTACACTTACAAACCAAGAGTGAGAGCAGGATACTTGTCTCATCCGATCTTTTGTGGTAAGTCATTGCGTCAGCTTGAAAGAGACACAAAAGAGAACCGAGTACAACTGGCTAGGTATCTCAAAACGAAGAGAGGTCCGGTCAGGTTAAGGAACACTCTGGCTTCTGTCCTTGGTACAACCGTGGCGAAGTTGGAAGAAGCCATAGTCCCTTAGAGCATCTCTTCCCCAGCTACAACCATGCTCTCAACCCGGATGAACCTGTACCCGTTCTTGGCACAGTAGTTCTCCCCAACAGTACTCGCTCGACTGAAATCACGAGCAGAGATGAAAACTTCTCTGACATCGTGCTTGTCCTTGAGTCGAAGCCGAAAGATCTTCGTGCTGAGAGCAATGTCAAGAGCGTTCTCAATGGGAGTCTTGGGAGGCTCGGGAGCAGTTCTTAAAGGGTTGTAAACCATGACTCATTGTACAACGATGGTTACATCTCGTAAACGTGGTTTATTTGACACGTGTGATTTTGTCTTGTATAACTCCGCGCCGTGAACACAATCCGTTGTGACGACTGTTCTGAGTACTACTCTATCGGGGAGTGGCCGATCTGTCCTCACGGGAAACCTACCTTTCAGGTAGACGCCTATTCCGCTCCGCAGTTTGACATTGGATTAGGCGAGATGGTGTCCTCGTCAAGAGATCGAGCAAGGATCGCTCGTCAGAAGAACTTGATTGAGAAGAACCCTCCTGCGGATACGTATGCACGCAGAGCGGATATCCGTGATCGTCAGATGGCAAAGAAGGAAGCTCGATGATTACCACTAAGGCACACTGCAAGGAGTGCAAGTTCTCTTTTAAAGAGAGCGGACCTGAGGACGACGGTTCCTTCGTTGATCGGGTTCAGAACGTTGCTCAGCTTCACGCAGACGATCACAAGCATGAGGTTGAGTTCATCCGCCATGAACATTCACCGAAGATCGTGACTCCTCGTGCCTATCCTCCCGGTCCTGGTTTGCGGGCCGACACCCACTCTCTAAATCCCTTGAATGACTCGTTCGTCTAGGAGCCCTATGAAAACTCTTTCCGCTCACATGTCTCAGATGATGGCCGATGGACGAATCACCGATGGACGTATCTACGGCGTCCAGCACAACAAGAAAAAGGCGAAGAGAACAGGTATGCAGGGTATGCCCGGTTCCCAAACTGGTAGCGGCTCAAACAAGCCAATGATGGGTAAGGACGCTCCTGGTGAATCCCGTACGGATCAGGAAGATGTCAACAATGGCGCTCTTTTGAAGACTAAGAAGCCCAAGGTGAAGAAGCCAAATCTGGTTGCGCCTAAGAAGGTTTCGGCTTTCGTCAAGGCTTTTCAGGCCGCCAAGAATTCGATTCACGTAAGTACCAATTCCAAGGCTGTTGCTTCAGGTGCAAAACCCACCAAGGGTTCCACTGCGAAGACCAAGGGCGCTGGAGTTGACTAATCGTACAACCTAAGGAAACCCAATGACAGACGAAACTACAGACGAGCAAGAGCCAGAAGCTCCCTCGGATGAATCCACGGAGTCGAGCGACTCTGAGTCCGCAGAGCAGCCGCAGGAAGAGGCTTCTGCGCCCGTTACCTCCGAAGACGACAATGCCGAAGGCGAAGAGGAAGAGGAACAAGAATCTCTCCTCGTGACCCCCGAGGAATTGAAAGCGATCAAAGCAGACCCCACTCTCTCGAAACTCTATCGAAGTCTCAACAAAGGCTTTACGGAGAACTCTCAGAAGCGGGCCGCACAAGTAAAGGAAGCTGAATCGGCGATGCAGCTTGTTCAGGCTCTAAGGAGTGATCCGAAAGGAACTCTTCAGCAGCTTGCTCAACTAGCGCAGGTTCAACTGGGACCAGAGAAGGTCGCAGATGCAGACGTTCATCAGCAGATGACTGAACTCTTCGGTGAAGAGGTTGGGGCGAAGGTTGCCTCGGCGGTTCAGAAGTTGATTGACGAACGCACTTCCGGTTTGAAACAGACAGTTGAGAGTACGGTAAAGGACATCAAGGCTGGTGCTGGAGTCGAAGCGACGAAAGCATTCCGAGATGCTCACCCTGATCTCAATGAAGTCATTGCCCATGACAAGGACGGTTCACCTATCACGGTGGAGCAGAAGATGCTCCAGTTGATGAGTGAGTACGATGTCAAGGGCAATGTGGATTCACATACGTACCTTTCCCGTTTTTACAAGATGGCTAAGGCGGATGTGGATTCGAAGGTTCAAGCTGCTCGTGTTGCCAAGAAGATGAGTGAGAAGGTGGAGAAGGCTGCTTCCGTTTCCAAGACCCCAGGATCTCCTGCTGCGGCAAAAGTGGCGCTCGCGTTCCCGACAGGCAAAGGAGCCTTTGCAAAGGCTGCTGCTATGGCTTTGCGGGGTGAGCGCGCCGGTTAACCAAAAGGTAATTCTCTATGTCTCAGACCTCACTCACTCTCAACTACGATGCTCTGCTCTCCACCACTCTCTTCAACTACCAGAAGGAGATGACGGATCAGATCTCGACTGCCAATGCGTTCCTCTTCACCCTGATGAACAAGGAGGAAAATGGCTACGTCTCCGAAGACAACATCGGAGACCGCGCTCAGATTCCTCTCGAATACGAGCTTCAGGATGCTGATACCTACGCGGGGTACGACACCATCACTCCCACTCCGATTGACGGTGTGACTTCTGCCTTCTATCCCTGGTGTCAGATGGCGAACACCATCATGATCTCTGGTTTGGAAGAGAAGAAGAACTCGTCCGAAGCCCGTCTCATCAACCTGCTCGAAACCAAGACCAAACAGGCCACTGGTGGTTTCCAGACCAAGTTCAACAAGGTTCTCCTTCAGGGGAATGGCGTGAACGTGGCTGCTCAGGTCACTTCGAACTATGTGTCTCCTGACAACGGTTCGTCTGGTTTCGATCCCATCGCCAAGGGCATCTCCTTCACTCCCACGAGTGCGGGTACGGTCGGAGGCGTGGATCAGGTGGTGAACCCGTGGTGGCAGAACAAGTACTACGACATGTCATCTGCGGCGGCGGGTTCCGGTTCCCCGACTCCTCAGGTGACTACGTTCACTGGTTTCCTGAAGGCGCTCCGTCACCTTCGTAATGAGTGTTCGAAGGGCATCGGTGGCCCTCCGAATCTGTTCATCGCGAACCAGGGCGTGTATGAGCTTTACGAAGCGGCGCTCGCTTCGGCTCATCGTAATCCTTCGTATCAGACTGCTGACATTCCGTTCGACAACGTTGCGTTCTACGGCAAGCCGATTGTGTGGGATGAGTTCATGATCGACGCGAAGACTCCTTCGACTGCGATTACGTATGGAACCATCTACATGATCAACACGAAGTACTGGCAGATCAAGTATCACTCTGGCACGAACTTCGTTGCGTCCCCGTTCCAGAAGCCGGTCAATCAGGATGCCAAGGCCGCGATGATTCTCTGGCTTGGTGCGTTGCTCAACAGCAACCGCCGCAAGCAGGGCGTCGGCGGCGGCATCGACATGGCCATCGCGTCGTAAATCAACCACCCAAAGACCCAAGGAGAAAAAGACAATGATCATCAAGTCGCTCAATGGTCCTGTTGGTGGAGCTACTGGCGGGGCCAGCGCTTCATACAAGCAGGCCACCGAAACCATCGACGTCGCCTTCACCAACGCGCAGGGAGCCACCATCACTCTCGGCCTTCCTGTGGCGCTGACCACGACCGCGGCGTCGGTTGACGGCAAGCTCGCCGTCCTCCCCGCCACGTCGAATCTCCGTACCTTCTACGGAATCGCGCTCAAGACCGTGCCGAACAACGGCTTCGGCCTTGCGCGTGCCTACGGTTACCTCGGCTCTGTGGCGATCTTCGCCACTGGAACGAGTGTCACCACCGCTGTCGATGTTGCGATGGGGCCTGGTGCCTCGTCCCTCGGCGTCAACAGCACCGGTCTCGTCTCGGCCTTCGGGCCGGTCATCTCCCTCGAAGCCATCGGGGCGGCCATCAACAGCCCCGGCGGGTACGCCAAGGGGTTCGTGCGCAGCCTGTAAAAAAGGCGGCGTAGACGTACGACTGAGGGTGGGGGGTTCGACCTCCACCCTTTTTTGTTGTACGATTGTTACCATGATCGACCTAGACACTGAATCCTGGCGGCGATGTAGCACGTGTGGAGGCAAGTTGGTTCGAGTAACAGAGCAGGCGCAACTGGGGCGGCACTCTGGCCACGCACTGCGCTACGCAGAGGGCTTCCACATCAATGAGTGGTTGCGCATCCTTATGGGGTGGCTCTGATGCCCAAGGTCAAAGTCGCTCTCGCTCTCCCGTGGTACGCAGGCGCGGACCGCGATTGTGTTGTCCACTTCCTCCAGTTTCAGCACTACCTCGGGAGGCTCCAAGAGCGCCTTCTTCGGGGCAAAGACGCGGATCTCCCCAAACTCGACCCCGCGAATACCACCGGATTCAGCGAGATCCCCGATGAGTTGTGGGGCACTGAATTCGAGTTCGGAATCTCCGACGAGATCGGCTGCTCTCTCCCCGGCATGGCCCGCGAGCGCTGCGTGGACAACGCGCTCAAGTGGGGGGCCGACTTCATCCTCTTCTATGACAGCGACATGATCTTCGGCACCGACCTCTTCCTGCGCCTCTTCATGGCTAAGAAGCCGGTCGTCGCCGCGCTGGCTTTCACAGGTCGTCAGCCCGTGACTCCGGTCATCTACCAATTGAAGGACTTCAAGTTCACGCACGAAGTCAGCTTCAACTCAGAGCCGATTCACGATTATCCGCGCGACACGCTGTTCCAGGTGGACGCTGTGGGGGGCGGAGTGTTCCTTGTGGATGCCAACGTCTTCCGCTCAATGTCAAAGCCGTGGTTCGCCACTCAGTCGGCGCTTGGCGAGGACATCTACTTCTGCGCGCGGTGCAAGATGCAGGATATCCCGGTGTGGGTACACACAGGCGCGAAGACCATCCACAAACCAACCTTCCCGCAGGTGTGGCACGATGAGGAGCTTTACCTCCAACAGAACCCGCATCTCCACTCGCCCAAGATGGAAGCGCTGGCTAAGGAGGTCAGCGATCTCTGCACCTACGTCGTCGGCACCGGCGCGACCATCTACGAAGGCTCGTCCACCATGCCCGAACTCTCCTACCTCTTCGAGAAGTCGAGTTCTCTGCCCCGCCAAGCGCGCATTTGCGAAGTCGGCATGAACACGGGTATGTCCACGATGGCCTTACTCCTCGGCAGCCCGACGGCGACCGTGACCAGCTACGACATCGGTGAATGGTCCTGCGTGCGGCCTGCGAAGGACTACCTCGATAGGAAGTTTCCCGGTCGCCACACTCTCGTCCTGGGTGACACCAAGAAGACGCTCTGGACTCCCGAACCGATGGGCCTGTGGGATTTGACCTTCATCGACGGGGGCCACGACTTCGAGACGGCTTGGGCGGACATCTGCTCGCTCTGCACCATCAGCAGGCATCTCATCATTGACGACATCCAGATGCCCGGCGTCAAGAAAGCCTACGATCAGGCCATCGAGAAGCAGATGATCTGCCCGATTTCCGAACACGGGGACAGCGATGTCATCGGCTCTGAGCGCCGGTGGGCTTATGTCAAGGGGTTCGCCAAATGAACCCCGCGGTGGTCTACGATGGCGGCATTCGCGACAATGGTACGCCGTTCTACGTCCGGGTCGCCCTCGCCAACATCCTGCGCGAAGATCCCGAATGGTTCACTGAGGCCGGAGACGTCCCCTCCGGCGCTCCGTTCTACATCCATCCCGATGACGGGCGCGACGATCTCAGCGTTGACAACATCCCGCACCCGTGGGGCTACTGGGCAGTCGATTCGCACCTCGGCCCCAACATCCGCATCGAGAAGGCGCGCAAGGCCGATTTGGTGTGGTGCGCGCAGAAGCCATTCGTCCACACACTCGCCAAGGAGGGCATCAAGGCATCGTGGCTCCCCCTCGCGGCAGAACCCGCGCTGCACCGCATCACCCATTTCCGCCCGAACTCCCCCGACAAGGATCTCGTCTTCGTCGGGCACCTGCAAGATCCTTCCATGACCAACCGCATCGCCTTCTTGGATCGTCTTTTCAAGAGCGTGCGTTCCCCCTGGTTCGAGTACGGAGTCTTCCATGAAGATATGGCGAATGTCTACGCGAGAGGGCGCGTCGGTGTCAATCACGCTGTGCGCGATGACCTCAACATGCGGTTCTTCGAATTGGGGGCCATCGGAATCCCGCAGCTTGCCGACTCTCGAATGGTTGGCCTCGAAGAACTCGGCTTCAAGCCCTGGGCGCATTACCTGCCCTATTCCTCTGTTGAAGAAGCCCTCGAAGTCGTAGAAGACGAACTCGATAAGGACCACTCGGCAATGGTAACAAATTCCCGCCAAGCCGTAATCACTGCCCATACTTATACTCACCGCGTTCAGCAGATGTTGCGTGACGCTTCACAACGAGGTTACCTATGAAGAAACTCCTTCTCGCGTGTCTGGTGGCATCTCTTGTCATCATTCCCGTCCCCGAGGTGCAGGCACAGTCCTGTACCGGTTGGTCGAACCAACTGGTCCCGATGGACTTTGAAACCATTACGGTCAGCACCGCGGCTATCGGGTTCACGAGTACGAAGATCGTGAACAGCACGACCGGACTCTCGGCTTCCTACGCCTTCTTCACCCTGGAGACGGCAGACATCCGCTACCGCGTGGATGGTGTGGACCCCACTGCGGCTATCGGGCACGCGGCGGCGGCCTCCAGCGCCAACTACGTGTGCGGTATGGCCGCAGTCAAGGCTTTCCGCGCCATCCGCTCGGGTGGAAGCGACTCCACCATGCGCGTCACTTACTTCAGGGCTTCATAAGTGAAGCGCCTGCTCGCGTCCTTCATCCTTATTGCTTCTCCGGCTCTCGCTCAGATAGGGCCTGTTCCTGCGGGGGGCGCGGGTGCTATCGGCTCAGGAACTGCCCTGACCGCCTGCACCTCCTCAATCCTCTACGCGGATGCCTCGTCGCTACTCAAGTGCAACCCCGCCTCGGTGGTGAACGGGAGCGTCAGCACGGCTGGGCGAAGCATCCTGACGATTCAGGACACGATCAGCGGGTCGAGCGCGACGAGCAACTTTTTGAATGTGACTGGGACATTTGCCAACTCTGCCAGTGCTGCGATGTATGGCTTGTATTTCCACCTTACAGCACCCTCGACTACTGGGGCTTTTCCGATCAATGGCATTAGGCTGTCTCTGGACTACAACGGGGCCTTCTCAGAAACTCAAACCGCTGGCATTGTTGTGACAAACGTAGCCACGAATTCGGGCGGTGCTAGTCCATTTGCGCTCGCGGTTACTACTGAGCCGACTTCGGTAGGGATCTACGGCAGTGGACCGTATGTGGGGGCCGGTGTGTACGGGGCCGTGGTTGGTGGGAGCACCGGTGCCCGTGGCGCGGGCGTGATTGGCAAGGTTATCGGGAACGCGAACACCGCCAACGGCTTTGGCGGGATTTTCACCGCTCAGGGGTCCACGGGGGCCGGGGAGAACATCGGATTGGCCGCAGTGTTGGCTGGGGCTACTTCAGATACTCAGGGGCTTGCTACGCTCCCGGCAACTGATGTTGCGTTGCTCGCCGACAACGGCTCGGTCGCCGCGAACATTTTCGAGGCCCGCGACAACGGCACGGCTGTCTTCACGATCGCGGACGGAGGGGTGACAACTATCTTAGGCACGGCTCCAATGTTAACTGTTGGTACAGGTACAACAACGCAAGCAGGTTTGCAAATTGGGTATTCTGGAACAAGTTCCTACGGTGGAATATGGGCAACTAGTATTTCTCCAACTGTTAACAACTATTCGTTTATGGCGAACACCACTACTACATACGTAGGCGCTACTACAACGGTAAATATAGGTCTTAATAACTCTCCGAAACTTCAAGTTGGTAGCACTGGATTTGTAAATCTCCCTCCGTTGGCTCTAACAGCAGCCACCATGACCCCAACCATCGTAGCGGAAGCAAGGACTGTAACCAATAGCTACGCATGGACAAACGCGATGGTGACCGCACTGGGTGCCTCCCTTACCGGAGATATCACTGCGGTGACCCTCCCGGCTAAGACGCAGATCAACAACGCCTATGTGGTGATCGACACGGCGGCGGGTGGTGTGACTACCCTAACCGTGTCATGCGGTGACGCAATCGGTGGAACCCCGTTCATCAACTACATCGTGGCGAGTGACGCGAAGGCAGCGGCGAACACGGTCTACGGGGACGCGGTTGCGGAGCGCGGAACTTCCATCGACACGGAGTTCTTCTACCTCCCCAGCTACACCTCCACGACCCTAGTCACCTGCCACTTCATCAGCACTGGCACGAACCTCAACACCGTGACTACCTCCACAGGTCGCCTGATTCTCACCACTACGCTCCTCCCGTAAGGACATCCCCATGAAACGACTCCTCCTCTCCCTCCTCCTCCTGACCGCAGTCTCGGCCTCCGCGCAGGAGACCTATAGCGTCACCATCAACCTCGCGGCTAACGTCGCCAAGCTGGACATTGGGAGGCAATTGGCGAACCAGAAGGTCTGCACCGCCTTCTCGCTTTCCGCTTCTTGCACACAGGCCCAGGCGTGCGCGGCTTCGTTCTCTGCGACCGGCCAGCCCGCTACCGGGGCATCCTGCAACACTTCCGAGGCCAACGCTGCCGGGGTAAGGATCTACGCAAACACGCTCGCCGGACGAGAGGCTTTCATCGCCCTGGAGATGGTCAAGGCGAATCTGGAGGTCTTCGCAAGGCAGAGGGCAAAGCTCGACTTCGCTTCCCTTCAGTCCTTCTGCAAGGCAGCCACACAACCGCAAATTGACGGGGTTTGCACCGCGAGCGGACTCGCTGCTGGCTGCGGCGTCTGCGATAGCTGGAGATAAGTATGACAACAGTAATTGACGAAAAAGTAAAAGGCATCGTAAACCAGCACGGATGGGTTAAGGTTTTGCTCTCTGTTCTGTTTTCTGGCCTAACGTTCGGCAAGGCTAGGGGATGGTTCAACAAGGGAGCCGGTCCTGCCGTACTTCTGGCTGTGGTACTTTCAAGCGGATGCGCTCTTAACGCAGAAGTCAGATACCCTTGGGACAAGCAGAAGGACAAGCAGGAAGCAGTTGCCAAGACAGAAGTTAAGGCTATCGTTCTTGAAAAAGTAGAGAGTAGCGGCTCTTTTGATCCAACTCCTACGCTAAGTCAGCTTGCTATGGCAAAGAAAGTCAAGAAATGAGAAAGTATCTAGTAGCAGTAGTTTTTCTGTGTGCTTTCGTATATGCATGTGACGGAAACTTCTGCCTCGTAAATTGCGACGGTGGACAAATGAATGGTCCATCTGCGCTGCCATCTATTAGCCCATCTCCGTCTCCTTCTCCGTCCGCAAGTCCATCTCCTACTGTAGATCCTTGTGCGGCACCAGTAACTGCCGTTAAGCTATCTGGTCCAAGAGAGGTATCAATCGGAACAACGTTTGAGATCGACGTAACTCCGGTTAGTGCTTCTGGACCCCTTGAGGGAGAACTTGACTACTGCAACCTAAAGGGGCGCACTCCAGTAGTAGAGTCAATGTCTACAAACCTAAGATGTTCTGGGCAGTGTTCTGGATATAAGCCTTCATTTTCTGCCCAAGGGGTAGGACCGTTTAGCGTAAGGATTAGAGTCGATAACGCCTCTTCTGAATTCGCCGGGACTGTTCTGAAATAATCATGGACATTGAGAAGCTAGCCTTCGAGATAGGATTGCTTCTCGTCGGGGCTCTTTCAACTTGGGGAGCCATGAAATCGCAGGTTTCAGATCTTAGAAAGAGCGCGGCAGA
>OFQY01000685.1_pt1 | contig 12350 bp, 9 predicted proteins | sample 1542991 | NCBI WGS metagenome assembly OFQY01 (sample SAMN07774224, study PRJEB24372) | wastewater metagenome | isolation source: Exp Tend VB 10WW | collected 2016-02 | reverse complement strand
ATAACAATATAAACAAAAGGTAAATAATGGCTACAGGCTATTTTCCATACTTATTGCGTGACATTTCCACATATGCTGGAATGGCTACGCCTCACAGCAAAATTGACGCTCACGGCTTAACGGCTATGACACTCGCCAATGCTGCTGCTAATCCTATCGCACTTCAGGAAACTCTTGGAGACGGTACAAATCGTGAAGTTCGTATTAAATACCGTCAGCGCAATACAAAAGCGCAAACAGATACATCTGCATCATGCGATAACGTACTGACAAATCCACGCCTTGAGGCTACGATTTCAATTAACAATACACGTGCAATCGCTTGGTATCTTTCAGATGCTACACTTGCATTGTATGAAAAGGAATCACATACAAACACAGGTGGACCTGGTAACCTGTCAGGTATATCACGTGAACTTATGGAAATTATGTTTTCGGGTGCTAACGGTATCTTGAAAGCGATGAATGATGACCTTTGGGGGCTCGTTTCATATGGCAAGAATATAGGCGAATCTCCAGCAGTATCTACTGCGGTAACACTTAATCTTCCTCAGGCGGTTGGCACACAGCCGCTTACAAGTGGTATGCCTAAACTGTTGTATGATTTTCAGCGTAATGGTTTTCAAGGTCGCCCGCAGGTTGTTGGTTCTGGTTTATTCCACTCATACATCCTTACTCAGCCTTACAAAGCGCTTGATAGTTACGGAATGAATTCTGCTATTGCTACGGCTGCTCTTGACTTCTGGCCTGACATGGATTTATCAGACAATACATCAAATGCTAATAGTATTGTAATGTTCGAGCCTGGATCAATTCAATTGGTAGAAAAGCTTGAATACACAGGTGCTTTTGGTGGTGTTAAGCCTGGTGCTTCTGAGTTTGGAGTTATTCCAATTCCTGTTAATGTTAACGGTCGTCTTACCTCTGTTAAATTTGATGCTCAATTGAAATACTTCGATTGTCCTACTACCCTTACAGATATGTACACAGGAAACTCCTCTACATATCAAAAAGGATGGTCTTTGATGATTAAGAAAGATTTCGCTCCGTGGCAGACACCTTCAGATGCTTATCGTCACGAAGATCCAAAGCGTTCAGTTAACGGTGCATTGCGTTACACGGTGACTAACTCCTAATCAGAGCTATGGCACTTGACTGTTTAACTACAGCGGTACAATTAAGGGGATGCGGGGCAAACAGCCCTGCACCCCTTCTTTTTGTTAACGCCCTGCCAGGAATATCGCTGAAGTCTATTGAATTCCTTGCCGATGCAGAACAACAGACATATGTAGGTGTATGGAATGACATCGTTACACGGGCAAAGGAAAGATTTAGGCTGTCTGTTCAGTCATCACTAAATGCAAGGTATAAGCTCAAAACTATTTCGAGTACCTACGATTTAGGAAGGGACATTGATACAACATCAACAACAGGAGCTGCACCAGAATACAGGGGTGCTGAATTCGATATGGATAAGGGCATAAGCCCGTACTATAAGAATTCAGCTTTATCAGCTCACTGGGTTCAGTCTATTTCTATTTATTCAGGAAGTACCTATACAACAACATTAAAAGTTATTGACGCTGATCTCGAAACAGAACTTCACTCTCAGTCTGTTGATCTAACAGCAGGATGGAACGTTGTAACAGTAAACCAACATTTTGACGCTCACAGGATAGTAATAGCTTACAATGCCTCTACTGAGGCATCTGTTCAACTTACAATGGACGGAGCACTTGCTTTTGGGCGTACTCGCACAGAGTGGCAGTATGGGGGCTAAGATTTTGAGTGATGCTGGCGTTTCTGTTGACCAAGCGCGTATCGCGCTTAACCTAGCGCCCAAAACAATGGTCATCAACATGGGGAGTAAGGGCCTCAGCGAAACTGCAAAGCTGACACTCAAAATGGCACAAGAAATTGCCAATGATTTTGATCAAGAGTTCACAGGTACGGAGCATATACTCTATAGCATCCTGACGCAGAAAAACGCCCGGGCAACACGCCTTCTTGCTGATATGAATATCGATATCGATACATTGACTGCAGACCTAGAGAGTATTATGAACCAGCAACAAGGTGGTCGTGGGCAAACTGGCGACAAACCAACTAAGCGCCGAACTGGGAGCAAACGCAACAAAACAGCACTGGATTTCTTCGGTACTGACCTTACGAACATGGCCCGTGAAGGCAAGCTTGACCCGGTCATTGGCCGTGAGGCGCAAGTTAGCCGCGTAATGACTATTTTGAACCGTCGTACAAAAAATAACCCAGTGCTTATTGGTGAGCCCGGTGTTGGTAAGACTGCAATCGTTGAGGGTTTAGCACAGCGCATCGTAGCAGAAGATGTGCCGGATAGCCTGCTCGACAAGCGCATTATAATGCTCGATTTGCCGGGCATGATAGCCGGCACCAAATATCGCGGTGAATTTGAAGAAAGACTCAAAAAAGTTATGTCGGAGCTTGAGGCCGACAACAAAACGATTGTATTTATCGATGAACTGCACCTGATTGTAGGCGCTGGTGCAGCTGAAGGCGCAATGGATGCTGGTAATATCTTGAAGCCGGCTTTGGCTCGTGGCAAAATGCAACTCATAGGCGCAACAACCACTAACGAATACACCAAACATATCGAGAAAGATGCGGCACTTGAACGTCGATTACAGCCAGTCATCGTCCCAGAGACCAATGTGCCAGAGACTTTAGCTATTCTCAAAGGCCTCCGCAAGCATTATGAAGAGTTCCATGGCGTTACAGTTAGTGATGAAGTGCTTGAGGACACCGTGAATCTGGCTGCACGCTACATCAACGACCGATTTATGCCAGACAAGGCCATTGACTTGCTCGATGAAACATCGGCACATTTGCGCGTTGGCAAGGGCAAGACATCTCCCGAAGTTCGCAAGCTACAAAAGGAGCTGAAGCTACTTAATGGCCGTATCGAAGACGCCGCTGATCGTCAGGATTATGAGAAGGCTGCAGAGTACAAGACCAAAGCCAGCCAATTGAGCGATGACCTCAAGGCTCTTGAGGCTAAACACAAAACGAGCAAACGACTGACCGTTACTAGCGAAGACGTAGCCGAAGTGGTTGCTCGCATGACTGGCGTGCCAGTAAAGAAAGTAATTCGATCCGAAGCTAAATATTTGCTAGCACTGGAAAAGAATCTAGGTAAACATATCATTGGTCAGAGCGAAGCGGTCGAGGCGGTATCTAAAGCGATTCGCCGCAACCGTGTAGGGATTGGTAGCCACAAACGCCCAATTGGTTCGTTTATATTCCTCGGGCCAACCGGTGTTGGTAAAACAGAACTCGCACGCGTGCTTGCATCAGAATTCTTCGGCTCAGAGGATAGCCTGGTCAAAATTGACATGAGTGAATTTGGTGAACACCACAACGTGTCACGTTTGCTGGGTGCTCCGGCTGGTTACGTGGGGTACGATGATGGCGGCCAACTGACTGATAAAATCCGTCGACAACCGTACAGCCTTGTACTATTTGATGAAATCGAAAAGGCGCATCCAGATGTGTTCAACATGCTTCTGCAGATACTTGAAGACGGCAAAATTACGGACGGCAAAGGTCGAGCCATCGACTTTACGAATACTATCGTGATTATGACCAGCAACATCGGCGCAGAGCGTTTACAAAAAGAAGCTAGCCTCGGGTTCCAGGCTGATAGCCGCACTGACATGGAAGATCTTGATGCACTCCATCAAGTCAACAAAGACAAAGTCCATGACGTACTCAAGAAAATGATGCGGCCAGAGCTACTCAATCGTATCGACAAGACAATTGTGTTCCGCGCACTGACCAAGAAAGATATCATGCACATCCTTGACCTGCAGATAGAGGAGCTCCGCGGTCGATTGGTCAAACACGGCCTTGGCCTGCAACTAACCCAATCTGCGAAAGATTATATGCTCAAGCATGGCTATGATGCGCACAACGGGGTGCGCCCACTGAGGCGACTCATCCAGGAAACGCTGGAAGACCATTTGTCGCTCGCTCTACTGAACGAGACCTATCACAAAGGTGATGTTATCAAGGTGGCAATAAAAAACAACGAACTCTCATACGATAGACAGCGCGAAACCACTCCTGCTAAAGCGCAAAAGTCTAAAACCAAAGCAAAATAGCACGGTAGGCTATACTGTAGAGAATGCAATCAACCCGTCGATTCATCACTGGCTTCTTGATATCATCGTGTCTTGTGCTGGCCGCACTGATTGGGTTTCGGCTCGCCGCTCAGCCCGTCCGCGATTGGTCACGCTTGCGGGGTTTCACGCCGTCTCCTCAAGTTGCAAAACTAGGCACTGATACCACCATGACCGATAAGGCTACGCGGCTGTTTTACATCAACCACCCTGAAGTATTAGGCAGGGAAGCGTTCAATAGTGCCTGCCCCGACAGAGGAGAGCGGACTATTGTGCTGGGTTGTTATCATAGCCCCCAAAACGGGATATTTATCTTTGATGTTAGTGAGCCAGAACTTGCGGGTGTGCAGCAGGTTACGGCTGCGCACGAGATGCTTCACATGGCGTATGATCGGCTAAGCAGTGATGAGCGAGCACGAGTAGACACACTTCTTCTGGACTATTACCACAATCAACTCAAAGACGAGCGCATCCTAAAGGTTATTGAGTCATACAAAACTTCTGAGCCAAATGCACTTACGAACGAAATGCATTCAATATTCGGCACAGAAGTCGCTAATTTGCCCGCCGAGCTAGAAACGTACTACCAGCAATATTTTACGAAGCGTGCTAACGTGGTTGCGTTTGCTGCTCAGTACCAGCAGGCATTTACACGTCGAGAGGATACTATTGCAGCCTATGACGCCCAGCTTGCCACGCTTGAAGCCCAGATTACGGCGAACCAAGCGGCTCTGAGCCAGCAAGCAGAAGCCCTCCGTGTTGATCGACCAAGAGTTGAGGCAAGTAACGACCAGGAGACAATAGATGGCTACAACCAACGCGTCACAGCCTATAACGTACTTATAAACAAAACGAACATATTGGTTGACCAGTACAACCAGATAGTCGAAGCACGCAACAAAATTGCCTCAGAAGAAACCCAGTTGCAAAAATCGTTAGATAGCACCGTTTCACCCGAGTAGCAGCGCACAGTCTGCTACACTAGTGGTATATGGCAAAGAAAGACAGTGTGGTCTATGTGTGTAGTAATTGTGGGGCACAAAGCTCCACATGGGCTGGTAAATGTTTTAACTGCGGCGAGTGGAACACGCTAGTCGAACAGCTAAACAAAGTAAGCATTGCGGGTGCGGCGGGCAAAAGTGGCCAAGGCAAACCAATCAAGACACAGAACGTTTTGGCAGCAGCCTCGGACGATTCACCGCGGCTCTCAAGCGGTGTAGAAGAGGTTGATGTCGTATTAGGCGGTGGTTTTGTGGCAGGCAGCGTCACGCTAATAGCTGGCCAGCCTGGCATTGGCAAAAGTACACTGCTGCTTCAACTTGCCCATGAGTTATCAAAGAACCATAGAGTACTCTATGTCAGTGGCGAGGAATCAGCTCACCAGATTGGACTTCGCGCAGACCGTCTGGGGACGGTGAGTGAGACACTTCAATTGGCGACATCCAACGTCGCTGATGACATTGCCGCCTCTATTGCTACCAATGACTATGATCTGGTCGTTGTCGACTCTATCCAGACGATTGCCTGCAAAGACATTGCATCCGCAGCAGGCAACGTCAGCCAAATTACAAACAGCACCGCGCTTCTGACTGCTGCTGCAAAACAAACGTCGACTGCACTAGTGCTCGTAGGGCATGTCACTAAAGAAGGCATGATTGCGGGCCCGAAAGTATTGGAACACGTCGTGGACGTCGTGCTGCAGCTAGAAGGCGACCGCTATGGCGGTTTCAAAGTACTGCGCGCTGTTAAAAACCGCTATGGTAGCACCAACGAAGCCGGAATCTTTGAGATGCACGATGGTGGCCTGAGGCCTGTCGACAACCCCTCTGCTGCGCTTTTGGCCGAAAGACAAGCAAGTGACGGGTCAATTGTGCTGGCCACGCTGGAGGGCACCAGGCCGCTCTTGGTAGAAGTCCAGGCCCTGGTCAACAAGACAAGTTACGGCTACCCCAAACGCGCCGCAAGTGGCATCGACCTCAACCGCGTGAACCTATTGATTGCCATGCTGGAGCGTCGCACAAAACTCAACCTATCGGACAAGGACATCTATATCAATATCGTAGGTGGTATCCGGTTACAAGAACCGGCCGCCGATTTAGCCATCTGTATGGCAATCGCCTCTGCTACCAAGGGCATGCAGCTCAAACAGAACGCAGTAGTGTTTGGTGAAGTTGGCCTAAGCGGTGAAGTCCGTCATGTGCCATTTATCGACAAACGCATTGCCGAAGCCAAAAAGCTTGGGTTTGACGCAGTGGTTGGCCCAGTCAGTAAAGATATCAAGAAGCAATCACTCTACCATGGTGTCGCAGATATCCGCTCCGCCCTCAACGCATTCCTCAGCAAAGACTAGGTTTTTCTAGGGTGACGTCACATTGTTCGATTGTTTTGGTGAGCTACCGCTGGTTTCCTTGGCATAGTAGGAGGACCCCCCGACAGCTGCAAAGCTGCAAGAGTTGCCCGAACTACTACAAAGTGCAGTCGTAGGGTTGGAAGTACTGTATATCCCGACGTTACCACTTCCCCCTGACCACGTAAATTTGACGCTTGTTGCGCCAGTTCTTTGGGGCGTACTAAGTGACAGGGAGCTGCTAGAGCTGATATTCGTGGCATCTGTGCCATCATAGAGCACGCTGTCTATGATTTCGGCTTTTAATTCTTTAGAACCCGAGAACGTTGGTGTGTAGCTGAAACTGTACGTTCCGGGGCCGCCCACGGCCTGGGTATTGACGACCTGGCCATCGACAATAAAGTTCAGCGTTCCTTGGAACTTATCTGACGAGAGAGCGTGCGTTCCGTTGTTTACGTTTGCACTGAGTGTACATGTGCTCAGACAGCTGATATTACGTGTCGTAATTGAGACGGTTGGTTTGGCATCTTCACATTTGTGAACATCGTCTTTTTCGCTCGTATTGGCACCGCTGCCTGTGCCAACAAATTTGTCGACTGAGAAGGTCAAGCTGTTGGCGTTTACTCCGTCCTGGACGGCTCTTTGCGGCGTACACTCGGTCGCAATCTTGCTGCTGACTTTGTCAATCTTCTGATTGCTGGCTGGTCCTGGCTGCTTGTACCATGATGGGAATAAATCTGTAGCAGGACTTGGTTCTACTGACCCAACACCCACATGGCTTCGCACAACGAATGCTGGTAAGGTTTGAATGCCTGCAGGCTTAGCTCGTTGCTCCGGTGTTACGTTGGTGTGCATTTCTCGCATCCAACCGTTGACTATTGGCAGAGTCATGTTCTCCATGAAACCGCTCATCTCTTTAGTTCGGTTATGGTAACCAACCCAAACCATGGCTGCATATTTTGTCGAGAACATACCCATGAGACCGTCTTTGGAATCGTTGGTGGTACCAGTCTTGGCTGCAAAGTTCCAACCATTGTATCTATGAATTTTGTTCGGTAAGTAGCTAGCATTTGGATCGCTCATCATATCAGCGACGATGTATGCACTTTCAGCTCGTACAGCCTGGACGCCTTCACTTGGCTTCCATTCGTCGAGCACTCTACCACCCGCATCTGCAACTTTGAGGATATATGTCTGTGGGATATTGCGGCCATTGCGCGAAAGGGTGGCATAGCCGTGAGCGTGCTCGTCTAACCGGAGGTAAGCACCGTCTCCAATGGCAGATGCTGCGTAGCAGTCAGTCTTTTGCGTACTTGCTTCATCAGAGTAACAGTTGTAATTACCTTTGGTTGGGTCTGGCTGGCCATCGGGACCATAGTTTGTCATGAGTTTGTGAGCGGTGTCGATTGTGTCGTTGACACCAACGGTGAGCATTGCCTTGATAGCAGGCACGTTACGTGACCCACCAAGTGAATATCTGAGAGTCAGTGGCCCAGGATAACGGAGGTCGTAGTCAACCAAACAGTTGCCCGTACGGCTGACTCCTGTAGTACAAGGATACCCCGGAACAACACCCTTGGTATCGTAGAGCACAGAACCAGCACCAACGTTATTTGATCTATCGATGAGTGCAGTGTAATCATATGGCTTGAACGATGAGCCAGGTGGAAGCTCAAGGGCGTGAGCGTAGTTGTTTTGGCCGTATTCCGCATTGCTAAAGTCAACACCACCTACCAACGCTACGACTTGCCCCGTCTGGACGTCTTCGGCTACGAATGCAGCCGTGTCGCCACCTTGGCGTTGTACCTGGACAATGCCTTTAGTAACTTGCTCTTCTGCCACTTTCTGGGCCGCGAGGTCGAGTGTCGTTGTGACGTTCAGGCCACCATGTTTGACTACTCCAGCGCCCATTTGTTTCTCAAGTGCAGACTTTGCAGTTAGTACGAAGTAAGGGGCCTGGATGCCATCGTATCGTGGCTTGCGCTCTTTAATCTTGGCAAGCACATCTACCTTTTTGGCTTCGTCGCGCTGCTCTGCTGTGATGAGCCCTTGGTCGGTCATGATATCGAGTATGTATTGCTGGCGCCCTGTGAGTGCCTCCTTGCCACCACTCTGCACGAAATCTTCGTTGTATGGTGAGTAATATCCCGGAGCTTTGGGTATGGCGGCTAGGAATGCCGCCTCATCTAGTGTCAAGTCTTTGGCAGATTTACTGAAGTAATCTTCGGCTGCAGCCTGCACACCGTAATCAACACTTCCATACGGTGCAGCATTGAGATATCCGGTCAAGATTTCTTTCTTGGAATAACTACGCTCGAGCTCGACTGCCAGGATTAATTCTTTGGCTTTGCGGGTGTAGCTGCGGTCTTTGCTCCAGTTTTGTGTGAGCTTGACGAGCTGCTGGGTAATGGTGGATCCACCCTGCTGCCCGCTGCTGCCCTTGGCGTTGTTGACTGCTGCACGCAAAATACCGCGCGTATCGAATCCGCCGTGTTTGAAGAAGTCCTTGTCCTCAACGGCTACGGTAGCGTCTTTCATGACTTGAGCGATTTGATCGTCTTGGACAGGAATGCGCTTGACGGCATCGTAGTCTTCCCAAAGGAGTGTTTGCCCGGTCTTGTCATAGTAGCGAATACTGCCACCGATGTTATTGCCAGAGATATCTTTGAGGTTAGGGAGATCTTTGCGGAAGTAGGCAAATACACCGACCAATAACAAAAAGCCGACCATCAGGCCGACGCCAGTTATCTTTAGTCCCATAATCATACCTTCGCGGCTTGACCAGTATTTCCACAGGCGTTTTGGATGCATACGCCAGACAATGCGCTGCAGGCGACCCTTAGGCATACCAATCAAACGCTCGGCGCGCTTTTGCGCACGGCTAGCTTTTTGCGCCTTGATGCGCTCACCGATAGAACGGTTAATCTTGATTGTCTGGCCGCTGTGAGTGACGTATTCGCTCTTACTTTTGCGACCGGTGTTGCTTGCGTGTTTCTTGCTAGGTTTACGTATCATAAATCAGTAACTGCTCCCATATATATTCTACGTAAGCAGTATACAGTAGTTTGATGTCCAAAAACACAAATATTTTCACAATACGGAGCATAAATAGTATCCTACTCATATGACAACGCTATCAGAAGAACTCCAGTGGAGGGGTTTCGTAAACCAGACTACGTTCAAGGACATCACGGATCTCGATAAAGAGAAACGTACTTTCTATTGGGGTGTGGACCCAAGCGCAGCCTCTATGACCATCGGTAACCTAGCGGCCGCGATGATGGCACGTGTGTTTATCCAGCATGGGTATACGCCGTTACTACTGGTCGGCGGGGCGACAGGAATGATTGGTGACCCAGACGGCAAGGCACAAGAGCGCGATCTCAAATCGCTTGACGAGATTACACACAACAAAAATAGCATCGCAGCCCAGTATAAGCAGATATTTGACGGGCTAGAATTCAAAGTTGTTGACAACTATGATTGGTTTAAAGGCATGGGATACCTTGATTTTTTGCGCGATATCGGCAAACACGTCCCAATGCGCCAGATGCTAGCACGCGATTTTGTGCAATCACGACTCGGCGAAGAGGGTGCTGGCATCAGCTACGCCGAATTTAGCTACTCACTCATTCAGGGTTACGATTTCTTATATCAGTTCGAAAATTATGGTGCAACGTTACAGCTCAGCGGCGCTGACCAGTGGGGCAACTGCATCACAGGGATTGACCTTATCCGTCGCAAAACGGGCAAAGAAGCCCACGTTTGGACTTGTCCGCTCATTGTAAACAAGGCAACAGGAGTAAAGTTTGGCAAGTCAGAGGATGGCGCAGTCTGGCTAGACGCTACTCTCACAAGCGTGTTTAAATTTTACCAATTCTGGCTTAACGTTGACGACGAAGGGGTCATTAGCTACATGAAGGTGTACACCACACTGGGCAAGGCAGAGATAGACAAAGTAGCTGCAGAGTTTGAGCAAGACAAATCGAGCCGCATCGCCCAGAAGCGTCTTGCTTACGAAGTTACCAAACTTGTCCACGGAGGAGACAAGGCCGATGCCGCGGTTCATGCTAGCGAAGTCCTATTTGGCCAAAGACAGTTTAGTGAACTTTCAAATAAGGAAATCGACGTGCTGCGTGGCGAGCTTATGTCCGTACAAGCAGGTGATGATATCTATCAAGTACTTGTCGACACCAAACTAGCGAGCTCTAAGTCAGAAGCACGCACATTTGTGGCTAGCGGTGCCGTGAGCGTAAACGGCCAAAAGATAACACCGGATTCAACAGATGTTTTCAAAGCAGATGTCAGCCTCGTCAAGCGCGGCAAGAACTCTTTCGCGCTAGTTGGCTAGGCTGACTGTTCTGTTGTCTGTTCGGGGTTCGCGCCTTCGATGACCTCATCCAACACATCCAGAGGTATCTGTTGGCTGTAGCGCTCAAGAAGTAGGTCGAGCTCATCGACCTTGTCAAATACAACAGCTAACCTATTGAGGTGAGCAAATACGTCGAACTCAGCGAGCGTGCGGTCATTAATCTTGCTGCCGAGTTTGCTATAGCCTGTCTCGACGAGCATGCCCTTTGACCGTACACGTTTTTCAAGGTCTCTGTATTTTGGTTGGAGCGTGAGTGTGCCGCTGCGTGCCATCTCTGTGCGCATGGAATCAGCATCTGGGCGTACAGCAAGGTTGCCGGTCTCTGGATTGAATAACCGGCGCAGCTCTTCAGGAGAAAAGTCAGTGTACATAGATTCGCTGGCTACTCTTTCTGCAAGCACAAGTTCATTTTTCCAAACTGCGACCTGACGGATTGGCTTCTGGGCTTCAGCTACCGAGAAAAGGAGTAGGTGCGTGACCGGGCCACGACCATAATCGTATCTGTCTGTCGGATCATCGTAGCGTCCAATTATATAGTAAGGTTCGGTCGAACCATGTTTTCCGTATAACTCATACGGCTCAGACAGCCACAGCAAGTTCGCGTTGAGCTGTCGCGCTGTATAGGTGTCTGCAACTTCAAGTCTGTCTGGTCTGCGATCAGTGTAGTGTTGTCTTGGAAGAAGATTCATAAAACCCGAAACAAGCTCGTAATTGTTTATTTTTTGCTGCTCGACGGCACGCATATCAGCGATGGTAATCTCATTCGCTACCAGTCTGCCTACAAGTTGAGCGCGAAGCGCTTCGTACTCAGGAGAGACTGCTTCTGAAAAAACAGCAAGACCCCGCCTGGCCATGTCAACATCACTAGGTTCCATATAAGTAAATTATAGCATAGATTTATAAATAAAGCAATATTTAGCCCACGGTCATTGCGACATCGTGGTATACTCGGGGTTATGTCAAAAAACACATCAACCAAATCACGTTCAACCAAATCAACTAAAAAACCAGCCGCCAAGGCAGCAACAAAGCCGACGCAAAGCAAAAAAGTTGCCGACCAGTACGACAACGGTGACTATAACTATCTGCGCTACTGGGACCACCGTGCTTATGAACACGCAAGTGAAGAGATGGCCATCAAACGTCTGCTCAAAGGCAAGCATTTCAAGACTGCTGCCGACATAGGTGGTGGGTATGGCCGTCTTTGTGTGTTTCTGGAAGATTATGCAGACAAGGTCACGCTTGCTGAGCCATCCAAGCAACAGCTCAAAATAGCCAAAGACTTCCTCAAGGGTCATCCGGAGATTGATCAAGTACTTACGCAAGCCGACGACCTACAACTCAAGACTGGGTCACAAGACCTGATTACGGTTATTCGTGTCATGCACCACCTGCCAGACCCCTCCGCTGAGTTCAAAGAGATTCGCCGTGTACTGAGTGATGACGGCATACTGATTTTAGAGATTGCCAATAACGC
>OFQY01000684.1_pt1 | contig 12380 bp, 27 predicted proteins | sample 1542991 | NCBI WGS metagenome assembly OFQY01 (sample SAMN07774224, study PRJEB24372) | wastewater metagenome | isolation source: Exp Tend VB 10WW | collected 2016-02 | reverse complement strand
CCAATGCGGTTCGGTGGGACCAAAATAGGCGCCGCAGGGTATTGACATCAGGTTACGCCGCCTGCATACTGGCAACATCCCCCCCAACGAAAGCGAGGCCCCCAATGACCTACTCCCCCCTCTCCACCCCCTTCGCCAGCAACGTTAATCCCCACGCCGCCCTCTCCCTCATCGTGCGCGCCGCCCGCGCCGCCAGTAACGCGAATCAGCTTGTAATGGCCCGCTGGACTCGCAATGATGGCGGCGCGGTCCTCGTTGGCAAAGAGCCTGTTCGCCTGGGCGCGCTACTCAATGGGGATTGGACGCCCAACGGGTTCTCGTTGACCGAATGGCGCGCACTGTAGCCAGGCCGAAACGCGACGCCCACGTCGCGTAGCAGCGTAACGCGCTGCCTGAAGATGGCCCCCACAAAGCGAGCAACGAAAGGATGGATCACGATGAAAATTAAGCACGTCTATCGCGCTGAGGCGCGCGTGAACCGACCCGACCTCGAGGAGTACCACATCCCCACACTGGAAGGCGGTCACGTCCAACTGTGGTGGGATGACCAGTTGGGAGCTGAGCCCGAGGGGTGGTGCGTTCGCGTTAATCCTGGGGAACGCGGCGAATGCGACCGACCCGTCAAAGGGCGGCGCGACTCAAAATGGGACACGATTCTGCGGAACGTGGCGAGGGAACTGTGATGAGCCACCTGTCCACGCAGCACTTGATTCAGGCAGCAAACCAGGCGGTGTCCTGGCGCGAAAAGAATTGCGAATCTGCCGCAGAGGACGAGGTAACGCAAGTCATCGCCGCAATGGCACCAAAACAGCAACGGTCACCGTCCACGTCACGCACGACGAGGCGCGGCGCCTTCCCGGTATGCTCGGCGCGATGGCGCCGCACGAGCTGAAGGCACGAGGCTACTACGCCGTGACCGTTGGCGGCGTTAAGACCCTCTACGTGTTGCAGGTCCAGTGCGCCCACTGCAACGCCCACGTCGCGAGCAACGCGGTCATCGTGCGCGGCGGGGAGCCCTGCTGCGCGAAGTGCGCAAAGGGTGTCCGCGCCTACAGCAAGCTTCACGGAGTCCGCTAACAGGCCGAAACGCGGCGCCCACGTCGCGTCCCAGCGTAACGCGCTGGCTGAAGAGGCCCCCACGAAGCGCAATGCGGCGCCGTGGGACCCTCAGAGAGAATGGAGAAAGCTGTGATGGAAGAATTCACGATCGGCTCCATCGTGGAGGTCACGCTGCAGTATCGTGGCGGGGGTGGCTACGGTCGCGACGGCAACGAAGGTGTATATACCGTCGTCGGGCGCAACAGTCTCAGCGGGGATTACTACCTCGCGAAGGGGCACCACACTAGCATTGACGCCGCCATCGAGGAGGCCCGTCAGCGGAACTGGAATGCGGGGCACGGGCGCATCGGGCGCGACCTTACGACGCATACGTCGGGTTGCCGAATCAAGCCGCTAGTCGGCCCTGCGCGTAGCGACCAACGCCAATCGTGGGAGGCAATGTAAATGCGCCCCTCCCTGCGCGAATTCCACTCCTTTCTAGCGTCGTTCGCGGCGCCCACGCTGCAGCCCGTCGCCCGCAACGAACGCCCAATGCCTGGCTACGCCAGGCGCAAAACGCTGCCGACGCGGCGCTACAAGCTGACTAACGGCGCGTTCGTCGCGCTGGCCCAGAAAATCGAAGGAGGAAAGTAGAGTGCTCATTGTCGGCGGATTTGGCGCCCTCGTGGTGTTCATTGATTACCGGCCCGGCCGGGTGTCGCGCGACTCTTGGGGGGTTCGCAGCGATTGGCCAAAGGTGAAGCCGCTCTTCACCGTCCATAGCCTCACGATGGATAAGCCCCACATTGGGGCCCGCCATACGTGCTACTTGACGCAGGCTTCATTTTGCACGCGCTAAGGGCCCGCCGATTCACTATCGGGTTCTTGGCGGTCAATGTGACGGCCAAGCATTTGCTGGGGTCCATCGGGGACCACTCAACCGCAGCGTCGTGGGCATTCGCGACGGGCCCCCTGTCCCACTGGTGCATACTGCCCACAATGTTCTACACCACGCGATGGGAAGAGCACCGAGCCCGAAGCGGAACGCCCGACCGTATCGGGCAACTCGTCGCATGGCATCGGCAACGCCAGGCGAGGAGGCGCGTCGCCCGCGTCGAACCTCAAAGCGAGCAACGAAAGGATGGATCACGATGAAAATTACAGAGAGATTAGCAGAGTATCGCGCCGCCATTGGCGCCCTAAAGAGGGTCAAGTGAACGCGCTGCTCCCCACCGAGCCCGTCACTAACGCGCTAGCCCTCAGCGCCACGTCGCCCGCAACGCGCGCAGCGTATTCCCGCCACTGGCTGCGCTGGGCTTCCTGGTGCGAAGGGCGCGGCGCTTGCGCTTTGCCCGCGACGCCTGGCAGCGTGGCTGACTACCTGGTGGAGTGCAACGGCGCGGGATTCGCGCTAGCGACGCTCAAAGCATACTGCGCGGCTATCTCGGTTGCTCACCAGGCCGCTGGCCTCGACTCCCCGACGCGCGCTTTGCTCGTCCGCAAGACGCTGCAGGGCGCGGCAAAGGCGTCGCGCCCTGCGAAGAAGGCAGCCGCGCTGACCTTCGACGACCTCGGCGCGCTCGTCGCAGCCGCTCAGGGCCCGTTGGCGGTCCGTGACCGCGCCGCGCTCCTCGTGTCCTTCTGGGGCGCGCTGAGGGGCGATGACCTCGCCGGTCTTACGGTCGCCGCGCTAGAGTGGCAGCCGTGGGGCGTCGTGCTCAACGTGTTCGGCAAGACGGAGAAGGGCAACGTCGCCAGGCGCGTCCCGTTGGAGCGGCGCGGCGACGCGTTGTGCCCGGTGACCGCGCTAGAGGCGTGGCTGCCCAACGCGAGCGGCGCGCTCTTCGCGTGCTTTCGCGGCACCGACCTCCTCAGCGACACGTTGCGGCGCCTCGCGCGCAATGCGGGCGTCGCGTGTCGCTGGTCTTCTCACTCCCTCCGCGCGGGCCTCGTGACCAGCGCACATCGCTGCGGCATTGCGGAGAGCGACATCCAGGCTACTACAGGACACCGCTCGGCGGATATGCTGCGCGGCTACATTCGCGAGGCCGACCTTCAACGGCGGTGCCTCACGACGCGTATCGGCTAGTCTCCGCGCTAGCAACGCCCCCCGGCGCCCCTCGTCGCACGCAATGACCGCGACGAGGGGCGCTTTTTCTTATTGCCCAGCAGCGTGGAGCAACGCGAGCAACGCCTGCGCATCCATCATTGCCACCCAACGCGTGTCGCCATCCTCCCGCAGCAACACGACGGGAGGGCGGCCGCACGTTGCGCGCTCCGCCTGTCTGAGCCAATCGACGAAGGCGATGCGCTTGCGGCGCTTCACTTCGAGCCAGAGTGGGGTCCCGTCCACGTCGGGCACGTCGCCCCCGCTGCGCGCCTGGCCCAGTCCGCGCTTGGCGTCGGGCCACCACTGCGACACGAACGCCGCGGCCTCGCGCTCGCCGCACGCTCCCTTCACGCGACTACTCTTCGCCATCGTCGCGCTCCTCGCAATGCTCCTCGGGGTGCTCCCCCCTCTCCTCCCAACGAGCCCGTTGCGCGCTGCGAGGCTCGACGCGTGGCGCAGTCTCCCGCAGCCACTCAGCGAGCCACGTCGCGACGCGTTGCACGGCGGCGCGGTCGAGAAACGTGTCGATGTCATCGGCGCCATGTTGCGTGTTCAAGACAACGTTCGGGTTGGAGCTCTTCGTGCCCAGCGTATACAATTGAAGGGAGGCGCCGCCGCTTCGGTGTATCAATGCGTTCATCGCTCCCCTCCCAGCCAGCGCGCCACGTCGCCCGCGTCGCTCGCACTGAGCGCATAGCACGCCTCGCACACGCCAATCCCCAAAAACGCATTGGTTTCTTCGACAATCAGCAGCACGCGGCCATCGTTGAGCGCGCGGAGTTCGATGCGGTCGCCGGGACCGCCGAGATTCAGCACTTTCATTGTATCTAATCTCCTTAAATCCTGGGCATCGCGTCGGGGTCGCGGCGCCGTTCTCTGCCTTTGGCGAGCCACGGCGAGAAGCGTTGCCGCGCGATGACGCGGCGACACTCGCTCTCGTAGTCGTGCCAGGCGTCGTGACAGGCGCGGCAGAGCACGCACCAGTTGCATGGCGCATCGACGCCCCCGGCGCCCAGCGGCTCGATGTGATGGGTAGTGAGTTGGTCGGCCTGCTCGTTGCCGCAGCGTTGACAGGCGCCGATGTCGCGGCGGTAGGCGGTGCGGCGGCGATAGCGTTGCGGGTCGTTGTTGGCGGGGTGCTCGTCGTAGGCGGCGCGACTCGACGCGCGCGGCGGTTGGGGAAGGGGAGAGGGGCGGCGGTGGGTGCGACTCACGACGCTACGGCTCGTCGCAAGAGGACCCGCCAAGCCACTGCGGCAACAGGTGGTGACACTGCGTTTCCCAGTGCTCGTAGTCGGGCTTTGCGTTCGCGGCGGTATGCTCGGAGGGGAACCCCATCAACCATTCCACAAACTTCGGGTTCAAGCGTCGCCGGCCAGAAGTCGGCGTTGACTCCACTCCAGTCGGCGCGGGGCCCTGGGGCCCATAGAGTTCCGACGCCTTCCGCGCAGCCAGGTCCTCTAAGCATTCCCCCAGGCGCCCATTCGGACGGCCCCTGTTGAGCGTCGTCGGGGTCAGCCAATTTAGCGGATACCACACCAGCGCTTCCGCTTGAATGTCGCCGCGCGCATTGGGGCGCGGTTGGCCCATCTTGTCTACGCTCGCCTTCAGTGTGCTCCATTGGACGGCCACTTCTCGAAGTGGCCGTGAGTTCGTCAACTCCTTCACCGTCTCGCCGCTCTTGTCGTCCGTGGCGCAAACGGTGGGCCAGGATGAACAGTCGCTCGCGGCGGTGACTGGCTCCCAGCGCGGCGCAGGAGAACACTCCCCATTCCGCATCGAACCCCAGCGTGGCCAGGTCGGCGAGGATGGGGGCGAGTCCGTTGCGCACGAGGCCGGGGACGTTCTCCAGGAAGACGAAGCGGGGTCCCACGTCGCGGCAAAGGGTGGCGATGAGCGGCCAGAGCCACCTCTCGTCCTCTTCGCCCTTCCTTTTGCCGGCGACGCTCCAGGGTTGACAGGGGAAGCCGGCGGTGAGCACGTCGCACTCAACGCGAGCGCAATCCTCCAGGTTGGCATCAATGGGCACCCCAGGCCAACGCTCGGCCAGGATGCGACGACAGAAATCGTCGCGTTCCACGAAGCGCACAGGCCGGAAGTCAGGACCGCAGAGATGTAGTCCAAGTTCGATTCCTCCAATTCCAGAGCAAAGTGAGTAGACGCGCATCAGTCGCTGGATCGCCACGTCTCAACGGGCCGCGTCGCGGGCGTCGCCACGCAGCGCTTCCCCGCCTCCGCGATGAGGTTCGCCGCGAGGAAGTGTGGTGGCGACCCCTGACACGCCTTCCCGTTGCGCCACGCAAAGCAAGTCGCCTTCAGTGCCTGCAGTGTCTTCTCTTTCCCGTGGAGCGCGACGACCGCCTTGAGCGCGTCGCGCGCGCTGGGCTTCGTCGGGACCCCGATGACGGCGGCGAGGTCGGCGAGCGCGGCGAGCACGTCGGGGTCGGTCTTCTGCGGCTTGGCGCGCTCCTTCGGCGCGGTCCTCGCGAGCAGCGTGGCCAGGTGCTCCTCGATGCGCGCGAGGCGGTTGAAGAGGGCGAGGGAGTCGCCGACCGGCGGCGTGTCCCACGCGTCCGTCGCGCGCATCGACTCCATGTGAGAGGCGTCGGTGCCGCTTCCCACTACGACAGGACCGCGATGAAGTCGCGCGCACGGACGCACATCAGCAGTTCTTCGCCGAGCTTGATGGGCTCGAAGTGCGCGTTGCCGCGCCACTGCACGCGGGTGCCGGGGATGGGGCCGTTGCTCTCTTCGTCGATAGCGGGGGTGCCGTAGAGGTGCTGGTCCACGTCGGGGCCAAAGCGCAGCACGACGCCGCGCTATGGTTCTTCGCGGTCAGGTTCTCCGGGGCTACCAGGCCGCTCGCGGCGAACACGTCATCCACGCGCAGCAGGCACCAGTCATCCACGGGGTTAAAGGAGGCAATCTCCTCGGCGGTCGCTTCGCTGTGCTCCGGCCGCGCCTCGAGGATGGGCACGGTATGACCAAAGATGGGAAGCACGTTGCTCAATTTGCTGTCTCTGGGGTTCATTGTATTGATTCTCGCTTTCTTTTTTATGAGATAACTTTGCTATTCCAGAAGAGGCGCAGCGCCTTCTGCACGAACGCAGCGTGCGCGTCGCCCTCGATGGGGTTGTCGCCATACGCCGCCGTGAGCCACTGCTCGATGACCGGCTTCAATCGCTTGCAGCGCTCTACCAGGTCAGGAGTCGTCGGGCCCCTCAGCGCCACGCCGCGCGCATTGCGCACGACGCACACGCCGCTCGCGCTGAGGTCGGCGAGGAGTCGTTGCAGTTGTTGCTGGTCGCGGGCCGCGTCTTTAGGCGAACCCAATGTATTTGTGCTGTTGAAGACTGAGACGCCACCCGAGGCGCTGCGTTGCGGCCACGCAGAGGTTCAGCGCCGCCGCACTTCCCCAGACAGGTTGCAGTGCGGCCTGAGCTCGGGCAAAGCGGGGCATCGCTTCCTCGGCGCGCGCAACGCACTCGTCGCCCACGATGACCCACTTCACCTCATCGGCGAGCGCGTCGCACTCCGGCGCCCACGCTTTGTGCTTGGGACTCAAGCAGAACCAGTCGCAATTGGTGGGCACGAAGCGCCCGACGCCACTCGTCTCGAGCGCCACCTTCCAGCGCGAGCGCAGCGCCGCGATGAAGGGCGTGACATCTTGCTGGACGGGTTCGCCGCCCGTGAGGAGCACCCAGCGATGCCCCGTCGCGTGCGTCGCGACCGCCGCGGCCAGTGACTCCGGCGTGTAGGCGTTGCCGCGATTGGGGTTCCACGTCTCCTTCGTGTCGCACCACGAGCAACCCACGCTGCAACCCTGCGTGCGCACAATAACCATCGGGGTCCCCGCCAGCACGCCCTCGCTCTGGATTGTCGGGTAGATGGTGTTTACGCGGAGAATCGGGCCCACGTCGCCTCCGTTTCCGACACGACGACCGCGCTGACTTGCAGTGGCCAGAGTTGCCTAGCTTGCAGAAAGAAGTGGCGGGCGAGGTTCTCACTGGTCGGGTTGAAGATGAAGAGGTCGTTGAGGTGGCGGTGGTCGCAGGCGTCGATGAGCGCTTTGAACTCGGCGAGCGCGGCGAAGTCTACGATAAATCCGTTCGTCAGCACGTTCGACGAGAGTTCCAGTCGCACCGTGTAGTTGTGGCCGTGGAGGCGGGCGCACTGGTGGTCGGAGGGGAGTCCCGTGAGTTGATGGGAGGCGCTGAACTTGAACGTCTTAGCGATGGTCCACATTGATGGCGACTCCTCTCGTCTCCTGCGTCGCGGTCGTCGCGCCCTGCGCCTGCGCCCCGCGCATCGCCATGCACATATGCGTTGCCTCCAGGCGCACCAGCGTGCCCCTCGGACTCAGCACCTGCAGCGCGTCCGCGATGCGCGCGGTGAGCGCCTCCTGTGTCTGCGGTTGCCGGGCCAGCGTCTGCACGAGGCGGGCGAGTTTGCTCAGACCCACGATGCGCGCGCCGGGCACGTAACCCACCGTCGCCTTCCCAAAGAAAGGCAAGAGGTGGTGCTCGCACGTCGAGTAGAAAGGGATTTCGCGCATCACGACGGGGCCAGCGTAGGATTCGGCGGGAAACGTCGTGCCCAGGATGTCCGCGGCGCTCGCATTGCGCCCGGCGCACAGTTCCTCGGTCCACATCTTCGCCACGCGCTTCGGGGTATTGCGGTTCCCCTCGGTGCGCGGCAAGCGCAGCGCATCCATCAGGGTCACCACGGCCGTCTCAATCGTCTCTCGTGCCGTCATCGCAGCGCCGCTTCACGCAGGACGCACGCGTCGCACGCGCCGCATGCAGCGCCCTCGTAGCAACTCGACGTGAGGTCGAGAGGCACTGCTAGGCGACGCGCCTCGGCGACCACGGCGCCCTTCTTCAGGTCGATGAGCGGGGTCCGCAGGGTGGAGTCAACCAGGCATTGCAGCATCTCGACGAACTCTACGCGGCAGTCCGGGAACCCGGCGTGGTCGTCGGCATTGAAGCCCAACCAGAGTTCCGCGGCGCCCACGTCGCTCGCAACGTTGTCGGCGAGCGCGATGAGGGCCAGGTTGCGCCCCGGCACGAAGTAGGGGGACACGTTGGGTTGCTGAGTGCCGGCGGGTTGGGGCGCGAGCAGCGAGGCGCCGAGACGCAGCGGGACCTCGACGACCTGGAGCGGGACGCGGTAATGGTTGGCGACCAGGCGGGCCGCGACGAGTTCCTGCGCGTGGCGCTGCCCGTATTGGAAGTTCAGCGCGGTCACGTTGCGCCCCAACGAGAGCGCTTTGGCGAGCACCACGGCGCTGTCTAGGCCGCCTGAGAGTAATACGATTGCGTTCAAAAGAGCCACCCTTCTTTAAGTGCGACGTCGAACTGGCGAACGGTGGCATCTCTGCCCGCGAATCGCTCGTGGGTTCCGTCGCATGAGTCGGCGCCGACGCTGCGGCACCACCTGATGCGTTTCTGACTGTTGACGCGCCCGATGTGGACCCAGAGGCCCCGTTCTTTGGCGTGTTCGATGACGCGCACGGCGCGGTCGGTGAGTTTGAAGTCGTCTGTGCCACCCACGAAGAGGCATTGCGCCTCTGCGGGCACGTCGCTCGCAACGCACCCGTCCTGCGCGACGAAGGCCATTGGGAGGCCGATTTCATTGAGGACGGGGTAGTAGTGGTCCCACCGCTCGCGCGTCTCCTTCGCGTCGCCCACCACATCGGGGACGGTCGCGAAGAGGCACGTCGAGCGCCAGGGGAGATGCTTCTCCAAGTAATCCACATAGCGTTCGTGGAGATACTTGCCCGTGAAGCACCCATTGTCCACGCCCCACTGCCGCCCTTCCTTGATGGGGCGCCGCACCCCGGCGCTACCCGGGTTCGCCATCGCGCCATACCAGCCGGGCAACCCGCCCATCGTTTGGCACCCAGCTAGCAGGTAGAGCATATCGTCGGGGTCATTGGGCCTCATCGCGAACCGGCGAGAGGAGGAGTTGGCCGGGCACCTCGTCGGGACTCGGCGCGCTCGCCATTGCCCGCCACATCTTAAGGCAGCACGCTTCGCACGGGACGAGAGCGATGCCAGTCGCCGGGCAGAACCCGCACTCTTTGCCGCACCCGGGACACGTCACCGCTGCCACGAGCAGCCCCCTCTCGTTGCCTGGCGTCGCTTCCCAACGTATCCCGCCTGGTCCGGCACCCACGACGAGCACTCCTTGAAGCACATGTCGGTGAGGCGCGCGACGATGCGCGTTGCCATCTCGGCGGTGCAGCGCGGGTTGAGCACCTCTTCGCACGCGGCGCAGCGCACCGGGCCCGACGAGAGGGAGTTGATGGCGCAGCCGCAGTCGCGGCAATAGCGTTGCTTGCGCTCACTCATCGCTTCCACGGCCTAGCAGCGAGTCGCTCCGCTTCCTTCGAGGAGTATCCGCACGCCTCGAGTTCCGTCGCGATGGCGTCGGCATCCATCTCGGCATCCTCGGCCATCGTGTCAATGAGCGCTTCCTCGTAGGCGCGTGCGATGAGCGCGTCGTTTCTCTTCGCCATCAGAGCACCCCTTTGAGCGCGGCGAGCACTTTGCGCTTCAATGCGTCCGGCGTGGAGTCGTTGACCAGGACGTGGTCCAGGCTGTAGTCGATTTCGTCGTCAAACCATTGCGTGGCAACGCGCTCGTTGTCGCTCACTGGGCCCACGTCGGGACGCTGGACCAGTAACGTGCAGAGGAGAAAGTCTTCGCGCACGTCGAGAAGCAAGTCGAGTTCGTTGAGGTGCCGCACGTCGGTGACCACCACCGAATACCCGGCGCCCACGGCGCTCGCGACGCGTCTCGCCGCGAGCTTGGCCCAGAAGTAGGGGTCGATGTTGCGGCCCCACGCGCCGAGCGCTTCGAGTTGGGTGCGCACCTCGAGGAGGCGGTGCGCGTCGTCCCATCCGAGTTCCTCGACGCAATCTGCCAGCGTCGCTCCGCAGCACGCTTCGGTGTCTGGGTCGTAATATGCGGTCCACGGATTGATAGCGAGCAGCGCGTCCTTGATGGCGTCGGCGACTGCTACGCTCACGAAGACTCTGCCGCCAACCTCTTCGGGTTTGGCGTGGAGTAATGCGTCCGCGGCGGTGTTCTTGCCTACGCCGGCATACCCGGCGAACGAGACGACCAGCGGCGTGGGCGTTGGGGCTTGGAGAGCTTCTTGGCGCGCTTCGTATTGTTGCTGCGTCATGCTGTGACCTCCTGGTTCTTCGGTGCGGGTGCGGGCAGGCAGCCCACGAAGCGCGCGATGCGCTCAATGCTGTATGCCTGGAGTCGCAGATAGTCGTCGAGGCGCCGCGAATTGCGGCCATTCTGGATGCGCTCGTTGCTCGCGTTGAGGCGCTTCAACTCTTTGCGCTGGTTGCGGCAGCGGGCACGCAGTTTGTCGATGCAGTCGGCGGCGGCTCTGAGTTCGTGCCGCATCATCTTCGAGAATTCTTCGTCGCTATTAGCGAGCACTCTTAGACTCAGTGTGTTCACGGTTCTCTTTCCTCTCATTGCTAAAGTGGGACGTCTTCAAAGGCGATGGGGTCGGCGCGTCTCGGTCCGCGTTGGGTGGAGTCGCGCTTCGTTGCGGGCGGCGCCTGGCCGGGACTGGAGAAGGTAACGCTGGCGCGGTCGAAGGCGAGGGCGACGTTGCCCGTTGGGCCCTGCCGATTCTTGACGACCTTCGCGTAGTATTCGGGCCCGTTTTGCCACAAGACGACAGCCTTGTCGCAGTTCTCTAGGATGGCTGGGCCGCGGATTGACTCCCCTGTGGGCTCGACGCCCGCGGTGCGCGCTTCGCCCTTCAATTGGGCCAAGACGAACCCGGGGCAATTCAACTCCTGACTGAGTCCCTTGCAGACAGGCATCGCCTCCTGCAAGAACTCGAACTCTTTGCCGTCGTTGCCCGCGTCGCGACTCATCAACTGAACGTAATCCAGCACGAATGCGGCCATATCGGGGTAGGCCGCCTTGAACTGGCGCATATGGGCGGCGAAGTCCTCGACCCCCATCCTCCAGTCGAACACGTTACACACGACGCCCGCGAGGTCCGCGGCGACGCGACGAATCGCGCCGGCATCCTTCGTGACGCTGCGCACCCCGCGTCGCAGGCGTTGGGCCGCGGTGCGCTCGGCGACCTCGTCGCGCCTCATCTCCAGCGACACGATGGCGACTGGCCCATAGTTGCAAGCGACGTGGACGGCGATTTGCAGCGCGAAAGCTGACTTCCCCATCCCCGGTGCCCCGGCGACCGCGACGAGTTGCTTCGTGCGCACTCCTTCGAGCATGTCGTCGAGGTCCGCAATGCCCGTATGGAGGCGCTCGGAGTGGCGCCCAGACTCAACGTCGTCAGCGAGGGCGGTGAGGGCGTCGCTCATTGAGGTGCTCTTCCTTTCTCCCACGTTCTCGGCGCTCAGGGAGCGCATCAGGTCGGGCAGCAGGAGTCGCAGCGGCTCGCCGCCGTCGTTGCGCGCGACGAAGGTGCGCATCGCGTCACGGCAGCGACGCTCGGCGGCGCGCTCCATTACGATGCCCGCGTAGTGAGCGGCGTGGGCGGCGCACCCGACGGTAGTCAGCGCGTCTAGTTCGGCGGCAGTAATCTGCTCCATCCGGCGTTGCTCACGCAGCCAGTTGAAGACGAGGAGGAAGTCGGCGCCACCCGTCGCGCGCAACGCGTGGATGGCCTCCGCGACGTGCTGATGGGTCAGGCGGTAGAAGTCGGTGGGGGGCGGTAGGGGCGCGTCGCGGTCAATGAGCGCGGCGCCCAGCGCCGCCTGCTCGGCCTCGATATTGAAGGGCGGCACACGCTACAGGCCCAGCGCGCTCAACGTGACGACAGCGCCCGCAGCGAGCCCGACGAGTAGCCACGCGAGCCGCGCGAGTAACGGGCTAACGCGATTGAGGGGCGACTGCACGACGCCGGAGTCGAAGAGCGCTTGGCGGCGCCTTTCCCCGTCGAGCGCGTCGAGGGCGTCGAGGATTCGTCCGGTATCCATCGTGCTGCTAGTCACAACGCGGACGTGTTCTTCCAGGACCTTGATACGATAACTCACTCGGCCTCCTTCTTGACGAACTCGCCGCACTCGTTGAGCACGTAGGGCACGTTGGGCTCGATGCCATTCTCGCCGGGGTAGGCGACATGGTATCGGTATCTATGCTCGGCGCCATCCCATTGAGCAATAATAATGGTGCCGCCGTCGCCGGAGGTCGAGGTGCCGCCGTCGCCGGAGGTCGAGGTGCCGCCG
>OFQY01000683.1_pt1 | contig 12392 bp, 16 predicted proteins | sample 1542991 | NCBI WGS metagenome assembly OFQY01 (sample SAMN07774224, study PRJEB24372) | wastewater metagenome | isolation source: Exp Tend VB 10WW | collected 2016-02 | reverse complement strand
CGCGCTGGACTGGCAAGGCGACTATGACGGCTGGCTGATCTCGGCCAAGCTCGGCGTGACCAAGGGCAAGAGCAGCTTCGACGCCTTCTACTCGACCACCAACCCGGCCGATGCGAACGCCTTCGCCGCGAGCCGCATTCGGTTGAGCAGTTCGACAGGGTCCGCGGAGTTCAGCGCCGCCAACGTGGCCGGTCCGAGCACGCCGTCGTCGTCGACGCGGGCGGCGCGCTGCGCACGGTCCGCGGTCTCGTCGTACCCACGGAACGGGCCGACGACGTCGCGGGCATTGAGCGGCCGTTGCATGAAGCCGTTGTCATTCGCCGCGCCCATCCCGACCGCGCGCAAGGCGTCTGCCTCGCGTCGAGCTGCGGCGAAGCTCTCTGCGATGTCGCGGTTCCCTTCCTGAATGTCGGCGCGTTCCTCGGCGGTGAGCCCGTGGTGCCCGCGGGGCGCACGCGGCGTGTGCGGGGCCGTGCGACGGTTGCGCGCGATCTCATCTTCGCGGCGAGCGCGCAGCACCGATTCCTCGAGGTCACTCGCACCAGGGCCAACAGCGCCCGCGCGCACCACACGCGACGCGTCGCGCTGCGTCTCGCCGTTGCCGTCGGTCGTGCGCTCGTCGGTGTCGTTCATCGCAGCGTGGAACGATGCCCACTGGCCACGGGTGAACTCACCGAGCGCGCGGAGTGTCTCCGCCTGATGCTGTGCCTCGGCGCGCGCCGCGTCGATGCCACCGCTTTCGAGGGCGCCGCGGATGGAACCCGCCGCGGCGATGCTCTGAATGCCGATCGCCACGCCACCGAGAAGCGTGGCGACGGGACGGCCGACGAGTTCCAGCGTGCGCGCCGCCGTCGCACCGAGCGCCGCCATCTTCGTGTTGAGCGATTCGACGTCGCCCGCTGCGGTGTGCGTGTCGCGCGACAGCGACTCAATGTGCGTGAGGGTGTCGACGAATGCGGACGCGGCGACGCGCTTTGCGTCGTCCATCGAGTCGTGCAGACGGAGCATCGAATCGGCCGCGTCATCGGTCGCTTGCGCCGTGTGGCCTGCGACGTTCACAAGCACCTCGAGACGTTCGGCCACGCTGTGCGAGTGACCGGCCGTCGCGAGAAGCTCCTGGCCGAAGCCGCGCAACCCCGACTCACGGCCCGTCGTAAGCGCCGTGGTGAGGCGCTCGACGGACGTCGCCGTGTCGACGCCCATCGTGCGAGACGCGGCCCCTGCGACGCGTGCGAGCGCGTCGAGCTCCGTCTGTGTGAGGCGCACCTGCGACCCGAAAAACTGCTGCGACGCGTGCGCAAGGTTCGTCTCGTCGGTGAAGCGTCCCGCGGCGTCGGATGCGCGGTCGTAGTTCAGCCCCAGGGCCTGCGACGACGCGGTCAACGCCTGCTGCTCCGCGGCGAGGGTCGCGATGCTCTGCGCGACGTCGTCGACGTTCGACGCAATCGACGTCACGGTCGCGACTGCACCGCGCACACCGTCGAACGCGCCGCGCACCGAGCCCGCGAACTGGCCGAACCCCGACCCCGCGGACTCCGCTTTGCCCTTCGCGTTGTCCATGCTCTGCGCCGCCGCGTCCATGCTCTGCGCAAGCTGCGCAAGACCCTGCAACAGCGCCGGATCGACGGAGCCCGTGATCGGGAGAACGATGACGTTCGTTCCGCCGCTGCTCACTGCGTCACCGCCGCGTTGACGTTCCCCACGCGCGCCCCGTTGCGCAGCACCCGGTGCGTGATCTGATCGGTGATCTCTCGCACCGCGTCGGTGATGCTCCACGCGTCGGATGCGTCGAGGCGCACCACGATTGCCACGGTCGCGCGCGTGCGGGGCGTCGCGTTCACGTCGCGCCCCGCTGCGCCGCAAGGTACTTCACCGCGCGCTGAATGCTCGCCGCGGGGTCGTCACCTTCGACGACGGTCATGTTCACGTCACCGACGGCGACGTCACGCGCGACGAGTCCATCGCGGATGAGGGCCGCGACAATGGTTGATGTATCGGTCACGGCCTGGCCGTCGGCCGCGTCGATCTCGAGGGTGACGACGAGTGTGTTTTTCATGTGGCCCACCTATTCGGCGCGTCCGCGCCACCGAGCGTCCCTGTGCTGGGGTCTGCGACGTACGCCGCGACCGTGTGCTGCGTCGCCGTCGCGGCGGTGTACGGGGCGAATCGAAGGCACACGCGGTACTGCGACGCGGCGAGCGCCTCCCACGCGGCACCCGGCGCAGCGTCGAGGGTCACGCGCGCGCCGTTGCGCACGACGCGACAGCGCACCTCACCCGCGACGACGGACACGACGTCCGACACTTGCGTCGGATCGTCGTACTCGACGTCGAGGGTCATGATGACGGTGGCTTTCATCGTGGCTTCGCGGCGGCTGCCGCTTCGGTCTCTCGCTGCTTGCGTTCGCGCTCGACGATCGCGTCGTCGCTGTGCTGCCTGGCCGCTCGACCGCGCCGGTAGACGCGGAGGCCCACGTGGTCGACGGCCGTCACACCGCCGGGGAGCGCAGCGCGATCAGAGAGGCCCTCGTCGAGCCCTGCGAACCCCTCGACGACGCGGTCAACGAGCGGGTGCGTCGGGGCATACAGCGCGGCGAAGGGGCACGTGCGTGGCGCGAGCGATTGCCCGCGGGTCTTCTGCGCGGCGAGCGCCACGCGGCGCAGCGGGCGCTGTGGTGTGTCGGGAATGTCCTCGACGCGCTCGTACGGCGCGTGGCCTGCGCCGGGGCAGCGCCAGCCCTCGCAGAAGGCGTCCGCCATCCCGTCGTCTGTCGACTCGCCTGCGATGCGCGACTCCTCGCGCGAGTAGCAGCCGCAGAGGCTGCGGGCCGTGTCTAGAGCGCGAGCCGAGACGCCCCAGGCAACGGCCAGTAAGGGTCCACAGCGTCGGCCGTCACCTCCGCGCGACGGAGCGCGACGGCGCCCATCTCCCGCACCGCGTTGGCGCCGCAGAGCTTCGCGACCTCGGCGCTCCACGCAGCGGACGCGAGCGGGAACTCTGCGCCCGACGCGGTGACGAGCTTCGCCTCATGGCGCACGCCGGCAGCGTCGGCCACGGCGAAGCACGACGCGCGGAACGCACGGTCTTGCTGCGCCATCGGCGACGACGCCTCTTGCGCGTAGAGCAACGCCGCGAAGGGGAGCGGCGAGAGCTCGAACTGCGCGGGCGTCTTGCCGGGACGCACGAGCGCGGAGAGCGCCTCGCGGTCGGCGGGCGAGCGCGTGCGGGCGTACGTGAGCAGCAGCTCTTGTGCGTTCGGCAGCGCGCGGTTGAACGCCGGGTCGCCGGGGTCCATCACCTGCACCGCGGTCAGGATTCCGGTCTGTGTGTCGATGTCGGAAGCCATGTGCGATCAGCCCTTGAAATACGTGATGGGGCTGCGCGCGATGTCGCTGCCCGACGTGATCGTGGATTGCAGCGGGACGAAGGAGAGCGTGACGTAGATCAGCCCGTCGATCTCAGTCTCCGCCGGGGTCTTCGTCATGCGCAGCGCGGGCGTGTGGAAGCCGTCGAAGCGCTGCGCGGTGCCGGTGCCCTGCGCGGTGTAGAAGATCGCGCGGTAGGTCGTGTCCGCGTCGAAGCCGGTGTAATAGTCCGCGTCGAAGCGCAGCACCATCTCCACCATGTTCGGGTCTTCGCGGCCACCCGTCGCGACGGCGCTCGAGACCGTGTTCTCGTCCGAGCCGCACCGGACCGTCGTCCACTTGTTCGGGATGGTGACCTTCACGCTGCGCACGCACACGTGCGTCGGCGCGGTGGTCGCGCTCGCCGCGAAGAGGTACACGATGCCATCCCACCGGATCGACGCGCCCATGTCGTCGGCCGCTTCGGTGACGGTGATCGACAGGTCACCGGGACCGTCGGTCGACGTGGCCACGCCGTCGAACGCGAGCGTCGCGAGCTGGCCCATCTCCGCAGACCACGCACATTGCCCCACCACGCCGCGCGCGCGGCGCTGTGACACGGGGCTCGACGGCTCGTAGTACGCGGTCTCGACGGTGAGGGACTGCGTCTGCGCCTCGGCGCGGTAGAAGCTGTAGGTGTTCAGCACGAGGTCGCCCGCCGTGGGCGCTGCCGCGAGGTCGGGGCTCCACGTGATCGCGTCCGTCGACACCGCCGTGATGGTCCGCGGCTCTCCGTTGATGATCGCCATCTGCCCGACGACGAAGCGCGTCCCGTGGCCAGTGCCGACGGTGCACCCGCCGACGGCGGGCGACGGCGACGCGGCGACGGTGGATCCTGCGGCGACGTGTAGCCCACCGAGCCAGTGGTCACAGAGGATCGTGTGCGAGAGCGCGGACGCGTTCGACGCGTCGTAGGGTGTGGCGCTCGCGGTGAGGCGCGCGGGGACGGCCTTGACCTCGCACGAGAACTTCACCGGGGAGCCCATCTCGAGCCCGCGCACGGGCGCGTTCGGGTCGTGCCGGTAGAGCCCTAGGTCTTTCGACTGGAGCATCTGCACGACGCTGTCGCCCAACGGGCGCTGACGCCCGGAGAGCGCGAAGTGCACCAAGGTCGATGCCGTGGTGCCGTGCGTGGACTCGCGACCCACGCGGCAGATGATCTGATCCGCGAGGAGGTTCTTCTGTGCCATGGGTGGTGTGTCTCCGTCAGCCGTTGCGTCGTGCGATGGGCTGCGCGCGGCGCAGCGCCTGGAGGGATTGGCCGGTCATCGTGCCGGTACGCGTCGGGTAGCCGAGCGCGATCTTGCGTGCGACGTGCTGCGCTGTGAGCGGCGCGAGGTTCAAGTCGCCGCCGCCTGCCTCCCAGCGCTGTACGACGAGCTCACGCAATCCGAACGCGATCGTCGTCATCAGCGCGCCGGCGTTGGGGATCGTGCCGCCCGACGTGGCTTGCGCGAGGAAGCGGTCGACGATGCGCGTCGCAAGCCACCTGCGTGCGTAGTCGTTCACCGCGAACATGTCGCGCGCGGGTCCCGTGTTCGTGCCGAGCGTGAAGTAGCCGATGACCTCCGCGACGGTCGGCTGCTTCGGCGGTGCGCCCTTGCGCGGCTTGAGCGTGCGCGGCGGCTGCCGCGCTGTCGACGGGAGCTTGAACTCGACCGTCCATCGCGAGCCGAGCGCATCGGTCAGTTCGTTCACCCGCTGCACGAGGGCGCGCGCGCCGTTGAAGCGCGCCCCGCGGGGGAATGTCATCGAGAGGGGATCGCTCACGCAGCGAGCTCCCACGTGGTGAGCGGCGATATCAGCACCGTCACGAGGAGCGCGGTCTGCGACAACACAAGGCCGTTGCCAGCGTCTCGGACCGACTGCGCGCCGTCGGTCTCGTCGCCCGCGGACGCGATCTGCACGACCGTGACCCCGTTCGCGAGCGTCGTGTTCTGGTTCTCCGCCCACGTGAGTGCGCGCAAGATGACCTCGTGGTCGTCGCCCGCACGCCGGCGCGCGGCTTCGGTGCGGTCGCTGCCGTCGGTCGCGCTCACTTCGGGCGCGTCGAGGTCGTAGCGGTAGCCGACCGTGAGCGTCACGCGGAGCACCTGCGGAGCGCCCGACGTGTACTGATCCCGCGCGCGACCACGGCCCTCGTAGCGGACGGACACCGTGCGATCGGCGTTGACCGGCGGATACTCCGCGTCGCCCATCTCGGCGGCGAGCACGTCCGCGCGGAACGTGTCAGCGGGCACAGTGCGGCCGGTGCCCGCCGTGCCGGTCACGAGGGCGGCGACGTACTCGAGGATGGGCGAGATGGCGCGCGCCACGTCAGCACCTGTCCCAGCGGAAGGAGCGCCCCGCGCCGCGCTGGCCGTCGATTGGCGAGGCGGCGGCGATCAGCGCGTTGTACCGCTCGCGCCAGTACGCTGCGCCCTGCGCGTAGGTGTCAGCCGTGGCGTTCGGCACGCGACCCGTCGGGACATGCTGGAGCAGCGACTCACACAGGAGCGCGATGGTGAGCGCCACTTCCGGCGCGAGGAGATCGGCGGGCCGCGAGATGTCGACGTCGAGGATCCCGCGCAGTCGCAGCGCGATCAGGATCTGTCGCTTCGCCTCGACGCGGTATGCGTCGAGCGTCGTCGCGTCGAGCGAGCGCGTCGCCCGCGCGGCGTTGACCGCGCGCAGCGCCTCGTCTGCGAGCACGGACCCACACGGCCCGCGCACGTCAGCATCGGTCGAGTACGTCGTCGTCACGGCTTGAGCCCGCGCCTCCGGGGCCGCGACTCTTCCGCGGCGTCGGCGGTCGCATCGACGGGCGCGGCGTCTGCCGCTGCGTCGTCAGGAAGGGGATCGCTCCCCGTGGTCGCGACGGGTTCGGCGTCAGCGGCCACGGGGGCGACGGGCGGAGGGTCTGCGGGCGGGTCGGTCTCGACGATCACGGCCGTCGGGCCGATGAGCGCGACGATGTTCTCCGCACGGTACCGCACGACGGGGTCTGACAGCCCCTCGCGCCACATGAGGCCCGCGAGTCCGTCGGTCATCGTGCCCCAACGCACGCGCACCATGTCTTCCGGAGTCTTCATCGTCGCGCCCTTTCGTCAGTCGGTCACGCCGTCGAGGACGGCGATCTTGGCGGTGTTCGGCTGGAGGAGCGCGAGGTTCGCTTCCGCGCGCACGTCGACCGAGTTGGTGTCGCGCGCGATGCCGAGGTCAAGTGCGCGGATGCCGAGCGGCCCGTCCGCGATCAGCGCTGCGTTGACCGGCACATCGGCGTCGATGCGGTACGCGCCGCACAGTCCCTCGCCCTCGCCGAAGGTCGCGCACACGACCGCGCTGCACGTCGTGGTGGAGCCGCGAGTGCGGGTGATCGGCATGAAGTCCGACCGCAGCACCGGCACGCCGTTGTAGGACACCGTCTGGATGCCCTGGTACTCCATCATGGTCGCGCCGCCCGCCGCGCGCATCAGCGATGAGAACGCCGTGATGGTGCGCGAGCCGAGCACGAGGGCCTTCTTGGAGTTCGGCCCCTGCACGCTCACGAGGAGCCGGTCGAGGTCGCGCAGCGCGAGCGTCGACCCGTTGCCACCAGACTCCGCGTAGGGGTAGAGCACACGGCTCGTGCCCGCGAGCAGCGCGAAGATGCCGTCGAACTCCGACGTGCCGCCGGAGAACACGATGTTGCCGCGGCAGTCGGTGGCGATGGAGCCCACGCCGCGCGTGACCTCGACCCACTGGTCCACGTTGTACGAGTAGACCTTGACGGCCGCGGTGCTCGAGCCCGGCGCCGCGAGCACGACGCCGTCGCCGTAGTCGAGGTCGCCCGGCGCGCGGTAGTACCAGGTGTTCGTCGCGGTGACGAACTTGAGCTGGCCATCACCGCGCGAGGTGATCGTGTTCGGCCCGACGTTGGTGATCGATGCGCAGTTGGACGCCGTGAGCGCGGCGTTGCCGGTGATCGTGCCGGTCAGGTTCGTGTCGCCTGTGAGCGCCTTCATGCCGATGGCCTGCGACATCGACTCGAACGCGGCCTCCACGAGACGGCCCTTCGTGTCCGCGAGTCCGCCGGAGTCCGCCGCGTTGCCGCGGTCGACCGACTGCTGAACCTGCACGTATGCGAGCGGCCCGAAGACCTTGACATCCTTGTACCCCGCGTCCGCGGTGATCGTGCCGCCGCGCGCGGTCCACGACGCGGTCGGGTTCGCGATCTTGCGCGAGTAGCTGAACACATTGCCCTGGAGCTGCATCCAGGGGAGCGCGGCGACGAGCTGGTCCGTCTGGATCAGGGTGTCGATCGCCTTGAGGCCGACGGGGTCGGGGGTCTGCGCGCGAAGCTGATTGAGCGTGAGCGTTGCCATGTGTGATGTGTCTCCGTTGGTGTCACGGACACACGTCCGTGATCGTTGTCAGCGTCGGCCTTGCTGCGCGCGGATCTTGTCCGCGACGGCCTCGGCCATCGTTGCGTACTGCTTCGGCTTGCCGCCGATGCCACCGGCCCCGTGCTGCGCACCGGAGCCCGTTGCGGTCCTGAAAAACGCCTTGAGCTCCGTGTCGCGGAGCTTCGGGAACGCCGTCTCCACGGCCTCGTTGTCGCCCTCGGCGCCCATCCTGAGCATGAGCGTCTCGTTGCCGTGCCCGTCGTCGACGACGACCACGCGGTCTGCGATGGCGCGCTCGACGTACGGCACGAGGCCGGGGTTGGCGATGTCGGCTGCGATCGTCGCGGCGAGGCTCGACGCCTTGCCTGCGCGCATCACCTCGTGACGCTTCGCGCGCTCCTGCGCCGCGGCGGTCTTGTACCCGTTGAGCTCCGCGTCAAGCTTGTCGCGCTCGCGCTTGGCCTCGGCGGCGCGGCGCTGCTCCGCGCTCATCTTCGCCTCTTCGGCCTTCGCCTTCTCGGCCTCGTACTCCGCGAGCTTCGCGGCGAGGGCGTCGCGCTCGCGCGTCAGCGCGGTCTCGACCTCTTTGATCTTCGCCGTGTGCTCGGTCTTCGTGTACGTCTTCTCGGCGGGCTTCGGGGCGGCGTTGTCGCCCATGCCGGACTGCGTCTCGTTCGTGCTCGTGTCGGTGTCAGCCACGGTGTCTCCATTCGCCCCACGCGTGGTCGCGGGGTAGTGGTGCGCGAGTGGTCCTAGCGGGTGCGTCGGGCTCGCGCGGGTGGGTGCTTCAGCTCTGGCGGGTGCGTCGAGCGTCGGCGCGGTGGTGCTGCGCGCGTTACTGCGCGGCTGTCATCGGTACGGTGTCAGCGGTCGCGCCGGTCGCAGGCGGCAGCGCGTCGATCGCGGCGGCGACATGCTGCGCGGCGTCGGCCTTCGTGAGCGCGGCGACATCGGCATCGCGCATCGCGTCGATCTGCTCGGTGATCGTTGCCATCGTCGCGTCGTCGGCTTCAGGGAAGAGCATCCGCGCGATGGCCAGCCGCGCCTGTCGCACGGCTTCCGGCGGGAACTGCGCGCGGACTTTCTCGTCGATGATCGCGAAGTGCGCGCCGAGGTCTTCCTGAATGCCGCGCGCATCGAAGCGCGTCGGGTACTCGACCGCGACACCGGCGACCCCGTCGGCGCGTCCGGGGCGATCCCATCGCGCGACGATGTCCGCGAGGTCGTACTCGAATCGCGTCAGTTGCCGCACGAACGACTGGAGCACCGCGTCGGTCTGCGCGAAGTCGTACGCGCGGGCGATGCCCGACGCAGCGTCACCGCCCGATGCGTCCGCCTGCGGCCGCTGCACCTTGGCGGCGGCGTAAATCGCGCGGACGATCTGCTCGGATCGGAGCGCGTACTGTACCGACACGTCCGACGCGGGCGAGACGAACGACGGCGCGGTCGCGCCGATGCTGTACGTCATGCCGTTGTTCGTGCCAATCGCGAGATTGTTGAGCGCGTTCGGGTCGTCGGAGTTGACGACGAGCATCGTAAAGTTGGAGTTCGCGAGGTGGTGCGCGTACTCCGACTCATTGCTGAAGAGCGCGAGGTTCTGCCCCACGACGCCGTAGACCTGCGAGAGCCCGTAGAGGCAGTCTGCGTCAAGGGGATCCTGCCATCGCAGGATCGCGACCGGCACGCGGCCGAGGCCGTGCGCGCCGCCCTCGAGCGCGTCGACAGCCCATTGATCGTCCGGTGCGTCGTCGGGCTTCGTCAGCCGTACGTGCGCCCATTCGGCGCGCGTCCAGATGGTGAACTCCTCGACACACGTCTCGCTGTCGTCGGCAGGGTCTTCCTCTTCCCAGCATGAGCCGAGACGAATCCAGTCGAGCGCGCCATCGCGACCGATCTGCCAGTCACGCACCTCGTCAGGGTCGAGCCTGCACACGCGCGTCCCCGGCCGAATCGGCGACGCATCCTGCGGGCGGTCGACGAGCGCGGCGCACCACCCGAAGAGCTGCGCGCGCTGCGTGGTCGCGCTCATCCATTCGTCGATGTCGGTGCCAGTGCCGGTCACGTCGGACCACCACGTCGCGACGGGTCCGCCGTCGGGCGCGGTGCGCTTCGGGCGACGGCGCGCAAGGTGGCCGTGATATACGTCGACCACAGGGGCTACGTGGTTGTCGTACGCGCTGCGGTCCGCGCGTGACGCGAACGACTCGTTGGACTCGCGCGTGAATGGAACGAGGTACGTGTCGCGGAGACTGACACGCGGCGTCTCACTGTTGCCGGCGCGCGCTTCCCACGTCGATGCGGCGCGCATCGACCGTGCGAACCCGCCCGTGCCCTGGTAGGCGTCGCGCGCGATCCGCCACCACTGGCAGCCGAGCTCCCCCTTGCGCGCGTCGTGCTCGTCGCGCAGGAGTGCGCGCAGCGTCTTCACGTCGCGCGGGAGTCGCTCGTGCAGGGCTGCGGGTGCGGTGGTGTCTGCCATGGTGTCAGAGGCCAGCGACGCGGCCCGTGGTGACGGTGGATGCTGCCGTGCCCGCGACGGCCCACGCGTGCGCGAGCGCGTCGACGTCGTCGTCTTCCCGATCGCCCATGCCCGAGAAGCCGGTCACGACGCGCACGAACGCGGCGAGGTCTTCGTCTGTCGTGGCGATCATCGTGCGAGCGTCATTCGGGACGCGGATCCGGCCTGCGTTCCATGCCGCGGCGGAGGGCTGCGACCGGATGAACTTGTCGCCCGTCGCGGGCACGTAGCGAACCACGATGCCGGGGGCGATCTTGCGGAGCGACTCACCCAGCGCCTTGCCGTCGCGCGTCGCTTCGATGTGCAGCGGCGTGCCGCCGAAGGAGCGCTGCCACGCAAGCACCTGCGGCGCGGCGTGCTCGGGTCGCAGCTTGAGCCGCAGGACACCCGCGAGGTCTGCGACGTGCTGCGGCTTGCGCTGCCCCGTCGCGTCGTCGTGGACGTGCTCCGTGCGCACCGCGAGGGCCACGAACACACTGTGATTCGACTGCGGCCCGTCGGTGCCCGCGGGGTCAGCGCCGATCACGAAGCGAGCGCCCGCGGTCTGCGGCGCACCGCACCGCACGGGCTGCGAGTACACGACGCCGCCGCGCGGTCGGGGCTGCCCCTGGTAGATCGACGCGGCATCGTACGGCCCGACGGACACGAGCCGCGCGCGCGCATCGTCGACCGTCCAGCCTACCGCGGTGCCGTCAGGCAGCGTGTCGCGTGGCCAGAGCACGCTGTCGCCGTGATCGTCGGCCACGCGCTCGCCGCGCTCGTTGACGTGCGCGAGGAACGGCAGCGAGACGTGCTCCCATCCCATCCCCGCGCAGAGCTCGCCGCGCTGAATGCGGCCCGACGGGTCGTCTTCGTGCCACCGCGTCGAGGGGACGATGATCGACCCGTCCGCAGGGAGGCGCGGGATCGCGACGGACGTGATCCAGTCGGCCACGGTGTCGCGGCGATGCTGCGACTCCGCTTCCTCGCGGTTCTTGAAAAAGTCGTCGAACACCAGCACGCGAACGGGGTTGCCGCCGAGTCCGCCGCCGATGCCTGTGAAGATGCACCCGCCGCCCTGTGCGGTGCGCCACTCCTCGAGCGTCACGCGGTCGGAGTCCCACCGGAGCGCACCCGCCGCGAGGGCCACGCGCTGTGCATCGAGGCTCTTGCGGGTGGCCTGCTGCTGCGAGAATGTGACGTACGCGAGCGGCCACGTGGGGCGTCGCTTGAGCACGTACGCGAGTCCGTGCGCCGACGTCGTCGTCTTGCCGTGCTGCGCCGGTACGTCGACGAGCGCCCGAACGCGCTCCCCCGCGGCGATGCGGTCGAAGAGGCGCGTGAGCGGCGCGAGGTGGTGCGGCGTCAGCAGGTGTGGCGATGCGCGCGGGATGAAGTCGAGAAGGCGTTCGCTACGGGTCTTCGCCCGCCGCTCCCTCTCCTCGAGGAGCGCCAGCATCTCCAGCCGCTGCGCCCGCGGCATCGCCCGCAGCGCCTGCGGTGAGAGCTGTGAGACGGGCGTCCACGTCATCATCGGTAAGGTGTTCCAGCGACACGCGGTCGACGTGGTCGCCGCTGATCTTGCGGCGGATCAACTCGATCTCCGCGCGCGTCTTCGCCCGCGTGAGCCTCGCGAGCTTCTGCGCGTCGACCCGCGCGGCGACCTTGTCGAGCGCTGCGACGGCGTTCGTCTTCGCGTTGAGCAGCGCGGCCACGTCCCGCGGCTCCATGCTGGGGCTGCCGGCCGTCGTCTGCGAGAGCAGCGAATCCACGAGCGCGACGGAGCCCCGCAGGGAGCGTCGCCCCTCGCGTAGCCCGCGGTCGCATGCTTCCGCGTGGCGCGTCCGATTGCGCCCGATGCGCTGCCGCTTGAAGTAGTCGTGCAGCGTCTGGTGTGCGACGCCCGCTGCGGCGGCTGCTTCACGCACGCTGCCGGTCTCCGCGTACACGCGCGTCGCCGTCTCGACCTGCGTGGCGGTGACCCGTGGCCCGCCCATCACGCCGCCTCGCGCCCCTCGAGCACCCGCAGCCGTGCGGCGTGCGCGTCGAGTTGCGCCGCGTCCGTCACGTACCCCGGTCGCCCGCCGCGTGGCCCAGCCGTGCCCTGCGCCGTGTGCGGCCACGAGG
>OFQY01000681.1_pt1 | contig 12412 bp, 27 predicted proteins | sample 1542991 | NCBI WGS metagenome assembly OFQY01 (sample SAMN07774224, study PRJEB24372) | wastewater metagenome | isolation source: Exp Tend VB 10WW | collected 2016-02 | reverse complement strand
CGGCGATTGCGGCATGATCGGAATTGCTGGGGCCGCAGGCTCTTGCAATGTGAAAGGTTAAACCAATGATCTACATTCAAGACTGTTCTGCTCTCGATTGTTATGGGCCATTTACTTGTGAGTTCGATGCCCATAACTTCGCTAGTATCCGCGAGATAAGCGCGTACCAAATGCTATCTCAGGATGATGTTGAGACCGAACATTTGATTGAGCGTGGCTATGTTCACAAGCCTAGCTGAGCTTTGTTAGGCCGCATTCAACATTAACCCTCGGAGACCTTCCCATGTCTATACGCAAGATCGGTGGCATTCGGTTTCTTCGGATTGGAAGGTATCAGTTTAGCTTCTGCGTGGTCAGGACTAAGCCGATTGCAGTCAGCGAGTTGGGGGAGATAGCCAATGCCTAAGCCATACTCCGCCACCCATCGCCTTCGTGAAGGCAAGTATGTTGCACGGAAGATCGTGCCGGTGTATAATCCAGCCTCGGCCAATGCAGATGACTCCGGCTGGGTTTATCACAAGTTCTATCTGCATCCGACCAAGGGATGGCGTAAAGCCTGAGCTTTGTTAGGCCGCATTCAGCGTCAGTAGGCAACGCCTCTCGAAACGTGTAATAGGAGAAACTAATGGCCGATCGAATCAACCTATCTATCCATCCCCGCAACTGGCCCGAGCAGTATTGCCCCGGCCGGGAGAAGTCTACCCGGTGCACTAAGCCGCCGAGGCGACAGCGAGCTAAGGATTTTGTAACCAAGCAAGCATCAGCCAAGTCCTGACGGAGCAAGCTAATGAATTACGATCTTATCAAGGCTGATCCAGATTGGGAAATTGACGGAATAGCTTATCGTCAACTTGCTAGCGATAATATAGCCAAGCAAGTTCTAGCTTCGCCACGTAATGAAGGATGCTCACCATTCTATTGGTTTCGGCTGGCTAATGGTGATCTTATTCTTGGCGTGTATCCTCAGGCAGATACATATATGGAAACCGAATCAGATAGAAGCATCTGACAATTAATCCATGTGGCTGGTAACCCCAGCCACATCAGTTAGTTGTCCGGTAACGCGGAATTGCCGCCAAACTTTGTTAGGCCGCCAAAAGGAGACTTCCATGCGAATGTTTGTTATCATGAAAGGCGATGAAGCTATGGCTCGCCATCAATGCGCCAAGCGTGGGATACTCATCAATGAGATTGAAGTTCTACCAACCGAGGTAAGATTTCAATCGCCGTTGATTGATCGCCCAAAGATCATCGATTGGTATTGCGAGGACGCAGGTTTCGCAAAGCTAGTTCAGCCCGGTGAACTACTTTGGTATACGGTGAAGGAATAAGCCAATGAACCTATTCGTAACTTCCCTATCCCCAACGCTAGCCGCCCAATCCCTATGCGACATCCGTCTTCGCAAGATGATCCTCGAAACCGCGCAGCTACTCTGCACAGAACTTCGCCGCCGTGGGGCAGACTATATGCCCTATCGGCCGACTCATCCTATGCACCCGGTTACCCTGAGCCTGCGCAATGACGCAACGCTACTCTGGGTTGAAGAATACTTCATCGAGGCACACAATGAATACATTCACCGTTTTGCTAAGCAGCACAAGTCATTTATCGATTGCTACCGTAAAGTGGAGATGGCCATTGGCCGACTCTGCAACCTCAAAGCCTCCGGCGCAACCTTTGCTAACTGTGCCCGTAACGACAGTCTGGGTTTAGACTTCACTCATACCCACATAGTTTACGCTTATCAACTATACCTCAACGCTCGCTGGGAACGTGACATTCGTCTTCCCCAATGGACAAACCGTGGCGCTCCAGCTTGGCGTTTCAATTTCGCCGAAAATTCCGCTTGACGCCGCCGCCGCAATCGGGTATACTATAGGAACAATCGGAGGAGGATAGGTCAATGTCCGAACTTAAAATCCTTGGTCGTGTAATTGGAACCTATGAAGGCTGGGACGGTGAACCCGGTGATAATATATGGTTCTATGATTTCATTCCTGCAAAGGGGATAAACATTCCCGAATGCGATTGCTTATATTTCGAGGAAATTGAAGGCTACATTAAATGTGGCACTGCAATTGAAGAAATCACTAACACATACGATGTAATTGAATTGCTAAAAGATGTTCCCAGAAGTTGATTCTCCAAGCAGTAGGGAGTGCCCCAGCCTCCCTATCCTTGGGCAATCGCCCACTAGGACGTGACATAGATTGGCGATGCACGAGACTTCGGTCATAGCGTGCTATCCACGACCAATAGCTCCCGCCTAGCTAACCCAGAGAAGGAAGCATTATGGCTACCTTGAATGTCCCGATTACCAAGGCAGGCGCTGCCCTGAGCGTTGATACCGATGCCCTGCCGGAAGAAGCCTTCCGCGCAGTTGTTGAGGCTGGCCTCAAGGCTCTCCTCAACCTCGGTATGTCAAAGATTCTCACCAAGGGCCTCGAAGGCGATAAGCTTTCCGAAGCTCAGGCTGCGGCTCTCGCCAAGGCCACTGAGAATCTTGACAACCTCAAGGCTGGCAAGGTCAAGCGTGGCCGTTCCACTGCCAAGGATGCCAATGGTAACAAGGTTTCTGGCCCGGTCATGACCGAAGCCCGGCGCCTTGCCAAGGAAGTCGTTAAGAACGAAATCCGCGCCGCTGGCATGAAGATCAGCCACATTGAAGCCTCGGTCATCACCAAGGCTGCCAATGAACTGATCGCTGCTGACCCGTCCTTCATCACGAAGGCCACGGAAAACCTCGAAGCTCGATCGCAGGTTAAGACCACGATCAATATTTCGACCCTCGTTCACGAGTCTCCGAAGCTCGTTGCCAAGGCCGAGAAGGCCAAGGCCGAGCGTAAGACGCAGTTGTCGGCCAAGCAGGCCGGTAAGGTTGCGCCTCGGAAGTCCCGTGACGCTGGTGCGAATGCGAACTAAGGTTTGATGCTGGGATGGGGTGGAGCATTCACCCTCTTGATTATCCCACACTAGGCTGAGCAATAAGCCGTAATGTCAGGATCGGTGCGACGAGCAATGACAAGGATGCTTAGGATCACCTAGCAAACCCACGGGGATGGACTACGGCCCATCCTCTTGCCCACAGACAGGGGAAGTTGACACCGCGTCACATAGTCCCCAGTAAACCGAAAGGTACAGCCAATGACGACCGATGCAAACATCACCCAGAGCTTCATTGAAATGGTGGAAGCCTACAAGGCCAAGCCGGAGCTTGAAGCAGAAATCAATCGGCTTAAGCAAGACGTTGATTTCTTCGAGCGTAATCTTCGCATTGAAGAGGATGTCTCCCGTGGCCTTCGCGAAGAGCATGCCAAACTTATGGCCGAACTTGCGGAGGTTAAGACGCAGCGCGATGACGCCATGTTTCGCAATCTCGAACTTGAAGAACTCAAGGACAAGGTTGGGGGACTGGTTGGACAGGCTCTTGGGCTCTTTAAGTCATCTAGCCCGGAACCTACACAGCCTGTGACGGTGGCAGAGCCAGAGCCTTTCACCGATGCGCATCCTGTTTGGAAGCCTGTTAGTGAAATGCAGCCTGATGCCGCAGGCCCTATCATGCCTCAGAGCGTTGAAGCCAAGCCCGCTGATACGTCCATCTGGCCTGTTGGCCCGATTGATCCGGTTGTGGTTGAGCCGCAGCCTTTGGTCCAGCCTGAGCCGGCCCCGCAGCCTTCCCTGTCTCCCGGTGAACCCGATGGCTGGGAACGTGGCAAGCCTTACAGCTACAAGCCGTGGTACATGAACGACGCCGAGTGGATTTCCCGAGGCGGATTTGGTCCGGCAAAGGACGAACTCGCAACAGACACCGCTTGGCAGTTCTAGTTCTATGACCTTGGGGGCGGTGTGCGAACGCCCCCAATACATAGCACTAGGAGGCAAGCATGACCATCACCAATATTCGCTGGTCCTACTTCTGGACCCCTACCGACTGCGGAACCGAAATCCTCTACCACCGCGACGGCATACCCTCCTGCACCCGAGTCCTTCACGAACTCACAGACTTCGCTAGCGTTGCGCGTTTTCTCTTCCTCCTACCCTGAGCCTGCCCAATGTCAGCGACGTATAGCCCATCCGCTGCTCCAGCCAATGCCCTGCTAATGTGGACAGATGGCCGATCGATCTACATAGAACTCCCCACGCGCGAAGGTCTTCCGCCTTGTGTCCTATCCTTTCGCCTCTCCGAGCAAGGTCTATCCAAGGCCTTAGCTATCCTCTGCAAACATGCCGATGTCGCAGGCGAACCTGTCATCGCCGCGCCAATGCCCCGCAAGGACTACGTTGGCACAGTCGCGCAGCATAGCATGGCCGAAGCTATCCTACGTAAAATGCGGATAGTAAAATGACCACCGATTCCGCCCTAGTCTCCCTCGCCGCCTCTGGCTACACCCTAGGCTCTCTCTCCCAATCCCCGCGCGGCTGGGAAGTCATCCTCTGGTCAGGTCCGATCGGTTATTCTACCTATGCCGCCGCAACTGCTAATTCACCTGCGCTTGCAATCTCCGCCGCCATGCTTCACCTGCGAACCACCGGCGGCACTGAACTCGACAGCAACGCACCAAAAATCAAACTAGACCTGCAATCATTCCTCGCCAACATTATCCCACCTGCTGAACCAATCAAAAGGAGAATCTAACATGGGCCTTTCCGTCGGTTCCGGTCGAGTTGGTAAAACCACCGGCCACCCCTCTGAAATCATCCGGATGCTTCGCGAAATCCGCATCGAGAAATCCGTATCCTTAATCAACCTCGCCATCGACACAGACCTGCATGAAAACAGTCTCTCCGATTACGAACGCGGTATTCGCGAGCCATCAATTCTAACCGTAGAACGCTGGGCGAAGTCCCTCGGCTACGAGCTAGACCTGCATCCGATTGGAGAATAGCCAATGTCTAAATACTCCACCACAGCCGGCATTCCCACCCGCGGCGACGCCTTTTCCAAACTAATCCACCATCTCAATGAAGCCGCCGATCAAGCCTCAGTCCTATCACATCTTCATTCAACCGAAGACTCCGAAATGGACAAGCTCACCGCCAAAGGCTGGCTTGGCATCCATGAACTGCTCCTGCGCACTCGTGCGCAGATCACCAAGCTTGCTATGAATAAGTTTCAATAGGAGCCCACCCCATGACCGACGATATTGCCCGGCTGCGGGCGCTGGAAGCTGCTGCGTCCGCTGGACCTTGGGAGCTTGACGAACTGGATAAGAACGGTCAGCGCGTCATCCGGCAAGAACACATTGAACTTGCGACATTCTGGCACCATTCCGTTGGCTCGATTGAAAAGGAAATGGAGGCCAACGCAGCGCTTACAGTCGCCATGCGCAACGCCCTCCCCTCCCTTCTCGCCCGGATAGAGGCGCTGACGGTGGAGCGGGACCAATGGCAATCTCGTGCACAAACAGCGTGGGATCAAATGGACGCTGACATGCGACGTTCAATCGAAACCGCCATCGCAGCCTTGGAGCCGGAGGTTCCCATGAGTGACGCGATCCAGCAAGAGCGCGACCGCTTGGCGAGAATATTGGAAGCCGAAGCATTAAAGCGGTCGCCGCTCACCGACAACGGCGTAACGCAGCGCGTCACCTACGCAATTGCGGCGCGCATCGTCAGACGTGGGCGGGCGCTCACTGACAGGGAGAAACTGGAAAACCTAATGCGCGGTCTTGAAGACATTGAAGACGACAAAGCTCCAACAAAATAAATCTCTCCAGCTCAATTTCCTTCTTGCCCTCGCCAGTTAAATCGGGTATAATCAGAGACAATCGGAGCTTAGCCAATGGGCACCATTTCAATTCGCATCGTCACCGATCCAGACTCCCGTCCATTCGGCGACGGTTCAATGCTAGACACCTGCATCAATCCTCAGTTCAACGGTGTATTCCCAGACGACCCCGGCTTGGGAATTGTTTCAGAAAGGAAAGCCAATGACCGAATCGTTGCCACCAACTCCCCAGCAATCCGCAATTCTCGAAGCGGTGAAGACAACAAACGATAACCTCATGATCGTAGCCCGCGCCGGAACGGGCAAAACCACGATGCTCTCCATGATCGATTCCGCCCAGCGCTCCCTCCCAGCCCTGCTAATCTGCTTCAACAAATCCATCGCCACCGAAGCAGAACGCCGGATGAAAGCCACCACAACAGTCCGAACCTTTAACTCTCTCGGCCACCGCATCTGGGCAGACTATTGCTCCAAGCGTCTGACCCTGAACAAGAATAAAATCCGGGACATCTTCAAGCAACTTGTTGATGACTCCCCTCGCAACGATCGCAAACACATGTGGAGCCTTTATGACCAAACCACTCTCGTTACCAACATGGCAAGATCAATTGGTTATATTCCCGAAGGCCACGCAAAGGTTTCAAAGCGGCTTTGTACATTCAGCGATGTTGAACGCCGCATGGATGAAACTATCCTTCCCGGAGTCCAATACCTCGTTGACGAAATCCTCACCGAATCAATCCGCCAAGCCTATGAAGGCGTAATCGACTTTACCGATCAAGCCTACATGCCTTCACTCTTCGGCGGCAACTACCCTTCATTTCCTTTGGTCATGATCGATGAATACCAAGACCTATCTCCTGTCAACCGTGCGATGGTCGCCAAGCTCTGCCGACATTCTCGCCAAATCGGGGTCGGCGACGAAGCCCAGTCCATCTATGAATTCCGCGGTGCCGACACCAACGCGATGCCAGATGCAGTCGAGCAATTCTCTATGGAAGTCATGCCTCTGTCTGTCAGTTTTCGGTGCCCATCCAACATCACCGACAATGTGCGCTGGCGAGTTCCGGACATTCGGGCAAGTCGCGATGGAGGAAATGTTATTCATGGGTCAGTGCATGACATTAATACTGCCTCCACAGTCATCTGCCGATACAACGCTCCGCTTGTCCATCTTGCCATGGAACTCCTACAGCAAGGTCGCAGAGTCGATGTGGCGGGAGTGGACATTGGGGCGAAGATTATTCGCCTACTCGGAAAGCTTGGCGACGACTCTCTCCCCCAACCCGCCGTCCTATCCGCCATCGACGACTGGCAAGCCGAGCGAGAATCTCTAGATTCCAAAACCGCAGCCGACACCGCCGAATGCATGAAAGTCTTCGCTCGTCACGGCCGAACCCTCGCACAAGCAATCGCATACGCGAAGCACATCTTCGAAGCCCAAGACGGTGAGATTCGCTTCATGTCGGGGCATCGATCTAAAGGCCTAGAATTCGACCGGGTTTATCATCTCGATGCACATAAAATAAAAAATACACCGCAGGACCTAAACCTAAAATATGTCGCAGACACGCGTACAAAAGATACGTTGGTGTACATATCTTCGGAGCATTGATATGGGTAAGACCGGACCTAAACCACATAACATCAAACACAATAAAATTACAAAAGAAGAAGCTATTAAATTAGGTGCATCAAAAAGCACTTATTATGGCATTAAATCTGGAAGGATATGGAAACAAGCATGATCGACACCCGAACTAAAGATACCCTGATCTACATCTCATCTGATAGGAGACACTAACCTTGGCCCTAACCGACGCAATCGCCGCCTATGACGACTGCGAGAAGCTTTTTGACCGTGCCATCTCCAACCCGAAAGGCATCCGTGCCTGCCTCGGCCTCGGCGAACCCGGTAAGAAAGCCGCTCACTACCTTCGTATGCGCCTGAACCACTATCGTCAACTCCAGCGCCGGGAGTCGATGAAAATCTACGACCGGACTGACCCCAAGTACGGCAAATCCCTCTACGACCGATTCTTCGTGCGTCTAGCCGAAGATGATGCCGGTGAGTGGTGGGTTTACATCGACCCGGCCGGGCAGGAATCACTCATCGTAGCAGTCGAGGAATTGGAATGAAACCGCAACTTCTAGAAGAACTCTTCGAGCGAGCCCTAGCCGAAGAAATCGGATTAGTAATTGAATGCAACAATCCACACCAGATGTCATTGAAAGCACATGCCTTTGCTAAAAATGTATCTCGTTATGAACCAATAAACATCTGTGTACCGACAATTCCAGACACCATCATGCTCGTCAAACGAACCGTGAGTCTCCACAATGTCGAAGCTCCATCGAACGAACATCAACCTCTATGAGTCCGACGTTCTTTATCTTCAAACCATCTTCGGCCACGGCTGGACCAATCAAGTCCGAGATATGGTAGCGAAGAAAGTAAAGGAGATTAAGAAAACCCGGTATGAAGCTAACATCGGCGTGGAGGAATATAGCGATGAGTAACGATTTGGACTTGCTTATGTCCCGGATGGAAGAAATCAACGCCAAAGCCGCGACCGAACTAACCCCAAACGACATAGACATCATCATCGAATACCACCGCCGCCAACGCTCCCGCAAGGCCTCTGGCGAAAAACCAGTGAAACCTGCGAGCATTGATATCTCGTCAATCATGACCAAACTTACCGCCAAGCCTGCGGCCGAGCCGATCAAGAGGAGGATTTGATGAAGCGACAGAGCAAAGCTGAGGAAGCTCTTAACAAGCAAATTCGAATGCTTCAAGACAAACAAGATAACTTAAGAAAAACTCGCGAAGCAATCGAAAACCAAATGCTTGGTGTATCATTTATTCTGCAGCAACTTCTCGATGAAGTTCAAGTTATGAAAAATGTTCGTATTGCTGCATCCGAACGACTTTCAAAAGGTTGACTCCAATGACCAACATTCTTGATCCAGATCACAACGAATATCTTAACGATGGCGTTTATGTATCATATGACGGCTATCAGATTTGGCTGGCTGTAGACAATCACGCCAATAAAGTAGTTGCATTGGATAGTGATACATATGCAGCTCTAAAAGCCTATGTTGAGCGCCTTAAAGCTGTTAATCAAGAAGCCTATGTCGCTCGGGAGGCACTCAATGCTTTTTAATGAATCTTACCTCACCCACGGTTCCGCCTCCCCATTCCTACCCGGAACCAAAATTCAGTATGCTTACGATTCAACTTCTCTCGGTATGCTCAAGACATGCCCACGACTGTATCAATACACAATGATTGATGGCTGGGCCAGCAAGGATGAATCTGTTCATCTCACCTTTGGCATTCATTATCATTCTGCTTTGCAGAACTATGATATAGCTAAGGCTACTGGCGCCAGCCACGACGAAGCCATGCACTCCGCCATCACCCAAGCCATGCATGACATAGAAGGATGGGAAGTTGACCGCGACAGCAAAGCCGGAAAGTACAAGAACCCTGAGACTCTCATTTCTCTGGTGGTCGGGTATCTTGACCATTACGAAGATGACCCCGCGGAGACATATATCAAGTCCGATGGAACCGCCGCGGTAGAGTTGAGTTTTCGGTTTGAGCTTGATTGGGGGCCTGAATCAGCAGGCCATTTATCTGATTGTGCAATGCATAATGCACCTGCAATGGAACCGGAACCATGTGATTGTGGTAAACAACCCTACCTCCTCTCTGGCCACCTAGACCGGGTCATCAATTTCAACGACCATCTTTTCGTCCTCGACCACAAAACCACAACCACAACTCTCTCTGACTACTACTTCAACCAATACGAACCTTCGAACCAAATGACCTTGTATTCCCTCGCCGGGGCCACAGTTCTCGACGCCCCGATCAAAGGCGTCTGCATCTCCGGCGCGCAGATCATGCTGAACGATCCCCACCGATTCGTTCGCCGGTTTACCTACCGCACTCCGGATCAACTCGACGAATGGCTCATGGATCTGCGCTTCCACCTTGCCAATGCTGAACACTATGCCGCCGTCGAATACTGGCCAATGAACGATGTATCATGTGATAAATTTGGAGGTTGTAAATTTAGAGGTGTGTGTTCTAAATCACCGCAAGTACGCGAGATGTTTCTTAAAACAGATTTCGTAAAATTGGAGCCAGAACAGCGTTGGAACCCCTTATCTGCGCGTTGAAGGATGAAATCCATGAAAGAGCAACAATTCACTATCGAACTAATCCGCCAACTTTTTGATTATGATCCTGAAACCGGATATATAACTAGAAAGATTAGCTATGGCCGTGCGATACAAGGGCAAATATTTAATGACGCCACTAACATATCTGTTCTTGGTGTCCACTTACGAGCTAATCGACTTGCGTGGGCCTTGCACAATGGTAGCTGGCCTCCAGAAGGTTATTGGGTGGATCATAAAAATGGCATAAAAGCTGATAATCGTATTGCCAATTTACGCCTTGCAACGCCAACCCAGAATCAACAGAATAAAGCCGGTTCTGGTCAGTATGCAAAAGGTGTTACTTGGCGGGATAGAAAAACTAAGCCTTGGCAAGCCAAGATTCGTGTTAAAGGTGAACGTATTCATTTGGGTTCATTTGAAACACATGATGAAGCCGCAGAGGCTTATCAACAAGCTGCACTTGAACATCATGGTGAGTTTGCGTGTTATGACTGACACCATTCCTAGTTGGCTTCGATACCCGCCAAATTGTTGTGAAACTTGTGTAGGATGGCAACGTATAAGTGAACATACCGGCACTTGCCAGAAAGACAACGCTCTGGACGTAGCTACCATCACCGACTCTCGCTATCGCTGCCCCTCGTTTTACAGGAAACCTGACGATGCCCTCCCTCTCAACCCACCAATCCAATAGCTTCACCAAACTCCTGCTCCTCGGCGATGCCAAATCCGGCAAGACCGGCTCGCTTGTCTCGCTCGTCAAAGCCGGCTACCGCCTTCGCATCCTTGACTTAGACAACCTTCTTGATATACTTAAATACAAAATCATCGAGGAGTGCCCCGACAAGCTCGATAACGTCGAGTTCCGCTCGGTCCGAGACAAATACAAGCCTGGGCCGGGTGGCACCATGATCGACGGCAAGCCGAAAGCTTGGACCGAATCCCTGAAACTCCTGAACAACTGGAAGTACACCGATGAAACTTCCGGGGAGGAAATTGACTATGGAAGCCCTGCTGACTGGGGTACCGATACCATTCTTGTTATCGATAGCTTGTCTCGCTGGTGTGACGCTGCTTATGATTTCCATGAAGCCATAATTCCCCGCGGCAAGTCCGGCGATTACGACGGCCGCGCTGTCTACGGCAATGCCCAAGACGACGTCGAAAAGCAAATCGCGATGCTGATGTCCAACACCATCCGCACCAACGTCATCGTCATCGCTCACGGAACCTATATGGACCTGCCGGATGGCACTAAGAAAATCTTCCCTCAAGGCGTCGGGCAGAAGCTCTCGCCGAAAATCCCGCAGTACTTCCCGAATTACGTTCGCTACAAAAATAAATCCGGGAAGCGTACAATCCAGCTAGAGTCCGATGCCATGATCGATTTGGCCAACACTCGACCGAATGCCCTGAACAAGGAACTCCCGATCGAGACTGGCCTAGCTGACTTCTTCGCAGCGTTGCGTGACACGCCTGTGCAGGAGAAACCAAAGTCTGTCACGTTGATTCGCAAAGCTTAACCAAGGAAACCAACCATGAACGACAAGCCCAATTTCTCTTCGATTCTGGATGAGGCGCCAACCGAAGTCGATCGCCCGAAGCCCCTTCCCGCTGGTACCTACCTCTGCGTAGTCGCTGGTCCGGCCGAGTACGGCAAGTCTTCCAAGAAGGGCACCGACTTCGCGATGTTCACCCTCAAGCCCTTGCAGGCCGAGGATGATGTTGACGAAGATGAACTCGCCGAAGCCAATGGGATCGAAGGCAAGACACTCCGCAACACCTTCTACCTTACCGAGGACGCAGTCTACCGCCTTGACGAGTTCCACCAGCATTGCGGCATCGACATCTCCAAGCCGCAGTCGCGGAAGACTCGGAATGACGAAGTTGTCAACGCACATGTTCGGGCGGTGGTGAAGCATCGGACGAGTGAGGATGGCTCGCGGATTTATGCTGAAATCGCGCGGACGCTGAGCGCAGACTAACACCAACCGGGAGGGGTTTCGGCCCCTCCCAACTTTGGAGAGAGCCAATGTCCCCAGAAGAATATTGCAGATCGGAGATTGTTCAGATTGTAGTAACTAAACAAGATGGCAAATATAAAGTGACACTCATGAGTCGTACTGCAACAGAAGATGTACTTGAGTACGAACGCACAGGTACATTGCTCGAAGAGTTCGACGTAGTAATTTCCCATCTAGTTGATCAATGAAACCTATCATCCTCCTCGGCGAATTTCGATCCGAAATCGATGTTCGCCTGAACTCAGATTTCCTCGGCGGACCCGGCGCGGAACTAATCCGTATGCTTGGCGAAGCCGGGGTGATCAAACTCAGCTGGGCCGATCGGGATTACCTCCATACCTACTACTCCAAGTCCGATCCCTCTGCCCTCAAAGCCATCTGGGGACTACACCCAGAAGTCCACCGGCTCAACGTGTTTCAAGTCCATCCGCCCAGGAATGATTTCCTTCACTTTTGCGGGGG
>OFQY01000678.1_pt1 | contig 12484 bp, 6 predicted proteins | sample 1542991 | NCBI WGS metagenome assembly OFQY01 (sample SAMN07774224, study PRJEB24372) | wastewater metagenome | isolation source: Exp Tend VB 10WW | collected 2016-02 | reverse complement strand
AAGATGGAAAAATTGTAATAACAAAACAAGAACAGGTGCTTGTCGGAACATTTTTAGATATTCCCGGAGGCTACCACGACAAAGGAGGGTCTGAATTGGATGCGGCAAAGCGCGAGCTTAAGGAAGAGACCGGCATAACCTGCAGAACATGGAAACTTCTGAGCGCAAAGCAGATGCATACTAAAATTGAAAGTATCAACTACGTATTTTTAGCATACGACGCGGAAGACTCTGTCTCAGAGAAACATCTTGATGCTGGCGAAAGAATAGATGTGATTTACAAAACATTGGATGAAGTCAAATCCCTGATCGATAGCCCTGAAGTGCGCTATCTGCCTAAAGATATTCTGACAAAGGTAAATAGTATCGAAGAACTAATTGCTCTACCGGCGTTGGTATAGGCTACTTGCATTTATATATAATTATGGTATAATGTTAACAACTTCCGTTAAGGCCCTTCAAACCGGCCTTCCATACGGAAGGCTGATCTTTGAAGGTGCTTGGCGGTTCAACACACCATGACAAGAATCCTCTTTATTCTATTCCTCGCCTCCGCATTGTTTCTGCTGCCCGGCCTTGGTCCTATCGACGGACCAAACGGAAGATACACGCGTAGCATGATTGAGGAAGATGAAAACAGCGCATACACCTACAAACACAACTTGGGTGGATACTACACTGCCGGGAAGATCATCTGCCTCACATCAAGCGGCCTACTCCTGATTTTGCTGGTACGTGGCCGCGTACGCGAAGGCTGGTAGTCACAACACGAAACCCAATCGCACTACACTCGGAAAAACCCCGACTGTCGCAGCGATCGGGTTTTTTTTTTTACATGAAAATAAGACCGAGAATATAAAAAGAGTCTAGAATTACTAAAACAAAATAGCTTCGATTTTTTAGAGCATTGCGGAGGGCGACGGCCCGAGCATTAGGAAACATTTCAGTAGAAATGTATTCCGTGCTCTAAAAAATCGAAGCTATTTTGTTTTAGTAATTCTTAAGACGATTTATTTTATCGTGCTGCCTTATCTTTTCATGCGCCTTTGCTTCAATTTGTCGAATTCGCTCTCGAGTGACGCCAAACATCTTCCCCACTTCTTCAAGTGTGTGTTGAATACCGTCGGTAAGACCGTGGCGCAAGGCAAGAATTTCGCGCTCTTTTTCTGAAAGGTCGTCAAGAATTTCTTTTACTTGATCTGAAAGAATTCGGCGTGAAGATTCCTGATCTGGTGAAAGAATTTTATCGTCGGGGATGAAGTCACCGAACGCCGAAGCCTTGTCGTCATCATCGTTGACGGGTGTGTCGAGAGAGACAGTGTTCTGATCTATTTTTTCAATAGTATAAATTTTATCTACATCGAGCCCCATTTCTGTAGCAATTTCTTCAGGAAGGGGTTCACGGCCGAGATCTTGAAAGAGCCTTCGAACAACCTGTTTGTACTTCGCAATTGTTTCAACCATATGCACTGGCACGCGAATAGTTCGCGATTGGTCGGCTAGAGCTCGAGTAATAGACTGTCGAATCCACCATGTGGCATATGTAGAAAACTTAAAGCCTTTAGACCAATCGAATTTATCTACAGCCTTGAATAGACCAAGGTTTCCTTCTTGAATAAGGTCGAGTAGCGTGAGGTCGGGGCTACGGTTAGCATACTTTTTAGCAATAGAAACTACCAATCGAAGGTTAGCTTTTGCGAGCAAATTCTTCGCCTCTTCATCACCGGACTGAATTCTCTTCGCCAAATCTTTTTCTTCATGGCCGCTAATAAGCGGATACTGGCCAATTTCTTTCAAATACATTTGAATTGAATCGTATGAAGAATCACTTTTCGACATGCTGTATTTTTTGAGCATAACGTCTTCTTCAGGTTTAAATTCAAGCAAGCCGCCTCCTTCCAATATGTCGATACCAGCAGTAGAAAGCTTGTCGTAAAGATATTCAAGGAATGTAACGTCAATTTCAATATGAGGAAATTCTTTTAAAATTTCATCGTAAGTAACAAAACCGCGGTCTTTACCTCGATGCATCAGGGCTTCTGCTTTCGCTTCATATACCAATTCGGCCTTCGACTTTTTAAGTACAAGGGGTTGAAGCGTTGCCGGCTTAACATGGCCATTTGCGCCTTTGGCACCCTTTACAGCAGGTTTAGAAGACTTATGAGCAGAGCCACTGGCGTGTGCAGGTACGGCCTTTTTCGGCTTTACAGGCTTCGCGATCTTAGCGGGCTTGTGTTTGGCTGGCTTTTTTCCTTTATTATTTTTTGATTTTGTCTTCATGTAATTTATGTTATGTGGCAGTTACTTCCTTCTTTTATGTAAACTCGATAGCTTGGTTGATATGTCTTGGCAGATATTCGCCAGCTCTTCCCCTCTCACTTTATCTTTCTTATGCTCAGCCACATGGAGCTCTACCATGGCTTTGGCCAGCTTATCTTTAAGTACGTACTCTTCAAGGCCAAACAGCAGGTCTTCAGCTTCTTCTTCAAGTTTAGAACTTCCCGAAAAAAGCACCTCGGCTTCAAACAGAATTTCTTCTGCGGCATTCTTCACATACTCTTCGAAACCTTTGCTGTCTTCTGCAGAAAGAATTGCTGACGCTTTTGCCTGAAGGTCGTCTGCCTTTGCTACATCGTTCTTAGAGCGAAACCACGATATGAGAGCTGCGATGCGTCGAGCTGTTGCGTCTGCGGCCACTGGGCCGTTGTGGGCAGTGTAAGATGCGCTGCCAGAATAAACTCCTGGCGCTTCTTTTGCAAAACCCTTTTCTCCTCGCTCACCATCTTTATATTCTTGCCTACCTTCTAGTCTTACACTTTCTTTTTGCGCATCTTTTTCTTGCGCTTTAATTATTTTGTCTGTTTCAGTTCGTATATCCGGCTCGGTTATGCCGGTTTGTATGCTTATCTTCGATATGAAATTGGAACGTTCGATGGCGCTGTCTATTGCTGCCACATAAGGCAAGACCTCGCTCTCGACCGCTTTTTTAAATTTTGCTGAATCATCCGCGTATTCTCGCGACAATATGCCGAGATAATATTCGATGATGTGTTTCGAATCCTTTAAGGCCTTCTTGAAATCTTCCTTATTCTTCAAAAGGAGAGACGCGGGGTCTTCGCCTTGCGGAAGCGCCGCCACTTTTACGTCCATACCGAGGGATAAGGCGGTCGTCCACGCACGAAGCGTTGCTTTGAGGCCTGCCCTGTCGGCATCGTAAACTACCATCACATTATCTGACAAACGCTTAATTTTTTCAAGGTGGCTGTTAGTAAGTGCGGTACCCGATGTTGCTACTGCATTGGTAAAGCCGTTTTGATGACACATCAATAGGTCCATCTGACCTTCTACCAAAATTGCATACTTCCACTGGCGAATGCCCTCTCGAGACTTATGGTAACCGTACAAGATGTCAGACTTATTGAACAGCGGCCCGTCTGGGCTGTTTAGGTATTTTGGAGCATTACTTTCAGGCCCTTGGTCGAAGATACGCCCCGAATAACCTATGACTCTAGCAGACGGGTCAAACAGTGGGAACATTACACGAGAACGGAAACGATCGTATATTGAACGCTGACCGCTTTCGTCAGACTGCTTAATGAGGCCGACGGCCTGCATGTCGCTTTCACTTATCTTTTTAGATGAGAGGAAGTCGTGCACGCCGCGCCATTCGTCTAAGGCGAAGCCGAGTCGCCAGTCTTTAATTGTTTTTTCAGTTAGGCCTCGTTCTTTTAGGTAATCGAGTGCGTCTTTTTTTCCGGCCAGTTGCCGTTCGTAATACGCAGTCGAAAGTTCAAGGACGCCTCGAAGCCTGTCGTGCTCGCCTTTGTTTCTATTTTCATTCTTGAATTGTTCAAGTTCGACACCGGCGCGTTCAGCCAATAGCTTAAGTGCTCCAATAAAGTCGACTTTTTCGAATTCCTGAACAAATGTGAAGATATCGCCTTTCGCCTGGCAGCCGAAACAATAGTAACTTGAACGCCCAGGCGAAACAAAAAACGAGGGCGTCTTTTCGTGGTGAAAAGGACAACACGCCTTGTAATTCGAACCTGACTTTTCAAGCTTGATGTAGGAACCGATGACTTCAACTACACTGAGTCGATCTTTAATTGTTTCAGCTGCGGATGACATAATAATATTTTTATTTCGTCAGTCTTCTTCAGTCGTGCACGCGTTCCCGTCTACTGACGGGCCGCTCTGCTCGGGCCACCAGGTGGTCCCTGTGCAAGGCACGCCCGAAAAAGACTGACGAACTAAAAACTAGATAAGGTCAGCCGAAGAGTCGTTCAACATTTGCTCCGCCTTGAAGTCTTCAATCATTTTGTGCTTTACGCTTCCTTTGAAGCCAGTACCTGCAGGAATGAGGCGACCGATAATAACGTTTTCCATAATACCGTAGAGCGGATCTTTGTTTGCCTTAAGCGAAGCGCTAATAAGCATTCGGTGCGTGTGCTGGAAGGATGCTGCAGACAAGAAACTTCGTCGGTTGAGCGATGCTTCTTGAATACCCATCAGTACTGATTCTGACTTTGCCTCGATACCTGAATCTTTAACAGCCTTTCGGTTTGCTTCATCGAATTCAAATTTTTCGATGTAGTCGCCAGTAGAGAACTGCGTATCGCCAGCTTCTTTAATTCGCACTCGTGAGAACATTTCGCGAACAACGACTTCGAGGTGCTTTCGAGAAACGTTTTCACCCTGAAGCTCGTAAATTTTCTTCGCTTCCGCGATGATATATTCTTGAGTTGCTTCTTTGCCTGCGAGTTCGAAGAGTTCGTCGAGGTCAGCTGAACCGTCTGTTAGGAAATCGCCCTTCGATACATGCTGACCAAGTTTTACAACAGGAAGACGCGTGTAGTGGAAGACGTATTCAACTTCACTTCCCTTCTTAGACTTTGTAGGAGTATCAGGAAGAAGTTTAATAATTCGTTCTTTGTTCACTTCTTTGACTTCAGTAATCATACCGTCGTGAGTTGCAATAACAGCAGGGTTCTTTGGTCGGCGGTTATCGAAGATTTCTTCTACTCGAGGCAAACCATGAGTGATGTCTCCTCCTACTGTAGCAACACCTCCGGCGTGGAAAGTACGCATAGTAAGCTGAGTTCCTGGTTCACCAATGGCCTGAGCGGCAATGGTTCCGACAGCTTCACCGAGTTCTACCATTTTGTTTCGGCCAAGGTCGTAACCGTAGCAATGTGCACACACACCCTGTTCAGTTTTACATGTAAGAGGTGAACGTACCCATACATCGTTTATACCCTTGGCTTCGAGAATTGTAGCCTCATCTTTTGATACAAGATGATTTCGCTTGAAGAGAACTTCTCCCTTATCGTCGGTAATTTCTTTAGACAAGATTCTACCTGTAAGGCTTTTGACAAGTGAAGTTGAAATACCTGATGCACCAATTTTCTTGATGAGCGTTCCTTCTTTTGTTCCGCAATCATCTTCAGTAATCATAACGCTCTGCGCAACAACGAAGAGACGTCGAGTAAGATAGCCCGCACGAGCAGTGTTAAGCGCGGTGTCTGTCATACCCTTTCGTGCACCGTGAGTAGTAATGAAGTACTCGATAGGTGTAAGACCTTCTTTGAATGAAGATGTAATAGGAAGGTCGATAGTTTCGCCCTGAGCGTTAGCAATGAGACCCTTCATACCTACCATCTGAGTGAGCTGACCCATAGTACCTCGGGCACCTGACATTACCATGTCGTATGCTGGGCTATTTTTGTCGAGACCTTCAGATACTAGCTTCTCAATTTTACCCTTTGCTTCCTGCCAAATTTCTACGTTCTTTCGAGTTTTTTCTTCTTCAGAAAGAAGACCTTCGTTGTACTGTGCATGCAATTCAATAGATTCAGCAGTTGCAGCGTCGATAACCTTGCCCTTTCCTTCAGGAACTTTAATGTCGTCGATGGCCCATGTAGCGCCAGATTCAGTTACATACTTGAAACCGAATTTCTTGATGCTGTCGATGAGTTCGGCAATATTTTCGAGACCTCGATGAGTAATAATGTCGTCAATCATGCCCTTCATAACAGGCGTAGTAATTTCTTTGTTGATGAACGGGTAGTCGATAGGAAGAAGATTGTTGAAAAGCAATCGGCCTGGTGTCGTTTCTATAAGTGCACCGTTATATTCTTTATATTTGTCTGTAAGTGGCGCTCGTACTTTAATTTGAGTGCGGTACGTGATGGCATCGTGGTTCAATGCCGCAATAGCGTCTTCTGGGTCAGCAAAAATTTTGCCTTCGCCTAGTTCACCCTTAATATTCTTTGTCATCCAATATGAACCAAGAACAATGTCGAGCATTTTGTTTGTAACTGTTGGGTCACCAGAACCTGGCTTCAAAATATTCTTTGAAGATTCCATAATTTCTTCGGCTTCTTTCTGCGCTTCTTCTGAAAGAGGAACGTGTACAGACATTGTGTCACCGTCGAAGTCGGCGTTATAAGGAGAACATACGAGTGGGTGAACTTGAATAGCATTACCTTCAATAAGAACAGGTTTGAATGCCTGAATTGAAAGTCGGTGAAGAGTAGGCGCACGGTTTAGAAGCACGCGCTTGTTCTTAATTACCTGTTCGAGAATTGCCCATACTTCAGGAATGCCGTCGTCGATAAGACGAGATGCACCTCGGATGTTGAAAGCCATTTCTCTTTTTAGAAGTTCTGAAATAACGAATGGTCGGAAGAGTTCGAGGGCCATGTGCTTAGGAAGACCGCACTGATTGAGCTTGAGGTCTGGGCCTACCACAATTACTGAACGGCCTGAGTAGTCGACACGCTTACCGAGAAGGTTCTGACGGAAGAGACCTCTTTTACCTTTAAGGTTATCGGCAAGAGATTTTAGAGGGCGTCGCTGTGCAGCATTAAGGCCTGCGTATACTGTGCTGCCGTGTCTAATTGAGTTGTCGATAAGGGCATCTACAGCTTCCTGCAAAATTCGTTTTTCGTTTCGAAGAATAACGTCAGGAGCGTGAATTTCTTTGAGTTTCTTCAAGCGGTTGTTACGGTTGATAACTCGTCGGTAGAGGTCGTTAACGTCTGAAGTAGCGTGACGGCCGCCTTCAAGGGCAACCATAGGTCGAAGTGCTGCAGGAATAACAGGAAGAGCAGTAATAAACATCCACTCTGGTCGAAGGTTCGAACGAACCATAGACTTAAGCAAACTCACACGTCGGTAAAGCTTTTCACGGTCAGCAGCTGAAACTTTATCCATCTGTGTCTGAAGTTCAGCCAAGAGTTTCTTAATGTCGAGTGCTCGGAAAATATCGTAAACAGCTTCAGCACCGATTCCGGCAGTGAAAACCGTACCGTATTTAAGCGAGAATTTGTGATACTCAACTTCATCAAGTACCTTACCAACTTCAATTGCTTCAATGTCGCGCTTTGCGCCCATAAGAAGATCGCTCAAAGCTTCCTTTGACTTTTCATCCTGCAAATTCTTTGCCTTTGTTTTGTATTCAATATCGAGCTCTTTGAGAAGCCTTTCTTTCTCGTCTTTATTTATTTTTGTTATTAGATAACCGGCAAAGTAGACGACTTTTTCAATATCAGCGGCGCTCATACCAAGAACAGTAGCCACTCGTGATGGCATAGTTCGGAGATACCAAATGTGTGCAACAGGAACAGAAAGTTCGATATGGCCCATTCGTTCTCGTCGTACAATTGAACGCGTAAGTTCTACTCCGCATTTTTCGCAGACAATTCCTTTATAGCGGATGCCTTTGTATTTACCGCAATAACATTCGAAGTCTTTTTCAGGGCCGAAGATTTTTTCGTCGAAGAGGCCGTTCTTTTCGCTTCGCTGAGTACGATAGTTCATTGTCTCAGGCTTTGTAACCTCGCCATAAGACCATTCGCGAATTCGTTCAGGTGAAGCAACCTTCAAGATAACCGCCTGGAAGTCGTCTACCGAGTGATGTTTTACGTTTTTTGTTGGTGTGTATTTCATGGTCGAAGATGTATTAGATGATGCGTTTGAATTTGATGTTGTCATAAATATTATGCCTGTGTTAGTTCATCCGCTTCAGTAATAATGGTTCGGCCGTCTTCAGTTTCCTGCGCAAGCTCAACATCTATACCCAAACCGCGAAGGTTCGAGAGCAATACATTGAACGATGCCGGTGTATTCGGCTCGAGTAGTTTCTGGCCTTTAACGATAGAGTCGAAAGCTTGTGAACGACCTTGGATGTCGTCAGATTTGATAGTAAGCATTTCTCGAAGTGTGTGAGCAGCTCCATAACCTGCGAGTGCCCATACTTCCATTTCTCCGAACCTCTGGCCTCCTCCTTGTGCCTTTCCTCCGAGTGGCTGCTGGGTAATAAGTGAGTAGGGACCAATAGATCGCATGTGAATCTTGTCATCTACCATGTGGTGAAGCTTCAATATATACATGTAACCGACAGCGATATCTTGTTCGAACTTGTCGCCAGTGCGTCCGTCGAACAATGTCATTTTGCCGTTTTCGTTGAAGCCAGCAGTAACGAGCTCTTTCTTTACTTCTTCTACAGTTGCGCCTACGAACGGCGGCACAATAGCCTGATAGTTAAGCGTGTGAGCAGCAAGACCAAGATGAAGTTCAAGAATCTGACCGAGGTTCATACGTGAAGGAACACCGAGCGGTGTAAGGATAACGTCGACAGGCGTACCGTCTTTCATGTACGGCATGTCTTCGACAGGAAGGATGCGGGAGATAACACCTTTGTTACCGTGACGGCCGGCGAGCTTGTCACCGACAGAAATGTTTCGAAGTACCGCAACCTCAACGTGAATTCTTTTAATAATACCTGAGTCGAGCTTGTCGCCTTTTTCTCGTGAGAATATTTTTACACCAATAATTCTTCCCTTCTTGCCGTTTTCTAGGCGCTTAGATGTATCTTTAACATCTCGTGATTTTTCGCCGAAGATAGAACGAAGAAGTCGCTCTTCAGGAGTAAGCTGAGTTTCTGTTTTTGGAGTAATTTTACCGACGAGAATGTCGCCAGGGCGAACTTCAGCACCGACTCGCACAATACCGTCTACGTCGAGGTTCTTGAGGCGGTTTTCACCAACGTTTGGAATGTCGTGAGTAGTAACTTCGGGCCCAAGCTTGGTGTCGCGAACGTTAATTACGAATTCTTCTACGTGAATAGATGTAAATTTTGAATCTTTAACAAGTCGTTCAGAGAGAATGATGGCATCTTCATAGTTAGCACCAGACCATGTCATGAATGCTACCAAGCAGTTCTGACCAAGGGCCATCTGGCCGTCTACCGAAGTAGATGTGTCTGCAAGAACGTCGCCTCGCTTAACTTTCTGACCAATATTTACTGTAGGCCGCTGGTGAGCCGCTGTAAACTGGTTAGTTCGGCTGAATGTAACAAGTTTAAATTCTTTTTCTGCTTTTGAACCCTTGAATACAATTTTTTGTGAATCTAAATATGTAATAGTTCCGTCTTCTGGTGCAAGAATAACGCGACCTGTGTCTTGCGCTGCTTTCTCTTCAATACCTGTAGCAACAAGAGGCGCTTCAGGAATAATACAAGGCGTAGCCTGTTTCTGCATGTTCGAACCCATCAGCGCTCGGTTTGCGTCATCGTGGTTTAGGAACGGAATCATCGAAGTTGAAACAGAGAATGCCTGCTCAGGTGACACGTCAATGTAATTCACTTCATCTCGCTTTACCAATACCGGTTCACCCTTAATTCGAACTTCGACAATTTCTTCTTTCATGAATCCTTTTTCGTCGTAGTCGGTTGCGGCGTGAGCAATTTTGAAGCCTTCTTCTTCAAGGGCGTTCAAGTAAACAATTTCCTTTGTGATTTTACCGTCTTTTACTTTTGCGTAAGGCGTCTCGATCATGCCGAAGTGGTTGATACGAGCGTATGTAGCGAGCTGCAATACAAGACCAATGTTCTGACCTTCAGGTGTGTGAATTGGGCAAATTCTTCCGTAGTGAGAAGGGTGAACGTCACGAACTTCAATACCGGCTCGTTCTCGTGTGAGGCCTCCTTGACCGAGGGCTGAAATACGTCGGAGGTGCTCAATTTCTGCAAGAATGTTTTCTTGACTCATGAACTGCGACAACTGGTTTGTAGTAAAGAATTCTTTTATTCGCGCCTGTAATGGACGTGGCGCGATAAACTGCACAGGAAGTGTAGCATCGGTGTCGATAGTAGACATTCGGTTCTGAGTGTTTCGCTTAATTTGCGTCATACCGAAACGAATTTTCTGCTGAAGAAGTTCACCAACGAAACGTACACGACGAGAACCCATATGGTCGATATCGTCAGTGATAGCAAGTGGGTTATGATTCAATTCCATTATTTTTGAAATTGTTGAAACGAGATCATCGAGACCAAGTGTCATTTTTGCAAGTGCCTTTTCATCCATAGACTTCTCGAAGCGCTGGTTGAAACGGAAACGGCCCACCTTTGACAGGTCGTATCGTTCTGGGCCAATAAGCGAACTGAAGAATTCTTTAGCGTTTTCTGCAGTAGCAAGGTCACCGTCTCGAAGTCGCTTGTGAATTTCTATATATGCTTCGTCTGTAGTTTTAGCGTGGTCTTTAGCGAGAGTTGTCTCTATATATTTAGTAGCGAGTGGGTAGTCTTTGAAGAGGTCTTTGATGTCGGTATCTGTTTCTGCGCCGAAAGCACGAAGAAGCGAAGAAACTGGGAATTTTCGCTTTCTGTCTATTCGTACATATATTGCGCCGTCTGGGTCGCTTTCAATTTCTATCCATGCGCCTCGTGCAGGAATAATTTTCGCGCCGAAATAGTTCTTGCCTTTAAGCTCTTGTGAAGTAAAAAATACACCGTATGCGCGGATGATCTGAGGAACTATGAGTCGTTCGATACCATTGATGATGAATGTGCCGTGCTCTGTCATCATAGGAAAATCAGCCATGAAGATTTCCTGCTCCTTCACTGTACCGAGAATCTTATTTTTGAGCCGTACCATAACCTTAAGGCCTCCCTCAAAGTTCATTTTATTTTCTTTGGCGTAGAATTCGTCGTGCTTTGGAGCCGTGAGTTCATACCCCGTGAAATCGAGTTCAAATTTCTTGTCGGAATAGTCTTTAATAGACTTGAATTCGTCAAAGACATCTTTCATGCCTTTTTCTAGCAACCACTTATAAGATTCGAGCTGACCTTCAACCAAGTTTGGGAGCGGCGCGAGCGGCTCCTTGAAACGTGAGAAATATTTCTTCTGGCGCATAATTGTGTAGCGTCTAAATTATTAAATTCTTATTAAGCGTATCGAGCCGCAGACTTTCGTAAGCGTTACCGGAATGGTACGGCTTATATAGTAGTGCTATAAAACGGCGCAAAACATGAACTTGCCATCATGCGCCGCAAAAATTACACAGCTGTGTTAAGCCTTTCGATTATGTTGTTTGAGTGTGTGGGTAAGTTACAGGCGTCCCACTAAAAACGCCTGAAACTATGGAGTTCTCGGGCGCCAAAGGCGACCGATACTGCGAAGAGCCGGGAAAAACTCAATCGTCTTACACAGGATTTCTATCATATTCGATTTATCCACAGCTGTCAACGCAGAACTGTTGACAATGTGGATATCTTGACGGCTGCACGCTTTTTAGCCCTTTAAACAGCTTGTGTATAGCGACTGTTGACAGGGGTGTCAAGGCATAAAACTATGTGCGACATTTCTATTTTAGCCTTATTTTTAGGCTTTTTTTAGAATTTCTTTATATTTTTTTGATACGGTCTTCATGTGACCTACTTTATTTTCCCTGTGCTAAACCTATGCTTGTGTCGTATTTCCCCCTCGGCGCTTCTCGTCTAGGCGCCACGCGTCTATATCTTTATGATTACCCGAAAGTAGCACTTTTGGCACCTTGTAGTTCTTTCCTTTATATGCAAAAACTTCAGGCCGGGTATACACATCGCGTGAAGATGCACGGCTCTCTTCCCTGCTTTCAAATTTGCCAAGCACTCCGGGTATTTGGCGTGCCATCGAATCTATCATAATCATCGCTGGTAATTCTCCACCTGTGGTTACAAACGGCCCTACTGTTATATCTACCATCTTAAATATTTTTTTGATACGAGCATCAACACCTTCATACCTTCCGCAAATAAATATAATGTCTGAATATCTTTTCGAGTATTCAGCGCCGAGTTCATTCGTAAATTGCTTGCCAGATGGAGAAAGAAAAACGATAAGTGGCTTAACCTTTTTATTTTTTCGAGTCGCCGCAGCCACAGCTTTTTCTATAGCCTTCACCATTGGCAGCGCTTGCATGACCATGCCAGGGCCACCGCCGTACGGTTTGTCGTCTACTTTTTTATATGGCTTAGCCTTTCTCTTCTGAACCTTCGTCGGTACCACAAAGTCGCGCGGGTTATAAAACTTCACACCGAAAAGCCCTTCTTTCTGCGCCCTAGCCAAAATAGATTCTCCCAAATACGATGAAAACGCCTCGGGAAAAAGAGTTATGAGGTGGAAAGTGGTTGATTTCTTCATAATGACGCAATATTAGC
>OFQY01000676.1_pt1 | contig 12561 bp, 11 predicted proteins | sample 1542991 | NCBI WGS metagenome assembly OFQY01 (sample SAMN07774224, study PRJEB24372) | wastewater metagenome | isolation source: Exp Tend VB 10WW | collected 2016-02 | reverse complement strand
TTTTGTTTTGGGGTTTTTGTGCAGTACGCCTTCGAAATTTTGAAATTCTCGGACGCGGTGAAATTAAATTTCCAGCCGTAAACGGCTCTAACTGGAAGTGTACTGAATATTGAAAAGGCGTCAATTGCAGTGCGCCGAAACCGACCTTTATTACTCCCCCTTCGCAACCACACCATCTTTAATTTTTACAATGCGCTGCGCGGCGCGAGCATATTCTTCTTCGTGCGTTACCATCACTATAGTTTGGCCTTGCTTGTGAAGTTCTAGAAATATTTGCAAAACAAGTGCTGATGATTCGGTGTCGAGGTTAGCGGTTGGTTCGTCGGCAAATAATATTTTAGGTTCGTGAGCGATAGCGCGGGCAATTGAAACACGCTGCTGCTCTCCTCCTGAAAGTTTTGAGGGTAAATTATTAAAACGCTCGCTTAGGCCTACACGGCTTAGCATTTTTTCGGCAATTTCATATGCTTCAGCAATGCTTCTTCCTTGCATAATTAAAGGAACGGCAACATTCTCGCGCGCGGTAAGGTCGGGCAGCAAGGCATAATCTTGAAATACGTAACCTAGTTCACGCAAACGAAACGCTACTCGGTCTTCTTCATCTAATTTTGAAACATTTTCGCCATCTACATAAATTTCGCCCGATGTCGGATGGTCGAGCATACTTATTTGATACAACAATGTACTTTTACCGGCACCAGAGCGGCCGATAATTGCCACGAATTCTCCCCGCTTCACTTCAAAATTTATACCCTTAAGTACATGGGTAATTTTGTCGCCATCAATAAAAGACTTCTTCAGTTCTCTCGCGGCTATAATGTATTTTTCGTCGGGTTTCATATTTTGTCGTTTTTATTTTTTCTTGATGCGTTCTTCATGGTATTTGTGCATTGCATATTATCGCCCCAAAATGGCATCTAATGTGTTCTTCTTCACTATCATTCTGGCAGGAATGAAGCCAGCAATAACGGTGGTAATAATAAGCGCAAATACACGAATCATAGTGCCATTAAGCGGAGCGTAAAGAATACCGTCACTAAATGGGAAGTTTATAGGATGCGCATATATAAACGGAACAAGGAAACCATACAATATAACCAAGCCAATTGCCGAACCAACGACGGCATAAAAGATAGACTGAATAATATATGAAATTTCAATAGACTTCGGGTGCACGCCAATTCCTTTCAAAATACCTATAAATTTTCGGCGAGTAAGTGCGTTCACGAAAATAACAATAAATATTGTGATAGACGCCACCACCAAGCCAATACTTCCTATTAAGTTACCAAGCATGCCGAATGTTGCGGCAATATCTAACAAGAACTTCGGCTCAGCTTCTTGCCATGTTTGAATTTTCGCGCCTTCATCGAAACCGTTATTTAAAAGAATGCGCTTCACTTCAAGAGGCCCGTCTTCTTTGTATTCTGGCTTCATCTTTATGGAAATTTCATCGACATTGGCGCTTTGCCTGCCAATGAGCTTTCGCACTTCGCTATTCAGCATAAAAATACGGAAGTCGTTATTGTCGACCTTCGACTTCACGAAACCGCGAATGATAACTTCTTTTGAATTCTTGCCCACCGTAATTTTCACTTTCTGCCCTATCTCGACATTTTTAAGGGTAGAAAAACCCGTCACTTCAATTGGCGTATATTTGTACACGAGGTTCGCACCAACGAGCACACCCTCAGTGTCTCCTTCCTGCAAATAATTACCTTCAATTACATAATTAGAAAGATGCGTAATGCCGTCTTCAGAAGCTGGGTCTATGCCGCCAATGGTTGATGGCACTTTGTTGGGCTTTTCATCTTCACGAAGCTTGCGGCGATAGTCGGCATTAAGCGTACCTGAGCCTACATAGTGCATCGAAAGCGCCTGAACCTGCGGCAAACTTTTTGCCACGTTCACAATGTCGTTGGTATTTTCTATTTCAGTTTTCTGGTCGAGCTTGTTTATAACTACATCGCTTGTACCACGTTCACGCTGGGCTTCAACCGAACTCTGAATAAGGCCCACAAGTACACCTGTTACTACCACAAGGTTAAGAAATGTCAGCGTCATGACGGCGATAATAAGCGCGGTAGTCCAAACATTTGCGCGCTTAATTTGCCTATATGAAAGGAAGAAGCCCACCCTCCATGCGTTCTTATTTCCTAATGCTTTTATTTTCAGGGCCATATTTTAATGCGTCGGCACAACCAATTTGTCGCCTGCCACTACTCCTGACATAACATTAATGCCGCCGTTCGCGTCAATTCCACCTGTAACAACTTTTTTAGTTACACGCTTACCATCTACTATTACTGTAACCATTTTTTCTCCGGCCTGAAGGAAGAGGGCTTCTTGCGGAATAACAACTGAACCCGGCTCTTCGGCTGTTTGAATAGTAATGTTTGCCGTCATACCCGAACGAATGCGCGGGTCTTGTGTTGTAAACTCAAGCTTTATTTTGTATGTCGAGACGCCATCCATAACTGTTTCTGCTGGGTCTATATGAACAACCCTTGCTTCAAAGAATGTCTCTTTGCCGTAAGCGTCTAGAGTAACGCGAGCAATTTGCCCAACTTTAATTTTTGAAATATCAGATTCTGAAATATAGCTTTCAATTTCATACGCCGAGTCGGTGATCATAGAAATTGCCGAAGCGCTTGGCGAAACAATTTCACCTTCTTTTATATCGACCTTTGTTATGACGCCGCTAAACGGCGCGCGTATTACAGTTTGTGCATACAAAGCATTCGCGTTCTGCAAATTCGCTTCAGCACTTTTTACCTGAGCCGCTGCTGCTGCTACATCTTCTACGGTTGAACCTGCACGCTTTAATTCAAGCTGTTGTTTTGCCCGAGTATATGCAGTTTGCGCTGAACGATATGATTCTTGAGCCGAGTTAAGTGATGCAATAGATGTACTTATGGCAGAACGAGCTGCAGAAATATTAGCCTTATATGCATCTATAGTTGCCTGCGTAAGGCCGCTGCTTGCCTGAAAACCAGAAACTGCAATTGTAAGGTCGTTTAAATATGTATTCATTACGCCCAAATTTGCTGACGCGGTTGTTACGTAGCTGTCGTTAAAAGAAGATGACGAAAGCGAAGCGAGAGATTTGTTCCATGATGCAAGCATTTCGCCCACTACAATTCGTTTTGCATTCAATGCTTGGCGAAGTTCATAACTATTATAGCCGCCTTCAAATGACATAATTTGAGGGTTAGCACCGCGCGGGTCGGTATAGAGAGGGTCAATTTTTCCGCGTACAGCATCGTCAGATTTAGCGTATGAATCACGCATCTGATTTATAAGACCCTGAAGACTTTGATTGAAGGAGGTTTCGGCGCCAGCAGCGTCGGTTTCAGCAATTGAAATATCTTCGGCGCGAGAACCGCGAATAACCTGCGCGTAATCGGCCTTTTCGGCATCGAGTGCCGCCTGCTTCTGCTGAACATTCGCCCATGTATCTGCATTGGCCAAATTAGAAAGAGTTGCACCTTCCCTCACTTTATCGCCAACTTTCACCGCAATTTTTGCAATGCGGCCGGATGCATTGAACCCAAGGTTAACGTTTTTCGAAGCAACTACCTTGCCCGTAACTGCCACTTCTTGCACAAATGTCGCCGGTGCTACCATAATTATTTCTTCATTCTGAGACGACCGATTAGACCAAAAATACCAAGCCACCACGACAACAATTATTATTGCGGGTATATAAACTTTCTTTTTTTTGAATAGATGCAGAAACTTTTTGATGTGATGCTTCATAGTTCGATTATTGTATCAAAAAAGTGTCATAAAATAAAGGGATTTTCCTCCATTGACATACCCCATTTTCAGGAATAGTCTATTAGGCATGCAAGGAGGATGGCCTATGCCTATCCTGACTTGCTATCCAGCAACAAAGTAGAAAATCAGTATCCCCGATGAATGCATCATCACCCCTAGCAAAAAAGAGAAGTACACGTGGCCTCATTGGCACTCTTAGTGCAGAAGCCAAAGGCACACCAACAACAGCACCCCGACCCATAACCAGTCGAGTCGAGGTTCGTTGGAGAACAGGAGCAATAGCCGGGAACCATATGCCCACCCACTCAGGAGTTGTCTCCCGTAACTTCGGCCGGGCCGGAGTGTGCATCCCCGGCTAACCGGTTCAGAACGGCTGACATCCCAGTCAGCCACCCCAGCGGCGCAGGAGGTTTCTACCCCTGCGCCGTTTTTATTTCTAAACTTTGCCTTATTTGCCTATTCGCCATTTTTAATGTAGAGTTCCCTTGCGAAACAGCGCCGCTCCTTCGCCGCCCCTTCGGGGTTTTATTTTTCCTAAAAGACTACTATCTGCAGTTCGCGCTGCACAAACATCTTCCAACACATTTATTATGAACGAATACAAAGACATACGAAATATCGCCATCATCGCGCACGTTGACCACGGCAAGACCACTATTGTTGACGCCATGATGAAATACACAGGCATGGCCAAAGACGCCGTGTCTATGGATTCGAACGACCTTGAACAAGAGCGCGGCATTACCATTTACGCCAAAAACGCTTCACTTATATATAAGAGCAAGAAAGACGGCGCAACGCATAAAATAAATATCATCGACACGCCGGGTCACGCCGACTTCGGTTCAGAAGTAGAGCGAATCCTTCGTTCCATCGACTGCGTGCTTCTTGTAGTAGATGCGCAAGAAGGCCCTATGCCTCAAACGCGTTTCGTTTTGAAGAAGTCTATTGAACTTGGTCTTAAGCCAATTGTAATTATTAATAAATTAGATAAACCGGCAGCTGCGCCCGACCGCGTTCACGAAGAAGTGCTTGAACTTTTTCTCGAACTCGGCGCCAACGACGCGCAGCTCGACTTCCCTGTTGTTTACGCTATTGGCCGAGACGGTACGGCAAAACTAAAGCTCGACGAAACCTTCGAAAACTTTGATCCATTGTTCGAAACTATTTTAGAAAAAGTTCCGGCAGCAATTGATGTTGCTATTCCCGGCGACAGCGCCGATAACGACAGCGGTAGCGGCAACAGTTCGGCAGCCGAGGCAAAATCAAACAATGTTCTATTGGCTCAGCCCTTTAACTTGGCGTATGACAACTTCCTCGGCCGATTGGCCGTTGCCCGCGTTTGGAGCGGCAGCGTTAAAACCGGCCAAAACGTATTTATAAAGAAGAACGACGGTGCCACTGAAAACGGTAAAATTGTGAAGCTCTTCACATTTGAAGGATTGAGCAGAAAAGAAGCAACCGAGGTCGGCGTCGGCGACGTTGTGCTTATTGCCGGCTTATCAAACATATATATTGGCGACACAATTACCGACAGCCAGAACGCGCACACCCTTCCTTCAATTTCAATTGATGAACCGACAATTTCCCTTAACTTTTTAGTAAACGATTCGCCTTTCGCCGGACGCGAAGGTAAATATGTAACCAGCCGCCAAATTCGCGAACGACTTGAAAAGGAACTTCAAGTAAACGTCGGTCTTCAGGTAGATTTCGGTAATGCCGACAAATATAAAGTATTCGGCCGCGGCGAATTACATGTTGCCATTCTTCTTGAACAAATGCGACGCGAAGGTTATGAACTTCAGGTATCTCAGCCAGAAGTTATCATCAAAAAAATAGACGGTCACGATTACGAACCGTATGAAGAAGCGGTAATAGATACACCCGATGAATTTTCTGGCGTCGTCATTGAAAAGCTCGGCAAGCGAAAAGGCGTCATGAGCTCGATGCATCAGCGCGAAGGCATCAGCCGAATTACTTTCGATATTCCTACACGCGGCCTTCTCGGCTACCGCAGCCAGTTCGTCGTCGACACTAAAGGTGAAGGAATTATGTCTTCTAGGTTTATAGAATTCAAACCATACGCAGGTACGATAGAAAAGCGCGAAGTCGGCTCAATGATTTCAATGGAAAATGGCAAAGCCGTCACATTCGCCCTCGGCAACTTGCAGACACGCGGCACTCTCTATGTTGGCCACGGCGCAGAAGTGTACGCCGGAATGGTCATCGGCAACACGGCTAAAGGCGAAGAAATGGAAGTAAACCCTACCAAAGGTAAGCAGCTCACCAACATGCGCGCCTCGGGCACCGACGACACTGTTTACTTGAGCCCTTGCCTCGAAGTAACAATTGAACGCGGCCTTGAACTTATTAATGAAGACGAATATTTGGAAATTACGCCAACGAGCACGCGTATAAGAAAGAAGTTTTTGACTAAATCTGATAGAGACAAGGGTAAGAGAAACTAACAAAAAGAATACACCCGGAGCATGCGTATCTGCGATATGCTCCGGGTGTATTCTTTTTGTTAGTTTCTGTTCCTTATACTTAAGAAAAGAAAAACCACCCTAGCCAGCACTGGACTTGGGTGGTTTTTTTGTTGACGACATCAAATCGTCGTTAGCGCGCGGCCTAAAACGGCCCGATTTTCTTGATGCGGAACAGAGCTTCAGATGCTGTGTACTGCGCAACCGTCGCGGCAGCAACGGCTTGCAACCATTCCGTAGTGGCTGGGTCAAGCTCGCTGTCATCGGAAAGCTCTTGAGCGACACGCCGGAAATGTTCTTCTTGTGTCAGAACGATTCGACCGCCCTTGCATGCCGAACGGATGAGTGCTGGCCCGCCGATATCAACCGCAGCATTGATGTCGCGGGTCGTTTTGGTCGGATCGCGCACGACATCGAGAAGCGGGTAGAATGTGACTGCGACCAAGTTGATCTCGGGCCAGCCAAGCTTTGCCAGCTCTTCAAGATGGCGCTGCTCGGCAAGCAACCCTCCATGAAGCTCGGGGCAAAGTGTTGCCACACGATGCTCCAAGACTGGCTTGATGCCTGTGAATTCAGATGTTTCAACGACGTGCATGCTATATTACTACTCGGAACAAAGTTCCTGATTACAGCATTAGCGGCACATGCCGTTTTTTAGTTGTAATCATCACCCCACACCCAAACTCAGCAAACACAACACACCAATGAGGTCCCTCCGTAACATTCTGATACCACCGACCAAGCCCAAATGCCAGATTCCACCCTCTGCCGAACATAAAGCAGAACCCCATCACGCCACAACTGTTCAAAGCAATCTTCTGCAAGAAGGTTCAGCTTCCGACAGAGCAGCAGAAATTGCCCGTAATTTTAACACCCGCTACGGAGGAAGTGGCAGCGTAGAGAAGTACTGAAGCCCCGTCTTGGGCAGCCGGCAAGGAATCTTTTCTTGCCGGCGCTTTTGTTTTTATAAAAAATTTGCCCTTGTTCCCTCTATCACAAAAACAAACACCTCATATATTTCCCGTATATCGCAGATACGCATACGGGAAATATATGAGGTTGTTTTGTTTTTTGCCTATTAGTAGCTCCTTCGAGGACCGAAGTCACGTCGAGGACCTCGATCGCCGCCGCGGTCACCCGCAGGTCGATCTGTCATAGGTCGAGCCTCGTTGACGACAATCTGTCGTCCATCGAGATCTTTCCCGTTCCACATTGCAATTGCAGCTTCTGCAACTTCATCTGGAACTTCAACGAAGCCGAAGCCTCGTGAACGGCCGGTTGTCTTCTCAGTCATAACTGTGGCTGAGACTACTTCACCTGCCTGTGAGAAAGCGTTCTTGAGGCCATCGGATGTTGTCGCCCATGCGAGGTTTCCGATATACAATTTCTTTGCCATTGAGATACGTTTTTTCGTTAACTTAATATATATTATCCATAGCCGACCCCCCTTCTTGCCTCGAACCACGAACTACTTAACGAATTGCGCGTACCTTGGAGAATGAGTAACTACGAATATGCGTATTATACCCTATATGGTAGGAATAACAAGTCCTCGGAGATTAACATGGTGTTGTGGTGGGAGCATGCGTATCTGCGATATGCTCTTGCTTGAATGCTGGGTTTGTCTCCTCCTAAAGTCCTCATATATTGATCCCCGACTCATTTTTTGAGATATAATTATCTGAAGACATGGTTTACCGTGTCGCCCGCGCTTCCTCACTTTTTCTTTATAATTTCTTCAGCTTTTCTTTATCTTTTTTTGATACAAAAGACATATGCCCGCGACCATACTACGGGTATTACCAGCGCATTAGATATTTCGTGAATAATTTAAAATATATTTACACAAAACACCATCATGAGAATACTTATCGTAGAAGATGACGAAGAGCTCCGAGAATTATTAAGAAGAAGCTTGGCTGCAGAAGCATATGCCGTCGACACGGCCAACAACGGCGAAACTGGTTCGTTTTTAGCCAGAACCAACCCGTATCGCATCGTCATTCTCGACTACAACCTACCGAACAAAAAGGGCGATGAAGTGTGCAAAGAATTGCGGCAAGCCGGTATTACCTGCCCTGTATTAATTGTTTCGGTAGAATCAGAAGTAGCAGACAAAGTGCACTTACTTGAAAGCGGTGCCGACGACTACATGTGCAAACCTTTTTCTTTTACCGAACTTGTGGCGCGCATCAAAAGCCTAGTGCGGCGGCCGTATCATATACAAGAACCTGTGCTCACGCTAGAAGACCTCAGCATCGACACCGAATCGAAACTCGTCACCAAAGCCGGCAAGGGCGTCTACTTAACCAGAAAAGAATATATGCTTCTCGAATGCATGGCGCGCCGAAGCGGCCAAATTCTTACAAGGTCAGAAATAATGGAAGAGGTTTGGAACAACGAAACCGACCCTTTTTCAAACACGGTAGAAGCTCATATACGGAACTTGCGCAAAAAAATAGAAGGCGGCAGAAAGAAAAAGCTCATTCATACGGTACCTGGCCGTGGCTACAAGCTCGATTATTCCAGATAAAAATACGCAGAAATCTGCTACAATACAGCACATGCAAAACATTTTTTCTGTGCTAAAAAACTTCATTACAAAGAACGCCCTATACCTTGCCCTTTTGCAATGCATTGCAGCACTATTGGGCAGCCTTTATTTCAGCGAAATACTTCATTACCCACCGTGCGTTTTATGCTGGTGGCAGCGCATTTTCATATATCCTCTAATTATCACTCTCATTGTTGGCATAGTAAGACGCGATAAAAGTGTGTACGCCTATGTGCTGCCCGCAGCAATCTTGGGTTGGTGTGTAAACGTCTTTCACAATTTGCTCTATTATAAATTGATTCCCGAAACATTGGCCCCATGCTCAGCTGGCATATCATGTACTACAAAATTCGTAGAGTACTTCGGCTTCATCACTATTCCCTTCCTCGGCTTCATAGGCTTCAGCGTAGTCATTGGCCTTATGCTCGTATACAGAAAAGCCGTACTGAAGAATCTTGTATAAATAACAGACAAGACTCCTACACTCACTAGCTAGCCTTTACCATTGTTGCCATTTTGGTCATTCTATTTATTTTGATACAATACCCGTCATATGAACTCAGAAACAAAAGTTGTAGGCCTTATTGGCATTATTACCATTATTATTATCGCCGGCGGCTTGTGGCTTGTCGGTAAAAACAGCGGAACAAACGGGGCTGCCGGCAACCAGCCGGTAGTAAATAGCGAAGCGCTTGTTCGCCCAGACAGCCCGCGTATTACGGGTAAAAATGCGGGTGTAAATGCGGTTAATCCTAAAAAAATACAAATTGTGGAATTTGGCGACCTCGAATGCCCTGCCTGCCACCTGCTCCATCCTGAACTTAAAAAGCTACTCGCATCGAACGGTGACGATATCGAGCTCGTTATACGATTCATTCCTATACACTCAAATTCAAAAGCGGCGGCAGGTGCAGCACTTGCGGCCGGTGAACAAGGTAAATTCTTTGAGATGTACGACATTATCTTCGAACATCAAGATGACTGGGCAGGCTACGGCAAAGATGTAAATAAAATATTCGAAGGCTATGCAACTCAAATTGGCCTTAACGTAGCAAAATACAAAACCGACCTCGCAACCAATTTTGCAAAATACTCAGCACTTGTCGACCGCGACGCTAACGACGCCACAACCATGAATATCTCCTCCACTCCAACCCTTATCTTCAACGGCACATATGTTGCCGTTGGCGCCTTCCAGTATGAAAAACTTAAAAGTATGATGGGGCAGGCGCTTTCTTTAGGCGTTGCTAGTAGTACCGCAACTTCAACTGCAGCCGCGCCAGCCGCTGCCACAGCCGCAACGCTGAACCTTAAATAAAAATTATTGAAATATAAATTAAAACAATGGATATCAAGAATACATCAACAAAGGCTACTGGGTTTTTAAATGAATTTAAAACTTTCGCAGTTAAAGGAAATGTAATAGAACTCGCTGTGGCAGTAGTTATAGGAACGGCGTTTAACAAAATAATTGACTCGCTTGTAAACGACGTAATTATGCAGGCTATCGCCATGATTTTCGGCAAACCCGATTTCTCTACTATTATGCTCGGTGCTGTAAAAATAGGTTCGTTTATAAACAGCCTCGTGAACTTTATTATAGTAGCCCTATCTATCTTTGTTGCTATAAAATTCGTCAACCGTTTTATACCATCACGCCCAGCAGAAAATACTGAGTCGCAAAAAAATTAGTAGTCTGAAATATTATTTACTCAGAATAAGCCTTATTGAAGGTATAAAATATCCGTGCTCCTCAATGAGGTATTTGTTATTTTAAACTTCTATAGTGTCCGGCTCAGAAACAATAATTTTACCGGGCACAATTTTTTGTTTCAAAGCCTTCCAAACTTCAACAATTTCCGAATTGCCGAGTATCAAAAAGACAGCAACAGAGGCCGCAATCCCCATAATGCCCGCGAAAAACCCTTGAAGAAATATGCCCATAACGGTGTTTGGGTCGAATATTCCTGAGAACATATTGAGACCAATATACGCCACAAAGCCTCCAAAAATAGCGGCCTGAATACTTTGCCACAACGCTAGCAATACGCCTTTGCCGAATTTTCCGAAATCCTTTTGAAACATAAACCAAAATGCTACGCCATTTATGAGAGTGCCGAGGGTATAGCCAAGAGGAAGCATTAGCACAACTGAACCGGGTACATCTCCTACCTTAAACAGGCTTTCAATAAAATAGCGGAATTGGTCGCTGTATGTGAAAACTTTCATCAAAAGAAACGGGAAGCCGACGGTTGCCACCGACGAAATAAGATTTATAAAAAGCGGCTTTGCCGTTCTGCCTGCCGCGTAATATCCGCGAATAAAAAGTAGTTCGAGACCTTGCGCCACGAGCGAGAAAACAAACAATGCGAGACATGCGGCTGTTAGCCTTGTATCTTCCCAATTAAAGTTACCGCTTCCTAATATTGTTCGAACAATTTGTGCACGAAGAACTATGAAGAGTGCGCTGATAGGAATAGACCAAAAGATAATGTGCTTAGTAGCCACAATCATATGCTTCATAAATTCTTCTTTTTCACCTTTAGCAAAATGCGCCGACAGCGTAGGAAAGGCCGCCAAGGCATAGCTAACGCCTACAATAGCGAACGGCACCGACTGCAAGTTAAGCGACAGGTTAAATATAGAAACGGAGCCAACGGCTAGCATGGAAGCATAAACAGTAATAATTATTAGTTCGAGCGTATTCGCCGAAAGCGCAATGGTTCGGGGAATAGAAATTTTGATAACCTCTTTAACTGTCGGCCAGTCTATATTAAGAGTGAAGCTCGGAATGAGGCCTTCCTTGAAAACATAAGGTATTTGAATGAGAAAATGAAGAATGCCGCCAATAACCACGCCCATAATTACACCCTTGAGCCCGAAGTACGGGTAAAGAAAAACCAGCCCAAAGATAATAGCTACGTTATAGAGAATTGGGCTTAAGGCATATACAAAGAAGCGCTTACCTATTTGAGTAATAACACCGAGCATGTTCGATATACCCAAGCATATTGGTTGTAAGAGAAGTAACCGTGAAAGAAGCACAAGCTGAGCAAGTGCCTGCGCATCGCCGAGGCCTGAGAAAAACCATTTTGCAATATAAGGCATTAGCCAAAAAATAATGAGCGATACTGCGACCATAACGAACATAAAAACGGTGAATACTGTATCGAGAAACTTTCGCGCATCAGCCTTGCGATGTTCAAGCACTCCGCTAAAAAAAGGAATGAGAACAGAAATGGAAACAAGCGAAGCAATTGCAGCAAAAATAAGGTCAGGAATACGAAAGGCAGTGTAATAAATGTCGAGTGTCTGCCCTGCTCCGAAATAGTTTGCCAGCATGCGGTCACGAAATAGCGCTAAAACCTGAGAAACTAGTGTGAATGTTCCAAGAAGAAATGCGGCCTGGTGGACGCCTGCTATTTCTTTATGAAAAATTCGGAGGATTCGATTCATGTCTTCTGTGATTCTTGGTTATATGCGCCAATTATATATGTATGATTGCGATTATACCTGAATTTGTTAAAAAAATGAAATTATGTTATAATAGTTTTGTTGTGTCGGATAGTTGCTGAGTGCCCTTTCGAGGGTGCTTAGAGGAAAGTCCGGACACTTCCCGAGCGTCACTTTGCCTTTAATGCGCGTAAATAAGCATTGAAAATAAAGTGATGCTCGGGAGCAAGGTAGCGGGTAACTCCCGTCTGGGGCAACCCAAGAGGTGCGATCAGAAACGCGGGGGGG
>OFQY01000675.1_pt1 | contig 12568 bp, 21 predicted proteins | sample 1542991 | NCBI WGS metagenome assembly OFQY01 (sample SAMN07774224, study PRJEB24372) | wastewater metagenome | isolation source: Exp Tend VB 10WW | collected 2016-02 | reverse complement strand
TCGACGCAGATGTCGATGTCCCGCAGCCCGGCTTTGATCTTGACGCTGTTCGGATTCGCTTTCAGCGACTTCTCGAATGCGGCGCGGACCTTGGCGATCTGGTCGTCGTTGAAGTCGCCGATGTCGAGGGAGAACTCTTTGCGATCCCATCGCCGCTGTTCCCCTTCTCCCTGGTAGGGAGCGGTGTCGAACAACTTGGAATCTTCGAAAACCAACTTCGGGACACGAATGTTCATGGAGGCTTTTAGAGGTTAGAGGATTGGGTTGGACGCCTCCATTATAGCAGTCCGCATCACAATCCTTTACAAATCGTATCCGTAAAGTTCGCTCTGGAACGAGCACAGCTTGCTGACGATTTCGTCGATGGAGGTGAGTATATCATCAACATCCGGCTTTGCCGGGAGTTCAGTAAGTGGATCACCATCCACATCTGTAACGCACCGCAGCTTCTCGATAATCTTCAGAGTGTCAGCGTCCATCACAATCCTTCGTCGCGAATTTTAAGCATCAGGCGGGTGTAGACGTCCAGGTCCGTATCCTGGCTGCCTCCATCAAGCACGGCGGAAAGCACCGCCTGCTTTTCTTCGAGCACCTTGCAGAGCTTTTCCTCGATGGTGCCGGGGCAGATGAGCCAGTGCTCATAGGTCGTCTGCGTCTGACCGATGCGGTGGATGCGGTCCCCGGCTTGGACGAAGTCACCGGGACGCCACCAAAGCTGCGTGAACGCGACGTTGGTAGCGGCGGTCATCGTTGCCGCCACACCGCCAGCCTGGAGTTGGTTGATGGCAACCCGCGTCCGCTTATCGGTCTGGAATTGTTGGATAGCCGCTTGTCGGGCTCGCCCGGTCACTCCTCCGTAGATGACCACGGACTTTGCTTTGACCCGCCGTTGCAGGGCTTCGATCATCTTACGATGGTAGCCGAACAGAATCAGCTTCTCCCCCGGCTTGTCGATCAAGAACTGGTTCGCCCAGTTGACGACCAGCGGAAACTTCAGCCGGGCCACGAGTTGGAGCAGGTGACCGATCATGGTCATGGCCGGGGCGCGGGAGGCTCCCGCAGCCGCGATGGCATCCTGCTGGCGGAGCCAGGACATGAAATCGGTGCTCGCCTTCCGATACTCAGCACGAGCGTCTCCCGTCAACGGGCAGGCCACGGTCGCCCGAAACTTTGGCGGCAGCTCTTTGAGTACCTCCGACTTTCGATAGCGAAGCATCAGGTTTTGGCGTAGCTCGGCGTTTAGCTCGTCGAGACGGGCGGCACCCTTATATTCCCAGCCCCACGGTCGCCGCTTGGGGGCGCAGTAGCGGTGGGCGAAAGGCCAGAACGCTGGGTACAAATCGGGCCGCAGGATATTCAATACGGGCCACAGTTCCGCCGGGCGGTTCATGAGCGGGGTTCCGCTCAAAGCGAACACACAGGGCACCGTCGCGGCCAGGGCGCGGGCTGCGCGGGTCCGCTGCCGCTGCCGGTTCACGAGGTTTTGGCACTCGTCGAAGATGATCGTTTGCGGGTTCAGGTCGCGTAGATACCGCACCCAGCCCTTGAGGATGTCGTAGTTGATGACCACGAGACCGCTGGTATCTTGGAGTCCTTGCTTCGGCGGTTCCATCCCCTCGCAAATTGTGACAGGCCAACCGCAATGCTGCTTGGCTTCCGATTCCCACACGTACTTCGCCACTGCCGGGCAGACGACCACGGCAGGCATCGCGATTTCGCGGTTGCGAGCCAGCGACGATAACGAGACGATGGTTTTCCCCAGGCCGGGGTCCATACAAATCAACGCCCGCATGTCGAATCCTTCGACTTCGCGGACGGCGCGTCGCTGGTACGGGAGCAGGCTGGTCTTAGGCATCTTCCATCCCGGCACAAGAGTCTAATATGACCATTGTAACTCCGTCGTCGTCATCCCACCGGCGACCGTCGTGAAGGGTCCGTCGCGACCATAGCCACATATGATACCGCGTCTGTTCTAGCAGTTGGTCGATGCTATCACGATCAAAGGAGTACGGAGGGCGAAGATAAGATTTACTCACCGTTATAGGCCGGTCCCACTTGGCAATCTTCCGCCGCCGGTTTCGTCGTTGATGTGCTCCCCTCGCTGGCATTAGTCTGATTCCTCGTATTGCGTGACGTCCCGCACCTTGAACATCCGGTCCCCAACCCAGATGTACATCGACCCCGCCGTTCCCGCCGTGAACTCGACTTCGAGTCCCTTGGGGTCACCGATTTCCAACCGATACCACCGGCAGAACGCCGCGATGTAGTCGTTGGCGGTGATTTGTTCGACCGGGCAGTTGTCCTCGCAAACTTCAAAGATGCGAGGCTTGGCCGGGAGTAGGACGGTTTTCATCATGCAATCAATCTCCAAAGCCTGACTGCGGGAATTGAACCCGCCCGATGCTTTTCGCTCCCTTTCACTTTCGATCCCCAGGAGCTACGCTCACATCGTGTCACCAAGTACTCTAGTCAGGAAAAAGGGCAGGGGCGGTCGCGACGAGCTCATGGCTAGTCCTCCCAATCTTCGAGGGCGACCGCGATCTCGTCGAAGGATTCGACGATGCGGTTCTTCGCCCAGCCGAGGTTCTTCAGGTAGCTTCGCAGGGTCGTCCGCCAGTTCACCCCCGACCCACCCTTGGCGGTAGCCGCCGAAGCGAGGTCGGTTGGGGGCCGGGTGGCGAGCCGGAAGACGTAGGCAGCGTCGTCGCTAAGCGATTCCGCGATCATGTCCGGGTTGAACTCGTGCATCGTATCCTCCCAATCGTAGGCGTTGTCGCCAAAGGTTTTCTCGACGCTGTGGTAGCGTTCCTTCCGGGCTGTGGTACGGAGCCAGCCGAACACCTGCCAGTACACCCAGGTGGCGAAGGATGCACCCTTGCCGGGGTCGTAGTTTTGGTAGGCGATGCAGTAGGCTTCGTTGGCGACCGAGAACAGCTCTTCGAGGTCTCCTCCGTTGCGGCGGCGGAAGTCGTGGACGATCTTCCACAGCAGCTTTTCGACGTCGCGGTAGGTTTCGGTGCGGGGGCAGATGGTGGCGGCTGGCATCTGAAAAGTCCTTTCGTTGCTGGCGAGCACCCTGCTCGCCTCCTCATAGTATAGCAACCCCGCTAGGAATTGTACACGGGGCTAATTCCAGAATTCTGGAAAATTATCAGGCTGCTGGCTTCGCCCTGGCTTTCGGACCCCTCTTGTTGGGCCAAACCTTGAGGCATTCGATGATGGCAGCCATCGTGAAGAGATAGGGCGGACCCCGGAACGGGACCAGCCGCTTGTCGGCGACGAGTTGCCTTGCCCGGCAAGGGGAGCACCCCAGGCGGGCAGCGGCTTCGGCAGTGTCGAACGTTTTCTCGGTCATATTCAGCGAACTCCTACGCTGGTGATTGTACTTATTCGACGTTGCCATTGGTAGCGGGGGTGGTAGAAATTAGTTCTTGATGGGGACTATCGTCGCTGACACTAGTCCTGATTTACGGTAGGATTCGAACAGTTCGTTCAGTCCCACCTCGATGATGCGGACCAGATGCTTATCGGCATAAGGCCGGGTCTTCATCCAGTCATTAAAGACGTCCATCAAGTCCTGGTTGGTCGTTTCGGCGGGCTTGTGAGAAAGCAGCGTATCGTAACCGTCCAGGTCATCCGATTCTTTGTTGCGCATCCCGCAGACCAGTCGGGCACGTTCCTCGAACTTGACGCGGACCATTTGCGGCGTTTCCTCCAACACCGCCCAGCCTTTCCAGTGGTGACCGCGAGCCACCAGATAGACCTGGGAACTTCGCTGAAGATGCTCGACGAAGCTTTCTTCATCGGAGACCACCGGGGGATCGCTACCTTGGTCGTAGTCGATAGACCACGTGAAGTCCTTGGCTTGTTTCCCCTCGGCGGTCTTCGCGCGTGCGTTCGCCAGTTGTCGCATCACTTCGGCGACGTAAATACCATAGCGGCTGGTAGCCTGAGCGAACGGGATCGTGATGCGGGGGATACCCGCCTTTGGTGCAGATGCTGATGCCATAATGGTTAGCGAACCTCCGGGCGTTTGTCGAGGGTTTGGGGGCGGAAGGAAACCAAGGGTTTGCCTTGACGATAGCTGTTCCAGGCTTGCAAGCAGCCGCGATACATCACCTCGCTGGTGATGCGGCGGACGTTCGCCCCGGCGAGGCTGAGTTGCGATGTCATCAGGTAGTTGCGAAGGACGTAGCAGGCATCCTTCTTGTCCGAAAGGTTGATGCCGTCGAGCACCGCCTTCCAGAAATCGAGGCTGATCTGCGGAGCCTTGGCGAAGGTTGCGCACAACGCCGCCGTCACCGGCTGCCGCATCATGTGCTTATGGTCCTTGGCGTTCCAGGTCCGCATGAACGCCCCGACCGACATTGCCATCTTGTGATGGGTTGTGAGCATCAAGTAGCTCACCTCATCGGCGGTGTGGACCTTCCGCCGCTGCGCATCTTCCCACAGCCAAAAGGAAATACCGGATGCGATGTTTCGCAGGAGGCTGGAGTTGTAATCCGGGAACTCCTCCCGTCCCGCGAGATAGCTGACGACGACGTTGCCTCGGTTGCGAGGCTTGCCTCGGTCGATGGTCGCGTAAAGCTGCCGCATATCGGCGTCGGTTTTGGCGTCGTAGGTCAGGAGCTGGACCGGGGTGCGGTTCCGATACTTCTCCTTGATCTTCTTCGTGTCGGCGTAAGTACGCGCCCAACAAGTATGGCGTCCGTTCATCGCGTAGGTCTTGCCGTCGCAAACGCAGACGATCAGTTGGACCTGCTCCCAGCGAAACGTCCCGCCGTCCATCTGCCGGGCGAGGAACATGACGTGGTTCTCTTCGACCTTGCGGTCGCCGACGAAGTTGGGGAGCATCAAGTGCTGCTCGGCGTAAGCCGTGTCCAGCTCGACCGTCTTGCGATGCCGCATCGACAGATTGTCGCTGAGCTGGATGATCTCGTGGAGCGGTTCATCTGGTTTGATGAAGCCGGGGTCGGTGTTGTTGACGGGTTCGACAGCGGTGGCGGTTGCCATCTTCGGTCTCCTTCTAGGGTTGATGGGTTTGGTCATTACAATCCTGCGGCGCGGTGAATTTCGGCGAGTCGTGCGCGAGCGGCTTTACCTGTGAAATCGTTATCGTGTTCTTGCTGCAGCAACTCGATGTGAGCCATCTGCCGGGTCAGCTCTTCCTCGGCGGCGACGATGTCCGCTGCCCGCTTATCGTAGCTCGCAGCTTCCGCATCCAACTCGGCGATACGTTCCAGCAGCGTTTTCGGCGGTGCTGCCGGTACGACCGGGGAGGGCTCCTCCGGGGCTTCCTGCGGCTCGCTGTCGCCGTTGGGGACGCCTTGGCGGTCCTTGAGCATGCGGTAGAGGCTGGGGGCCGTCAGGGGCGCAGGGGGCGAAATATGCCACTCGCGTGCGGTGGTGTTGTCGCCGGGCTTGAGCTTGACGGTCAGGCGGTTCCCGACCGCGTTGCCTAGGCGGACGCGGACGTCACCCCGCATGCGAATCTGGTCGCCGAACTGGATGCGGAAGTCGCCGTCGAAGCCCGCGAGCATTTCGTCGAGCAGGGTACTGGCCGCGTTGATGACCTTGGGCGAGATATCGCTCTTGGTGCTGTGGTCGCCTCGCGGTTCAACAAAAATCAACTTTGCCATGTGGTGGTTCCTCCTACAGTCATTATAGCACGGGCATTAGGAATTCGATCACAGGGACATCCTCCAGTATCCGTAGACGCACCGCGTTCCATCGCGGGAGCAGTCGTAGGTGTCGTGAAGCTCGCCGTCGATCACTGCCGCGACGTGTTTGGAAAGGCGAACGATCAGCCTCCCCTTGCTTGGGATTTCCCCGGCGCAAAGGTGGACCTTGCATCCTTGGCCGATCTTCATCGTCGGCGTCCAGGCCGCACCGAGCGATTCGATGTAAGGACCGTAAGTCATCTTGTGGACCCCGGTTCGGGCGTTGGACCTGGCGCGACGGCTGGTTGGTTTTTCGATGCGAGACAAAGCGTTGATGGCGTCGTAGACTTCGATGTACGGCAGCCCAGTCGCGATAGCGATGGCTCGTACCACGCAGTCGCCGGTGCAGCCCTTGTAGCCGGCACCGGCGCGACCTCCATCGTCGTAGATGAATGGCAGCATGTGATTCCTTTAGGCCGGGATGCTGAAGATGTGACCGAGGGCGGTGCAGGAATCGTAGGCTTCGAGCACCGGCTTGCCGCCGACGATCATGTCCCACATCGTTTTGTCGACCACCCACCAAGTCGTGGTGCCGGGTGGGCGGACGAACATGGCAGGGGCTCCCGTGCGGAGTCGACCCCAGCGGGCTTCGAACCCGGCGGAGCGGAAGGTGGTGACGCTGTACTTAGGCATGGTTCGGTTCCTATCGGAAGGGCTGGTTCGGGCTCGCTGCCCGTACACCATTATAGCGACAGCGGTAGGAAATGCGCACGCAAAATAAAAGATTCTCCTAAGTCTTTGCGCCGTATAGACTTACGACGATTCGGAAAAATTCCAGGATTCCGCGTGCAAGATTCCTCTCGCCGTCGCTATACTGTTTGTACGGGTCGCCGACCCGCTGAACACCAAACGACAGGAACCCAACCATGACTCACGACGAATTCACCGCCTACAAGCAAAACGAAGCCAAGGTCGCCCGCGAGCTGGCCGCAACCCTGACACCCGCCACTGCCGCGAAGCTGCTGGAAGATTCCCGCAAAGAACGACACAGCTCCTTGTACGCTCGCGACGTCGAAGACCTTCGCGGGGTCGCGACCCTGATCGAGATGGGCGATACCGGAAACGCTTTCGAGATCGCCAGCCAGCTCGACACCGCTGTCCGCGACGTCATCCCGCTCGCGGTCTGGGTCTACCTCGGCGGCGACTTGGTCCACGGCTAGATTCATTCACAACCTTGCCGGGTGCCTCCAACGTAATCGGTAGAGGCTACCACCCGGCATTTTTAAGGATTTCACTCATGCCTGAGCTTTACGAAGCCAAAGCCTCGAAAATCCGCGAGATGGTCAGCGAACTCGAAGACGAGCTTCGCATGGCAAAAGCCTACATCGAGTATCTCAAAGAACAGATTCGCGTTGCCCACAACGTTGGGGTCGCAGCAGCCAGCATCAACCCGACCGCGACCCCGGAGGATTGCGTCCGAGCGATATTGAATATCCGAACGTAATCTTGTTCAAAAACCTCTCGCCCGTGCTATAACATTCGTAGAACGACGCTTTTTCAACCCCAACCTGGAGAACGATTTATGGTCGCCGCCAACGAAAAAACCCCCTGGCAAGGCCGAGGACGCCTGGAAAACTTGGTTGCCGAACTCAACCGCCAACGCGAGACGAAGCTGGACTTCGTCGCCGACGCCCGCAACCTGATGGTGGTCGCCGGGGAGAAGGAGCTGGTGCTCGCCCCCGCCGATGCCATCGGCCAGGAATGGCTCCCCGCCTCCGGGCTGCGGATTTCGGACAACGCCCTGCCGCAATTCGGCAACCGGCTCGACCCCGACATCCCGACGAAGTTCCTCCGCGAGCTGACCGCGAAGCGCACCGGCACCGCCTCCACCCTGGTCAACGATTTGTTCCAGAGCGAACCGAAACGCCACTTCATCCGCTGCCTCGACGGCAAGGTCCGCGCCTGCCTCTCGAACAGCTATCGGGTGCTCGACAACTACGACCTCGCCTTCGCCGCCCTGGACGTCGCCCGCGCGAACGACGGGGAAGTGATCGAAGCCAGCCTGTCCGACAAGCACATGCGGCTGAAGTTCACCACGCGAGCGATCTGGGATGCGGTCAACGAGAAGGATGGCGGAACCGGCAACCACGAATGGATCGGTCGCACCGGCTGGGGCGGGTCGGATAACACCGACCTACCGGGCGGGCAGGGGACGGTTCACCCGCTGGTCACGATTTCCAACAGCGAAACGGGCCACGGAGGGCTGCGGGTCCAGCTTGGCATCCTTCGGCGGATTTGCGTCAACAGCGCGATAATCGAGGATGTCCAGGCTCGCATCCACCTCGGCGACAAGCTGGAGACGGGCATCTACACCGAGGAAACCCTCGCCGCCGACAGCAAGGCAATCATGCTGAAGTGCCGGGACGCCATCAAGGCTGCCTTCACGAAGGAGCGGTTCGCCGCCCTGATCGCCAAGGTCCAGGGGGCTGCTGACGATAAGGTGGCTCGCCCCCGCGAAGCCCTGGAGAACATCGTAACGGTGGGCGGGTTGACCGACGCCGCGAACGACGCGATCCTGGAGTACTTCCTGGGCGACTACGACCGGAACCGCTATGGGCTCGCCCAGGCGGTCAGCCGCTACGCGCAGGACGTAGACGACCCCGACGAGGCTTTCGCGGTCGAAGAACTCGCCGGGAAGGTGATGGTCGGAGCGGTCGCCCTGGCTTAAGCCCGACCACCCGCTGGAGGGAGGTGGAGAAAACCACCTCCCTCCTGGTCGTTTCGGGAAAATAAATCTGGATTTCCCGTGCGCAATTCGTAGCGACGACGCTATACTAGTTGTACGGACGACGCGTCCGCAACCAACCGCGAAATAGGAACGAAACCATGCCCGCCACGCAAGCCACTCTGAACGACCTACTCCCCCTTCTCACCCCGGAAACCCTGGATTTGATGCGGCTGGATTTGGTCGGGGGTGCAAAGGCGACCCGGAATGCTCTGACCGCGAGCGGATACCTCGACTAGCCCGTGCGCATTTCCTAGCGTGGTCGCTATACTATCCATACGGGCAACGCGCCCGACACGAACCCTTCCCAAGGACAGCCGCCATGACCGCCACCGACCTAGAACTGGAACGAAACTTTGCCAGCTTTGGACTCGCGAACGACCCCGCGCCGGTTTACATCGACGCTTACGGATTCCCGACCCGCGAATTCCTGCTCGCCGGGAACGCGATCTTCACGATCAAGATGCCGGGTACGGCGAACGATCACTACACCTTCCGCATCAACCAGAGCGAAGCCACCGACGACTACCCTGCCGCTTTCTGGCGGTAATGACATACTTGACTCACCGCACATCCTGAAAATCTAAAGGTCGATTTCGTGTATTACTTTTTCTTCTTTCGCTTGGCTATCCTCTTCGCTTTGTCCTTCGCGACTTTGCGATCTAGCGTCTCCTTCGGAATGTTGACTAGTGCCTTGGCGAGCGAATCGAACGCGCGCCAACCATCAGGCTTCTTGCTCTCGGACATCGTGTCGTCTCCTATTTTTATCAAGCCCAGGACAGTCGGGATGACATTCTTCAGCGCGAATCCACCACCAGCCAGCAACATGCCAGCCCTCGTGAATCTTTCGCCTGCAATCAGCGCAAGGCTCCTCAGACTGTTCACATACCGCGCATTTGGTTTCAGCGTCCATTTACGTAATCCTCATGAAGACACGTCATGCAAAACAAACCACGCAGCCGCGAATGCGCCATTGGGCCGCCACACTTTGGGCACTTATACGACGATTCGGTGGCGACAAATTTCTCGAAGCGCTCAAGTGCTGCACCAGGGTCTTTGCCGGCGGCCAGTGGTTCGTTCGCTAGCATCCGCTCCATCGTCCCCACGTTTGGCCCGCCCGCTGCCCACACAAGAGCGTTCAGCATCCCGCCAACGAGTGCCTTTTGAACGTCGTTTAGACCAGGCGTCTGAAGTCGCTGGCACAGTTTTTGACGCGCAACATCTATTTCCTGTTGGCTTTTCATCAAGTGATCCCCATGAAGCCCGCATCGTCCTGGGCGGTCAGGATGCGGTAGGTGAGACGTTTCCCCACGACCATATTGAGCGCGAGGCAGAATCGCCCGGCGTCGTCGGTCGCACGCTCGTTGAATCGAAAAACTTGCTCCGCGACGTATCGAAACAGGTGGTAGGGAGCGACGGCGACATACGTGCCGTGCAACCCGCGCTTCAGCAGCGCCCAGAAGCTCTATCCCGTTGGTGTGGACGTTTTCCACCACGTAGGCGACGGAATGGTCAACCGACTTATGCAGGTGGGTGAAGCACAGTTCCGCGTAGGCGCGAGCCTCGTCGGTAAAGACTTCCGCCCCATAGCGAACATGGCGGCGGACCTCTGGCAAGAGCCTTGCGCCAGCGTCATCGCCGACGACAGCGGCCCGCACTTGGCTGACTTCCCCTTCGCCGTTCGCCCGCTGCAACACGCCGTGAACGATGGTTTTATCGACACCGCCGCGCCCGGTGATTTTCTTCTTGCGGACCTTCTTGTGCATATTGGCCGCTGCCCCGCCGAGATAGGTAGCGTCCGCTTCGGCAGGGCCGACGAACTTGTCATCGTCGGGCGGCAGCAATTCCATCGCCTTGCGGATACGGTGCAGCATGAACCACGCCGTTTTCTGAGTCACGCCGATGGCCCGCGCCAATTCGTGGGAGCTAATCCCATTCTTGCAATTGGCGATGGCCCAGACCGCGACAAACCACTTGTCGAGTCCCAGCGGCGAATCCTCAAAGATCGTCCCCACCTTATGGGAGAACTGCTTGCGGCAGTCTTTGCAGCGGAGCATACGGCGGGTGGTAATCTCGCCGATCCGCTCCCCCTTCGCGCCGCAGTGGGGGCAGGTGATGACGCCGCCGTTCCACTTGATGCGCTTCATGTACTCGTTGCAAACGTCCAGGTCCGCGAAGTAGCGGGCGGCTTCCAGGAGCGATTGGGGGCAGTTGTCGATCACTTGCGCAGCCTCCCGGTTAACTTACCTTCCGCTTTGACAATGGCGTCCTGCGCTTGCTCAACTCCCTCTCGCGTTATCCCGTCGTCGTCTGCTTCCAATAACAGCCGCTTGATCGCGGCAAGCAAATCTGGCGCGGCAGCGAACAGTCGCGCATTATCCGCATCCTCTTCCGGGTCGATTGTGCAATCTCGATTGAGGGTATCGCCTACGCTTCGCGTCTTACCGAATCGCTCAAACTGGATTTCCCACCAATCGCCGTCGCGCTCGTGTTTCCGTTCTGCTTCCCAGGGGGTTGGACTGTGCATGGCAGTGGCTCCGAATGTGCGGTGACTCAGCTACCTAAGTATACGGCTATTCGTCGGTGAGTCAACTACCTTGCGAACATTCCAGTATTATTATTCCGAATTCCCAAAATGAGAATATCAACGTGGTGAGTCAAGTATGTCATTACCTTTCTGGCTCGCGTACCTGACCGGGTCGGACAACACCCGCGACTACACCAGCCTGGGGAAAATCAACCCCAGCAACAACACGCTGAAACTGAACCGCAAGTGCAAATACAACGACGACACCTTCGTCGTAAAGCTGGCTCGCCGCCTGCTGGCTCGCCTGCTCGCGAACGATACCAAGCCGATCCGCGAAGCGGGCTGCGACGTAACGCACGCAGGAAGCTGCTGCCGCTGCGGTCGCCTGCTAACGACCCCGGCTTCGATAGCCGCAGGCATCGGGCCGATTTGTGCGAAGGGCGGACGCGACTAAGAGTTTGGATTCCGACCAGTTCGGGTCACCGAAGCCCGCCTCAACCTTGGGGTGGGCTTTTTTCGTTGGGTCGCACCAAGACGTCCCCGACCCGCAACGTATGGAAAGCGAACACGAATCGCCCAGCGATGGCTTCGTACAAAGCATCACGAGTCGGCCACCCAGGTCGGTTGCCAGATGTAAATGACACCTCGGTCACAATAACATCAACACATGCTAGAAACTTCGTCGCGCCCTTGATGATGCTAGGTTCAGACCCTTCGGCATCGAGCCAGAGTAACGTCCTGCCTACGGGTAGCACTTGGAAGTAAGTATCCAACGTCGTAGTGGCTACTTCGTAAGGGATGTCGCATTTATTTTCGCGAGGATACAAACTACTGGCATCGGTTCTACCTTCCCGCCTCCAGATAGTTACTTTATCCTGACTACCATCCGTTACAGCCATTGGAACAATGGTGCCGGGGTATGTAAGAGCTGCGAGGGCAGCGGCTTCTGGAAGTGCTTCAAACCCGATGAATGCTGCGGCGGGCATCGCTTTGCGAAGGATTGGCAGTTCTAATCCTCTGCCAATTCCTACTTGAACAACAGTTGTGAATTGCTGCTCGCCGAGCCATTCGCTCAGTCCATCGAGACGAATAACTCCTCTTGTCAACCGAGGCTTATTCATTCATGCCACCTACGTTGTTACTTTATGAGTCACAATCGCACTCTCGCAATGCCGCAGACGGTAAAAGTTAGGGATCGTTATTGCCCGCATCTTGACGCCTCCATTCTGCACCTGCTTGCGGAAGCGGACGTCGCACGGAGTATCCTCAAAGGGTCGCATGGGTTTCTTCCACGGCGGTTGTTCCCCTCGCAGATAACCGACGTCTCTCGCGTAATCCCCATCGATAAAGAAGGTGCCTCCGATAGCCTTACTGTAGCGGTTGTGCTTGAATTCGGATGCAACGGGCGTCGGGGACAAGCCAGACACAGCCTCCGCGATCTGTGAATCCCCCAGCACATGCGTGCAGCTAATCAAGCAGCTATCGGGCCACAGCATTGCTGCTTTCTCGCGTTCCCATTCGCGGTAGACAGTATCCAGACAGCCAGGACCGGCATAGTAATCGACGTCCGCAAACCAAACCAAGTCCGCCCGACTC
>OFQY01000674.1_pt1 | contig 12573 bp, 12 predicted proteins | sample 1542991 | NCBI WGS metagenome assembly OFQY01 (sample SAMN07774224, study PRJEB24372) | wastewater metagenome | isolation source: Exp Tend VB 10WW | collected 2016-02 | reverse complement strand
CTACCTGAGCGCGGCCGATGGAGACGACCCGTACCCGGATCAGGCGTGGTGCTTCGCCTGTGGTACCGCGATGGCGTTCCACCTTCGGCGTAGACGTGGCGTGCGAGGCTGCCACCTCGCGCTGTCCTACGCTGAGATCGAGAGCCTGGAGCACTGCACTGGATGCAAGCGGCTGGTCGACTCCGGGGAGTTGTCCGAGCGCGGGGTGGACGACGAGTTCGCGTACTACGTCGAGATGCCGCCAACGGGGCCGTCCGCCGCCGACGCGCAGGCGTTGGCGATTCTGCTTGGAAGCCTCTGGAGCGGTGACCCGAGGTACGACCAGATCGACGCATGGCTGACCGTGGCGGTGGGAGCATGAGCCGCCGACCGAAGGCCGCAGCTACCGACGCCGTTGGCAGGCTCCGCGAGGTGGTCGAGGAGATCGAGCGCCTCCACCGCCGCCCGACCGCAGCCAGCGAGGAAGAGGCCAAGAGGCTCTACCGCGCCTACCTCCCGATGATGGGGGAGGACTCGCCCGTCCTGAGCGCCGAGCAGGAGACGGGCGTTCTGGTTCTCCGGCTCCAGGAGATCGACTCGGAGTGGCGCGCAATCGGCAGTCGCCTGCGGAACATGATCGAGCGCAACGCGAAGATCGCCGCGAAGAACAAGCCCTCGCTGCGCCTGGTTCGCACTGACGACCTCGACACCGATCGCGAGTCGCTCGTCTGGGCGCAGCTCCAGAAGACCACGCGCGGAGGGAACCTCGCCGCCGCCGCGACTCTCTCCAACGTCGCGATCATCCTCGACAACGATACCCGCTGGAAGGGCAAGGTCCGCCTCAACACCTTCGCCCGCAAGGTCGAGGTCAACGGCGAGATGATCACCGACTCCGCCGTGCTCCAGGCTGCCGTTTGGATGGACCGTATATACGGAATGCAGGCCGCGAAGATGACGGTCCAGGACGCGATGACCCTGACCGCCGAAGAGAACCCCTACAACCCGATCGCCGACTATCTGAACGGGCTCAAGTGGGACGGGAAGCCGCGTTGCCCGCACCTGTTCACCGGGTACCTCGTGGGCAAGTTCGACGGCGACGACCACAAGAAACTGCTCCAGGCGTTCGGCGTGCGGTGGATGATCAGCGCCGTCGCCCGCGTCATGGACCCCGGGTGCAAGGTCGACACGCTCCCGGTCCTCTACGGAGCCAAGGGCGTGAAGAAGTCGAGCGCGTTCTCCGAGCTGGTTGGGGACAAGAGGTGGTTCAACGACACCGCCCTCGACCCCGCGAAGAAGGACGCGATGGAGCAGCTCCAGGGGATCTGGGTCTACGAGTGGAGCGAGTTCGACATCTGGCTCAAGAAGCGAGGGGAGAACCGGATCCGAAACTTCCTGAGCCGCAAGATCGACCACTTCCGCTGGACCCACGCGATCAACGTGGAGGACTACCCGAGGCAGGGCGTGTTCATCGCCAGCACGAACGAGCGGGAGTTCATGACCGACCCCGAGCGGCGCTTCTGGCCGGTGGACGTGAAGGCCGTTGACCTCGACGCGATCCGCGCAGACCGGGATCAGCTTTGGGCAGAGGCCGTTCACCGCTACAACGCCGGTACACAGTGGCATTTGACGGAGGATGAGGATCGGCTTTTGATGACATCCAGTACCGAGTTTGAGCAGAACGATCCGTGGGAGGATCTGATCGCGAGAACGCTCGGTGGAATCATTCAAATCGACGGCGTGACCCAGCCGAAAATGCCCGAAGAGTTTTCCATCTCGCAGCTCCTCGAAGCGATGAAGTTCACCGCGCGAGACATGACGAAGGACGCTGAGAATCGGGCGGGTCAGTGTCTCCGAGCGCTCGGCTACGTCAAGACCCGAAAACGGGACGGATCGAGCCGATCCTGGGTCTGGCACCGCTCGGAGTGACGAAGGGCCAACGATGAGACGCTGGCTTTCGGAGCGTCTGGCCCATCCGGCCCACCCCGGCCCATCCGTTGACAAATAGGCGATCTGCTAGGCCACCACAGGCATTGGCCCATCCGGCCCATCCCCTTTTCAATTTTGGAGGCTTTAGGAAGAAAAGAAAAAGAAATGGTGACACACACGATCTCCCCCCAGAGGGTCTAGAAATGGCAGGGGGGGGTTGGGCCGGATGGGCCAATGCCAGCAGCCAGCACGATCGTCCCAGATCTGGAACCAAAACCACACAGGAGCCCCACGATGACGAACGAGATCCAGCCCAAGAAGCCCCGCCCAGGGGCCACCGACTGGGAGCCACGCGGCACCCATGGCACCGCAGAACGCTGGGTGAGCGGCGGTCTGCAGGTCCTCAGCGCCGTCCAGTGGCTCGCAGACCACGGCGAGCCCCTGCACCCCGAGTTCCACGTCTCGGTGTCGTACAACGGCGGGCGCGCCGGTCGTCAGGCCGTTCGCAAGGCGCTGCGTGACTTCGGGATGGAGAACGCCAGCGAAGACAACCACGTCCCCGATGGCTTCGTCCGCAACTTCTGGCGCCACGTCAACCCCGCCCAGCACCACGTCTGCCCCTGCCAAGAGACGGAGCCGGCGATCGAGACGGTGATCCGGGGCGACGACCCCGACCTGTTTGTCTGGCGGGCGGCCCCATGATCCAGCGCATTGATCGCTACCTCACCCCCCCGAAGCGTCTGATCCCGTCCAGCGGCACCGACCCAGGCAAGAGCGCCGGAGCCACTGCCTACGTCAACGGCCTAAGGGTGGAGTGGGTGCTCGACTACGTCCAGCGCACGAACTTCTACGAGGCCAACGGAGAGCGATTCCCGACGGCCTGGCACGCGCTCCAGTCCGCGCCGCCGGTGCCGCCGGGGACGCTCTGGACGTGCGAGGATCTCAAGCCCCACCCCGGCAAGACCAACGGGTTCGCCCAGCTCGCCGAGGCGAAGGGGTGGGCCTCGGCTTGGGCGATGTCCAGGGGCCTCGTGATCGGCACGGCCCCCAACTCCACGCGCTGGCGGAGCGATCTGCTGGACGTGACGAGCAAGAGCGGCGCCGAGGCCCTTGAAGCGGCGGCCCTGGATGCCGTCTACGGGCGTCCGATCAGCGGCAGCCGGTTCCACATCCACCTCAGCCTCACGAACGTCCCAGAAGGCCTCTCAGGGCACGCGGCGGAGGCGATCCTCATCGCGTTGTGGGGAGCTGGTTGGCGGTTGGCGCCACTAGCGGTTAGCTGAGTCGAGCCACACCCAGGGAGGGCACCTTGACCAAGCAGTTCACCGTCGTTTTCATCGCCGACAGCGGCCGGATCTCGAAGACCATCGACGCTGCCAGCCGCGGAAAAGCGATCGAGTTGGCGATCGCCGCGCTCGACTCCAGCGACCTGGAGGTGCTCGCGATTGACTCGGAAGGACGCGCCATCGACGCGAAGCACTGGCCCCTCGATGACGCTGGGTTCCCGATGAAGGCCGCGCAGACCGAGGGGCTCGTGCTGCGGACGGTGACGACGGTTGAGCGGGTCACGGGCTGACCAGACCTAACCGCCACCGCTCACGGAGAAGCCGATGTCTGACCTCGCCCCGCTCGACGCCGATGAACTTGCGCTCGCAGCGATGGTCCTGGACGACAAGGCCCTTCGCGAGATCGAGCGGGAGACGGGCCGCGCCTACTCGACGATCCGGCTGATCGTCCTCCGCCCGCACGTCCAAGCGTACATCGAGACGGTGCGGCTGGAGGCAATGGAGGCGGTGAAGTCGATGAAGGTCCGAGGCGCTCGCGTCGGGATGCGGGCGCTGATCGACATGGCGTCGAACGAGAAGACCCCGGCCGGCGCGCGAGCCTCCGCCGCCGGAAAGCTCGTCGAGGTGTGCGTGCCCCGGGAGCGCGTGGAGATGGTCCTGAGCGGCAACCCCGAAGCCCCGATCGAGCACGTCCACGCCGGCCAGATCGCGTCGGGCCTCTCCGACGAGGCGCTCGCGTTGGCGGTGGCGCAGTTGGAGGCGAAGGAGGCGCTTCGTCGACTCGGCGTTGACGGTGGCGATGGTAGCGGTTAGCCCATACGAGCCACACGGAGGCACGTCATGGGTCGCGACTCGAAGATCGAATGGACAACGCACACGTTCAACCCCTGGATCGGCTGCACCAAAGTCAGCCCCGGCTGCGCACACTGCTACGCCGAAGCCCGCATGGACCACCGCTTCGGGCAGGTGAAGTGGGGGCCGGGTCAGCCGCGCCGCCGGACCAGCGCCGCCAACTGGAAGCTCCCGGTGCGGTGGAACCGAGAGGCCGAGGGCGCTGCCGGGCGGCCGCGCGTGTTCTGCGCGTCGCTCGCCGACGTGTTTGACCCCGACGTGCCCACGGCCTGGCGCGCCGAGTTGCTCACGCTCATCGACGACACGCCCAACCTCGACTGGCTGTTGCTCACCAAGCGGCCCGAGCTCGTGCGCGACCTGCTCATCGAGTCCAGCAACGGCAACATGGTCGACTTCCGCCACATGCCCAACGTGTGGCTCGGCACCACGGTGGAGGACGCCCGCCGCGGCGCCGAGCGCATCCCCCACCTCGTCGCCATCGAGGCCCGGGTGCGGTTCCTGTCCTGCGAGCCGATGCTCGAGCACATCGGCCTCGACGTGCTGTGCTTCAACGGCGCGGACTCGTTCGGGGCCATGCCTGGGATCCACTGGGTGATCGCTGGTGGCGAGTCCGGCCCCGGCGCGCGGCCCATGCACCCCGACTGGGCGCGCTCGCTGCGTGACCAGTGCGCGAAGGCGCGCGTGCCCTTCTTGTTCAAGCAGTGGGGGGAGTGGTCCCCGGAGGGCCGCAACGTGCGGGGGGATGGATCTGCCATCACACGCGACGCGGCGGTGCTGCACGGTGGCGACTGGTACCTACCCGACGGGACCGTCCTAAACCGCGTCGGCAAGCTCGCCGCCGGCCGCACGCTCGACGGCATTCTTCACGACGGCTACCCTTGCGCGTCGTAGGGTAGCGGTTATGCTCCGGGTGCCACACCAACGGAGGCACCCATGAAGCTCAGGATCCAGGGCATCGGCCCGCACACCGACCACAGCATCGAGTTCGATCCCACCGCCGTCACCACCATCAGCGGCCCCAGCACCATCGGCAAGAGCACGCTGATGCACGCGATCGCCTTCGCCCTCTGGAGCCAAGACGCCACCGGCGCGAAGTTCGACGCCGGCATGATCAGCGGCACGGGCGCCGCCAGCTTCGACGGCGCCGGCCGCCGCGGCACCTCGCGCGCCATCGTCGTCGACGGCGTCGCGACCCCGGGCGGCACGGAGGAGCAGTTCCGCGCGTCGCTCCCGGCGCACTATCGCGACCCCGAGTGCGCGGGGATGGTCATGTTCCCGCTGCGCTGGGTTGGTCTCCTCGAAGGCGCCCAGGGTGGCCTTGCCCTCCGCGCAGCGCTGGACCGGATGCTCCCCGGGCCGACCGCCGCCGACCTGCTCGCCGACCTCCCGAAGATGGCGCCGCGCGATGAGAAGGGCGCCGCCGCCCTCGTCACGAGCTACCGCCGCGACGCCAACACCGCCCGGGGCCGCGCGCAGGGCCTCCGCGCTGCGGTGCCGACGACGCCCCCGCCGGCTGGACCGACCGAGGAGCAGGTCGCCGCAGCCCGCGCCGAGCTCGACGCCAGCGCCGCCGCGCGCGAAGACCTCGCCGCCTGGCAGGTCGAGGACGCCGAGCACCGCGCCGGGACCGCAGCCGTCGCGGACTGGCAGCGCCGCCGGGATGCGATCGTCGCGCCGGCGTTTGAGCGGGTGCTGGTGACGGAGGAGCTGGAGAAGGCCGCCGAGGCCGAGGCGCTGGCGAACGACGCCGTCGGTGAGGCCGTCCGCGCCGCCGCCCGTGGCATCGCCGCCCACAAGGACGCCGCTGCCCGCGCCGCCGACTGGGACCGCCGCGCCGCCAACCTCACCGAGCCCGCGGAGCCCGGCCCGACCACCGCCGAGATCGACGCCGCCCGCGAGGCCATCGCCGCATGGCTGAAGCAGGAGCACGCACCACGCCCCACCCAGCCAATCCTCGCCCGCGACTGGAAAGCGTTCTCCACTGCCACGCCGTGCCCCGGCGCGAAGGCATGCCAGATCGCCAACCGCTCCCAAGAGGACGCCGACCGGCGCAACGCCGAGCACGCAGCCGCGTGGTCCGCTTACGACGCGTGGAGCGCGGCGCAGATCCCCGAGCCCGCCCACGCCCGCGCGGTGATGGACCACGCCCAGACCTGGGCGCGCTACAACAGCCGCCTGAGCGACCTTGGCCGCCGACCCGAAGTCCCGCCGGAGCCCGCCCCCGTCGCCGCCATCTACGCCAGCGCCGCCCAGGAAGCCCTCGACACCACCCGCGCCGCCGCGAGCGCCTGGGCCACCTACGACGCCCGCGTCGAAGCCCTCGGCGCCCGCCCCGCCGATCCCGCTCCTCTCCGCGCGCGCCCCGAGGCCGCCGACGTGACCGCCGCCACCGAGACGATCGCCAGCGCCGAGCGCGCCGCCACGCGCCTCGCGGACTACCGCGGCGCCGTCGCCCGCGCTGAGGCCGTCGCGTCCTCTGCGGAGACGGACGCAGCGCAGGCCGAGCAGCTCCTCGCCACCGCCGAGGGCTGGCTCACCGCCGTCCGAAGCGCCCCCGCCCGCGCCCTCGCCAGCAAGCTCGCGCTGCTCGGGGACGGCGCGCTCCAGGTGCTCGACGTGGACGGCAAGACCCGCGTGGAGATCAACGGCCGCCCGTGGTACCTCGCCAGCCACGGGGAGCGCGTCGCCGCCGACGCCGGCTTTCGTCTGCGACTCCGGGCCGCTGCGGGGCTCGACGCGCTCCTCGTCTTCGTGGATGACGTGACGAGCGTTGGGGGGCTGGAGATCCCGACGGCGCCGGGGGTGGTGTTGCTGGTGACGACGGCGGCGGGTGAACTGGAAGTCGCGACCGCATGACCCCCACCGAGGCCCTCGCCGCCCTACGCCTGGAGCAATCGATCCGCCGGGCGCGCGTGGACCTCGCCGTGTGGATGGAGATCGCCGGTCCAACGGTGATCGGCGACTTCATCCTCGCGGACTGGCAGCGCGATGCCGCGAAGCACCTCCAGGCGCTCTCGGCGCAGCTTGTGGAGGCCGAGCGCGCCCACGCCGCGGGCGCCGCTGCGGTGCAGATCCGCGCCGCGCTGGAGGTGATGACGCAGGCAGGCAAGTCCGAGGCCGTCTGTCGGTTCATCGCGTGGCACATGGCGAGCACGGGGCAGAGCACCGCGCTGGGCAGTTTCGCCGACAGCCTCAGCGTCGAGCTGAGCCGCAAGGTCCGAGCCCTGCTCCGGTCGGGCATCGCGCGCCGCGTCTGGCCGCACCTGCAGCGGGCCGCCAGCGCGTCAGCAGATGAGCGCGACACCGAGAGCGGCGAGGTCATCAAGGACACCGAGCGGGACTGGAGCATCCCGAACATCCGCGCCGGCCGCAGCAACACCCGCTTCGTGGCGCGCGGTCGCGGCGGCACGCTCAACGGCCGCAGCGTGTGGCTCGTGGTGCTCGACGACCTGATCAAAGACGAGATGGACTACGCCAGCTTCGCCGCCCGCGATGAGGCGTGGAGCTTCATCCGGTCCAGCGCCGAGACGCGCGTGGCGACCCGTGGCGGCGGGATCCTGCAGGTCGGCAGCCGATGGGGCACCGACGACACCGTGGCCCGGTACAAGAAGCTGGAGGCGCTCGGGGGCCACCCTCTGATCGTGTGGTCCTACCCGCTGCGCGCAAAGGCCGACGACCTCATGGGCCGACCGGTCGGCGCATACCTCCTGCCCGGCTGGGGTCCCGAGCGAGAGGCGGCCCAGCGCGCGACCTACGGCGCTCGCTTGTCCGCCGCGATCTTGGACTGCGCGCCCATCGAAGACGCGGGATCCACGTTCAAGTCCGAGTTCTTCTCCCGCACCTACGTCGGCAACCCCGCCGAAGTCGCCCGGATCTGCGATTGGCACGTCCTCGCCCTCGACGGCGCGGAGACGGCGGGCGCGGGGGACTGGTCGGTTCTGACATGGGTCGGGCGTCGCGCGGGCGCCTACCTCAAACTCGGCCAGTGGCGGCAACAGGTCGAGCTGCCCGAGCTGCTGATGCTCGTGCGCAACGCGATCGCGGAGACGCGCCCCCACGGAACGCTGGTCGAGGTCAAGAGCAGCGGCAAGGCGGTCTACCAGACCCTCAGCCGCGAGATCCCCGGGCTCGTGCCGGTCCAGAAGTCCCGCAGCAAGCGCGACTGCTACCTCGCGGCCAGCCCGGTCTTCGAGGGCGGCTCGTGGCTCATGCCAGCCGAGGCGCAGCCCTGGCAGCAAGGCTACACCGAGCGTATGACGGCGATCACCGGACTCAAAGACGGCGAGGTCGACGACGAAGCCGACGCCGACGTGATGGTGATCCTCTGGGACCAAGAGCGCCAGGGGACGGCGGAGGTGGACCCGGGGGAGGTTCTGCGGCTCTTGCGTGGCGGCGCGCGACGGTAGCGGTTAGGACGGATGGGCCACACCACGGAGGGCAGCCCATGGACACCGCCAGAAAGCACATCGTCAGCATCCGCCGCCCGTACACCGCCGAGCGCGTCCACCTCGACGCCAGCACCGCCACCGGCGACGACCTCCGCCAGATCGCTGGCACGGTCGGCGTGCCGCACTGGCACTACGAGACGGACGACCAGATCCGGCCTCGCGTGCTCAAGGCGATGGCCATGTGGCGCCCGGGGCTGGGCGGGACGATCCTGCTCGACGATGCTTCGGAGCCGATGCTGGACTCCGCGAAGTCGACGCCCGACCCGCTCCCGGGGTAGCCTCCCCGAGAGAGGTGGCCGTGGACGCCTGGGACCGGATGAGCGCGGGGATCCGCACGATCCAGCAAGCCGACAGCATCGCCAGCGGCGCCACCGGCCTCGGCGTGCTCGGCATCGACAAAAGCCGCGACGCACGCCCGGCAAACCCCGCGTGGCTGAGCCCCCAGGAAGCCGAGTCCGCCAGCATCGTCGACGCGATGCTGCGCCGCGTGGTCTACGGCGTCCCCGAGGACGCGCTCGCCCAGGGCTGGCGCGTCGACACCGCCAAGCGCCGCGACGTTACCCGCCAGATCGACGACGACCTGGAGCTGGAGTCGACGCTGGAGGAGGTGGGAGCGACCGCCCGGCTCTACGGGGGCTGCTACTCGCTGATGGTGATTGAGGGCGTGAAGGACTACTCGAAGCCGTTGCCGCCCGGCCCGCACAACATCCTCCAGATCCACCCGATGATGGCGCTGGAAGCGACGCCGCAGACGTGGTGCCAGGACATCAAGACCTCATCGTGGACGCTGCCCGAGGTGCTCCAGGTCCAGGCGATCCGTGTGGGGAACGCGAACGTCGTCGTCGGACCGGTCCACCGCTCGCACCTGCTCTACATGCCCGGCCTCCCCAAGAGCCGCACGCTGCAGATGCCCCTGCTCCTCGGCTACGACATCTCCGCGATCCAGGCGTACTGGGAGCCCGCCCGCGACCTCGGGCTCGCGAAGCGGTCGGCGGCGCTGGCGCTGATGGAGCAGAGCATGGTCGTCCTGACCTCGAAGGGCGGCGCATCCGTCCTCGGTGGCAGCCAGGCCGAGGCCGCGCTCAAGGCCCTGGAGCTCTGGGGCGAGACGCGCTCCACCCGCGGCACCAGCCTCCTCACCGGCGACAACACCGCCAGCCGCCTCGAAGCCCCGCTCACCGGCCTCGCAGACGGCGTCCGCGTCCAGTACGAGGCTTTCGCGGCGGTCGAGGGCATCCCCTTGACCAAGCTCCTCGGCGTCGCCCCCGGCGGCATCTCCACCGACGACGCCGCCGGCCAGCGCACCTACGACGCCTTCATCTCCCGGTACCGCCGTCGCCGTCTGGAGGCATGGCTGCGCCGGCTATACCGCGTGGCGCTCGGCGACGACGTGCTCGCGTTCGACTGGCCGGGCGTGACTCCCCCGACGCCCCAGGAGCGGGCGCAGCGGTCGCTGACGCTGGCGCAGCGCGACGCGACGCTGATCAGCGCGAACATCCTCACGCCCGAGGAGTGCCGCGCGCGGTTTGCTGGCGACGAGGAGCTGGACATGCCGGTCGTGATCAACGACGCGAGCCTCGACGTAGACGAGGACGTGGAGGGGTGACCGCCCTACGCATGGAGCGCGCCCGGCGGATGGCCGACGCGAAGACGTGGAAGATCGACGAGCACCGCGCGCCGAGCCCGCGGGCCTATCTCCACCTCGTGAACCGCTGGATCCGCAAGGTCACCCGCCAGATCCTCGCCGCCATCGGGAGCGCCGCCACCGCCGACGCCGAGCCCGACGCGGTGAACCAGCAGATCGAGGCGGCGCAGATCCGGCGGAACCTCGCGCGGCTGCAGCTGGTGGAGCTGACGCCGCCGGAGATCGAGGGGGCGAACAAGCCCGCGGCGCGGCAGTCGATGCGCACAGCCCGGAAGCAGGTCATCTCCGCCGGGGTGAGCCAGAAGCGTTTCTCGGAGCGCCTCGGTCTGGACGTGGAGGAGCTGATCGGGATCGACGTGGCGCCGACGCTGGCAGAGCAGGCCGCGCTCCGGGCGTGGGCGACGGAGGGGACGGACCTGATCAAGACCGTGGGCCAGGAGATCGTCGCCGGGCTCGACGAGCACATCGCCGACGCCGCGCGCCGTGGCGTGCTGACGGCGGACCTCCGGCAGATCGTGGCGGAGAGGCTGGGCGTGGGGCAGCGGCACGCGCAGTTCATCGCGCGCGACCAGATCGCCAAGCTCAACGCGAAGATCACGGAGTCGACCCAGAAGGCCGCAGGGGTCACGTCCTACAAGTGGCGCAGCTCCCGAGATCAGCGCACCCGCCCCGCCCACCGCGCGCTCGACGGCACCATCCACCGGTGGGACGACCCGCCCGTCGTGGACCCGAAGACCGGGCGCCGTGACCACCCCGGGGAGGACTACCAGTGCCGATGCGTGGCGATCCCCGTGGTCGACTTGGGCGACGACGACTGACCGGCGGATCTTGCGTTCTGGGCGATCGTGGTGTACGCGGTCCCCATGACCACCCACCGCCACGCCGATCGGGTTGACCCCCGAGCCTTCAATCTCCCACCGCCGCGCCCCATCCCGGGCACGGGCGGCAAGATCTACACGCTCGCGCTGGCGATCCCCGGGGTCTTCTCCTACTCGTGGGGCGACGTCTACACCTCGCCCGACGTGCTCAAGGATCCCGAGTACCACGCGGCCCTCGTGGGCACGCCGATCATCGACGACGACGGGCGCCCCCACCTCGAAGGCGTGACGACCGAGACGATGGCGGAGCAGGCGATCGGCCGGATGCTCTCGGTGGAGTGGGACGAAGCGCAGCAGGTCCTGATCGGCCGCGCCGTCATCGACGTACAACGCGGCCTCGACGCCATCGACCGGGGCGTGGTCGGCGTCAGCGCCGCCTACGACGGCGAGAACCTGCCCGAGGTTGGCGAGGTGGACGGCGCGCGGTACACGTACCGGCAGATCCGCCGCGTGAGCCCCTCGAACACGGCGATCACGCTCAACCCGCGGCAGGCCGTGACCCGGCTCCAAGCCGACGCACTGGAGACGAACATGGAGATCCCTGCGGAGATCCTGAAGAAGATGGCGGACGCCGACGTGCCGTTGATGGAGCTGATCCAGATGCTCCTCACGGCGACCCAGGAGAGCGCCGGCCACAAGGCTGCCGCCGACGCCCTGCGCGCGAAGTACGAGCCCGAGGGCGCCGCCCCCGCTGGCGACGCTTCGGTGGAGGTCGAGGTCGAGCCCTCCGAGGAAGGCGCGACGATGGACGAGGTCGCCGACACCATCCGCGCCGCCGACGCCCTCGGCATCGTGGTTGGCAAGGTCAAGCACATCGACCTCCAGCGCGCCATCGTCGTCGCGAGCGGCGTGACCCAGCCCCAAGCCGACGCCCTCGACGCCGCCGGCCTCGCCGCGACGCTCGCGGTCATCAAGGCCCGCCCGGCGGTCGTCACCCGCGCCGCTGACGCCTGGGACGAGGTCTCCAAGCGCGGCACCGTCGCCAAGCCCACTTCCCCCGGTTGGAGCTGACCCATGTACCCCTTCCTCCCACAGTCCTCGGTCATCGCAGCCGCCCTCGGCCGCTGCCTCAACAGCAACGGCTTCGCACTCCAGCTCTCCAGCGGCCTCTCCGCTGACGACGCGGTGGCGCAGGTCACGACCATCAACGTGACCGCCGCCACCGCCGGCATCCACACCGTGCGCGTGCAGGCCGCCGTCACCGCGGGCTGGGGCTTCGCGGTCGACGAGTCGTTCAGCTACACCCCCGACGGCAGCCCGACCCAGGCCGAGCTCGTCGCCGGCCTCGTCGCCGCGGCTCAGGCCCTCCCGGTGCTTGGCGCGATCTGCGAGATCGAGGCCGGCACGAACCTCTTCACGCTCACCGGCACCCAGGGCGGCGCCGACTTCACGTTCACCGTCACGTTCACCGCGAACCCGTCGACGGACCTGACCCAGACGGCGACCACGGCGGCGGCGGACTGCCCGACGTACCTGATCGGCCGCTTCGTCGAGGCCGCCACGCGGACCGGGGCGAACCTGGGCGTGCAGGAGATCAACGCGGTCACCCCCTCGACGAT
>OFQY01000673.1_pt1 | contig 12574 bp, 8 predicted proteins | sample 1542991 | NCBI WGS metagenome assembly OFQY01 (sample SAMN07774224, study PRJEB24372) | wastewater metagenome | isolation source: Exp Tend VB 10WW | collected 2016-02 | reverse complement strand
CAGGAGAAACAACAGAATCTACGGTTGTAACAACTACTGGCAATGCCACACTTTCTGGTTCTAATTTTAACAGAATTACATGGGATAAAGTTTGGGGAGCCACGGGATACAAAATTTACAATGGTTTGGGGAATATTTTATCGTCAGCTACTTTAAATTTACATTTTGATGATGTTGGCGGTGTTACAACTGATTCTAGCCTGCCAATAAAAAACACAACAGGTTACAACCCAGTTTATACTTCTGCCGGGTCATTGATGTATCAATCCGGTGGAGCGATTGGACCACAGCCTGTTAAGGTTGCAAGACCCAGAGGTGAATCCACTGCTTTTGAAGTGATATTTCCTTCAGTAATACCTTGGAGCCCAACAGTTGACTGGGTGTTTTTGATAGAAGGTGGCTCAGCGGCAGCAACACGACGTATTATGCTTTATGAATTTGATAGAAGCAATAATACATTTACTTGGAAAGGATATGTTACAATAACTTTTCCCCCAGTTACAAACCACACAGTTCGTGGATTTGCAATGTCATACGAAGTGTACACAACAGGAACTGTTGCTGTTTCTGGCACTGCTGTCACCGGAACTGGGACATCTTGGTCTACCAACAGGATGAAAGCAGGAAGCCGCATAGGATTTGGCTCCACCGACCCTAATCAGATTAGCACTTGGTATGAAATTTCATCCATTGGAAGCGATACAAGTATAACCTTGACTGGTTCTGCTGGAACTATTTCAGCGAACAGTGTGTATTGTATTGAAGACCTGGAAGCTGTTATTTCTACCACAAACGCTACTGCTGCGAACGGCGGATTATTTGTCGCAAAAGGATTAAAATACGAAAATTTTGTATCTGGTGGCACCACGATTTCTGCCGCTTCAACTACAGATAATGTTAGAGCAGTATATTGGTTGGCAGATGCGGCATCTGTAACAAATACAGTTGTTTGTGGTAACGCACTGGATGACAAAGAGAGTTGGACAACACAGTACGTATATTGCTTAGATACGACAGCAACTCCAAAAGTATACAAATACAACATTAGAGCAGCATTATCTAGTTTGTCTTCTGGAAAATCTACTTCTAGTTTTGCATATGTAACTGGTACTCAAACCGTTACAGGCACAACATCTCAGCAAAATAACGGCGAGATTATTGATGCTAACCACGGGCCTGGTAAGGGTGAAAAAAGTTTGTATTTTGTCACCACAACAAGAATTTACAGAGCTGTTATATCTGAAATAGTAAATGGCAGCACTGTTTGGATAGAAGACTGTATGGTAGAGATTCCACCAGGTGGGGCACCTACTTTTCCTGCCACGTCAGTTTTTGCGTATATTGAACATCTTGATTTTATAGATGATTTCGTGATTTACACGACTGGTGCAACATCGTTTAGAAGCTATGTTACAGACTACAACACATATGTTCCAGCTTTTGAATCAATTATTGGTGTTGATAGTAAACAATTAGACCAGGCGAGTGCTGATGCTAACTCAACACCGCATCCATCTATCGGTGTTTCGCCATTAATTTCATGGAATGAAGAAGGAATTAGCTATGTGTTGAGACAAAACACATCGGCAACTCTCAATCATCTATATGCAGTGCCGCTATCTGCTTGTTATACTCACACGTGGCAAGATGGGCGAGAACAATATGTAATCACTCCCGCACTTCCAACTCCAAACGGAGCAAGACTTTACAGAGTATATATCAATCAACTATTAGCACACGGTGGTTCTGATGCGTTTGCTATAGTCCCAGAAGCAGTAAAGGTGTGGTATCGGGTTAATGGCATCCATGATGATTCTGGTGCTTGGAGTTTGTTGCCAGACAGTGGGGATTTGGCTGGTGTTGAAACCGGGCAAGATATTCAACTTAGGCTTGCGTTCAAAGTGTGTGGCATGTACCAACTCCCGTCAAAGGTTTATAGCGTATGTGCGATTTATGAAACAGATGCAGATATTCCATCGCATCTTCAATGGAATGTTGGTGACACAAGCTCAACGACTGGGATTGTTGGGTTTATACAAAAGGGCACTTACGGAAGCGTACCCGATTTACAAATCACCTATTATAGAGTAGACACTGATGATGAAGTTTTAACTCAAGCAAGCACTGGTAGCACTTATGGCACCTTTGAATATTGGGATGGCGACTCTTGGGAAGCGGGACTGGGTACAGACACAAATGGAATAAGAAGAAGATTCCGCCCGACAGTAGGAATTTTAACTGGTGTCAACGTATATTGTAAATTGAAGACAATCTAATTGTTGGGGCTTAAATGGCAGATGGAGTTCAACTAGGCGGCGGTTCACTCCTGATTGCTCCATCTATAACGCTTGCGTTTGACGGTACTTCAACAGTACCTAGCGGGACAGAAGCCGTTATTAGTTCGGGTTCGCAATCAGGAATAGCGGGCATTACATCTGAATCACCTTTTGGTATTCAGGGTGGTAATGACACGGCTTTATTTTCTCCTAATTTTGGCTCCGGTTCTCTTGTTTTAACAGGCATAGGTTCGGGCGATGGAAGCGTTAATATCGCATCATCTGCCGCAACAGCAGACACTCTTGCACTAACCACAACTGCAAACGGTCAAACATCTACTCTTGCTGTAAATACAGCAACTGCTGATACTCTTGCGTTAACTACAACTGCAAATGGTCAAACAAATGCGCTCGCAGTAGTAACAGCAACAGCAACATCTTATAGTGTAACTGTAGAATTCGGCGCACAATTTAATATGTCGCTGTTGACAGCAACAGCAGACACCCCTGCATTAACTGCAACAGCTAACGCAAATATTACAATTGCGTCTTCGACGGCAACAGCCAATACAAGTGCTGTTATTCCATCTGTCAGCACACCAATTTCTGTAAATACAGCAACAACCGATGCTCTTGCTGTTACTCTTCAAATAAGTAGCCAAACAAATGCGCTTGCCGTTAATACAGCAACAGCAAATGTAAACGCAGTTACATTAAGCGTTTCAAGTCAAGTAACAATTGCGTCTTCGTCTGCAACAGCCAACACATTAGCTGTAACTCCATCTGTCAGTACGCCGATTTCCGCAAGTACGGCTACAGCTAATACGCTTGCACTGACTACTACAGCAAATGCTCAAACAAATGCACTAGCTGTTGCTACAGCCGCCGCCGACACTCTAGCTTCAACTCTTAACGTAAGCAGTCAAACAACGCTTGCAACAAGCACTGCGACGGCACAGAGCTATGGTGTGACTGTAGATTTGGCTGTTGAAGGAAACGCCGCTTTAAGCACTGCAACCGCCAACACTCTTGCACCAACTTTACAAGTCAGCTCCAACGCAAGCACGTCGGTGAACACAGCAACTGCAAACACACTTGCAGTTACATTGCAGGTAAGTAGTCAAACAACGCTGGCTTCTTCGTCTGCAACAGCTACATCCGGTGCTGTGACATATGCTGTTGATGTCACAAGAACGCTAAGCGTTAATACAGCTACGGCAAATACTCTTGCGCTCACTACAACAGCAAATGCAAGTGTATCTGTTTCTAGTTCTTCAGCAACGGCAGATACAGGTGTTGTCACAGCCACTGGTGGCGCAAGCTCAACTCTTGCCGTAAACACAGCAAGTGCAACTCTTCTCGGAGTTGCTGAAAATCATGGCTCTCAGATAACGATTGGTGTTGGCACAGCAACAGCTAATTTACTTTCTGTTACAGAGACAGCGAATGCTTCTATTTCGATAAGTGCATCTACAGCAACAGCAGATACATCAACACCGTCTGTGTCAGTAAATGCATCTACTAGCGCATCTCTATCTACAGCCAGTGCCACAGCACCATCGGCAACATATGGACTCGGAGCAAATGTTAATATTACATCATCTGCTGCGACAGCCGATTCTTATGTTGTAACAAATATTGCGTTTGCAGCCCCTGTTATTGACGTAAATACTGCTGATGCAATCGCTCCACAAGCAAGTGCAAGCGCAACTGGTGGTTCAACTGGACATATTGGTTTGTTGTTGGCATCGGCTGATTCATTTGATGTCAGTGTTTCAGCGAGCGCAAGTATTACCATTGGGCTTTCAACAGCGTCGGCAACATCACCGTCCGTTTCTCATACTATTTCTGAGAACGTTAATATAGATGCTAACTTGGCAACTGCGACATCTCCAGCGCCAATCGCAAGTGTTAGTGTAAGCAAATCAATTTCTGTTTCTACAGCATCATCTGATGCGCCAGCTATTGTTGGTGTTGATTTTGGCTCGTCTGTAGATATTGCCGTTAATAGTGCTTCTGCAACAAGCCCAACTGTTGCATTAAACGTATCAAGTCAAACAGAAATTGATGTTAATACAGCGACGGCATCTTTGAATTCAGTTGCTAATCGAGTTGATGTAGCAAAAACTGTTGATGTTAATGTTGCTAGTTCAGATACTTTAGCAATACAAGGAATAAATCTATCTGCTAATGTTTATTTCCCCGAACAAACGCCAACTGTTTTCTCATTGATACAACCAACGTTATTTGTAACAAGTAATGTTTCCATACCAGCGTTTTCTGCGTCGGCAGATTTAATGCCAACCATTGCTCGTGTTGATGCTAGTATTGGTATTGAAAGTAATACAGCTACAGCAACTTATTTAACAAGTAGTGTGTCGGCTTCTGTCAATCCTTCTGTGAGTGTTTTTGTTGCAAATGCTACGGCTCCACAAGCCGAAGCATCTGTAGACATACAATCAGCTATCTCGTTGTCCACAGCGTCAGCGGGAGCGCCAAGCGCTGTAGCTGTCGTTTCGGTGGTTACGAACATCCCAACAAATGTATGTTATGCAGATTCTATTGATGCAATATTCTTGGCTAATGCCACAGCAACAATAAATCAAAACATAGCTAGCGCACAGCTAAACAACTTAACTATTACATCATCTTCAAACGCAAATATTGATGTAAACACCGCCGTTGCCAGCTTATATGAACCATCTGAGAATCACGATTGTCAAGTACAAATCGTTAATGCTCAAGCAACCGCAGATAGTTATAGCGTATCTGTAACGCTTGGCGCTGCTGCCATTGCTGGTGCGAACAGTGCGACAGCAACAAGCACGGGAATTACAGCAACAAACGGTCAGTTGCAGATTTTACACGATATAGCTGCTTTGTTGGTGCAGGCTTATGTTGAAAGTGCTGATATTTCTTCAATTGTTTCACATACCTATCGACGCACAGGAGATATTAAGTCCAATCTCGACCAACTTTCAGGCTCTCCTTATCAAAAACTTGCAGATATTAAGTCTAATCTTTCTATTACATTTGAAGGCAATTATGAAATGTCAGTAGACATACTTACAACTATTTCAACTCCAATAGATGGCAACTATGTTAAGTTGGCAGACATAGGCTCGCCAATTGGTTTTGAATATATTCAACAGGGTGATACAAAAACAACACTGATTACTTAAGAGGATTTTGGGTTAAAACAACCCAAAACATAAACAAAGATGCCATTAATTCAACCTTATATAACATACGGAGATGTGTCGGCTCAGTGGACTGACCCGAGAATTTATCAATTCCCAGGATATGTTTCTCGAATGGAGCCAGCAACTGGATTGTTGGTGAGAGGTGTTTTGGTTAACGGACACTATCTTTTGTGCGATTCTTGTGATTTATTTCCAAAGCAAGATATGAAGATGGAAACCTTTGTACAAGGCGGTCCAAAACAAAGCATCGCAAATATTGGTAAAAAGTGGGTTGACGGAAAAATTGTTTGCCCCGTAAGAGTTGATGCAGATTATGTGCTTGACGAAGCTGTGAGAGAAATATTAGAAAATGCTCAATATCCGAACAGAACAATAAAACTAGATACAAACCATTCTTTGGCGCATTTAAAATTAACATCAAAATATCCAGGTACTGACGATAATGAGTTGGTTACTTTTGATACAATGATTGTCAAAGACCTGACTTTAAAATCATCACCAACAGATGGAGTTAAGTTAGAAGTTAGTTTTTCTGGAATGATTGAAGAGCGCCGAGCAAGTTATTTAGTTTCTCCGCCAGAAGGTTATATTCTTGGTAGGGCGCTTGGCTGGGGTGATTGTAAGGCATCAAGATATGAGTCGTCTATGCGTTCGATAAGTTCTTTACAGGTGTATATTAAGAACCAAGAAAGCTTACATGTGTTTATCAATCCAGGTGGCACACCAGTGGAAAACCGAAATGACAACACACAAATTATTGGTGTTAAAGGTGTTGATTGGGGTGGTTCATACGTTGAGACTCTTCGCCGTGGTGTTGAAACTCAGACATACATTCACGGTGGTTGGATGGTTGATGAAAATTTGGTTATTGAATTTGGTCCAATATTTGCCAGAATTCCAGTTCCTTTGTTTAAGCCAGCAGAACAACCACTGAGTCCAAAGCTCTTTTTGAGAACAACTAATTTTTGGTCCCAGTCTAGACCAAATATTTCAAATACTCAAGATTTAATGTTTTTTTTCAACAATTTACCAGTTACAGAATCTGCATACCCGCCAATATATACAAAATTGGCAGATATTTCTACGACTCTCGTTCCGTAAAGGTGCTCCAGCTTGGTTTAACCAATAATCTAAACAAGGCAATTGCACAATGACTCATGAAAAAATAAATGTGAGTAGGATAGAGCAACCCGCAGGACGAAAACATCAAATGGAAACAGGTGCAATTCAATGCCATTAATGAATGAATTTTTCGGCGTTTACAAAACGCTTAAGATAGGAGATAGTTTCATCATCGTAACTAGCGCTAGTCGTGACCGTTCGATGGAAGTTGAAGCTAAAAATTTCGTTCAAGGCACCGCTCTTAACAAAATTATGGATATCGGAAAGGTATCCGAAACCATTAGTATTGAAGCACCTATTCTAATTGGCGGTGGTAGCGTTGTAGACGGTCGAACACTGATGAACGACCAAATTGATAACGCAATGCTACGAACTGGAGCTATTCTCCCCATTTTGGAAAGCGCAACAATTAATGTTAGTGAAAAGCAGGGCTCTATTTCGCTCAAGCTGCAATCAGACGGCGACCCAGCAAACAGCAGCGTCTTTCAAGTTACTGACCACGCAGCAGAAGACCTTACAAATGGTGTGATTAGCGACGTGCTCAACCCATTGCTTCATACACCAACTCGTACTGCTAATTTTTTGGACTTTAGAGTTTCTCTTGCTGGATACATTTATTATGTTCTGGAAGCCAGAATATCAGTTAACGTACAAGTTACAAAGAAAGTGTTTATTGCTGGTAAAGATGGAACCACAAGTGACGGGAATCCAATCCCAGACCCTAATCCATACAATTTTGGAACACAATATCCTTGGCTTGGTGTTAGCGGAATCACTATTTCTGGTGGTGGTAAAGCTGCTGTTCTTCTTCGAGACAATGATGCAGACAAGCTTTATCAAACCGCAGGAGAAGCAGTTAATGTAAATCTTGGAGATGGCACAGAGCTTACTATTCAACAACCAGGTTGTACCACGACTGTTGATGCAGATTTTGCCATTGAAGTATATAACTGTGAAACAGACACTTGGGTGGGATTGTTTAGAAAAGACGGCGCATCAGTAGACTTGTTTGATTTATCTCAATCTCTTCTTACAAAAGCAAATTTTCAGGTAACTCCAGACCTTCTCACTGTAGATTTTGAGTTCAAGTGCTACGTTCAAGAAAGCTAATCTTCATCGTCAAGTGAATCGTCGCTAATATCTTGAAAGTATGTCCAATCTTTGAAGTCTTCAATTTCATCGACAACCTTTTTTAGAATAAACAATTCAGCACTAGCCAATGCTGTGAGAATTACAGCATCTGAAAAACTTGTTATTGTTCTGAATTTTCTATCATTCTTATCTCTAAATTCCAATGTAGAGTAAAAAATGTCGCCATGTTTAGCTTCAATAATGCCAGACTCTAATGATGAGCCAGTTTCTTCAAGAAGCGAAAGATACATTTGGTGTATGGTTTTAATGTGTGAGTTTAAAGCACAACCAAGGAATACAAAGGATGCCATTGCTCCTTCAAATTCCGATAAAGGATATGCGATGCTTTTATCATCTGTTTCCAACACAATAACAATTTGCTCGGTTGGTGGATGATACAACAATTTTCCAAATCTAAGTGGAATCTTTTCCAGCTCAGACGGTGTGTTGAGTTGTTTCATTTTACTTAGGTCGATTTTTTTCTTCGGTATTTTCATGGCAAATCCAACAATGTAATTTGATGAGGTTTATTTATCCCTGAGATTTTATATGATTTTCGATGTATGCCGTCTATCATTCCGTGTTTTCTCACCGCATCTTTATGGGAGCTATTAACATACCCTTTTGATTCAGCCCATCCATATTCTGGATATTCTTTTGAGAGTTCTATCATATATAAATCTCTTAGCGTCTTTGCCAACACAGATGCCGCTGCAACAGAAAGGCTTGTCCCATCGCCCTTTGGTATTACAATGGCTGGCTTGTATGGAAAATAAATTGTGTTATCAGCTACAAAAATATCTACTGTTGGTTTGTGTATTTTACCAAAGCATTCAATGCACGCTTGTTTTGTCGCTTGTGTGTTAGCCCATGTAATGCCCTTCTCGTCTATTTCAGGTGCGTGAACAAATTTTACACTCCAGGCAATTGCAACTTTTTTAATCTCTTCAGTAAGTGCCAATCTTGTCACTTCGCTTAGTTTTTTACTATCATTAAGACCCACGATTTCACAATTTTCTGGTAAAATCACAGCTCCGATAGCCAAAGGACCAGCAAAAGCACCACGACCGCTATCATCCACGCCCATTAATAACGGACCATATTGCTTGCGCAACTCGTCGTCATATTCTTTCATTCTAGAGTGCGGTCGGATATTTGTCATTATGTTTTACTGCTCACATCTACATATTCTTTTGCTTTTTCATATGCAAATGCGCTCGCTTCTTTGATGTCTGTTTCAGCACCCTGAATCAATGATTCAAGAATTTGCAAACTTCTACATGTAATTCCGTCTTCTAAAGATGATTTTAAATCCATGAGATTTTTGGTTATTTCGGATGGTAGGACATTTGACACTCGAAGAAGTTCTTCAACTTGGACTATTTGGTCACGTAGTGTGTTTATTAATTGTGTAATTTCTCTTTCAAAATCATCCGCATCTTTGTTTAATTCGGCGTCCGTCAACATTCTTGCAATATCTTCCGCACTTAAACTGGAACTTCCGGTGATGATTACACTCTTTTCCTGACCACTGATTAAATCAACAGCTCTAACCGATAGTATACCATTTGCATCCACCGAAAACGTAACATCTATTTTGGCTTGTCCACGTGGCATTGGTGGAATGTCTTGTAACTTAAATTCTCCAAGAAACTTATTATGAATGATGGCTGGTCTTTCTCCCTGAAAAACACGCACGTCAACGCTTGTAAGTCCATCCTGGGGTGTGGTGAACAACTCTGTGTGTTCTGTTGGTATTGTAGTGTTGCGATTAATCATTACACTCATTACATCTCCAACAGTTTCAACTCCCAGAGAAAGTGGAATAACATCTAGCAATAAAATTTCTCTTGTTGATTGACCAGATAAAATAGCTGCCTGCACAGACGCACCAATCGCCACTGCTTCATCTGGGTTAATGCTAAGATTCGGTTTCTTACCCGTCCATTCTTGAACAGATGTGATGACTTTAGGTATTCTCGTGCTTCCGCCAACAAACACCACTTCATTTATATCAGTAAATTCAAGTTTTGCGTCTTTTAAAGCGCTTTCAACACATGTCTTCATCTGTTCAATAAAAATCGCTATACGCTCTTCAAATTGGGCTCTGGATATGTTATGTTTAAGGTGATATGGTGCTCCGTTGAAAAATGTTAAATGCGGTACTGCTATCACTGCATTTTGACTAACCGAAAGTTGTTTTTTAGCGTTTTCTGCTGCGTCTCGCAATCTGGCGTGTTCTGATGCGCCAAATACAGTTACGTCAATCCCGTCATCAGTAATTTTACTTTCAAGTATAGAAACAATTTGTAAATCAAAATCATCTCCACCCAGCGATGTATTTCCGTTGGTGGATAAAACCTCAAAAACGCTATCTTCGTCAATTTTTAAGATAGTTACGTCAAATGTTCCGCCGCCAAGGTCGAACACCAAAACCGTTTCATTGATTTTTTTATCCAATCCATAAGCTAATGCCGCTGCTGTGGGTTCGTTGATGATTCTCAAAACATTAAAACCAGCTAATTCTCCAGCGGTTTTAGTAGATTGACGTTGGTCTGAATCAAAATAAGCTGGAACTGTGATGACAGCATCTGATACCGTTTCTCCAAAAAATGCTTCAGCGTCATCTTTGAGTTTTTTGAGTATTTCTGAACTAATTTCTTCTGGGCTTCTTTCTGCACCGCCGATTGAAAATCTCTTATTAGACCCCATGAATCGTTTAATCGAGCGGATTGTATCGCCTGCGTTCATAGATTCTTGGTCTACTGCTGATTTTCCAACCAGTTTTTCGCCAAGTTCATTAACCGAGAAAACAGATGGCGTAGTTCTCCCACCTTCTTTGCTGTTAATGATATCGGGTTGATTATTGTCGTTGACAAACGCCACGCAACAATTTGTCGTCCCTAAATCTATACCTACAACTTTCATATTTAGGTATTATACATCGCAATTTCACTCATCATCATTTAAAAGTGGGTTGCCAGCGCCAGGAACCCAACCTTCCATAAGTGTTTTGAGCGGGTTCTCGTCATGCAGATGTTTTTTAGCCAGCCTTTGTTCTTTTTGTGAGATGGGCCCCTTCGGTCTCATGAATTTTGGATTGTTTGGTAAAATCTCATAATAATCATGTACGTCCGAATACATTTGAACAATAGCGAAGGTGTCTTGGCATTTTGAACATCTGATTATAACATATGCTTCGACAGCAGATTTTGGCATCCAACCAAGATGTGACTCTTTATACAAAGTAGCTCGACAGGTTCTGTTCGGACAAGTTTTAGGAGTTCCAAAGATATTGTTTGTGTACATGACATCCTCTGTAATTAATACTTATGTGAAAAGACTCAATTAGCCTACTACGCTAACATTCCAAGAGCGCTCGCCTTGATATACCTTTTTACGTCTTACTGAATGTTTGTGTAATATCTTCTGTTCTTCCATAAAATCTATCACAATTGCTAGCGGTTTGCCATTTAAAATAGATTCTTGATAGTTTTTTCCGACTGGTCTTAGGATTCTGCCAATTTGTTGATATGTTGTTACAGCAGATTTGTTAGAGCCCGCTAAAATAAGCGCCATTAATTTTGGTGCATCTATGCCGACGTTTGCCCATTGAGTTGCAATTAAGATTATTTCATTTCTTTCAGTTGCATCTAGCATCAATCTACGATAGCTTTTCTCTACATCGTCGGGATTATCGTCTAAGCCATCTCCCTTTGCGCTTCCTGGCACGAACACAGAGTCTTTAATCATTGATTCCAATAAATAGCCGTGTTCTTTTTGCTCGACTAGAATAATGGTGGGATATCCTGATTCTTTAAATTCTTCTGCGAATTGTTTAATTCTGTAATTTCTAGGCCAGCAATTAACGATTTGTTTGTTATATGTATCGCTCCACGTGGTTGTGGCTTCAGTATAGTTGTTTCTCACCATGTAAATATAGGGTGGAACCAAAAATTCTAAATCAATGAGGTCACTTGCGCTCACTTCAATTAGTTTTTCACCCATTGCTCCAGTGATTCTAATTTCTTGATTGTCTTCTCTAAATGGTGTTGCAGACAAACCAAATCGGTATAAAGCCTTATGCATTTTTTCGCTTAAAGACTCAATAATTACAGCCGCCATATGAGCTTCGTCAACTATAAAACCAGAAGTATTGATACAAAGCTCTCGAACGCTCAACTGATTTGCAAGCGTTCTTTGTCTGTTTTTAATGGCGTTTTTAGCCTTAACGAGAAGTTCACGAGAATTTTTACATTCTTTTTCAATTCTTTTTTCAATTGACTTGATTTTCTTTTCTCGTTCAGTGTCTTTAGCAATATGTTCAGCAGATTGTAGCTCTGACTGATATTTAACCTGAACATCTGTGTATGTTTTTTTGTAAATTCTTAAAGCCTCTTTTTCTTCAGCTTCTAGTTGCACCAAACTTTTGCGCTCTTTCTCTGGCACCTGAACTATTTGATTCCCAGCGATTTTCTTTTTGGTTACGGGGTCTACGGTGCTTTTTTCCTGATATTTTTCATCATGAGCCGCTAAAAGACTTTGATATGTTGCTACGTTAATACCATTTGGATTGATGTCGCAAACTCCATCACCAATCATGCCAATGTGGGGTATTTCTCCGTCTTGCAGTAGATATTTGACAAACTCTGCACGAGTTTGTTCTAAGAGAGATTGAGATGGGACAATAAACAAGAATGGAGCAACATTAAGCCTAGTCAAAAGCTCGCAAGACAAAAGGGTGTTGTGAGTTGGTATTAATGTTTTGCCAACCAAATATAAGCGACTTGGCGAATCAACCGTCAAACACCTAACTGGCGTAGGATTAATTTTTTTAATTGA
>OFQY01000672.1_pt1 | contig 12582 bp, 13 predicted proteins | sample 1542991 | NCBI WGS metagenome assembly OFQY01 (sample SAMN07774224, study PRJEB24372) | wastewater metagenome | isolation source: Exp Tend VB 10WW | collected 2016-02 | reverse complement strand
CGCCGAGCGTCAGCGCATTGCCGACGTGCGCGCCCAGCTCCTGCCGGGCCATGAAGCGCTGATCGAAACCCTCGCAGCCGACGGCACCACCAGCGGCGTGCAAGCCGCCGCCGCTGTGCTGGCCGCCGAGCGCAACTTGCGCCAGGCCCACGCAACGGCCCAAGCCAATGCCGCCCCGCAGCCGCTGGCCCAAGTGCCCGCCGGCCCGCTACCCGCCGCCACCAACCCCGCCGCAGCCGCTGCGGCCGATGGCGACACCAGCGACGCCGCCGTCCAGGCCCGCGCCCAAGCCGCCTGGGATGGCAACGCCAACCTCCGCGCCGAATTCGCTGGCCAGTTCAGCACCTACCTGGCCTACACCAAGGCCACGGCCGCTGGCCAAGTCAAAAACCTCAAGTCCAAGGAGTAATCCACCATGAAGCACACCCTCCGCAACCCCCTGCGCTTCGGCGCCATGGCCATCCTGGCGCTCGTCGCGTTCTCGCTCGTCGCAGGCGTCGCCGCGCATCTGGGCACCCAGCCGCAAGACCTCATGCTCCTGGGCGTGGGCATGACCACCCTGGCCATCGACAAGGCCCGCCCCTTTGAGCTGGGCGACCGCAACCACGTCCCCGTTATCGCTGCCGACATCATCTATGAAGGCGCGGCCGTGGGCGACAACGGCTCCGGCTACGGCCGCCCGCTGGTGGCTGGCGACCCGTTCCGTGGCTTTGCCGTGGCCCAGGTCGACAACAGCGCCGGCGCTGCAGGTGCCAAGTACGTCGAAGTCAAGCATGAAGGCCGCGTCCAGCTCGCCGTCGCCAGCGTGGCCATCACCGACGTGGGCAAGCCCGTCTATGCGTCCGATGACGACACCTTCGTCCTCACCGCCACCAGCAACAGCTTTGTCGGTCGCGTCGTCCGCTTCATCTCCAGCGGCGTCTGCATCGTCGAGTTCAACGTCTCCAAGGGCGAGCTGGGCAGCTTCACCGCGCTCACCGACAGCTCTGGCGGCACCGCGTCCGACACCATCGCGGCCATCAGCGGCGCCTACACGCAAAGCGAAATCCGCGACGGTTTCGCCAGCCTGGCCGCAAAGATCAACGCCATCCAGAAGATGCTCGCCTGACCGGCCGGCACTCAACGCACCCCATCAACGCACTGACAAGGAAAACTCACCATGTCCGCAATTGCCCTTTCCAGCCGTGCCGTCACCGGCATGTACTTCGAAGCCCTGGCCGCCAACCCCGGCGCCGCCTGGGTCAACGCCGTCTCCAACTACTTCCAGAGCGACCAAACGGTCGAGTCCTACAAATGGCTGGGCATGCCCCCGGCCCTACGTGAGTGGCTCGGTGGCCGCAACGCCAAAGGCTTCACCACCAACGGCATCGACATCGCCAACAAGCATTTCGAAAGCACCATCGAAATCGCCCTGCGCGACCTGCGCCTCGACAAGTCCGGCCAAGTGCGCGCCCGCATGAGCGAGCTGGCCGAACGTGGCGGCACCCACTTTGCCAGCCTGCTGTCCACCCTGATCGTCAACGGCGCCAGCACCGTTTGCTACGACGGCCAATACTTCTTCGACACCGACCACTCCGAAGGCTCCAGCGGCACTCAGAGCAACAAGATCGACGTCGACATCAGCGCGCTGCCAGCATCGGTGCACGGCTCGGTCACCGCGCCCAGCCCTGAAGAAATGCAGCAAGCCATTCTGGCCGGCATCACCCAGATGTATGGCTTCAAAGACGACGTCGGCGAGCCGCTCAACGAAAACGCAGCCAGCTTCATGGTGGTACTGCCTGTCGGCCTGTCCCAGGCTGCGCTGGCGGCGCTCAGCATGGTGCGCGCTGCGGGTGCCAGCACCTTCGCGGTCGAAAACTTCAACATCGCGCTGGCCATGAACCCGCGGCTCACCTCCGCAGGCTGGACCGACAAGTTCTCCATCTTCCGCGCTGACGGCTCCGTCAAGCCGCTCATCCGCCAGGAAGAAACGGCACCCACCCTCAAGGTCAAAGACGAAAACAGCGAATACGCCTTCGACAACGACGCCATCCAGGTCGGCATCGACACCTGGCGCAACGTGGGCTATGGCCGCTGGCAAGGCGCCGTGCAAGTCACCTTGACCTGATCGGCATGAAGTACACCGCCACAGCACCCGTCACGCTGCCGGCCGGCGCCGTCCTGGGCTTGAGCAAAGCCCAGGCGGCAGACCGCCAGCACGCACTGACCGAAGGCCCCCGCAAGGGCCTTTACACCACCACCGCGCCCGTGCAACTCAAGACGGGCGAAACCTTCGACTATGCCGGCGACCTGCCCAAGGCCCTGGCCGTCAACCTCGAAGCCGAAGCCAAGGCCCGCGCTGCAGCCAAAGCCAAACAGGCTGAGGAAGACCAAGCGGCCGAAAAGGCGACGGCCGCCGAAATGGCTGCGGCGGCCGAAAAGGCTGCGGCAGTCGCAACTGGCGCCACCAGCGAGAAACAGGCCTGACCCACCATGGCCTTCACCGAAAACCTCGACGCCTTCCTGAGCACAGACGACTTCGCCGTCGTCTGCGCTCTGGGGTCGTCGTCGTTCAACGGCATTCTGGAGTCGCCCCATGTTCAGGCGCTGGACATCGGGGGCGCCCAGCCGGTGCTGCACACCAAGTACAGCAACGTCAGCGCAGCCACCAACGGCACCGCCATCACGGTGGGCGGCACCAGCTGCATCGTGCGCAGTGTGCAGCCTGACGGCACTGGCATGGCCATGGTTGGCCTGGAGCTGTCGGCATGAGCAACAGTGTCCACCTGGCCGTGCGCAATGCCGTCGCCGCCACCTTGACCGCCAGCCCGGCCCTGGCCAGTGGCCGCATCCGCGAAAACCGCGACATTGCGCTCGACATCGGCGAGGCATCGGCCATCGCCGTCTACCTGCGCCGCAGCGATCCGCTGCGCGCCACCCTGTCTGGCCAGCAAACCCAATACACCACGCAGATCGAAGTCGTCTGCCTGGCCCGCGCTGCGAGTGGGGACAGCGCCGACACAGTCGCCGATGCCCTGACCACCGCCGCCGTGGCCCGCATCCTGGCCGACCCCGGTCTGGGCGGCCTCACCAGCGACCTGTATCTCGACGGCCCCATCGAATGGGACCAGACAGAAGCCGCCACGCCTGGCGCCCGCGTCACCTTCAACCTCAGCGCCGTGCACTACGCCGCTGAAAACACCATCGCCGCATGACCACCGACAACACCACTCCAGCCCGGCCAGAGCCCACCGCCGGTGGCGACTACATCCGCAACGCAGACGGCACGCTCACCTGCGTGCAGGCCGCTGCAGCCCCGGCCCCGCCGCGCCCGCGCGCGCCGGCCACCGTCACCCCATCCACCACCGAATCACCCGAGGAGTAAACCATGGCCGACCGTAACGTCCGCAGCGCAATCATCCTGTCCAAAGCCGAGAGCACCTACGGCACCGACCCCACGCCTGACGCGTCCACCGACGCGTTGCAGGTCACCGGCTTTGATGTGACCCCCATCAATGCCAGCAACGTGTCGCGCTCCATCCTGCGCGGGCACATGGGCGGCTTTGAGCAGCTGGTGGGCGACCGCTTTGTGCAGGCCACCTACGGCGTCGAGCTGGTCGGCTCCGGCACCGCCGGCACCGCGCCCGCCTGGGCCTCGCAGCTGTTCGCCTGCGGCTTTGCAGGTGCCGCCACCAGCTCAACCCGGTACGACTTCACCCTGGTCTCCAGCTCCATCGGTAGCTTGACCAACTACTACCACGACAGCGGCGTCAAGCACGTCGCCACCGGCGTGCGCGGCAATGTGGACATTGCCCTGGAGCTGGGTGAGCGCCCGCTGCTCAACTTCACCATGCTGGGCCTGTACAGCACGCCCACGGCCGAAAGCAACCCCAGCGGCACGTTCACCGCGTTCATGGTGCCGCAGGTGCCAACCAATGCCAACACCGGGGACATCATTCTGGGCTGCACCCACAGCACCAGCGGCGCCCCGGCCCTGGCCAGCGGCACCACCTACCCCAGCCGAGGCATCCGCATCAGCCTGGGCAACAGCGTCAGCCATCTGCCGCTGCTCGGTGGCGAGTCCATCCATATCGCTGACCGCGAGCTCACCGGCGAGATTACGCTAGATGTGACGGCTGCGCAGGAAGTCACCCTCATGGGCAATGTGGAGGCCGCCACGCTCACCAGCATCGGCTTTGTGCACGGCACCGTGACCGGCCGCAAGGTGCTGGTGTTCATGCCCTATTGCCAGCTGGTCAACCCCCGCAAGGCCGATGTGAATGGCAAGCGCCTGATTACCTTTGGCTTCCGCGCCATCCCCAGCGCCGGCAACGACGAGCTGCGCATCGTCACCAGCTTCTGATCGGGCGGACACACATGGTATTCAAACTGGCCATCGGCAACAAAGTCGGCATCAAGGTCGAAGGCGAATACTCCGACGCAGCGGGTGAGGTCAAGCCCTACAGCCTGGTGCTGGAATGCGACCGCCTCAGCGCTGAGGAGATCGAAGCCGAGCAAACCAAAGAGGGCGGCACCTTTGCCGGCTTTTTTGCCGCGCACACCAGCGGCTGGCGCGAGCAGACCCTGGTGCTGGGCGACGACGACAAGCCCGCCCCCTACAGCGCCGAGGCGCTGGCCTGCGCCATGGCCGTGCCCGGCTTTGCGGTCGCGGCCTACCAGGCGTATCTGGCCCAGGTGGGAGTCCGGCAAAAAAACTCATTGAAGCCGCGCGCCTGAGCGCACGCGGCGAGCTCACCACGGCCGAACAACATGCCCAGCACCAGCAGCGCCAGGCGGACCACCTCGCTGCCGATGCCACAGCGCTGGGCATGCGCATCGTCTATGTGGACGAAAACGGCGAAGAGGCCCACGCCTCGCCCGTTGAAGACCTGCCCACCTTCTGGCTGTGGCCCGACGCCTTGCCCGTGTGGATGCTCTGGCTGGGCCTGCGCACCCAGTGGCGCGTCGGCATGGGCGGCGCCACGGGCCTGGACTACACCGCCGTGCTGGCCGACCTGCGCGAGCAGATCCCCGACGACGCGCCCGAGCGCCGCCAGACCTATCTGGACATCAAGGCCATGGAGGCCGTCACCCTGCAGGAGTGGGCTGACCAGCGCCCGCCACCCCCTGCGGGCAAATAACACCGGGAGCACGCGGCATGGCTGACGCCAAAATCATCCTCAGCGCAGAAGACAAGACCGGCGCGGCCATTGAATCGGCAAAACGCGGCTTCAACCAGCTGCAGGGTGTCGCTGCAGCAGTCAGCGCGCAATTCGGCCTGTTGGGCGGCGGCGCCACCCTGGCCGGTTTTGCGGCCATCGTCAAGGGCGCCAACGACGCCATTGACGCGATGAACGATGTATCGGACGCCACCGGCGCCAGCATCGAAAACATCAGCGCCCTGCAGCGCGTGGCCAAGCTGTACGGGCACGACGTTGGCATCAGCACCACATTGCTGATGAAGTTCAACAAAGAGCTGGCCAGCACGGCAAAGCCCGGCAGCGAGGCAGAAAACATCTTCAAGCAGCTCGGGCTGAGTGCGGCCGAGCTGCGCCGCATCGACCCGGCCGAAGCCCTGCAGCGCACGGCGGTGGCGTTTGAGCAGTTTGCCAACAATGGCGAGCGCGCCCGCAATCAGGAGATGTTGTTTGGCAAGGCCACCCGCGAGGGCGCGGCCTACCTCAAAGACCTGGCGGACTCCGGCCAGCTGGTGGCCACCGTCACCACCCAGCAGGCGGAAGAGGCCGAAAAGTTTAACCGTGAGCTGCTCAAGCTGCAGGCCAATGCCAGCAGTGTGGGCAAGACGCTGGCGCTGGAGCTGATCCCGCGCATCAATAACATTTTTGAGACCATGCGGGCCAGCAAGCCCGTGGTGTACGACTTCTGGCAGGAGTGGGAGCAGGGCCTGCGCCGCGTGTCGCCTGGCATCAGCATGCTGCTCATGGCCACCCGGGCGCTGACCACCACGCCGCCGCCCGCCAACCTGACCAGCGCCGCCGGCGCCGGGCGCGGCACCGTCAACCCCGATGTCGTGCGCCCCAGCATGCGCGTCACCGACCCGCAGGAAGAGGCCCGCCGCCTGGCCGCCGCTGCCGAGGCCCAGCGCAAAGCCGAGCGCGAGCTGGCCGAAGAGCGCAAGCGCGGGTTTGATGTGGTCAAGCTGCGCAACGAGCTGGTGGAAAAGGCCGCCAAAGACGAGGAGAAAAAGGTTAGCGAGCTGGCCAAGATCCACGAAGAGTGGGCCAAGGCCATCCAGCGCCAGACCGACCTGCAGCGCAAAAACAGCCAGGAATACCTGGACGGCATTGACAAGCAGATCTTTGCCGCCAGCGCCATGGTGCAGGCCGCGCAGGACGAGTACGACACCTACGGAATGTCGGCCAGCCAGATCGCCAAGCTCACGCTGGTCCGGCTGGAAGACGCCCGCGCCGTCCAGCTGCTGACCGCACTCACGTTTGAAGACCTGCGCGCCATTGATGCGCAGATCGCCGCGCAGAAAAAGCTCATCGCCATCTATGAAAAGGGCGAGCTGCGCAGCGCCAACGAAGAAACGGCCCGCAAGGCCCGCGACGATTGGGATCGCGCCTTCCAGCAAGTGGGCCAGTCGCTGACCGACTACATCATGCAAGGCGGCAAAAACGGCGCCGACTACTTGCAGGCCCTGTTCCGCACTCTGGTCCTGCGCCCCGTCATCAGCGCCGCCGTCAACCCGGTGGCTGGCGCCGTCACCAGCGCGCTGGGCATTGGCGGGCCCGGTGGGGCAGGGTCCACGCTCAGCGGCATTGGCGCGCTGTCGGGCTCCTTTGGTGGTGGGTTGAATGCGGGTTTTTCCAGCCTGTTCAACGAGGCCGGGCTGGGCGGTGCTTTCAGCGCCGGCTCGGGCGCGCTCAGCGCGGGCAACATCGCGGGCGGGCTGGGCACGTTTGCGGGTGCACTGGCCCCTTTTCTGGCCGGTGCGGGCCTGCTGGCCAGCCTGCAAGGCGGCGAGACGCGGGGCGGTGGCCAGTACAAGGGCACCAACCTGCTGGCTGCGCCGTCGGGCGGGCAGATCGACGCGGCCAACATCACCGGCGCCATCGGCACCACCACCGGCACCATCAATGCCCTGCTGGGCCGCCTGGGCTCCAGCACGCGCCTGAGCGAGTTTTTCAGCGGCCTGGAGACGTCCGACAACGGCAAGGGCTTTGCCTACGCCGGCGGCGCGCTGTCCACCGGCGCGGTGTTTGGCCAGGGCCAGAATGGTCTGGGCTATCTCAACCGGCGCGGCAACTTTGACGCGGCCGGCGCGGTCACCGCGTTTGGCGAAGAACTCAGCCAGGCCGCCCTGCAAGCCCTGCAGGCCGATCTGGACAACCTGCCCGACTATGTGCGCAAGTATCTGGAGGGCATCGACGTCGACGCCATGGGCAAAGACGCCGCCGACAAGCTGCTCGCCAGCATCGACGCCGTGGCCACCCAGCGCGCCACGCTGGAACAGCAGATCTATGAGCTCACCACCAGCGACGCGCAGAAGCTGCTGGACGTGCGCACCCGCGAGCGCGAGGCCATTGACGCCAGCAACAGCACGCTGCTGGATCGCGTGTATGCCCTGCAGGACGAAAAGACCGCCGCCGCTGAGGCCGCCGCTGCCGCGCAAGAAAAAGCGCGCATTGAAGAGCAGGCCGCCGCTGCCGCGCAAGAAAAAGCGCGCATTGAAGAGCAGGTCGCCCAGCAGCGCAACAACCTGCAGACGCAGCTGTGGCAGATGGAAGGCAACACCGCCGCCCTGCGCGGTGCCGAGCTGGCCGCGCTGGACCCGAGCAACCGCGCCCTGCAGCAGCACATCTGGGCCCTGCAAGACCAAGCCACTGCAGCTGAGACGGCCCGGGCTGCGCAAGACCGCTACAACCAGAGCCTGAGCGAGGCCAACCAGTTCCTGGCGGGTGTGGGCGCCACCATTGGCGGCTATCTGGCGCGCCTCAATACGACGGACGCCGGGCTGCTCAGCCCCCAGAGCCAGCTGGTCAACGCCCGCGAGCTGTACCAGCAGCAGCTGACGTTGGCGCGCAGTGGCGACCGTGGGGCGCTGAGCAACATCACGCAGTATGCGGACAGCTTCCTCAACGCCAGCAAGGCCTACAGCGGCAGTGGCGGGGCAACGGGCAGCATTCTGGATGCGCTGCGCGGTGATCTGGCTGCCCTACCCAACCAGGTGCGACCCGAGCAGCTCATTGTCGACGCGGTCAACCAGACCACCGCGGCCGTGGGCACGCTGCAGACCAGCCTGATCGCCAGCCTCAATGCCAACTTTGGCCAGTTCGACACGTCCCTCAATGGTGCGTTGGACTTCAAGGAGTTTGCTGCCGGCCTGAGCAAATTTGCCAGCGAGGACACGCTGCGCCAGATGTTCCTGGCCTTGGACTCCAATGGCGACAGCCAATTGAGCCGCCTGGAGGCGTTGGGCGGGTCCATTGGCAGCCTGCAGTCGGCGCTGGTCGCCAGCCTCAATGCCAACTTTGGACAGCTCGACACGTCCCTCAACGGTGCGTTGGACTTCAAGGAGTTTGCTGCCGGCCTGAGCAAATTTGCCAGCGAAGACACGCTCAAGGCCCTGTTCACCAGCCTCGACGCCAATGGCGATGGCCAGCTCACCCGGCTGGAATCGCTGGGCCAGACGGCTGACAAGCAGCTGGCCGCTGCCGATCTGCAAAACCGCCAGCTGGAGGCCATTGGCTTCCAGCAGCGCCAGCTTGACAGCATCTGGCAGCGCCTGGGTGGCGCCAATGACTACCTGTCGCAGATCCTGCAGCAGCAGTATTACGACGGCCAGCGGCAAGACTTCCAGAGCGTGCAGTTTGACGCGCTGTGGCGCCGCCTGGGCGACCTGGCCAACGCAGGCGGGGGCGGTGGTGGTGGCGACACCATCAACATCCGGGTGGTCACGCCGTCGGGCAGTGAGTTGACAAACACTGTCATCACCAACCTGCGCGAGCGGTCGCGCTGGGGCGAGATCGTGGTCTATGCCAGCGGGGTCGGCGCATGACCACCATTGCCCAATACTTCCAGCAGCTCGACGCCCAGCGCATTCTGCTGCTGCACATTGCGCGCAGTGACGCCAACGCCACCACCTACCGCATCAGCTCCAAGCCCTATGCCACAGAGTCGACCGACACGCCGGCCAGCACGCTGTACAGCCCCATTCTGGCGGGCCTGCCGGAGTTCCGGCGCACGTTGAATGAACCCTGGGACGGCGGGGCCTCCACCGGGTTTGGCACCGTCACGCTGATTGACGACCAGGCCGCCTACACCAACGGCGTGCCGGCCAGTGGCTTTGCGACCATGGCGCTGCCGCGCGGCTCGGTGGTCACCGTCAAGATGGCGGCGCCGCGCCACCTGTACCCGCTGGCCGATGCTGTGACGCTGGCCGTGGGCCGCGTCAACCGCCTGGGCGGCGACAGTGACGACCGCCGCACGCTGGAAATTGTCGACCAGACCAAAACCATTGCCGCAGCGCCCATCACCGTGGACGTGACGCAGGGCCCCCTGACGTATGGCGAGACCTACCACATCACCCCGGTGCTGGTGGACCCTGGCACGCTCAAGTACTCGGTGCATGGGGATGGTGCGGTGCAATCCATTGACGACGTGTTTGACGATGGCGTGCCCGTCACCTTCACCGCCACGGCCAGCGCTGGCACCTTCACCCTGGCCCTGGCACCCACCGGCAAGGTCACCGCCGACGTCAAAGGCGCCAAGCCCAGCCTCAGCGGCACGCCCACCTATGTGACCAGCACCCAGGCCATCATGGAGCGGCTGATCGCCCGCGCCGGCATCACCGGCCTGAGCACCAGCTTTAGCCTGCCATCGGACACCATTGGCTACCACATCGCGGCCAGCACCACGCTGGGCGAGTGCCTGACCGAGCTGGCGCGCGGTTGCGGTGGGTATTGGTTGATTGACCGCACCGGCACGTTGGTGGTGGCGCAGTACCCGGTGCCGGCCAGCGGCGGCAGCACCTTCGACAGCACCGCCATCCTCGACCAGGTGACCTGGACCGAATGGGACCGCCTGCACAACCCGGTGCGCTACCAGTACAAGCCCAACTGGAGCCCAGGCCTGCAGGCCAAGCCCGCAGCCACCACATCGGTGGCCAACTTTCTGGCGGGGCAGGGCGAGGTGGGCAGCGTCAGCATCACCCCGGCGGCCGAGACCACTTACACCGAAAGCCCGATCTTCCGCACCTTTTTTGCCACACAGACGCCGGCCGAAGACGTGGCCGAGCGCCTGCGCACCCTGTACAGCGTGCCGCGCAAGGTCATGGAGTGCACGCTGCCCTACAGCGAGACGCTGAGCATCGGCAGCACGCTGAGCCTGACGTTCAACGGCACCACGTACCACGGCGCCGTGATCGCCGTGGCCGATGTGTTTGGCGAAGGCCCGCCCGTGCAGCGCCTGAGCGTGCTGGTGTAACCGCAGGACCCCCACGAGACCGCCACCATGCCCAACAGCATTTTTCTATTCGACAACCTGGCCGACGCAGCCACGCTGGCCGCCAGCAGCACCGCCGGCAGCACCATGGCCGTGGCCAACCTGCAAGACCCGCAGCGCAGCAAGTTCTGGCGCAGCGGCGCGGGCACCAGCAGCTACATCAACGGCACCCTGGCCGCCGTGCGCGGCGTCAGCCACCTCGGGCTGGTGGACCTGAACCTCAGCACCATCGGCACCATCCGTGTGCAGGCGTGGACCGATGCGCTGGGCGGCTCGGCCGGCGTGCTGGATACCACGGTCAGCCCCACGCTCTACATTGAAGATGAGCGCACGCCTGCGCACTTTGGCGTGGGCCCGTTTGGGCGTGGCCCGTTTGGCGTTGGAGCCATCACGCAGGAGCAGGCGCGCAATATCACCATCATCCCATTCGGCGCCACCGTCACCGCCGGTTACTGGCGCGTCACGTTCGCCGACACGGCGGGCAGCTACCAGCAATGCGGCCGGCTGTTTTTGGCCAAGGCGGTGGAGTTTGAGCAAAACCTCAGCTATGGCTGGGGTGCCGAGCCGGTGGACGAGACGGTGCAGCGCTACAGCCTGGGCAGGCAGCGCTACTACAACGCCATCGACCGGCGCCTGCGCATGCGCGGCAGCTTTGAATGGATGACCGAGGACGAGCGCACCCGCATGACCAAGCGCGTCATCAACTGGGGGCAGCACCGCCCGCTGATTTACAGCATTTTTCCAGAGTCCACCAACCGGGGCCTGGTCACCACCGTCTATGGCCACTTCGAGTCGGCCGGCATCACTAACCCGGGCTATGGGCAAAACGCCCTGGCCTTCACTGTTCTGGAGGACAACTAGCCATGGCCGACACCACCACCACCAACCTGGGCCTGACCAAACCCGAGCCCGGCGCCAGCGACGACACCTGGGGCATCAAGCACAACACCAACATGGACACGCTGGACGCCGCTATTCTGGACAAGCGCACTGGCGGCACGATCAGCGGGCGATTTACAGCAATTATTTCCAGCGGCCTGAACGGCCACTCTTTTGTCGGCAACTCCAGTGCAGGTGCATCAGGTTTTGCCAACGGGTTTGATCTGGTCATATCTAACAACAATCGCACGGGGGGGCTTGGCTTTAAAAATCAATCAACGACGGCCTGCGTCATTCAGTCTTATAAGGCCGCGTCCGAAGACGGCGATTTGGTGCTAAATCCAAATGGTGGGACCGTTCTGGTGGGCGGTGTCATCCCGCACGCGGACAATGCCCACAACATAGGCTCTGGGCCGGACAGGTTTGGCACCTACTACGGGGTCACCGGCAGCATCAACACATCGGACGCGCGACTCAAAACACCGCTGCGCCAGTTGACGCCTGCCGAGCTGGCGGCCGGGCTTGAAATTGCCAAGCTGGGGCCGGGCGTGTTCCAGTTTCTGGATGCTGTGGCCGAAAAAGGCGCCGACCGCGCCCGCCTGCATGTGGGCGTGACGGTGCAATCCATCATTGCGGCTTTTAAGGCCGAGAGCCTGGACCCGATGCGCTATGGGGTGGTGTGCTACGACCAGTGGCGGGCCGAGGTCATTGAGCACCCGGCCAGCGAGGCCCGCGATGCCGTGCCCGCTGTGCCCGAGGTGTGGGAAGAGGTAGAGGTGGACATCACCATCCGCGTCAACGGTCAAGACCGGCCCGCCAGGCGCACGGTGCTGCAATTGGTGCAGCCAGCAGTGCCCGCGCAGCCCGCTGTGCAGGCCCGCGAGGCCTGGACCGAGACGGTGCGCGAGGCCGGAAACAAGTACAGCCTGCGGTTGGACCAGCTGGCCTGGTTTGTGGCCACGGCCGGAGCCTGACGCTCATGGACTGCCTGCCCCACATCCTGGCCCTGGCCCTGCACAGCCAGGGCGGGTTTAACGCCGTGGTGCCCGGCGCGGGCATCTTCTGCCGATCTGGCGAGGATGCGCAGTACATCGCCGGAGCTGGCGCCTATGCCAACAGCGAGCGCGCCGTCGCGCGCAAGGTCTCGCAATACGCCTTTGGCGGCTGGCAACCTTTTGATGTGGGGCCGGTGCGCATCGGCGGCATGGTCGGCCTGGTCAACGGCTACTCGTACAACAGCGGCCGCACCCTGCCCAT
>OFQY01000671.1_pt1 | contig 12584 bp, 19 predicted proteins | sample 1542991 | NCBI WGS metagenome assembly OFQY01 (sample SAMN07774224, study PRJEB24372) | wastewater metagenome | isolation source: Exp Tend VB 10WW | collected 2016-02 | reverse complement strand
GTCATCCATCGACCCGGAGAGGACCCAGCAAAGGGTGCAAAGGATGCAAAAGCTGCTAGCACCCGCGCAGAGGAAGAGGAGGAAAAGGGCTCGTGACCCCTGCATCTTTAGCAGTCTTTGAATGTTTGGCAGGGCTGCGCGCGTACGTGCGCGGCCTGGGCGCCGCGTGCGCGCTGCCCGGCGTGCGGGTGTTCGAAACGCCCGTGATGTCGGCGCGGAAGGCCGCGTGATGGGCGACACCGACATCGACTACCGCACCTGGGGCGCGACGCGCACCTGCAAGGGCTGCCGCTACTGGTCGGAGATGGTGGCGCAGTCCATCGACGGCGGACCGGTGCAGGCCATGTGCCTGTCGCCCTTGAGCCCGGCGCGCCTGAAGTACATGGGCCCAAACCGCACCTGCACGGAGTGGCAGAGCGGCGAGCTCGGCGCCGTCGACCAGCCGGGCGGCAACCCCTACGGAGTCTGACCATGCCCAAGGCCACCTGGAAGGGCGGCATGATGCGCAGCCAGGCCCGGGGGACCGATGCCTACCTGATCCTCGTCGAGCGCGAGGGTGCCCGCGGGCCGCTCAAGCCGGAGATCTACACCCCGCTCGCCTCCCTCGTCGAGAAGCAGAACCCCCGCGCCAAGCGCGCCTGACCCCGGGTGATGGTCTGTTTTGGTGGGCGATGTTCGGCATTGGGAGCGGCGGTGGTCTGCTCGCGACGGCAGAGGGCATGAAGAATCTTTCCTTGCGCCAACCGTATATGCTGGTAAGGACCCACCATGAACGGATTAGCAGCTAGGACTCGCCTGCAACCTGGCACGTCGCTGCTAGACCTGCGTTCAGGATGCGTATTTTTTTCATACTGGTACGCTCTGGCGATGCCGATGGGGACGACCTTCGCGGGCATCGAGAGCGACAACGAATGCCGCTGCCTGGACGGCGCCAAGGAGGGGGGACGGGATACCTTCTGCCGCCGAACCTGGACGAGCCCGCCGACAACCGATGATTTCAAGTCGTATTGGGAACTGGGGAAGCGCCCGCGAAGCAAGCCCACGCAGGCGAGGTACTGCAAAGACCTGTGCGGACATAAGGGCGTTTCGGTCCACAAGTACACGACTCAGGAGGAACTACGGGAGCACTATGGAATAACCCGTGGGTTTCGGCCCGGCCCGGACCAGCCTCAGTATTACTGCCGAGTAAGGCTGCGCCCGGAGGCAGGAAAAGTTCAACACACACCTAGCAACAACGACAAGCTCCATCACGACGTGATGAAAGCGGACGGGTTCTCATTGGATCTTATCGAGATCGTTGGGAGCGGGGGACTCGTCGATGTTTAAAATCGAAGACAGGTTTCTCTTCACCTCGGACGACGACCTCCTGCTAATCGACGATGAATACGAGGATATTCATTTCGACGAGGTTCCGATTCTTTTCACCGGACTGAATCGTTACGATTCGAGGATCCTTGGGTCTTCCGTTGGAGAGGACAGAAAATTGCAGGTAGAGAGATATCTGCACGTTCTTACTGCACCCGAGGATTACATTCGTTTTGTTCAGGGGACCATTTCCTATAGGGAAATTGTTCTGAATTCTAAGGTGGTTTTCGTTATTGATGAATCATACGACCGAACCAAGCGAACCATTTACGCGATACGCCCCACTCAGATTCCATCTGAATATGTGCCTCTCCCGACTTCGTTCTACCCTCGACGAGAAAGGCAGGCGTCCTTCACGTTCGATACGTGTCTGAAGGGGCGCATGGCCGAGCTTCATCGAGCTATGCCGTCAGACCTCAAGATCATCGAGAGCGTTTTTCCTGATGTAGCCAAAGACTCGATGCGGTCGCTTGGCAGTCAGAAGCCCCTCGTTTTCGTCGCAGCACATCAGCCTTCTAGCTTCAAAATCCGATTTCAGATCGAATCCGACATACATCCAAGTCTGTTCAGCTTGATACTCAAGAACAGACACGAGGATTACGTAAGGGCATATATTGATTATTGTATCAATAAACTCCCTTCCGAACTCGCTCTCTATGCCGACAATGGCGATCTATCCCGCGCTCCTGCCCTTGACGACCTGTTGAGCCTCCGAAGCTCTCTCACCGGAGCGGGCCGCGATCATAAGGCAGCAGTGGAATTGATGGGTGCGCTCAAAGCAAGCTCCGACCGCCTGCTACTGCTTAAGGAAATCATCGGAATCTATTTTTCAAGAATCGATATTTTCAATGTCACAGACGAACAGCAATCTCTAATTGGCACCATTGACGAGAAGACGACAGCGGCGCTCGAAAGCTCTATCGATTCTTATGAGGTTAGATTTCAGAAGGGAAGCGAAGACAAGATCCCCAAGGAATACCAAGTATTAATATACCAACTGAACACTGAAAGCAGAAATGGCTTTGCCTACCTTCAGCAGGGAGACTCAGCGGCTCTGCCCAAAATTAGAATTAGCATCTCAGGCTCTGAGCCCCTGGAGCGAACGCAGTTCACGCAGAGTCTTCACGAGAGCACATCCATCGCCGTTCGAGGGCGGATGAAGTTCGTAGAGGGCAGGCCCAAAAGCCTAAAGATCGAGTCGCCCTAGAAGGTTCTATCATCACCAGAGCCTCTTGTCAGACCCCTCCGCTAAGCTCCCCCACATGCTAGAGAAGTAGTCCCCGCAGCGACGGCGCCGCACGGTGCGGCGACGCCGCAAACATAACGGCTAGAGACGAGCTTGGACCCTCGCCTCTAGCCTAGCGCCTGCCGGTGGTTGCACACCGTCAGGTGCCGGAGGGCAGCATGGCACAAGCCGCGCTTTGTGGCATCCATGGGGTGAATAGCCTTGTCGTGACCGTCGGTGAGCAAGGCAGGATCCAGATGTTCAAGGGGGACATCTACAAGCCCGTCGAGGTGCAGAACCCGACGACCTACGCGCTGCGCGCCGTGTGGGTAGAGAGCGAGTGGCGCGCATGGGCCGTAGGGGACGCCGGGACGGTCCTCCGCTACGACGGGGCGCAGTGGGCGCCCGTGGCCCTCGCGTCGCGCGTGGACGGCCTGACGTGCATCTGGGGCCATCCTGAAGATGGGATCTGGGTCGGGGGCCGTCGCTACCTCTTCAACTACCACCCGACGCACGGCAGCACCCTGATCGCCACCGATCTGGCCCTGCGCGGCATCTGGGGCCGGCACGGCGGGGACATCTTCTACCTGTGCGAGGGGCGGACCCTCCTGCACTGGCGAGACGATGAGCGGGCAGAGCGGCACGAACTGCCCGGCGATGACGATGAGGAGTGGAGCGCCGTCGCTGGGACGCCGGAGGGGGATACCTTCATCGTGGGCCTCTCGGGCTTCATGCTGTGGACCAATGGGCAGCGATGGGAGGAGATCGCCACCGACACGACGGACCTGATCACGGGCGCGGTCTGCGCCGCGGGCGTGCTTTACGTCGTCACCGATGGCGGGCTGGTGCGCGAGTGGAACGGGCGGCGGTGGCGGACGGTGGCGTTCAGCGCCTTCGGGGGCCTGCACTCCGTCTGCTACGTGGACGGCGTGTTGTGGGCGTGCGGCGCTCGGAGAGTCGTGATCCAGCACCGGCCCGACGTGGCCGGGGCCGGCGAGTAGTCCAACGCGGCCGGGGCGCGGGGTGGCACTTGCTGCCCCGCCCCCGGTCCCTTCTCGGAGGGAAAGATGCGAGTCCTGCCTTTCGCCAAGAAGCTCCGCGTTGTGGCCTCGCTCGTCGAAGGGTGCTCCGTCCGCTCGACGGAACGCCTGTGCGAAGTCCACCGCGAAACCGTGCTCAAGACCGGCGTCGAAGTCGGCGAGGCGTGCCGGCGCCTGCACAACGTTCTGATGCGTGATCTCCAGGTCGCCGTGCTCGAACTCGACGAGATTTGGGCCTTTGTAGGCAAGAAGCAGAGGCGACTCACCGACGAGGATCCGCCCGACTTCGGCGACCAGTACACCTACGTTGCCCTTGCCGCGACACAGAAGGCCGTCGTGAGCTTCACCGTCGGCAAGCGGGACACCGCCACCTGTAACGATTTCGTCACCGATCTGCGCTCCCGCGTCCTGAATCGGCCCCAGATCAGCACCGACGGATTCAACTGCTACCCTGACGCGATCCGGCTCGCCTTCGGCGCTGACGCGGACTACGCGCAGATCATCAAGCAGTACGGCGGACTGGATCCCACCGACGAGAGGAGATACAGCCCGCCGCGCTGCACGAGTAGTCAGAAGCGCATCGTGAGCGGCAACCCCGATGAGGATCTAATCAGCACAAGCTACGTCGAGCGCAGCAACCTGACGATGCGCATGGCGATGAGGCGCTTTACAAGGCTGACGACGGCCTTTTCGCGGAAGCTCCGCAACCACGTCGCCGCGGTGGCTCTGCACTTCGCGCACTACAACCTGTGCGCCGTCCATGCGACCCTTCGCGTCACCCCGGCCATGGCCCTGGGCATCACGGATCATGTCTGGAGCCTCGACGAGCTGATCCACACGGCGCTACAGATCGCGCCGGAGGATGCGCCCCGCCTGCCGGCCCCGGCCACCCCGTCCGCCCCGGCCGATGCGACACTGCCCGGCGTCGATGAGCGTCAGCTATCCCTACTCGACTGGCAGCCGCGCCCCATCGGCCTGCCGCGCCCGACCGTGGACGCCGAACAGATCGAGATGTTCGCGGGCTTCGCGCCCGTCGCCGTCCCGGCGCAGGAGTAGCGCCGTGGACAGCCGAGAGACGCGCGGGCGCGCACTGGCGCAGGACCCGAGGATCAAGCAGATCGACGGAGCCCTATGGTTCTGCCCGTCGGAGAAGTCCGGGGGCTATCTCGTCGATATCGACGCCGGCCGGTGCGGCTGCAAGGATCACGCGGGCCAGCGGGTGAAGTGCAAGCACATCCACGCCGTCGAGCTGGTGCGGGACGGCCGGGCCCCACAGGTGGCACTCAGCCTGCCGGCCCCGGCGAAGGCACGGGCCATGCCCCGCGGCGATCTGACCGCCGAGGAACAGGCGAACGTCAGGACGGCGCTGCGCTTCATGCGGAAGCGCAGCGGGGGATGGGCGCCGCTGGCACGGGCCCTGCGCTGCACAGACTCTGCCCTGTTGCACGTCGCGGGCGGCAAGGGGGTCGGTGCCGGCCTCGCCGTGCGCCTCGCCCGCTTCGCTGGGGTGCCGGTGGATGACGTGCTCTCCGGCCGATTCCCGGCGCCGGGGACTTGCCCTCACTGCGGGCGCGGGCCGGAGCCCGCCCCGCCGTCCCTCCCTTCACCCTGAGTCCTGTAATATTGGCGCCGTGAGAATCAGACTTCCCCTGCGCGGTGGCTCCGTTGCCCAAATCCCCATTGGCGTTTGCTCGCCAGCCACGATCGGCAGCAAAGACGCTTTGATGAGCTGCGGATGCGCGATCCTCGACACCGGAGCAACGCATACCTTCTTGGCGCCCCGAGTGATACGGCAGCTTGGGCTCGTTAAGGTCGGCGAGCACGACATGACAGGAGCCACGGGATCGGGCAGGGGCGATGCCTTCAACGCTGTGCTAGCGCTGACATTCGAGGACGACGGCCGAGAGCGCGAGCGACTCATTGATGTCAGGGTCGTATCGGGACCAATGCTCGCGTCTGACACGGCGCCTCATGCCTACCTAGGGCGCGATGTTCTTAGGCAGCTCGCCTCGGCGCACTTCGACTATGAGAACGGGTTCTTTGAACTTGTCGCCAAATCAACCTTCGGAAGGGAACTCTGAGCGACGGCGCTCGCCCCGGTAATCCCTGCATCAGGCGTGCCGATTCAGTGGTCGGTTTTGCCGGCCCCGGTGGTCGGTACAGACCATTACCTGACCCCGCCCCTACCGCCGCCTCGTCGGATCCCACTCCGGCAGGGGCTCCACGAACCACCTTCCCCGGAACGCCACCACCTCGTACTTCTCCCGGTCGTTCTCGTCGCGGAACTCGCGGGCCCGCTCGGCGTCCTGGCGTGTGTAGTAGAAGCCGCCCGTCGGCCGCTCTGCCAGCTCCCGGCAGGGGTGAGCGGCTGCCCACGCCTCGAACTCGGCGGGGCCCAGGTCAGAGACGCGGGGCATGGCTACCGCCTCTTCCCCTTCGCTGCTGACTTCTTCGCCGGGGCCTTCGCGGGCGCCTGCTTCGCCGTCGGCTTCGCGGCTGGCACTGGCGGCGGCGGTGCAGGCGTCTCCTTGTCGAGGCGCTCCTCCCGGATGAACGCGGCCAGCGTGGGCACCGACAGCTCCAGCCCCTTGGCGATCTGCACCTGGGGGACGCCGCGGCGGAGCTGGGCTCTGATGTCCTCCCGGGCCTCGTCGAGCTGCTGCGCGATCTCCTCCCGGCTCTTGCCGGTAGTGCGTCCGTCGGCGGCGAGGCGGGTGCCCCACGATCCCCGGGCCCGCTGGAGCAGTTCCTCGGCCAGCTCCTCCGCCTTGCGGATCTCGAGGTGCAGGCCCGACTGCCGCAGCAGGCGCACCGCGTGATCGTCGGGGAGCTCTGCTTCCATGCGCTCCCAGGCAGCGATGGCGCGGGCGGTGGCTGCCTGGATCTCCGTCGCCACTGCCGCCACGCCCCGGCGGTCGGTGCCCGCCTCGGGCCTGCCCTTGGCAGCGCGGGTGATCTGCTTGCGGAGCGCCATGTACCGGCGCGTCGCCTCCGCAGCCGTCAAGAGAGTAGGGACGTCCTCGGCGCTGTCGATCTCGGGGTCCACGTAGACGCCGCCGGAGAGGCACTGCTCCTGGGCGTTCAGGAGTTCGAGGCGGACCGGGTACCTGCTGGGGGCGAACGTCTCCCCGAGGGGCAGAGGGCCCGTGTACGCGCGCCGGCCCGCCCCTCGGTCAGGGCCCTCGTAGCTGTAGCGGTACGACGTGGCGATCAGCCGTCGGGCCTCCTGGATGCCGAGCCGGACGATCTGCCGCTGGATGTCGGGCGGGATCGCCCCCCGCACCTGCTGCAGGGCCGTGAGCACCTCGGCCCCGCCATCGTGGTAGCCCGCGTGGTCCTCGAGATCGGCGGCCAGCTTGTCGAGAGCGGCTGGCTTGGGCAGGGTCGCCGCGTCCGTGGCGCCGGCCTTGGGCTTGCCGAGGGTCCCCTTGGAGGCGAGGGCCCCATACTGCTTGGCGGCATCTTCGAGGGTGTCCCCTGCGTAGGTGAGGTCCCGGGGCTTGCTGGAGCGGAGCGCGCCCTCCGCCCGGCCGAGGTCCCCGGCGAGGTCGGGGATCTCGAGGGCCTTGAGCCGGTCGATCTGGGCGAGGGCCAGGCCCTGGGCGGCCGAGAGCGCGCCCTTGAGCGAGCGTGCCCAGACGTAGGGACTGCGATCAGAGTCAGGCGGGGGGGCAGGGCTTGCGGTCATCCAGGATCTCCAGCGCCCGCTGCTTCGGGCGCGAGTCGGGCAGGGCATCGAGGGCGGAGCGCAGGAGCGCCGTCGCCGTCTCCAGCATGCGCTTCTCGTTGAACGAGAGCTTCCGCGGGAGCTTCACCGCGCGCAGCTCGGCCAGCGCCTCGGCGACTTCGAGCGGGGCCCCCTGCATCACCTTCTTGAGCAGCTCTCGGCACCACCGCGTCCAGGAGGCCCGGCACGATCGGGCCGCCGCCGGGGGCGGCGTCAGCGCGTCGAGGATGTGCTGCGCGTCCTCGGGCGTCAGCCGGAGGAGGTCCACCACCGGCCGCTGGCCCGAGATGCGCGAGCGGTTCGGCCCCGGCGCCTCGTAGCGCCAGATCAGCACGGGCTTGTCCCCGTCCATGCGCGTGATGACGTGGCCGGGCCAGGCCCCCACGCCCGGGATCCAGAAGGGCAGCTCGGCAGGCGCTGCGGTTTGCTGACGACTGCCAGCGACGGTGGCAGATGGAACGTTCTCGGCGCGCATAGGGCTCCCTCCTAGCGAGTGAACGCAGGTGGGGCCGTTTCCGCTGCCGCTCCCTTGGCATGTAGGCAAGAGTGCGACAGGTAACCGGCCCGGGTCAATACTGCACGGATGACAACCTCACCAGAAATATATCTGGACAGCAAAAATGATCAAGGGCTATCTTTCGGGGTGCGGGCGGGGAGCCTGCGAAGAGGAGCGAACGAGATGAACAGGGACAGCGCGAAGGCCGCCGCGAAGTGGTGGGCGGACCAGCTCAGAGGCGGCGCCAAGCTCGACAACGGAGCGACGGACCCCGCGAACGTCATGGCGCGGGGCCTCGCCGGGATGCTCCAGAAGCAGGAGGCCAGCGGGAGAACGCCGCAGAGCATCGACCTCTTCGAGGCGGCGCTGGCCCGGCGCTTCGAGGCCATCGACGGCGCGCGGTGCTGGGGGTCGATCGCGGGCGTGGACTACCACCCCGATCGCATCCTGTCTGAAGCGGCGGACGAGGCCGGCATCAACCTCGGCATGGCGTCGCTCCCGTGGAAGACGAGCATGCACTGCCGCGAGGGCGACAAGATCACGGTCCACTGCGGCTACCGCGCCCCGGAGGAGGTTGTGTACGACCCCGCGGCGCAGACGGCAGCGGCCTGACCAACCGGCGCCCCGCCGTTACCGGGAGGCCCGACGCCCCAGGGCCAGAGGATGGGGAGCACATGGAGTCGGTGGCGGAACTGGCAGACGCACCGGGTACCGGGCTCGCAGCGGGTGCACCTTGGCGAGCAACTTTGGAGGTTCGACCCCTCCCCGACTCCCCACTACCAGCAGCGCAAGGGAGCGCGCTGCACGAGGAGCCTCATGAACCGATCCAAGGTCTACGACCCTCGCGCCTGGGCGAAGGTACACAACGCCGGGGGCATCTCGCCGCGGCGCACGCTCTGCGGCTGCGGCTGCCCGGTCTTTGTGTGTGGCAGGTGCCGGCGCCTGACCCCGTTCTGCCTGGGCGCGGCGGACGACATGCCCGATGCCTGCGACGAGTGCTGGAGCAAGGCGCACAGCGCCGCGCGCTACCGGAGAACGCGCAGCGCCGACACGGAGATGTCCGGGCCCGTTGCTGTGGCCTACCGGGACCGCCTCTGGCGCGTCGGCTGCCTGCTGCCCGGGGAGCCGCTGTCCAGCACGCTCGATGAGATGGTGGCCTGCGGCGAGCGATTCAGCGCGCCGATCACTGCTGACGAGATCCGGCCCCTTCTTGCCGAGCTGATCGAACTCGGCTGGGCCGAAGAGGTGACGTCCCATGGCTGACACCGACAAGGCCGCCGCCGACACCTGCCGCGGCGACAACTGGACCCCGCCCGCTGATGGTGCGCAGTGCTTCGAGGCCGCCCTGGATGAGGGCAGCCCGGAGGAGACGTGCCTCCACTGCGGCAGGCACATCCGACGGCACTACGGCGGGACGGAGTACAGGTGCGCGCCCCGTGACACCCTGACCCTGACCCCCGAGGACCGCGCCCGCCTGGACCACCTGCGCAGCGCCTACGCCCGTCTTGCCGCGGGCTGCGTCTACATGGGTAGCGGGGAGGATGCCCGGTGGCTGATCGGGATCATCGACCGCCTATCCACCACCCCGCAGGTCCCCGAGCATGCATCCGCTGGATGCGCACCGGAAGCCTCGACGCTGACCCGCCAAGAGGCGCTGGACATGCTCCGGCAACACCGCGCTTGGAATGGCCGGATGTCCACTCACATCGAGAGACTGAACGCAGACCTAGCCACTGCCATCAGGGAGCGGGACCGGGCCAGGGGGGCGCTTGCTGCCTTGCAGGCGCTACATGACGCGCAGGTCCCCGAGTGGAGGCCCGTGACAGAGACGGAACCGGCGGAGGGACCGCGTGCCGTGCTGGCCCTTGTCCGCGGCTACCTCTGGCCCCGTGTCGTGTGCCGTGCGCGGGATGGCCTCGGATGGACTGAGCCGGGCAGCCTGAACAGCCATGAGCCGGGCGATGTGGAGGCGTGGATGCCCCTCCCGATGAGGCCCCACCCGACTCAGTCCGAGAGGCCCGGAGCGGTATCCCCGCCGACGACGGACCATGTTGGTGATCCTACCGATATGGTCGCGGGCTTCGCTGAGCGGACGCGCGAGCAGTGCCGGGACCTGACGCAGGCCGAAGTGGTCGAGATGCTGATCCGCGAGTCATGGACCAGCGAGCAGAGACGGGCCGCGTGGTTCCGCTGCGTCGATGGCAAGGGCGCCGAGATCGCCCGACTCCGGGAGGCCATCGACGCCGCGCCGCATGCGCCTGATTGCCAGTCGCAGTCTCTGGTGTGCGGGGGTGATCGCGCCTGCGACTGCTGGAAGAGTCGCGCACTGAGCAAGGGAGACTCCAATGGCCGCTGATACCCCCGATGCCGTCGCCGTGATCGAGGACGTCGCCGCCCGCCGGTTCCCTCAAGAAGAGATGATGGACCTTGGCCGTGCTGCCGTTGTCGTCGTCCGTGCCCTCAAAGAGAGCGAGGCGGAGGCTGCCGTACTCCGAAAGGAGGTGGCGGAACTCCAACTTGGCCAGTGGACAGCAGCCGAGTACGCCCGCACGAATGGGAAGGCACTCGCCAAGAGCGAGGCGGAGGCTGCTACCCTTCGCGCAGAGCGGGCGGACTACCTGCGCCACCTAGCCCGCCTCCTGGGCATCCCGCAATGCCTGTCGCAAGAGGAGATCGAGGGGACGATCGCCGAGATGCGGCGACGGCTGATCATACTGATGGAGGCGGCCGGGGACGTGCTGCGCAAGGCATCGAGTGAGCACCTGAAGGCGCTCAAGGAGGCGTGCCGATGAGCAACCAGAAGTCTTGGCTTAGGGTCCTGCTCGGCGTGCCCGCCGCGGAGCGACCGCTGGCCATCATGGAGGATCCGTCCCTGCTAGATGCCGCCCTTGAGGAGGCCGACGCCCTGCGGCAGAGCCTCGCCGCCGCGCAAGCACAAGCAGCGACGGACCTGCGCGCCATGGACAAGATCGCCGCCGAGCGCGATGTCCTCAAAGCCGAGCGGGATCGGCTGACAGGGCCGGAGATGCGCGAGCGGATCCGCTGCCGCTTGCTAGGGGCGGGCATGGGCAACCTGTGGGCGGACGCTGCTGCCGATGCCGTCATGTCCCTACTCAGAGGGGAGGGAGGACGATGAGCACCGCCCTCAAGCCCTGCCCCTTCTGCGGGGGCGAGGCCGAAATCGAGCGCCCCGGCACCCGTCGGCAGTCCTGCATCGTGTCCTGCACGAACTGCGGCGCCCGTCATGAGGGTCCCGACGAGGGCGAGCAGTCCGGCGACACATGGAACGAGCGGGCGCCCGACCCCAGAGAGGCGGAGATCGCCACCCTTCGCCGGGACCTTGCCGCCCTCTCTGCAATCCAGGGCGAGAGTTTCCCCGATGCCCAGAGGGCGTGGAAGGCCATCACCGGAATGCGCGACGAGGCCCATGCCCGCGCCCGCCTCGCCGAGGAAGCGACCGAGCGGGTGCGCGCAGAGCGAGCAACGGCAGAGCGCGAGCGCGACGAAGCACGCCACCTGTACCAAGAGGAGAAGGCCCACGCGGACCGCATCGCCTCGACGGCAGAGAGTGAGCGCCGCTCCGCCCTTGCCGAGCGCAACGAAGCGCGCGAGTGCGAGGAGGCAGCCCGCGCCGAGCTCGCCTCTCTCCGTGAGCGGGTAGCGGGGTGGCTGGCCCGCATCACCGAGGCCCTACCCGACGACAGCGCCGAGCACTACAACGCCCTGCGCGACCTCGGCGACGACATGCGCGGCGACTCCTCGAAGCCTGCGGGCAGTTAGCCTCGCACCCGCCCGTCGTCCTCCGGCAGCGGTGCCGGCTTGTCCAGCCAGTGGATCGAGTAGCTCGAGCTGCGCGTGTCCACGCGCACGGGCAGGCCCTCCACGTTGCACCCGACCATCGACACGGCGGACGTGACCCAGATCCGGGACGACTCGCCCACCTTCCGGTCCAGCAGCAGGACCAGTGGTTTGTCATAGTCGATCGCTCGATCAGGATCCGTCGGGAAGGGGTTGTAGAGCACCCGCCGGGACTCGCCGCTCCCCTCCCAGCCGAGGAATTCCACCAGCGTCCCCTCCCAGCCCTCTTCGACGGGCTGCGGGACGGCCACGGGGCGGCCGAGGCCCTTCCGCAGGCGCGCCCAGAGGCGGGCCCAGCGCGAGAGGGGCGCCGGCTTCGCGGACGGGCCCGTGTGGACGGGCGCCGTCAAGTCGGGGGCGTAGCTCGTCTGGGTGTGGCTGGACAGGACCGCCACCCGGGTCACGCGCACCCTCACGACTCCCCCCCTTCCTCCGGAGCCACGGGCGTGGGGATGTTCCGCGGGGGGAGTGCCACCTCGAGCGCCTCCACCTGGAGCTCGGGCTGGTCATCCAGGCGGTTGCCCACCGCTGCACAGACCGTCTTCAGGGCATCGAGCAGGTCGGGCTCGTTGACCTGGCCATCGTAGCCCGGCCCTCCGCCGGTCATGTACCAGCTCACGCAGTAGCCAGGGTCCTGGCCCTCGGGGTGGACGCGCTCGATCTTGAGCAAGATGTGAATCGACTGCTTCACTTCGGGTACTGCCTCAACAACTGCTCGTAGCGTGGTCTCCCCGCAGGGGGATTGTACGTCGTCTCTCTGACGGTGCGCGGGCACTTTGTGCACAAAGCACTCGTCGGACCATCGGGGCAATGGGAGGGAGTCGCGCCATGGGGAGGGCGCCGGAGGGGGTGAGGGAGGGGCCACCCGGTCAG
>OFQY01000668.1_pt1 | contig 12592 bp, 17 predicted proteins | sample 1542991 | NCBI WGS metagenome assembly OFQY01 (sample SAMN07774224, study PRJEB24372) | wastewater metagenome | isolation source: Exp Tend VB 10WW | collected 2016-02 | reverse complement strand
GCCGCAAACGTCGTAACGCTCACGCTGCTCAACAACAGCGCCGGTGCCATCGACTTGGCATCCACCATTTGCAAGTTTGTTGTCGGTCGACCCGGCTGGTAATCCTCCTTGAACCCCGCTTCGGCGGGGATTTTTTATGAACCCTGTTCGATTTCAATGCCTTCGTTCTGGCAACCATGTGTCATTCGTAAACCCGAATGATATTGATGGGTTACGCAAGCACGAGGGGTACAAAGAGGTCAAAGACGATGCTGAAACCGCAGAAACCGTCAAAGCAAAACCGCCAGAAGCGCCCGTCAAAGAAGTGCTGAAACCACGCATGGGTAGGCCACCAAAGCAGAAACTGCCCGGTTTCTTACAGGAGTAGATATGGGAATGATGAACCCGCAGGAGACAATGCAGCCACCACAGGCACCGCAAGGCGGCATGATGGGTGGGGCACCCGCAGCACCACAAGGTGGTAACCCTGACACTGCTCACGGTAAGTACAACGGTGTTGTAGTTGACCCCGAGGGTAACAAGATCGAGGTGCGTGGTGGGATAGCCCAAGTCGATGGTCAACCCTATGTTGTATCAGACAGTGGTGCAATGGTCGTTAATGGTAAGGGGCAGCTTGTAGGCCACGTAGAGAATGGCAAGTTCATTCTAGTAGATGATACGTATTTGAACCAAATGCGAGACGCGGGATATGTCAAATGAAATGTTCGACTTGCGTAACATCGTAGCCACAGACTTCAAAAAGAACCACCAGGGGCGCAGCTATGACTGCGCTTCTGCGCTTTGTGCGTTCCAGAAATACATCAACATGGGGTTGTTGCATTTCACAACAGAAAATATACTGATTGTCTATAATCTCAACAATGGTGAGGTTGAGTTCCATTGCGTGAATGGTGGCAATGGGGTAGACCTCACAGACGCGATAAATCAGTTCCTGACACAGCAATCAGTTTCTCACGCAAGGGCCGTTACATACTACGACAACCCTCGGATAAATGAACTTGTGAAGTTTTCCAAGTACCCCGCTGAAATTCGAAAGATTGATGACGGGGAAGATAGGACATACGAAATGTCTTTTGATTTAAGAGGTGTGTGATGGGTGCAGTCAATAGCGTAACTAACAGCATAAGCTCGGCGCTTGGCACCGACGGTGGGGGTGGGGGTTTAATCGGCTCTGTATCAGACACCGTATCCCATGTGGGTCAGGTTGTCGCAGAGACTCCCATATTGCAGGCGGCAATCACGGTTGGTTCTGCCATCGCAACAGGTGGTGCTTCCATACCCTATACAGCGGCCATACTCGGGGCAAATCAGGCATCTCAGACTGGAGACATTGGTCAGGGATTGGTCACAGGCGGGCTATCATACCTTGGTGGTACTGGTGTGAACAACTACATGGACACCGGCAGCGTGTTTGGGCAGGGTGGTTTGAGTGGGGTGTTTGGGAACGGGTCAACAACAAACCCTAATGGTATCTTCACAGGCGCTGGTGCGGACGGTGTAATGACCAATGCTGAGGCGTTGTCGTATGGACTCAGCGGGGGAGAGGTGACTGGTGTCGGATCCGGTCTACTCAGCGGACTCAACGGAGCATACAACGCAGCCACTGGCGGCGGTGTTGGTGGTGCATTGCAGACTGGTGCGAATGTAATCAACGGCATGATGGGTGGTGGCACAGGTGGTGGTGGCACAGGTGGTGGTGGCTCGCCAAGCAGCTTCGACATGGGGCGCATGATTCAGATGGGCGCTGGCCTAGCTGGCAGCTACCTGAACAATCAAGCCGCAGCCGATGCTGCAACAAAGCAAGCAGACGCGCAGATTCGTGCTGCGCAGATCGCAGCAGACGCAGCCAAGTTCCGCCCTGTAGGGGTTACTACCAACTTCGGGTCATCCAACTTCGGGTACGACGCGAATGGCAATCTGACCAGTGCGGGATACAACCTAGACCCACGGTTGAAGGCACAGCAAGACCAGTTGATGCAGCACAGCGGTGGTCTGATGAATCAGTACACCAATGCGTCTATGGACACGCTGGGTATGCGTCAAGCTGCAAGCAACGCAATGAGGGTTGGTAATTCACAGATGGGTATGGGCGAGTCCGCTCTGAACACCGCACAGCAGTGGATGCCGAGCATTGGACAAGTTCGACAAGACACCGCTGGCATGGGCACTGCTGCGCAGCGCATGATGGGGCTAGGTAATCAGTACCTTTCCACAGACCCCAATGCACAGGCACAGCAGTATCTGCAACAGCAGCAGGGTCTACTGTCACCGGGGCGTGCACAAGAACTTGCTGGGTTGCAGGCTCAGATGAACGCGCAAGGCCGCACAGGCTTCGCAATGGGTGGTGGCGTGAACGGACAGATGGCAGCAAACCCAGAGATGCAGGCATACTGGAACGCACGGATGCAGCAGGACGCGCAGTTGGCAGCAAACGCCACTCAGGGTGGCATGGACTACGCCAAGTTCGGCGGAAGCCTTGTGGACGCTGGTGGTGGACTGATGCGTGACCAGTACGGCACACAATCTGCGGCATACAACCCGTACCAAACGGCAATGGGCCTTGGACAGAATCAGTACAACTTTGGTTTGGGTTCCGTTGGTGCTGGTGGCGATATGCTCTCCAGCATGTACAAGACACAAGCTGGTGCAGCGCAGCCATACCAGACAGCCTTGGGTGTTGCTCAGGGCATTGAGGGTATGGGGCAGCAGGCTTTGACTATGGGTATGGATATGGGTAGCGCGACTACTGCTGCCAGTGCTGCCGCTGGTCGGTTGCAGGGACAAGGCATGATGAACGCTGCGGACACAATGGCACCAGTGAATGCGTATAGCCCTTGGGGTAGCTTGCTGTCCGGTGGTTCTGACATGATGCAGCAATATAAGTTTGGAGCGTAATATGGCAGAAGGACTATTTGGCCCATCTCCTTGGGAGATTCAGCAAGCGCAACAGCAGGGTTTGCGCCAGCAAGCAGCAGCCTATGCAAAGCAGTCACCTATGGAGCGTGCCGCTGCGGGCATGTATCAAGCTGGTGGAATGCTTGGTGGCATGGGTGCTGAGGCGCTTGGCGGCAAGAATGTCGCAATGGAGAATGCGCGGCGTACTGAGCAGATCATGGGTGAAGGTGATACTGACCTATCTACGGCTGCTGGACTGCTTGCCAAGGCTGACCAGTTTCGTAAAGCAGGTGACTTGCGTACTGCGACCGCTCTTGCCATGAAGGGTCGTGAGTTGGAGAAGCAGGAGCAAGCTGCTGTAATTGCGGGTCGGAAACAGGATACATTGGATGCTGCTCAGTTGAGTCTGACCAAGTTGCAAACAGCGCAGGCTGAGAAAGCACTGCGGGAAAACCCCAATCTGAAAGAGATTGAGGTTGGTGTTGCAGGGAAACCTGACTATCGTCAGAAGATGATCATTGACAGCCGTGATCCCAATGCTAAACCCGTATTAGTCGGTGAGCCTTACCAGATAGCAGCGGGGGTTCGGGTGGACGCACGTAGTGGGGGTGGTTCTACTGGTTCTGGTGGAATGACACCACCGAAGAACTTGACACGTGAGGCGCGACTCAAATGGGAATTTGATAATGGAATGATTGACCAAGCCACCTACGATCAAGCTATGGCTGCGAACCCGGGTGGCAAGTTGGCTAATGCTAAACAAGAGGCTGCAACCAACGCGATCACACATCTTGATAATGTTGAGTCGAACTTACTCAAACTACTTGACCCGAAAACCGGAAAGCTCACAGAGCCTGCTACAGCATTGTTTGGTTCCAAGATGAACCAATACCGTGGGTCTATGACCCTCGGACAAGACAGCGTTGACGCAATGACATCACTTGATGCCCTGAAAGATCAAGTGATGTTGTCGAACCTGCAAGAAGCGAAGTCACGGGTTGGTCAGTCATTCGGTTCAATGCAGTTGAAAGAATGGGATAAGTTCACCAATCAGTTACGCTCATTGAACCGCGCAATGAGTGAGGAATCTGCTGCTGCAAACATGGCAGACATTCTCAAGTTCATTAGAGATAAGAAGGATGTGATGCGTGTAGCGTTGGGTGAGGGTGTATCCGCACCGAAACAACCAACAGCACCACCGGTACCAAAAACAGCAGTTCCTGCATCCGAGTTCAATGCACGTTGGGTAACCCTCAAGTCGGGTCAGTCATTGACTGGCCCTGATGGTAAAACATACACGAAAAAGTAATCATGGCTACATGGACACCACCCACCGACGCTGTAGAAACTTCTTCTGGTTGGACCCCACCAACGGACGCTGTTGAGGTGTCCGCCCCACAACAGGTAGCACCACAAGTAACCCCCACACCAGTGCAGCAACCAGTTCGGGTAACACCGGGGTATAAACCCACAATTGCAGAAGAAGCAACAGGAGCATTTATTGAACCCATCATGAAAATGGGTTCATCTCTGATTGCAAAACCTGTGTCAGAGGTTGCGGGTATTGCTGCGATGTTCAGTGACTATCTTGGTAAAAAGGACGGTGACCCTAAGGGGTTTCAGAAGTATGTGCAGGAGTCCTTGACGTACCAGCCACGCACAGTAGCTGGCGCGTCGAAGTACAACCCACTGAATGCAATACCGGAAGCCATTGGGTCTGCTGCTAACGCTGTGACTGCTCCTGTTATGGGTGCGCTGCGTGGTGACTCTAGCGCAGACAGTGCTAGGGGTGTTGCAGTCAACGCCTTAGGTGAAGCTGTACCTCAAGCACTCGGTTTTGTGGGTGTGAAGAATGCACCACTGATTATCAAACGCACAGGTGAGGCTGTTGGTGGAGTGGCATCAGACGTTGCAAAGAGTTCTAGTTTTGTGAAAAAAGCAGCAAAAGAGGCTGCTTCCACATCTGATTGGCAGCGCGCAGCAGCCATTGATGCTGCAAAACTGGCACGCAAGAACGACATTGTGATGAACCCCGCACTGGTCAATCCAACAACACCAAACAAGCTGAGAATGGCTGCTACGGGTGGTTCTGATGTGTTTGATACAGCAGCCAGCATCAACAATAAGAACCGCTGGAACAATATGGTTCGTGAGGAACTTGGTCTATCCAAGAGTACCCCACTGAATGAGACTACTTACAAGGCGCAGTTGTCCAAAGCAGCAGCACCTTACGAGAAGGCTGCGGAACTAGGACAACTAGCACCAGTTGCAGATGTGATTGACGCTATCCGTAAGATCGAAGTGCCTGAGATTCTTATCCCTGGCGAACAATCTGCGGGAAAAGTCGCCCGAACCTCTGACCAGATCATCAACCAGATCGAAAATGGGATGACTGGTGCAGAAGCACTCAAGACCGTCAAAGACCTGTATCGTGAGGCAAAGATAACCCGTCAGGCGATGAACAACGGTAAGGATGTTGGTTCAGTGGCAATCGACGCAATGCGTGCTAAGACAGCATTGGCTAACGAGATGGAGAATCTGGTGGAGGCAAACATCACTGATCCTGCGTGGAAAAAGGCATTCGGTGAGTCACGTAAGAAAATGTCGCAGATTTACACGCTGCGTGATGCTACCAATCTTGCGACACACCAAATTGACCCCAAGGTTCTCGCTCGGGAGTTGGAAGGCCCGAACTTCCTCACTGGTGCTGCCAAAGAGATGGGTCAGATTGCAGCGAACTTCCCTGAGATTGCTGACATTTACGCCAAGTCTGGTATGACTCTGCGTATGCCTAGTCGTAGTGGCCCTGCTGGTACTGCGGGTTACGCTGCTGGTACTGCTGTTGGTGGCGCTGTTCCAGTTTCCGCTCTAAGTGCTGCTGTGAGTAGTCTTGGTGGGAAGTTGTACGCTAAGAAGCTGATGAAGGGTGAGGCACAGGCTAAACTGACTAAACCTATAGATCGTCGGATTTATGATCCATCTATCCCCGGTATGATGACAGGACAAACACCATGACATTCCTAGAAATCACCAATGAAGTCTTGCGCCGGTTGCGTGAGAACACAGTATCGACGGTCAACCAAACGGCATATTCTCGGTTGATCGGGTACTACATTAACGACACCAAACGGCAAGTTGAGGACGCATGGAACTGGATTGCCCTGTCCACCAGTACCCCAGTTGTCACCAGTGCTGGAACAACAACCTACACAGTCACTGGGTCAGGTATACGCCAAAAAGACGTTACTGTGAACATCACAACGTCCGGTAATCAGGCCTCGTTAACTCAGGTGTCCCCAACATGGATACAAAATCAGAGACAACTGACCACGGTACAGTCTAGTCGTCCTTGCTACTTCGCTTGGGTAGGAACAGACGGTACAGACGGAACGGTTGAACTGTTCCCCAAACCAGATGGTACATACACCCTCATGTTCAACATGACCGTACCACAGGTGAACCTGAGCGTTGACGCAGATGTTCTCACTGTACCGACTGAACCAGTGATCGCTGGTGCTGTGGCGCGTGCACTGGTGGAGCGTGGTGAGGATGGTGGGTTATCCTCTGGTGAAGCCTATAATGTGTTCAAGAATGTGTTATCTGATTACATTTCAGTCGAAATGTCGCGTGACACATCGTATGACTCTTGGGTGGTTGTGTAATGGCACAACCGTCACATACCTTTTCAATCACTGCCCCTGGCTTCATGGGGTTGAATCTACAGGACGCTCCTGTGGATATGGATGCAAAGTTCGCCCTTGAGGCCAACAACTGCATCATTGACAAATATGGTCGTATCGGTTCACGCAAGGGTTGGACAACTGCACACACCACCAGTGCTGCACTGGGGTCCAACAACATCGAGGCTCTGGGTGAGCTAGTGGATGGCGCAGGTGCGCGTACCGTGGTGGCAGCGGGTAACAATAAGCTGTTCAAGCTGGTCACCACCACGCTTACTGAGTTGACCTATGGTGGTGGCGGTATCGCACCAGTCATCACAGCAAGCAACTGGCACATTTCTTGTCTAAACAACGCTGTGATGTTCTTCCAAGAGGGATATGACCCTCTAATCTACGACACAGTATTGTCCACAACCACCTACCGCAGACTCAGTGAGCATCCTAGCTACACAGGCACTGCACCACAGGGTAATGTGTGTATATCGGCGTATGGGCGGCTGTGGGCTGCTCGGACAACCACCAACAAGAATACGCTCACATGGTCAGACACTCTGAGTCATCACAACTGGACTGGTGGTTCTGCTGGTAGCTTGAACCTATTGGGTGTATGGCCTCAAGGGGGGGATGAAATTGTCTCCCTGGCTGCACACAACAACATGTTGATCATATTCGGCCTAAAGCAGATTCTGATTTACTCTGGTGCTGCTACCCCGTCCACGATGGTGCTGGCTGACTCGATCAGCAACTCCGGGTGTGTTGGTCGTGATACGGTACAGAACACCCCGGACGATTTGCTGTTTTTGTCCAGTGGTGGACTACGCTCTCTGAAACGGACCATTCAAGAAAAATCTGCACCTTTGACACTGGCTAGTCGCACTGTGAATGACGAAATTCTCAGCTACATTGAGAACGAGAACAACGGAGCTACGATTAAGTCGGTGTACTCCCCTACTGAATCGTTCTACCTGCTGACATTCGTAACGTCACAGATAACCTTCTGCTTCGACACAAGGTCAGTGATGCCAGACGGGTCATACCGGGTTACCACATGGTCAGGGACCGTACCAAAGTGTTACCTTTCATCACTGAGTCGAAAACTGTATTTCGGGCAACTTGGTTACATCGCTGAGTACGGCGGTTACTTGGACAATGGTGCTACCTACACCATGAGTTACTACACCTCATGGGTGGACTTTGGTGACATTATCCGTGAGAGTATCCTGAAGCGGATTCTTATGGTTCTTTCTGGAGCATCAGGTCAAGACCTAACCATCAAGTGGGGGTTTGATTATACAAGTCGAACCCGTACTGAACAATGCAACATCAGCGATACGCCAACACCATCTGAGTACGGTATTGCAGAGTTTGGAATTGGTGAATACACTACAGGATTGATACTATCAACAGTGTACGTAAACGCCGGTGGTGTCGGTAAAGTAATACAAGCAGGTGGTGAATGTGAAGTTAACGGTGCCGAGGTGTCAATCCAACGCATTGATATTTATACGAAAGATGGGTCATACAAATGAGTAACTACACAAAAGCCACCGACTTTGCAACAAAAGATGCGTTGATAACAGGCAACCCCGCAAAGGTCATTAAAGGTGTTGATATCAACACTGAATTTACTGCGATAGAGACAGCAATTGCTACCAAGTACGACTCTGCCACATTGGGTACTTCTGGTGGCTCTGCGCTTGTCGGCTTCCTCCCTGCTGGCACTGGTGCGGTTGCTACTACGGTGCAGGCTAAACTGCGAGAGAGCGTTTCAATATTGGACTTTGGTGGCGTGAGCGGTGCGGATTGCACGGCGGCGTTCACTGCGGCTTTTGCTGCGCTGGCATCGGGCGGGAAGTTATATCTGCCCCCCGGTACTTGGCAAACAACAGGCGGCCACACCGTACCACAGCGGGTAACAATCGTTGGCGCTGGAATGGGCGTCACGTTCATTCAACACACCACGGCGAACAATGTTTTGTTCAATTTGCCACTCGTTGGAGGCAATGAAGCTGCGGTGGAGTATGGCGGCAACGTGTTTGAGGGATTCACGGCCTATGGCACCAGCGCAGCAAACACAGCAACGGCGATCAAGATAAAGAACAAGGTCAATATTAAGTTTGACCATGTTGAGCTCTACGACTTCGGAACTCTTGTAGCGGGTGTCCGTGATAACGTAGCAAACTCGGTAAATTCTGTACTGTTCAACGCTATAAGGTTCGGGGCATGTGTCACCGCTATTAACGCACCTCTAGCGTGGAATGGCGTCACCATTCAAGGTGCTTCACAGTTCTTTAGTTCCACTGGCTGGACCATCATTAACTACGATAGCGCGAACTGGAATATTGACGCATCCACAACATTCACGGCAAACCAAACAGGCACTGGGCATGTTTACTTTGGTGGGTGTACTGGTTGGGTAGTCAATGCCTACTTTGAAGGCAATCCAACAATAGGCTACTACTTTAGCGCACGTAGCCAAAAAGACAAAGACGGCAACGCAACTAACGGCGGGATTGCTATCGGGTATGTGCGCAGCGGCACGATGCAGGGCATGACCGCCCGTTCTGCTGGTGGCACTTCTTATGTTGTCCACCTAGACGCTACAAATTGTGTAGTCGCTACTGGTTGCCATGCAGGTTCGGGCATCAATGTGTCGTTTGCTTACGTTACAACAGGCACAAGGGGGAATTCATTTATTGGTTGCTATCCAAACCCCGGAACTGTTGCGACATTCCAGACTGCGGCAGACGCGGATTACAACACCGTCCAAAACTACCTGACCGGATCAATTGCAGCAACAAAAGCTTTTCCAACGGCACCGGCGGTAGTTGGTGGCACATCGGCAGGCGCATCGACTGGAGGCACACAAACAGGCTATTACTGTCGTGTGGGCGATGTGTGTCATTTCACGGTCTCTGTTAACTGGACTGCTCACACCGGAACAGGGCAGTTGAGGGTTAATAATCTACCGTTTACTTCTAATGCCAATACTGTGCAGACCTTTTCCATACGCACTGCTCAAACCAGTGCTGGAGATATTACACAAGTCACTGGTTATATTCCTGCTGGATCAACTCAACTGAGGTTGGAAAAATATGCAGCCGGGGCCGTTTCTGACCTTGCTATTCCGGGCGCTGGAAACTTTGTGATTTCCGGCAGTTACTTGCTATAGCAAAACAACCACTAATAACAATTTGGAGACACCGATGGCGACACTAAAAGAAGATCACCGCAGGCTGGAAGATAGTTGGCATTTAGACAAGAAAGTTCCGCTATCCCTGATTGTGGCCCTGCTAATCCAGTCGGGCATGGTCATTTGGGCCGTTGCGGATGTGAAAAAAGATGTGGAATATTTGAAGCTCCACATCACTCAGCAGGTCGCAATAGACCTTCGCCAAGACATGGAGCGCAAAGAGGATAAGGCATACCTCATTGCAGTTTTGCAAACCCTTGACGCCAAGCTAGATCGTTTGATCGAGCGTAACGTTGCTAAAAAATGACACCCGACCCGCACCCTACACCACTAGAGCGTGCGGCAGAGCTTGATGTGGCTGCAAAGATTGCATACGACAAGCAAGATTATGTGTTTGCACAGGAGTTGGCACAACACGCGCATCTACTCAGGGTGGAGGATAAACACAATGATCACACTATCCCAGTATGTGGGGGTACACAAAGATAGTCCAGATTGGACAGCAGAGCGAAAAGCAAACGCTACTGAGTTGTTGAACAGAGTGAATGCGTTACTAGGTCATCTTGGTAGACAGGGTATACCAATGCAGATCAACCCGGTCACAGGGTCATTGGTCAGTGGTCAGACATTCGGTGGGTTTCGTCCACAATCTTGTCCACAGGGTGCACCAACAAGCAGCCATAAGGTTGGCCAGGGAGTTGATCTATTCGACCCGCGTGAGAACCTTGATAATGCGATCACAACCGACTTGCTGATTGAATTCGGTCTATATCGTGAGGCACCCATTGCGACAAAGGGATGGACACATCTAACCACAAGACCACCTAAAAGTGGGAAAAGGACATTTCTACCATGAACGACTGGATTAAAACCATTGCCCCCATGTTGGGTACAGCACTTGGTGGCCCGTTGGGTGGTGCTGCTGCTGCATTCATTGCTGACAAGTTAGGCATCGAGTCAAAGACTGTTGAAGCAGTGACTGATGTACTGAACAGTGGGAAGATGACACCCGATCAGATCAGTGCAATCAAACTGGCTGAGATGGACTTTAAGAAGTTCATGGAGTCCAACAAGATCAAGATGGAAGAAATCGCTGCGGTTGACAGGAACAGTGCACGCGAAGCATTCAAAGTAACACGTTCCACTGTTCCGGCATTTCTCACATTCCTGATCACTCTCGGGTTCTTTGGTGTACTGATTGCCATGTTCAAATGGCCCGAGGTGAAAGAATCCGCACCATTGATGATCATGCTTGGTAGCCTGGGTACAGCATGGACAGGTGCGTGTGCTTTCTGGTTCGGTACGACAAGCAGCTCACAGACCAAGAATGAGATGCTGGCTAACAGCACACCGAACAGGTAGTCATTTCACTAGCGGCGGTACATACTCAGGTTCTTTCTTCCAGTCTTGCGCTTGTGGTGCTGGTGCGGCTGTGTCTAGTTCCAGCTTTTCATACATTGCAAGCGTTACCGTCCCCCACTGACTGGGCTGGTTTTCTGGGTCTGTTATGGCCTGTACAAAATCATCATGTCCGCGCTTAATTTCAGCGTTGCGTTGTTCTATAACCATAGCTCTGTACCTCAATTCCTCAACGGCCCTAAGCATCAACCCCCTAAGCGGTGGCGGTGTGACTGGATGCTTTGCGTGATAGCGAAGCTGGCTTTCAATCGTTCCGCTCATGATCCATCCCCCTTTACCTTTGGTGCGGCTGTGTCACGACAAAACTCACACTCTTTGCTGCCACAGATTTCAGGCTGTGGGCAGTTCTTGCGCTCCCCCTGCTGTGCCAGTGCAGCGTGAACAACTGCCAGATATTCACGCGACGGAACAAAGTCGATGTACGCTGGCAATGCTGACGCAATCGCTTCTAGTGCTTCTTGTAGTGTGGTCATAGTGTGTCTTTCAATACTGATTTCGTGGGCCACATATCCTCGATCTGAGCGTTCACCAGTTCAGTCAATGCCCCCTTGACAAACAAGGGATCAGGCTCTGCATTGGCGAGGGCTGCGCGGAGTGCTTCGGCTGCTTCGTGGAAGCCTTCCTCTGCCATAGCTGAGTCATTGTCATACCGCAGTCTATTTAGCGTGCGTAAGACTAGCTCCAGCGTGGCGCAGTCTACAGTTACAAATTGGGTCATTTCAGTGACTTCCGAATGAGTGAAATGTGCGCAATCAACAAGCCCGTTAACCCGAGAGTGCCAATAAGGTACGCCCACAAAGGGCCTGTGATGGTGACTACTATTTGCTGTGTCATCACTTCGCCCCTTTGTGCTTGGCTAGTGCCTCAAAACATTTTGCAATTGCATGATTGAAGTCGCTCTGATCGCCCTCTGTCATGGCGTCTCTGAGCCATTGCAACACCTCCACCAACTCCGTCACATCCTGCGCAGGCATTGGGCGGGTGAATAGTGGCATCTTTTGAGTCGTACCGCCTTGCCGTTTCACTTCGCAGTCAAGTAGCGGCCCATCTCCTTCGTGCCAGAGCGTGTATGGGGTAACGCCGTCGTAGCTTATTGCCCAAATGACAGGCAACACCGGCAACTCTTTAGCATTCCACCCGGCTGATTCTGCTATCACTGCCCACGCTTGTGCTTGTGTAATTGGTGCTTTCATTTCAAAACCTCCTGCGTTAATTCATCCATCGCTTTGTCGATCTTCTCAAACAGGTAGTCAGGCATACGATGCCCCGCACTAAAGCTCCACGACTCCAGTGCTGACAGTAGCTTGATGATTTCCAGCATTTGTTCTTTTGTCATTTCAATCCCCGCCAGAGCCATCGCCATAGCCAGAGCCATCGCCAGAGCCAGAGCCAGAGCCAGAGCCAG